>ULZS01060659.1_pt1 | contig 10079 bp, 9 predicted proteins | sample 1963301 | NCBI WGS metagenome assembly ULZS01 (sample SAMEA4835895, study PRJEB28245) | human gut metagenome | biome: gut microbiome; material: fecal sample | place: Denmark | collected 2008 | reverse complement strand
GCCGCCCCACTATAAGGGCGGAACAAAAATCAGGCCATATCATAAAACAAGCAATATAAAAGTTTGTCAAACCATAGATGTCAACAATGTCATCACTCAAAAACCATGGCACATAATACTAGCAGAAGAGACAAATGATAAGGCCCGAAATCCTGGAAAAATCGACACAATCGAGATGCACGATGGCACAATCAATACCTTATACGTGTCCTCCAGTAAAGAAATTAACATATCCCATAAAGGAAAAGGGCGAATCTTTCATTTACACGTACCAGAGAATTTTACATTTAATCATCAAGGTGAGATAACTAAATATCAAGATTCACACTAGTATTAAAAACTTCAATCGCATACTCGCTCATTTTTGAAACCACTGATATTGCAGCGTGTTTCCACACCCAACACAGCCGTCACGGCCGGCGGCAACGTCATCTTCTCCACCACCTCCACATGGTTCTTCCTCAACAAGAAACAGACCATCAAATCCAACCTCAAACGATGTAGCTCATGAAACGAGACTCTCCGTCCAGGAGCCCTATCTCAAGAGTCTTATCTCACATTCAGTTGCACAAGACCCATTTTTAAAAACATTGAACCAGAAGCACCACGGAATAGACGGACGCCTGAACCCGCTCCTTAGAAACCACTCCAGAATCCGGTCCACCATGACGATTAGACCAAATTATGCATCAGACCACTCATAAGTAATTGGATGACACTGTCGGAAACATCGTCCTTCCCCTGCGCCTCGATTTAGAATTTCCAACGCCGATTCCGCATGCCCCTTGCCGCTTTTGCTCAGAGTCGATTTCTTGCCATTCGGCTTCATCATGGGCAAAGCTATCAATTCGACTGCTTTGATGGCGATCGCGTACGCAGCGGAATAGTTCGGCTCATAATCAAACATGTAATGCCACGCTTTGGAAAGCTGCTGTCCGTATCTACTCGATGATGACACCATCCACCATCGACGCATGGCCAAGCATACCCGCATTCTCGCTCCATTGATTTATTCATAATCGGACATTAGCGAAAACCCAGTATCTGCAATACGAAACGACGTATTTTCAAATATTCAATCACTTAAAATTTCCCTTTATTTTATCAAGATTATTAAGAACAACCCCCTTAGACTCTCTATTATTCTTATATAAAGATGAATATTCAAAAATATCACTATATAAATTTCGTATTGATAACAAATCTTTTTGAAGGATTGGACCACTAAAAGCTGATTCGGGATAGCAATACATAGTCGTCAACATTTGTTGAATAAAATAATTTATCGACTCTTGCTTAAAGATTGAACTTTCTTTCTTAAGAATCATTCTTGCTTTTCTATACCAATCATCCCCCCGTTCGAACAAGAAAAACAGAAAAGCCGAAAGAGCATATGGGACCCTTCCGTCCTCGAGCGCTGCATCATTTTTCGGTATAAGACGGTATAGACGCTTGCTACATAAAAACTCATACAAAAAGGTGCAATAAAATATCCAAGCTATTTCCTCTTGGATAGAATACGGATTCTTACTACCATTAACAGAAGATTGACCGCCATTACCATCGATTTTCTCTTGAATAGAAGCAAAGCTTTTATCACTCCTTGTCAAAAAGAAATAATTACCCCATCCCTTCAATGCTTCATCAATAGCCTGGATTCTTATTTTAACATTTGAGATGTGGTCCGATTGCTTGAGGACCGATGACAGAAAATGAAGCGCAATAGCCCATCGTTCGGAGTCCACGAGAGTACCTGAGTCGACATAAATATTAGCAGCACATCTATCCTCATCGACTTCGGCATGAAAAAACTCATCAGCAACTTCTTCAGATTGATTATATAAATTCTTGTGCGCATTATTAAGTTTCGACGCTTCACTATCTGTCAGCAATTTTACATCGTCTCTTACATTCGCATCTATATTTACAGAAGAATACATTACACTTTCTAATTCTTTATTCTTTCTTTTTGCATCTTCATAAATTTCCAAACTTTTTTTAAGTATTTTAATTGACCTACTGTTGATTTCTGAATAAGTTATTAAAATACCATTAAAAGTTAAAGCATCATTAAGGAGATAATTATAAAAAGTACTGCCATCATCTTCATCTTTTTCTATGTTTATATATATAGCTGCATAAAGTAATAAATACGACGAATGTGCAAAGTAAATGCAATATTGGGAATTGAATTCTTTTCTCGTAAGAATACGGCGATTGCATAGCTCATTAACAATCTTTCTTGCATCAAAGTCCATTCCCAGAGCTTCGGAGAGATTAGAGATAATGTTTTCAGTTTCTGATTCAGTTAACGATATTTGTTTATTTTCAACCATCTTTTTAGCCAATGAAGCTAAAATTTGCTCTAAATCTTCAATGGTAAATTGCATATATTCACCATTATCTACTATTATTTCAAGCGTCGCATGGCAATATTGTTGCAATAAGACAGATTGGGAAAGATCCTCGACACTATTGAGGTCTTTTTTCTTAAAATACACAAACAGTTTTTGAACGGTCGAATAAGTCCGAGGCAAATTCATACTAGCAATTGTTTGAAATACTAAATCCGAACTCCTCTTTTGCAAAAAACTGTTCTCAGGAAAATATGCTTTGGCGCATAAATCTATATCGTGTTTCCTTACTTTATCAAGATATAATATACAACTATCTATATCCTGCTCTTGCAATAAAGTAGCTATCTTTTCACATGACTTCATGCCACATCCAATTAAAAATTTATCTTCATTATTTGAGATATTTATTTTTTTACAAAAAGCCCTAAACTTTTTTACACTATCTAAAGCAAAATTATCTATAACAAAAATGCAGGGATGAATACAATTACTAGAGAGAAAATCAACTCTATCCAATTCATTTTTATTCAGTAAGTAAACATAAAATTTATCTGAGATAAAATCTAAAGCAAATTCTCTCAACCCAGTTGTCAATCCAGATTCCCCTTCTGCGACAAGGCAGAAAACCCTTTTACTCGATTGCTCAATGTATGAAACCCCTAAACGTTCATGAGTTGATGAAGATTCAAGAAGATCAGACGGGTTCTTAAGACAAAATCCCATAGGCATTATTAATGCTGCAGCATCTTCAACTTGAGAAATTTCTTTATAATTAGAGAAATCTTGATTGATTAAATCTTTAAGCTCCTTCTCTTTTTCAAGGAATTTGTTCTCTGAATTCATTTTCTCAATATAAATAGGTAAATCTTCATAATTTTCCCCAAAATCAATCAGTTTAAATGAATATTGGTTGGCTATATCCCGAAACTCTTCTATTAAGTCCGACTTACACAGTAAATAACTTTCAGACTCCGATGTAGTTACATTAAAAATAGAAGTAAAATCTTTAAATTGTCTAGAAAAATCTAAATCTCGCAGACCACTTCCCGCACCAACAACATACAATTTATATGCTGTCATTATTGATTGGAAAATTCTGTCATTCGCGATTGACTGACTTAGTTCGTTATATTGTTCACTAGTAAAGATAATCGATTCGGGTTTTTGAATACTCCCGTGAATATGAATAATAATTTTCTTATTGCATCTCTTGAGTGCATACTGAATGACCTTCGGATCTTGCCACGTAAAAGAAATATATTCAACACTCTTCTGGCTACATCTTTCTTCGATTAATAAATCGTAATTTGTAGTCAATATGATGCCAGGAGCTTTAATCAGTGCATCCAGAAGGGAATAATTTTTAATTTGTAGACCATCGTGACATATTCCTTGAATCCAATTCTCAAAACGAGTTTTACCCATTGACTTGAATAAAGTGTCCGCGATACCAGTTAATTTGTCTGCGGCATCTGATGCATTAGAATTAGGTTTCTTTAATGAGGAAATATTAGACTCAATCTCATCGCACTGTTCAGCACTAAGCAAATTCTGGTTTTTGCAATAGGAGAAGCATTCTTCTACTAAATTCCCCCACGAAGAACAAGGCGTATACGGTCCCAAAGCTGCCGCGGATACTCCAGCGCCGATTACATAACATGCGTTGTTAAAGACACTCTCCATATAAAAATACTACCATTTTTCGAATAGCAATGCCCAAAATTATTAAATCTTTCACTCTCATGACTGTCAGTCGTTGGGAATAAACATATTTAGCGTTGCTTACACAAAACTTGCCAACGCCGATTCAGGACCATATTGTGCACTATTGCGAGCGCGATGCTGATGCTCTTACAATGCAAATTTGTTGGCTTGGACAGGAATCAACCAAAATGTTCGTCAGTTCTATAGTGGATTCCCATAACACCTGATGCAAAAGCGCTTCAGCAATACTTTACACGTATTTTTCAGAAACCTGATTGCAACACATCCGAGCACCCTGATTGTTCAAAACATCAATAATGCTTTGGCCGCTTCCACCATTATTGATATCTTCTTCCACAAACGTGTACTTCTCTTGGGGTCAGCCCCAATAACCGGAACCTAAAAATCCTAAAATGGCACAGTCTTCTATCAAATACTCATCTGTTTTTTCTGTTCCGCAATATCAACCTTGGCGATTACTTGAATAAGCTTCTTAAGCAACCAAAGAAGACGTATGATCCCATGCACACAAATAAGAACTGCATATTCAAAAAACCAAGGTGACAGCTTGGGAACACCCATATGCAGCATCAAAAGAGCAATAAGAGAAAATCCAGCACTAAGGAACCCCGAATAACTGATTGAGAGCCAATTATCCACAAGGGCCTTACCTGCTTCTCGACGAAGAACAACAAAGGCAGAGGGCTGTGTCGAAAGACCAAACACAACAACGACACCAGCAAAAGCTGATTGAATGGCCGCGACAGATAAGACAGTTGAATAAATGGTTGTCAAATCAGACAAAGTATTTTCGTCGATATCCCCCAAAAGCAAATCCCAACTACGTGGAGCCATGTAATATTGAATCATCATGATTACCAGCAATAGCAGATTTGCTACGATCGGCTTATCTTTCAGCACCCCCAACAGGGCAGAGACAGCTTTTTTCATCTTAGGAGTTTCTTATCGTCTCTTTAAAAGCTTTTATCGCCTTGGCAACACCAGCCTCAATATCACTATCCGTAAGAAGAGAATCATCATCTTCTCCAAATTCGACAGTCTCAGTGATGCGATCTCTGATGAAGTCAATAGGCTCGGATTGTAGCTTGCTGTCATCTTTCTCATGCAATACGCTGGCCTGAAGTTTATCGATTACTCCATTATTCTGTGGATCGACATCCTTAAGAAGCTTGCGGAGCTCTTTCCCCAAAGCATCCTGTGCAGGGCCTACTGCCTTAGGTCTTTTCAAAGATATGTCCAACGAGACGGAGTAATCCGCATCACTCAAACCTTCTATGCCAAGAGTGCCTTTAACGGCTCGATCTATCTTGGAACCAGATTCATATTCATCAAATCCGCCAGATAGCCCTGAACCCAGGTATCTCACAGTAATCCTGCTGACGCCTACAGACTCCTCAAGGCGTTCTTTTGCGTTCCTTCGCAGAACAGGCTGCAACTCGAACTCGCCTTCTGTAAGAGCTGTTTCCAAGATACTATTGATAAGAGCTTCCAAAGCCCCCACAGCCGGACCAGCAGAAGATTTGAATACCGCAATATACGAATAACCTGGAACAGGAAAAACACAAGCATACTCTTTAACACTAAGAGGGGCAGCATGGTCTTTTGTCTCCACATCAGGCCAGTCCGCTTTGTAACGTGCAACCGTAACCCTAAAATAGGGTTCGCCGCTTTTAGAAGTATGTGGAGTAGCAATATACTCCCTACCCCGGTGAGTCACGTTGTTATCTTCTGGAGCATTTCTTTGAATAGCAGTAAACAGCTGACTCCACTTGGCCACCGTCCACTGATGCATCTGACCATCCTTATCGATTTCACCGCCAGAAAAGAAAAGAACACGCTTCTTCTTAGCCATCAGATCTCACCTTTCACTCACCCCCTAATACTAATCAACATAAGTCATACTCAAATAAATCACTCGTGCATTTTGAGACGATAGTGCTTCTTACCACAATGAAAAGGCAATCCCATATCGACGTGCATTTAAATTAACGAGCTACAACCTTGCACAATGCAAGCCAACCACTAAAACAACTTACGAGAAATGAATACTCTTAATCTTGGGAACGGGAGCACTCCCCTCACGCAGCCCCCCCCCGTAGAATTTTCGGGAGAGAGACGGACCGAGAGAAGGAAATATGATGGTCGAAAGCAGCCAGAGCACGGGCACGAACGGGGCACATATCAAACACGGCATGCCGGCACACTCCAGAAATTCAAATGGGGGGGGCAGGAATTCCAGTATCGAGCTGTTGCGCATCATCGCGATGTTCATGATCCTCGCCCATCACTTCATCGTCCATAACGGCTACGACGTGCTGAAACTCCCCTTGGGACCGGAACGGATCTTCTTCCAGCTCGTCATGGCCGGCGGCGGCAAGGTCGGCGTGGTCATCTTCTTCTCCATCTCCGCATGGTTCTTCCTCGACAAGGAACAGACCATCAAATCCAACCTGAAACGCGTATGGATCATGGAACGCGAGCTCCTGTTCTGGAGCCTTATCCTCGTAACGTTCTACCTCGTGTTCGACCGGGCCGACCTTGGCATGAAACTCATGGTGAAGAGCGTCATGCCGTTGAGCATGGGCCTGTGGTGGTACGCCACCGCCTACGCCATCTTCCTAGCGCTGCTCCCCTTCCCGGCCAAGGGACTGAAGGCGCTCGGCCGCAAATACCACCTCGCGCTGGCCTCGACCGTGCTGGTCATCTGGGGACTGACCAGCTTCATCCCCGGAATGATAGGAATCAGCGACGGTTTCTTCGGCTTCATCTACCTGTTCATCCTTATCTCCGCTTACAAGTGGTACCTGCGCCCACTATCAATCAAACAAACATGGGCCCTTACGGCTGTCGACGTGGGATTCGTCCTGCTTTATACGGCTGCCTCAACCGTTCTGGGACTGTTCGGCATCAACAAGGGAATCTTCATCACCGGAGATTGGAAACTCCCCGTGGTGATGATCGGCTTCGGCATGTTCCTGCTGTTCGACCGCGTCACCTTCCACAGCCGCATCATCAACCGGATCGCGCAATCCGCGTTCGCCGTGTACCTCATCACCGACTACGCCGCATCCGAGAAACTGCTCTGGACACGGCTGTTCAACCTGCAAGACCTCTACCAGCAGCCGCTGGCGATTCTGCAGATTCTCGGCATCCTGCTGGCGATCTACGCCATATGCACTCTGCTTGACTTCATCCGCCAGGCACTGTCCGCCGTCACCATCGACCGGCGTCGTGGACACTGGTTCGACCTGCTGTGGAACAAGGCGTCCAACTGAATTCACGATCACTCGCATACGCCGATAATCGACTCATCTAGTACTCAAGCCCGCTGAAAACAATAGATAACCATTCATTAGCTGGTAATCCGCGCGACCGGCACCTAGACGGTAGCGCGGATTACCCGCATACAGGCCATTACAGGAACATTAAAGAACGAACGTAGCCGGACCACTCACTGAGAATCGACTCTTGTTAGTTCTTCTGATTCGGTACGAGCATGATTTCGCCGTCGGCGATGCCCTTGAGATGCTGCCCGTAGGGGCTCTTGCCGTAACGCTGCGCGGACTCCATGAGCTGGTCGCGCGTAATCCAGCCGTTCTCGAAAGCGATCTCCTCCACGATCGCGATCGGCAGACCCTGCGCGCGCTGCACGGTACGCACGAACTCACCAGCCTCGAACAACGAATCCATCGTGCCCGTGTCCAGCCACGCGTAGCCGCGACCCAGCGTGCGCACGTTCAGCATGCCAGTGTCCAGGTACATGCGGTTCAGGTCGGTGATCTCCAACTCGCCACGCGGGCTCGGCTTCACCCGCTTCGCGTACTCGACCACGTGCTCGTCGTAGAAATACAGGCCGGTCACCGCGTAGTGCGACTTCGGATGGGCCGGCTTCTCCTCGATGGACACGGCCTTCTTATTCTCGTCGAACTCGACCACGCCATACCGTTCCGGATCGTCGACATAGTAGCCGAACACGCTCGCGCCCTCGCCGGATTCGGCCTTCGCGACCGCGCCACGCAGGGTCGCGCCCAGACCATTGCCGTAGAAGATGTTGTCACCCAACACCAACGCGCACGGCTCGCCCGCGATGAACTCCTCACCCAACAGGAACGCCTGAGCCAACCCGTCCGGAGACGGCTGCACCTTGTACGAGAACCGCACCCCGTAATGCGAACCATCACCCAGAAGACGCTGGAAATTCGGCAGATCCTTCGGCGTGCTGATGATCAGGATGTCACGAATCCCGGCCATCATCAGCGCACTCAGCGGATAGTAGATCATCGGATATTCTTCACGAATTTATGCTCCTCACCAATCACCCCGCTCATCCAAATCCTCCAACGGGATCGGCCAATCAATATGCAACTCCGGATCGGTGAGGTTCACGAACGTGTGCGCCTTCTTCTGCTCCAAGTCCGGTGCGCGTTCACGAGATACGTGTACACAGCACCGTCCTCCAACCCCTAGAAGCTATTGCCCATACCACGTGGCATGCATGGATGATAAGGGACACGAACCCCAGACATCCACGCGCGACGCCAAGCGGTCACTGGCCCCGCTGCTTATACCGTTCCTCGGTAGCGGCCTTCGCCGGCTCCCACCATGCACGGTTCCGCGTATACCATTCAATCGTCTGCGCGAGGCCAGACTCGAAATCCGTATGCTTCGGAGTCCAGCCGAGCTCGGTGCGCAGCTTGGTCGAATCGATCGCGTACCGACGGTCATGGCCCGGACGATCCTTCACCCAATCGAACGCATCCTCCGCCTGACCCATCATCCTCAAAATCATGCGAAGCACGGTGATGTTATTCTGTTCGCAGTCCGCGCCGATCAGATACGTCTCGCCGACACGGCCCTTGGTCAGGATTGTCCACACGCCCGAGCTGTGGTCCTCGGTGTGGATCCAGTCGCGCACGTTCTCGCCTTTGCCGTACAGTTTCGGACGCTGCCCGTCCAGGATGTTCGTGATCTGACGCGGGATGAACTTCTCCACATGCTGGTACGGACCGTAATTGTTCGAACAGTTCGAAATCGTCGCGCGGATCCCGTACGTGCGCGTCCACGCGCGCACCAGCATGTCCGAGGCAGCCTTCGTGGACGAGTACGGCGAGCTCGGATGGTACGGCGTATGTTCCGTGAACTTCGCCGGATCATCCAACGCGAGATCCCCGTACACCTCGTCAGTGCTCACATGATGGTAACGGATGCCGTACTTGCGCACCGCCTCGAGCAGGCGGAACGTGCCCTCCACATTCGTCCTGAGGAACGGTTCCGGATCCGCGATGGAATTGTCGTTATGCGACTCGGCCGCGTAATGCACGATCGCGTCATGACCAGGCACGATACGGTCCAACAGGTCCGCGTCGCAGATATCACCCACGACCAGTTCCACGCGGTCCTCGGGAAGGCCCGCGATGTTCTCCGGATTGCCCGCGTACGTGAGCTTGTCCAACACGGTCACGTGCACGTCGGGATGATGGTCCACCACGTAGTGCACGAAGTTCGACCCGATGAAACCACAACCACCGGTCACGATAATGTTCTTAGGAGTAAACGTCTCTTCAACCACACCCCCGATTTTACGACACAACATCTATTCGCATTACGCATGATGTTATATGCAAACTTTCCTGAAAGAGAAAACGTTTTATGTATATATTTCATACAACCTTTATCCAATGGCCCCGAACTCACGTTTGCATCCACTGAAAATTTTTGCAAACCCCTTTTCAATACTCCCTCACACCACAACTTGCAATCGTTACGCATTCCGCATCCACAAATCGCCATTCAATCGGGGGCTACCCCTGCAAAAACAACGGCAAGTTTTTGCAAAAACCATTGTTATTGCAGCAACGATTTTCATTGACATTCTGCCATTTTCCACTCTTTAGCACTCCGCAAAAGGTATAGAATATACAGCATACGTTCGCAATAGAGCAAACGTTATCAGAGAAGATAAACCCCCGTCATAAGGGGCCGTCAGTAAGGAACAAA
>ULZS01000477.1_pt1 | contig 10123 bp, 10 predicted proteins | sample 1963301 | NCBI WGS metagenome assembly ULZS01 (sample SAMEA4835895, study PRJEB28245) | human gut metagenome | biome: gut microbiome; material: fecal sample | place: Denmark | collected 2008 | reverse complement strand
GGCGCTGCGGGCTGATGCGCTGCGCAGTGATTTAGCCCGCCCGTTGCGCCCCGGCGCGGCGGAGCTGCTGCACAGCCAGTTCACCACCTTGCAGGATTCCGCCGCCTTGCCGCACTACGATTTGGCGTTTATCACCAACCCCACCAGCCTGCACGCGCAGGCATTGGAGGAAATTCGCGGCCTGGCAGACGCGCTGTTTATCGAAAAGCCCATTGTTTCCGCCGAGCAGACGGATGTAGACCTTGCCACCCTGCTGCCCGCCGGGCAGAAAGCCTATGTGGCTGCACCCATGCGCTGGTGCGGCACCATGCTGGCGCTGAAAAATCACCTGCCCGGCCTGCGCCCCTACAGTGCGCGGGTGATCTGTTCCTCCTACCTGCCGGACTGGCGGCCGGGGGTAGATTACCGCACGGTGTACAGTGCCCACAAGGCCCTGGGCGGCGGAGTGACCATCGACCTGATCCATGAATGGGATTACCTGGTCGATCTCTTCGGCGTGCCGGAAACAATTTGTAATATACACGGAAAATATTCCGATTTGGAAATCGATTCTGACGACCTTTCCATCTATATTGCCCAATATCCCACCCTGCTGGCGGAAGTGCACCTGGATTACTTTGGCCGCACCTACCGCCGCTCCATTGAGCTGTTCTGCAAGGATGGCAGCTGCGTGGCGGATTTTGGCGCCGGAACGCTGACCCTGCCCAACGGTGCGGTGGAACACTATGAGGAGGACGTCAACGAGCGCTACCTGCGCGAGATGAATTATTTCCTTGACTATGCCGCCGGGGAGAAAACCGAGAGCCTGAACCCGCCCGCCACGGCACTGCAAGTATTAAAATTGACATTGGGGGAACAACAATGAACCGTCTGTTGATCACCATCTGCGGCCGTGCAGGCAGCAAGGGTTTTAAAAACAAAAACCTCAAAACCTTCTGCGGCCACCCGCTGGTGTATTATTCGCTCAGCGCCGCCGAGCTGTTTATCAAAAAGCATCCCGAACTGCACATTGACATTGCCCTAAACACCGACAGCCCGGAGCTGGCCGAATTGGTTGCCGCCAAGTACCCGAAAGTCATCTTCCTGCCGCGCGGCGAGGAACTGGGCGGCGACCGCGTGCCTAAGATGGCTGTCTATCAGGACAGTCTGCACCGCATGGAGGAACGCACCGGCCAGCCGTATGACTGGTACATGGACCTGGACATCACCAGCCCCCTGCGCACCGAATCGGACATCGAAAACGCCTTCGCCAAAAAACAGAGCCGCGATGATCTGGATCTGGTGTTCAGTGTGTGCGAAGCCCGCCGCAATCCCTGGTTCAATATGGTCAAAACTGTGGACGACCATGTTGAACAGGTCTGCAAGAGTGAGTTCACCGGCCGCCAGCAGGCTCCGGATGTGTATGATGTAAACGCTTCCATCTATGTCTTCAAGCGGGATTTCCTCGCCACCAACACGGACGGCATGCTGTGGCGCGGCAAGATCGGCATCAGCGTGATGATGGATACCGGCATTATTGATATCGACTCGGAGCACGACTACCTGTTGATGGAAGCCATTGCCCAGCACCTGTATGCCCATTACCCGGAGTTTGCCGCTGTGCAGGAGAACATTCGTGACTGACCTGGCGTTCAATCTGATCATGGACTGCGGCCAAGCTATGCTGGCCAATGGCGGCGAGGTGTTCCGCGCGCAGGACACCATGGAGATCATGGCCCGCAGCTTCGGCATTGTGGATTTCCATGTTTATGTGCTGACCAACGGCATTTTTGCTTCCGCCCAAAACGGAACGGTCAGCGCTGTGCGGCATGTTCCGGTGGTTTCCACCAACCTGGGCCATGTGGAGGCCATCAACGCCATTTCCCGCCGTGTGGCGGATGGCGAACTGGACCTGAACAGCGCCCAGCTGGAATTTGAGCGGATGAAGCGGATGCCCACCCTCTCCCCACTGTACAACTGTGCAGCAGGCACCATGGGGGCCGGCTGCTTTGCCATGCTGTTTGGCGGCGGCCTGCCGGAAATGCTGGTGGGTGCGCTGGGCGGGCTGCTGGCCTCCGCCAGTTCCTGCGCGCTCAGCAAGCACCATATCAGCCGCATTTTCCGCGATATGCTTTCCGCCATTGCCGGCACGCTGACCGCTTTGATTGCCCAGCTGGTCTACCCGGCCCTGCAGGTCAACTTTGCCATCATCGGCGCGCTGATGGTGCTGACCCCCGGCGTTGCCTTAACTATGGGCATCCGTGATATCATCAACAGCGATTATCTTTCCGGCACCATCCGGCTTGTGGATGCCCTGCTGGTTGCGGGATGCCTGGCTGTCGGCGTCACTCTGGGGTATACCTTATTAAGCACAGTAACGGGGGTGGTATGGTGAGCGCTGCTCCTGTCTGGTTTACCATGCTGGTTCAGTTTGTGGTTGCCATGGTTGCAACCATCTCGTTCGGCATCACCTTTCAGGTGGGCCGCCGCCATTACTGGACCTGCGGTTTTGTGGGGGCCGTTGGCTGGACGATCTACATTGCCTGCACTACCCTTGGCGGTATGACCGCCCCCATGGCCACACTGATTGCCACACTGCCGCTGGCCGCGCTTTCCCGCTTTTTTGCCATCCGGCACAAGGCCCCCATCACGGTATTTCTGCTGACCGGCATTTTTCCCTTGGTGCCCGGCGCGGGCATTTATTACACGGCTTACTATTTTTTGCGCAACGACCGCGCCCTGTGCACCAGCAAAGGCATTGAAACCTTAAAAGTTGCCGTTGCCCTGGCCCTTGGCATTGCCATCGTATGCTCCATCCCCCTGCCCAAGCGCCACGCCGCCAGCAGGCAGGCAAAATAAAAAATATGAAGCCCGGTGCTTCTTTGATATGCTGCCCCTAGGGCAATACCGCATAATTCTAAGTGCCGATACGGCGAGCGAGGTGCGGCAGATGCCAAGCCAAAAGCGCAGATAATACTGGATGCTGCAAAGGTGAGCGCCGCCAGTGGCGGAAACAGCGAACCGAAGCAGGGGCAGCGGTCGCAGAGTGCGAGGGGCTTTTGCCCCCGAAGCACGATGCGGGTACCGCAACCCGACATTATCGAGCATTTTGGCAACGCAGATGCCGTGCCGCAGCTGCCGGAGCGGTGCTTAAGCCGCAAGGCGGGAATTGTGCGGTGTTGCCCTAGAGTAGACAGAGAAAAAACTCTGAAAGCTCTGGGGGTATTTTCATGTCAAGGATACAACCAAAAACACAGCGTTCCATTATCGCGCACAAAAGCACCTGCGTACCGTCTGGTTCGATTCCTCGCACGGGATACACGAAAAAACACTCCAGCACAAGCTGGAGTGTTTCTGATGACACACGCGGGAATCTCCCGCAGCGCACTGCCCTGTTCGATTCCTCGCTCGGGATACACGAAAAAACACTCCAGCATAAGCTGGAGTGTTTTTTGGTGACCCGTGCGGGAATCGAACCCACGTTAACGGCGTGAGAGGCCGCTGTCTTAACCGCTTGACCAACGGGCCATGACCGCAAAAGATTGCTTGTATAATATACCAGATGAAACGCGGTTTGTCAACATATTTTTCAGGGCGAATGGGATAAAATGGAGAGAGATTTTTGGCCGGCAGCGTTATTCGGAAAATGTACGGTAGGTCACTGCGCCCGCAGTCGAACTTCAGAGGCCAACCAGACCGCTGATTCGGCTCTTGGACCGAAATAAGCCGTTCCCTACAGAGCTTTTTACAATAGGCAGCAGGCAATGCAAGCAATCTGTAGGGCGGGATGCCCTCATCCCGCCGTGGAAAAACCTTTATCGACTGTGGCAAGCACTGCAAATGATTTGTAGGATCCGATGCTCGCATCGGGCTGTTGCCGCTCACCAAACTATACCTGCCAATTCCGCAAGGTTGCTGCGGGCTGATGACAAGCATCTGCCCCTACAAACAAAATCAAGGGCAATACCGCATAATTCTAAGTGCCGATACGGCGAGCGAGGTGCCGCAGCCGCCGGAGCGGTGCTTAAGCCGTAGTGCGGTGTTACCTTTACTTTATATATTCCAACCGCCAAAGATGTGGTATAATGTGTGGTACGAGGACTAAAATACAAAAGAAAAAAGCCTTAGCTAACGCTAAGGCTTTTTGGTGACCCGTACGGGAATCGAATTATAATTCAAATATAATTGCCTTTTAATTTGCACCGTTATAGGCGGATTCAGTCCGCTGTGAACGGTTCAATTAAAGGGCTTTTTTATTTTGAGTGGGGTACAAAATGGGGTACAGCCCTCGTGCAGCTGTTTTCCTTTTCGATGCTATTTTTGACGAATTTATTAAGAATTTGGAGGTTTGAAAAAAATGCTTGCGTAAACGTGCGAACTGCATAGGATAGTATTTACACTACAGCAGACGAGGTACTTCCTATGGCTATCAATTTACATTACAAACTTCACCGCACCATTCAAGATGCAGGTTATACCGATAAAGAAATTGCAAAGGCTATCTATATTTCTCCGCAGGCAATGTCAGACAAAATGACGGGTAAATCCCAATTCACATCTGCTGAAATTGCTTCTATCGGCAATATCCTGAATCTGTCCCCTAAACAGTATTATTCGTGCTTCGTCAAACCCTACATTGAAAATTCTATGTTTTGTAAGGAGAACAGCCATGCCTAATCTTCAAAGCGAGCTTGCTACTCGTGTGTTTTTTGTTACCCAAAAGGAAATTTGGAAAATCAACGTGCAGAAAGATGGAGAGCGGAAATCTTTTTACTCAAAACTTCCCGGCAAGCGCGGGCAAAAAGATTGTGCCGCAAAAGCCGCCGCTTGGCTTCTTAGTGATTCGCCCCTTTCACTGTCTGACAAAACAACCGTTGATGACCTCTTTGAGCTTTACCTAAAAGATAAAGCTCTTGAAACTACTGATACATATAATATTGCCAACAGATATAAAAACCATATTGCTCCTGTTATTGGTCGCATTCGTATCTCCCGGCTTACTAAGCAAGACCTTAAGCGCGTTATTTCAACCGCCCATCACGAACATCACTTAAGTAAAAAAACACTCTTGAATTTGCGCGGTGACCTTTCCGGCTTCTGCGGTTACCTCGACGACTCTGACATTCGTTCAGACCTTAGAACCAACAATATTAAAATTCCCGCCAGTGCGCCATCATCAGATAAAAAATCTCTCGACCTTATTTCACTCTATATCCTTTTCACACATTCGCAAGTGCTTTACAACGGTGCTGTCTGTGAGGACAGTCTGATTTACGCCTACCGTTTTAATGTTCTTACGGGTTTGAGGACTGGAGAAATGATGGGCCTCGAATGGGGCGATATTGATGACGATTATATTCACGTCCGCCGTGCTATCAACGCCAAAGGCGTGATGACAAACGGTAAGAACGGCTATGCAAAGCGTGATTTTCCACAAACGCGCCAAACACGTGAAGTTCTGAAAGCACAAGAAAAGTACCGGCAATGCCCCACCAATCCGCATGAGCGTGTTTTCGGTGACACCGGCCAACTGTGCTATCGGGAACGCTGGGCAAAATTTTGTAAGTTCAACAAGATTCCTTATGTCACTCCGTACGAACTACGGCACACCTTTCGGTCGATTTATAAAGGTGAGATTAGTGGCTTACCAGAATCCGAAAAGAATATTCCCACTTTCCAAAGCTGGACGATTGAGGAACTAATGGGACATGTTCATGCTGGTATGCCGGGCGTGTACGGTCATACATTAGACGGCGATATGGATATGGTGCCGCAACTCCTCGAATCCGTCTTTGATGCCCGCTTGAAACGCGGCGAAGAAATTTATTTGAAGAAATTTTGTAAAAATCCGTTACCCTCGGATTCTACATCTTGAACCCCCTTGCGTGAATGTGCGAAGCGCATAAAATTAGAGATGTCAGAAGCAAATTCGACTTGCTTATGATATAAAGTCCGACCCGCATCATTGCGGGGCAACCTCTTCCATAGAAAGGAGAACACAACTATGGAACTTAACCGCATGACCTGCAAAAAGGTCGTTGTCTCCCATGAGACCCTCGGTAGTGAACACCTGCGACTGTACAGTGTCCGCCCCTATTATCACTACGAAGGCAAGGTACGTACTGATAAAATTGACGGCTACACCTACAGTGTGATTTGCCCCAAGCTTGAAAACAACTTTCTTGGGGTCAAGATTCCCGGCAAGCAACTGCTTTTCGATGATGCCTACGACCATCTTGTGCAGTTTGACAACTTGCGTATTGGCATCTATCCCCTCTATGCATCCGGAGAAAATCGTATCCTGTCAATTAACCTGAAAGCTGCTGCTGATGGCGTAGCCGTCTGCGACAAGTAACACAATCTGGCGGTGGCAAGGGCGGGATGCCCTAAAGCATCTCACCTTTGCTGCCGCCTCTTTTTTCGTCCCTGTGGGCCGCTCGTAGGGGTCCCCGCCGGGATCGGCGGGGAATATTACTTTACGAGCGACAATGAGACATTGAGACAAGTCGTTGTTTTAGTCATATTATCGTCAAAATATTTGTCTTAATAAAAGCAATATCTATTGAGACAAATTGACAATCTTTGAGACAAAAGGTGGTGATGGAAAATGGCAAAAGCAGCAGATTTCAATGGAGATGCAAACGAAACGGACGTAATTCCGCCAGAAAAATGCAGAGGAAAAGGCAGACCGTCCATCTTATCCGAAAAAGCCTATCTGTGGTTACTGACAATAAATAATCCTCAAGACCACGGAATATCTCTCGACCAACAAGATATTCTTGAACGGTTAAAAGATGACATTGCTGCCGGAAAAATCGTCTACATAATAGCTCGTATGGAACAAAGCCTGACTGCAGACGAAAATGGAAAGCACACGCCACATGGACACATTGCTATACGTTTTGCTGCCCAAACTCGCGGTGGCACGGTTCATAAAAAATTTCCCATGGCCGCACTCCAAAACTGCAACGCCGATACTTTTTCGGTGCGGCAGTACATCTTAAAAGACCCTACGGGTAAATGGTATAAGACACACCCCGAAAAAATAGGCGAAAGACTCCCCGATTCCGAAGCCAACTGTTGGGAGTGGGGACAGATTCCCGGAAGCCGAAAGTCTAAGGACAATCAATCGTCAAAGACATTGAGCGAGGACATAATGCGAGCCATTCGTGAGGGCAAAAATGATGCCGATATTCTGATATTATATCCGACCATTTGGAATCGTTCTGCAGAACTCCGCAAAATCAGATTCTCGATTATGAGCCAAAAATATCGCTCTGTCTACCGCGACCTAAATTGCATTTACATCGAAGCTAACCTACCACCCAAAGAAACTTACAAGTTGTTTGCACACACACCAGACACATACGTTGTAAGTGACTACACTCACCCTTGGGACAGCTACTGCGCGGAAAGCACTGTCGTTCTTACCGACTACACCGGGCAATTCCCGTGGTTCGACATTAGGCGCTTTTTGAGCGGCAACTATTGTACGCTACCCGCAAGATTTTCAGACGCAGTTGCATGTTACACAACCATTATCATTATTTCACCTCTATCCATTGAAGAACTGTGTGCCAGCGGCAAAGATTATGATTCGGCAGCATTGGCATCTTACATTACCCATTTCCGTTGCTACTTGGACATTGATGACGTTGGCACTGATTATATTGCAAATCCCACCTCCGGGGAGTGGGAGCAGCTTTACTTACTTCCCCCGCACGTTGATGTTGATTCTGAAAAGGAGAATAACGATGACGAATCCGAACAAGAATGAGTTGAGTTCGCGCACCAATCTGCGCAACCTCACTTCTACAGCAAAAGCTGGGCTGCACAATGCAGCCACATACCCCCGCAAGCGCTACAGTCTGCTTGCTCTCCTGCTGCTTGGCGTGGTGCTCTGCGCGGCAATCTACTGGCCGTATCATCTGCCCGGCGTACTTGGCAGCATTTTCATTGCGCCAGCAGCGTTTACATATTTATGCTGGGTCGTTTTCAGTTTTGCCGCTGTTGGCTATGTTCCGGGCGCATTGGATATGCAGCACAATTTTGCGCGTATCGGCTTTCTAAACAGTGCCGGGGAAGCGCCCTATTTAATCCAAAAAGAGCAACACGGCAACGTTGTCACCTATACTTACCGCTGCACGGGCTTTCCCGTTTCCTTATGGGTTGATAAGCAACTTGAACTTGAAAGTGCTCTTAATATGCTAATTGCCAGCGTTAAAGAGGGCAAAGACCGCCGGACAATAAGCCTTTGCTGTGTACCGCCCGAACACGCTTTTGATGCTGCTGAATGGCATAACCGTTATATCCACTACAACGAGGACAATTTGCTGCTTCTTGGCCGTGGTCTGACGAGTGATATTACTATCAACATCGACAAGACCCCGCATATCCTGATTGGCGGCAACACGGGCAGCGGCAAGACCATCTTGCTTCAATGTCTGCTTTGGCAAGCGATTGAACAGGCTGACGTTGTGTATGTGGCCGACTTCAAAGGCGGAGTTGACTTTCCGCGTGCGTGGCAGGAGTTTGCTTATATTATTACTAACGAGCAAAAGCTGCTGGTTCTTTTGAATCGTTTGGCGGATACCTTGGAAAAACGTAAACAGCTTTTCAAGGAAGTTGAAGCCGCCAACATCACCGAGTACCGCCAAAAGGCCGGGGACTATATGCAGCGTATTGTCTTTGCCTGTGATGAGGTTGCGGAACTGCTCGATAGGACGGGCGCAGACAAGGAGCGTAAAGAACTGCTGGCACAGATTGAAGCACGTCTTGCGCTGATTGCCCGTCAAGGCCGTGCCTTTGGCGTTCATCTGATTCTTGCAACCCAGCGCCCTGACGCGAACATCTTGTCGGGCCAGATTAAGAACAACATGAATATTCGCATCTGTGGCCGCGCGGATACCACGCTGTCTACCATCATTATCGGAGATGGACGGGCAGCCGAGCAGATTCCGCATGATGCACAGGGACGTTTTTTGATGGAAGATGGCACGGTGTTTCAGGCATACTATTTTAATGATGCAACCTTGAAGTAATTTTGAAATGTTAACTTCAAAGGGTAGGCGCGGATCGCGCCTACCCTCTTATTTTTGTAAAACGTAATTGCCGTAAACAGGGGTTTATGCTATGATAATGATAAAAACATTGTGCTATGAGGTGACCGCTATGACCGCTGCGCAACAGCAACAGGCCGCAAAGAGTTTTGCCGCCTACTGGAAAGATAAGGGCTACGAAAAAGGCGAAAGTCAACCTTTCTGGCTGTCGCTTCTTCGTGATGTGTACGGAGTCGAACACCCGGAGCAATTCATTCAGTTTGAGGAGCAAGTCCACCTTGACCACACCAGTTTCATTGACGGCACGATTCCTGCTACCCACGTTCTGATAGAGCAAAAGGGGCTTGGCAAGGATTTGAACAAGCCCATCAAGCAATCAGACGGTGCGCTGCTGACCCCTTTTGAACAGGCTAAGCGGTATATTTTGGAGCTGCCCGTGTCGCAACACCCGCGCTGGGTGGTAACCTGCAATTTCAGCACCTTTTATGTGTATGATATGGAACGCCCGCGCGGTGAGCCTGAAATCATCGAACTTGCCAATCTCGAAAAGGAATACTATCGGCTTCAATTTCTTGTCGATGCCGGAAACGAACACCTCAAGCGGGAAATGGAAGTCTCCATCGCGGCGGGCGAAATCGTTGGCTTGCTGTATGATGCCTTTTACAAGCAGTATGCAAACCCGGAATCCGAACATTCGCTGAAAAGCCTGAACAAGCTGTGCGTTCGTCTGGTATTTTGTCTGTATGCCGAAGATGCCGGAATTTTTGGGCATCACGGTATGTTCCATGACTACCTTGCAGCGTTTAACACGCGGGAGCTGCGCAAAGCCTTGATTGACCTGTTCCGCGTGCTGGATACCAAGCCTCAAGACCGTGACCCCTATTTGAAAGATGACAACCCGGATTTGGCGGCGTTTCCCTACGTGAATGGCGGGCTGTTCAGCGATGAGAATATCGAGATACCGCCGTTCACCGATGAAATCCGAAACCTGCTGCTGGAGAAAGCCAGCGAAAACTTCAACTGGTCGGAAATCAGCCCCACCATTTTCGGCGCGGTGTTTGAAAGCACCCTGAACCCCGAAACCC
>ULZS01030862.1_pt1 | contig 10149 bp, 5 predicted proteins | sample 1963301 | NCBI WGS metagenome assembly ULZS01 (sample SAMEA4835895, study PRJEB28245) | human gut metagenome | biome: gut microbiome; material: fecal sample | place: Denmark | collected 2008 | reverse complement strand
ACCACTTAATTACCAACTTGTAAAGTCTTTTTTGAATTTTTTTCTCTTTTTTTAATTGTAAAGTTAAATGCAGTCCCTAAATATGTCAAATACTACATTTAAATAGTAGTAACATTACTATTATATTTTAAATAAAATCAAATATTAAATTAATTATTTATAATCAAAAATACAAAATAAACTAATATATATTTATAATGTAACTCAAAAATTAATATTATAACCTTAAATATGCCAAATAACGACGATAATCATTTCGTTAATATTGAATTACCAATACTATATTAAAATAATCATATACACAAATATTTGCAGATTTTAGCATCTTCAAAAAAAAAGCCATAACCAAAGGTTATGACTTTAATATAATTAATCTAAAAACTCTTCTTCTAGCACTTCAGAAGCATCTTCATCAAAGAATTCCTTCTCTAAAGAATAACCAACATCCATATACTCTTTAGCACCAGTACCAGCAGGGATTAACTTACCAATAATAACATTCTCTTTTAATCCTTGAAGTTTATCAACTTTACCCTTAACAGAAGCCTCAGTTAAGATTCTAGTAGTTTCTTGGAATGAAGCTGCTGATAAGAATGAATCAGTCTCAAGTGCTGCCTTAGTAATACCAAGAAGTATTGGTTGTCCAATAGCAGGTTTCTTACCTTGAATAATAACATCTTTATTACCCTTAGTAAATTCTTGTAAAGAAACAGTAGTACTAGGAACTAATAAAGTATCTCCAGCATCCATAATTCTAACTTTAGAAATCATTCTCTTAGCTATAATTTCAACATGTTTATCACTAATATCAACACCTTGAGATCTATATACCTTTTGTACTTCTTTTAGAATATATTGTTGAACAGTGTTAGGATCAGTTACTGCAAGTAACTCTTTAGGAGAAACACTACCTTCAGTAATTCTATCTCCAGCTTCAATCTTATCACCTTTTTCTACTCTAAGTTTAGCACCATATAAAGTAACATGTTCTCTAGTCTCAGTATCATTCTTAACATATACCTTAAACTTACCACCGGCATCTTCAATCTTAGATACAGTACCAGATATCTCACTAATAGTGGCTTTACCTTTAGGATTACGAGCTTCAAATAACTCTTCAACTCTAGGAAGACCTTGCGTAATATCCGCACCAGCAACACCACCAGTATGGAATGTTCTCATAGTAAGCTGAGTACCAGGTTCACCAATAGATTGAGCACCCATAATACCAACAGCTTCACCAATTTCAACTAAGTTACCAGTAGCAAGATTTCTACCATAACAATGTTGACATACACCATGATCAGTCTTACAAGTTAAAACATTTCTAATTTCAACTTCAGTTATACCAGCCTTAATAATCTTATCTGCTATAGCGTCAGTAATAAATTCATTTTTATCAATAATAACTTCTTTAGTTTCAGGATTAATAACTTTCTTATTAGTATATCTACCAACAATTCTATCATATAATGGCTCAATAATACCATCTTTATCATCCATAAATGCACTAACAACAACACCTTGAATAGTACCACAATCTTCTTCTTTAACAATAATATCTTGTGCTACATCAACAAGTCTTCTTGTCATATAACCAGAATCAGCAGTCTTTAATGCTGTATCAGCACTACCCTTTCTAGCACTATGTGTAGATAGGAAGAATTCAGATACTGATAAACCATCACTAAACGAAGATAAAATAGGAATCTCAATAGTTTCACCATTAGGTTTAGCCATTAATCCTCTCATACCAGCAAGCTGTACGAAGTTAGAAATAGATCCTCTAGCTTTAGAGTTCATCATTATAAATATTGGATTATCAACATAACTCTTAGCATATCCTTGCAATTCATCTTGAATTTCTTCTTTAGCTTTAGTCCAAATATCAATAACAAGTTCTAATCTTTCTCTATCAGTAATAAGTCCTCTTTGGAATTGCTTATTAACTTTCTTAATCTCTTCATTAGATTTCTCAATAATAGCATCCTTATTCTTACTAGTAACAACATCAGATACCGCTATCGTAATACCAGAGAAAGTAGAATACTTAAATCCTAAATCCTTAAGTTTATCTAGGAATATACTAGTTTCAGTAGTCTTATATCTCTTAAACATTTGAGCAATAATTTTCTCAAGTGCACCCTTATTAAATGGAGTAGATAAAGGCATCTCACTAATTCTAGCCTTAACATCTTCACCATAATCAATAAAGTATTTACTAGGAGTAATACCTTCAATATTTTCACTAGTAGCCTCACATAAGTAAGGGAATGAATCAGGTAAAATCTCATTAAAGATAATCTTACCAGGAGTAGTAACTAAATACTTATTCTTATCTTCATCCAAGAATACCTTATGTTTAAATGAATTAACAGGAACAACAATTCTTGTTTGAAGAGTAATCTCTCTTCTTTGATAAGCCATTAAAGCTTCATTAGTATTCTTAAACGCTCTACCTTCTCCTTCTACACCAGCTTTTTCCATAGTAATATAATAGTTACCAAGAATCATATCCTGTGAAGGAGTAACAATAGGATCACCATTTTTAGGAGAAAGAATATTATTAGAACCAAGCATAAGAATTCTAGCTTCAGTTTTAGCTTCTTCACTTAAAGGTACGTGAACAGCCATCTGATCTCCATCAAAGTCAGCATTAAATGCTGTACAAACAAGTGGATGAAGTCTAATTGCCTTACCACTAATTAACTTAGGTTCAAATGCTTGAATACCAAGTCTATGTAAAGTAGGAGCTCTGTTAAGCATTACAGGATGTTCTTTAATAACATCTTCAACAATATCCCATACTTTAGGATCTTGATTATCAATCATCTTTTTAGCAGACTTAATATTATTAGCAAGACCTCTTTCAGTTAAACCATGAATAACATGTGGTTTGAAAAGCTCAAGAGCCATTTCTTTAGGAATACCACATTGATACATCTTTAAATCTGGTCCTACAACAATAACACTTCTACCAGAGTAGTCAACTCTCTTACCAAGTAAGTTTTGTCTAAATCTACCCTGTTTACTCTTAAGCATAGAACTTAAACTCTTAAGAGCTCTATTACCTGCTCCAGTAACACTTCTACCTCTTCTACCATTATCAAATAATGAGTCAACAGCTTCTTGAAGCATTCTCTTTTCATTTTGAATAATAATTGAAGGTGCACCTAGTTCAATAAGTTTCTTTAATCTATTATTTCTATTAATAACTCTTCTATATAAATCATTTAAATCACTAGTAGCAAATCTACCACCATCTAGTTGAATCATCGGTCTAAGTTCAGGAGGAATAACGGGAAGAGCCTCAATAATCATCCACTCAGGTTTATTACCAGATTGAACAAATGAATTAATAACATCAAGTCTCTTAACAAGTCTAGTTCTCTTCTGACCAGTAGCACCATCTAATTCTTTTTGAATTTCTTCTAATTCCTTATTTACATCAACTTCAGAAAGTAACTCTTTAATAGCTTCAGCACCCATACCAACTCTAAAAGTATTACCATATTTTTCATAATATGCTCTATACTCTTTATCAGATAAAGTTTGCTTCTTAATTAAAGTAGTAGCTCCTGGATCAAGTACAACATAAGAAACGAAATATATAACTTCCTCTAAGTCTCTCGGAGACATATCAAGAGTAAGTCCAATGTATGAAGGAACACCCTTAACATACCAAATGTGACTTACTGGAGTAGCAAGTTCAATATGTCCCATTCTCTCTCTTCTAACAGAAGATTTAGTAACCTCTACTCCACATCTATCACAGACAATATTCTTATATCTAAGTCTTTTATACTTACCACAAGAACATTCATAATCTCTAGTAGGTCCAAATATCTTTTCACAGAATAATCCATCCCTTTCAGGTTTTAAAGTTCTGTAATTAATAGTCTCTGGTTTTAATACTTCACCATACGACCAAGACCTAATCTTCTCAGGTGAGGCAATTCCAATCTTAAGAGCCTTAAAATCATTAGCTTCTAACATTAGAAATCATCTCCTTCCTCAATTGAATCTTCAATATCACTATCTATATCATCAATATTTTCTTCATCAAAATCATCATCATCATCAATTTCATTATCATCATCAAGATCATCAAACGATCTTTCATTTTGAACTTCTTCTGCTATAGGATTATCCTCCAAATCAGCTTTTCTTTCAAGTTCACTAAATGATACTTCATCATCATTATTATTAATAACTGAAATATCAAGTCCTAATGCCTGAAATTCTTTAATAAGAACTCTAAATGCTTCAGGAATACCAGGTTTAGGTAGTGGTTGTCCTTTAACTAAAGCTTCATATACTTTAACTCTACCTACAACATCATCAGATTTATAAGTAAGAATTTCTTGAAGTACATGAGAAGCTCCATAAGCTTCAAGTGCCCAAACTTCCATTTCACCAAATCTCTGTCCACCAAGTTGTGCTTTACCACCAAGTGGTTGCTGTGTAACAAGAGAATATGGACCAGTTGCCCTAGCATGTAACTTATCATCAACCATGTGATGTAGTTTAATCATATACATAACACCAACAGATATTCTACTATCAAATGGATCACCAGTTCTACCATCATATAGAATAGTCTTACCATCTTCATCCATACCTGCTTCTTTCATAGCGGCAGCTATATCTTCTCTCTTAGCACCATCAAGTACTGGAGTAGCAAAATGAACGCCAAGTTTTTTACCAGCCATACCTAAGTGTAACTCAAGTATCTGACCAATATTCATACGCGATGGAACACCTTGAGGATTAAGCATAATATCAACAGGAGTACCATCTGGTAAGAATGGCATATCCTCGCTAGGAAGTATAAGTGAAATAACACCCTTATTTCCGTGACGACCACTCATTTTATCTCCAACTTGAATCTTTCTCTTTTGAATAATATATACCCTAACAACCATACTTACACCACTAGGTAAGTCTTCATTATCATCTTTAGTATAAACTTTAACATCATGAACAACACCATCACCACCATGTGGAACAGTAAGTGATGAATTTCTAACTTCTCTAGTCTTCTCTCCAAAGATAGCATGAAGTAATTTCTCTTCACTAGTTAAATCAGCCATTCCTTTAGGAGTAACTTTACCAACTAGAATATCACCTTCATGAACCTCAGTACCAATCTTAATAATACCATTTTCATCAAGATTCTTTCTAGCTTCTTCTCCAACACTAGGAATATCTCTTGTAATTTCCTCAGGACCAAGTTTAGTATCTCTACATTGAACTTCATAATCTTCAATATGTAAAGAAGTATAAACATCATCCTTAACAAGTCTTTCATTCATAATAACAGCATCTTCATAGTTATAACCATTAAATGTTGTAAAAGCAACAACTACATTCTTACCAAGAGCAAGTTCACCTTTATCAGTACTTGGACCATCTGCTATTATTTGTCCTCTCTTAACCTTGTCTCCTTCTCTAACTATTGGAACATGATTAAATGTTTCACCTTGGTTAGATCTTTCAAAAGTAGCTAAGTGATAAATATCTTCACCTTTAGCATTCTTAACAACAATTTTTTTAGCATCAGCATAACTAACAATACCATCAGCCTTAGCAACTACTACAGAGCCACTGTCTCTAGCAGCAATATATTCAGCACCAGTTCCAACAAACGGAGCCTCCGTCTTAAGAAGTGGTAATGCCTGTCTTTGCATGTTTGCACCCATTAAAGCACGAGTAGCATCATCATGTTCAAGGAAAGGAATTAAACTAGTTGTAACAGAAACAACTTGTTGTGGAGAAACATCGATATAGTCAACTTTATCAGGACTAACAAGAACATTCTCTCCTCTATATCTACCTGCTACTATATTATCAGTAATCTTATTATCATCATCAACATTAACAGTAGCTTGAGAAATATAAAAATCTTCTTCTTCGTCAGCAGTCAAATAAACAACTTCATCAGTAAGATGTCCATCTACCACTTTTCTATATGGAGTTTGGATAAATCCATATTCATTAATTTTAGCATAACTAGCAAGTGAAGTAATAAGTCCAATGTTTGCTCCTTCAGGGGACTCGATAGGACAAATTCTACCATAGTGAGAAGAGTTTACGTCTCTTACTTCAATACCTGCTCTATCTCTAGATAAACCACCAGGTCCTAATGCTGATAATCTTCTCTTATGAGTAAGTTCAGCAATTGGATTAGTTTGATCCATAAATTGTGATAGCTGACTACTACCAAAGAATTCTTTAATAACCGCAGTAACTGGTCTAATATTAATAAGTGTTTTAGGAGTAACCGTTTCAATATCTTGAGTAGTCATTCTCTCTCTAATAACTCTTTCCATTCTACTAAAACCAATCTTAAATTGATTTTGTAATAATTCACCTACTTGTTTAACTCTTCTATTACCTAAATGGTCAATTTCATCATCTTTACCAATACCTTCATTTAAGTTTAGATAATAACTAACAGAAGCATAAAAATCAGACATTGTAAGATTCATAATATTAGCAGATGGATCATTACCAATAACTTTAACAATTTTCTTATCATCTACATTAGAATATAAATGAATAACTTGAATCTTGTTATGTTCATCTATACTTGAATTAATAGTTAAATCCTCATTAACTTTTGCCTCAGTAACGCCATAACCATTATCTAAATAAGTACATAATTCTTCATATACATCTTTATTAATAATAGTTCCTTTTTCAATCTTAACTTCACCATCGATAATAATATCTTCAGCAAGTCTATTACCAAGTAATCTATCTTTAACATTTAATTTTTTATTAAACTTATATCTACCTACTTTAGCTAAATCATAATGAAAATCATCAAAGAATCTAGTAATCAATTGGTTCTTTGAACTGTCTAAAGTAGTAGGCTCTCCTGGTCTTAATTTCTCATATATTTCAATAAGAGCCTCATCAGTATTATGAGTAGAATCTTTCTCTATGGTATTTTTTAAATATACATCATTATCAAATAAAGAAAGAATATCCTCATCACTAGATAAACCTACTGCTCTTAAAAGAGTAGTCATTGGTACTTTTCTATTTCTATCTATTCTGATATAGATAACATCTTTAGCATCAGTTTCATATTCAAGCCAAGTACCTCTAGATGGAATAACTTTAGATGCAAAAACAGGTTTACCATTTTTATCAATTTCCTTAGAATAATATACACTAGGAGATCTAACAAGTTGTGATACAACAACTCTTTCAGCACCATTTATGATAAATGTACCAGCATCAGTCATAAGTGGCATATCACCTAAGAATATCTCTTGCTCTTTAACTTCCCCAGTTTCATTATTGAATAGTCTAGTCTGTACCTTTAAAGGAGCAGCATAAGTAATTTGTCTATCCTTGCACTCTTTAATAGAGTATCTAGGAGTACCAAATTCATACTCACCAAATTCTAAAGATAAACTACCAGAAAAACTTTCAATTGGTGAAAATGTTTCAAAAACCTCTTTTATCCCTTCTGTTGCAAACCATTTATAACTTTCAGTTTGCACCTCTAATAAATCACTAATTGCTAGTGAATTTTTAATCATAGAAAAGTTTCTTCTTTTTCTATAATCACCGCTTTGTTTTAACTTATAAGCCATTAATTTTTCACCCCAATACCTAGAATTTTTTTAAATTTCAGTCACATTAAAAGATGTGTTACCAATTTATAAGTTTATCAGCATTTTACGAGTATGTCAATAACTTTGACATCACTTTTTCATTTTTTTCACATTTTTTTACCAAAAACATAAAAAAGCATCATTATCGACACTTTTTTAACTCTACAACATAAAAACCCTTATCTTTATCAATAACATTAACCATATATTTATTTTCTAATTCTTTAATCATTGATTTAACACCATGATCTTTCCTCATAACAAAATATATTACTCCATCATCTTCTAAATAATCATATCCATCAAATAAAAATCTTCTTATAACATCCTTTCCTGCTCTAATAGGAGGATTAGTAATAATATAATTATACTTCTTATTAACATTATCATAAACATTACTAACAAATACATCAGCCTTAACATTATTAAGTATAAGATTATCTTTAGTAAGAGAAATAGCTCTCTCATTTATATCAATCATATCTATACTAATATTTTTATTAAAAGTACCAAGTATAATACCTACTACTCCAAGTCCACATCCGAGATCAAGTACATTACCAGATAAACTATCTATATCAATACTACTAAGTAAAACTCTTGTCCCATAATCAAATCTATCTTTAGAAAACACTCCATTATCACTATATATAGAAAATTCTTTATTATTAAAATTAAACTTAATTAATCTTTTCTCACTCTTAATATTTTTATCATTATCAAAATATTGACTCATATCAATCACCAACAATATTATAATAGAATTATATTAAATTTACAATATCTTTTTATTACCTTCCGAGCCTATAGTCTCTGAAGGTGAGTCTGAGCCTAAGGTCTCATCCTCAAACTATTCTTTAACTAAATGTTTAACTTTCCAAGTATCAAATTCTTCTCTTTGTTCTTCGGTTTCAATTTCCATATGATAAAAATGTTTAGTAAACTCACCACAAGAACTACCAACTTCTCTACCAGGAGGACTATAAGTTTTAATTCTAATATTTGGTACCCTATTAGAAATCTCTCTTACCCATAACTGTTCATTTTTACTTATCTCTAGTTCATTAATAGGATTAAATCTAATAAACCTTATTGTAATATTATATCTGTCAAGTAATTTACACATTCTATCAAGCTCTTTCATATCATCATTAACACCATTAATTAAAGTATAATGTATTTCTATAGGATCATTATTACTATGTAGTTTTACATATTTATTCATTAATACTTCATTCTTTTATAATAAATTTCTATAACTAACTAAATATGCAAGAGCATCTTGAACAGAAACCTTAGTACTAGGAATTAATTCATATCTTTTTACATCAATAGGATTATGTAAAGAAAAATGTACTTTAAGGGGCATATCTAAACTATTAACCATTTCACCCAATTTAATAATATTATCATTAGGCATCATCGTAGCAAGAGCATACCCAATATTCTTATAACCAAGTTTCTCTTTAATAAAATCTTCTTTTCTATATACATCTTCAATTAACTTCAAATTAAGAATTGGCTCACCTACTCCCATAAAAGAAATAAGTAAATTCTCCTTATCAGTTCTTCTTTTACCATTAATAGATAATGTATTAATTAAACAATAAATAAAGTCTTCCCATTTAACAGGAGCCATCTCTTTATTAAAACCTCTATTAGTTAAATGACACATCTTACAACCTAAATTACAAAAATGATGAGTAGGAACACAAACTACATCTTTATCATTCTTATTAAATAATAAAGACATTTCTATAATCTTATTATCCCCAACATCAAAAACAGTTTTTAATGTACCATCATTATAATCCTTAAAAGTACCAATTTTATTAATCATAATTATTACCTCCATAATATTTGCTTTTTATTATAACATACTTTTTAATAAAAGAAAAAAGAAATCTAATTAAATAGATTCCCTATCTAATAGAAAAACTATTATTTATAGTTAATATACTATACATAAAAAGAACATCTTGATCCTTAAATTTTATATAATTATTCAAAATTCTTGAAGAAACATATCTAATATCAATAACAGTAATTTTCTTATAACCATCTATTAATAGAGGAACTAAACTACTACCATAAGAATCACGAAAAACAATTAACTCTCTATTACTATTTGAAGTAGGATTAACAATATCTATAATAGAAGATGCTCCTGATAAATATATATCATATTTATCTAATGATTTTAATTTGTCATAATCATATATATTTGTATATTGTTTAGTTTCATAATTATACACACTACTATTAAGAGTAGATGGATTAGATATTGTTTTTATAGTATCAATATCTTTGGTTACTGATAATCTCCCAGCATAACTCCCCTTAAAAGTAGTAACTGTATTTACAACATTATTATTAGTTATATCAAAATTCATTTGATTAGCAATAGTATTTGCGACATTAAATAAATCTTCTTGTTTCCAATGAGTGTCAGTCTTATAATAATTATCAAGTGTTAACTTATCAAATATATTTATATAATTAAGATTTGTTAAATTAT
>ULZS01068664.1_pt1 | contig 10351 bp, 8 predicted proteins | sample 1963301 | NCBI WGS metagenome assembly ULZS01 (sample SAMEA4835895, study PRJEB28245) | human gut metagenome | biome: gut microbiome; material: fecal sample | place: Denmark | collected 2008 | reverse complement strand
TCAGATGATTTCGGGTGGGTTTGAGGGGCATTTAATATATTGCAAGTTAAAGTTTCGGGGTTGAAACCCCGAAACAGTTACAGCGGACGGCAAAGCCGACCGCATTTTGCGAGATTTACAGAGTTTTCGGCAAAGGGGTTGTAAAATCGGGGATTTTGAAAATTAGGGGTTGCAGTGGCAGAAAACAGCGTAAAGCCAAGGATTTAAGAGGTGTTGTAAGATGAGTTTTGAGAATAAAGTAAAATTTGCGCTATGGGCATATCCCGAAACGTTGAAAGACGTGGAGGTTCACTACAAAAACGACAACTGCAAGTCGCAGAGTGAGTTTATTGAAAAAGCGATCAAGTTCTACATCGGTTATCTTGATGAGGAAAAAAGCGTGAATTACATTTCACCAATGATAACCGAAACAGTCAAAGCTACAATTAAGGGTACGGAACAGCGGCTTGCCCGCTTGCTTTTCAAAGTTGCAGTTGAGCTTGGCAAGCTGTCGCATATGACTGCGGCGATAAATGATGTGGACGATGAAACGCTTAGAAGTCTTCATGCCATGTGCGTTAATGAAGTCCGTAAAATCAACGGTATTATTGATTATGAGGACGCTGTGGAGTATCAGAAGGAGTGATTTTTAATTGCCAAAATTAATTGTTACAAGCCGCTATCTTAAAAGCGGCTCTGGGAAGAAAAAACAGCTGTACCATTATGTAAAATATATTGCAACCCGTGAGGGTTCAGTCCCGATACCGAATGCAAATGAAACAGCTCCTGCTACGAAAAGTCAGCAGGAGCTTATTTCATCTCTGCTGCACGATTTCCCCGACAGCAAAGAGTTATTTGAGTACGAAGATTACCAAAAGAATCCCACAATTAAAAACGGTTCAGCGCTCATATCGGTAATACTTGACCGAAACATGGACAGGCTTACAAGTCGTGAAAATTATGTTGGATATCTTGCAAACCGTCCCGGCACAGTCAAGTTTGGTTCTCACGGTTTATTCTCACAATCGGACGAGCCTATTAATCTTGAAAAGGTTGCAAAAGATATTGCAAACCACGGCGGTAACGTCTGGACTCATGTCGTTTCGCTGCGCAGAGATAACGCTCAGGCAATGGGGTATGATAATTTAAAAGCGTGGCGGGAATTAGTCAAGCGGCAGATTTCTAACATTGCAAAGAATCAAAAAATTGATATGGCTAATCTGAAATGGTATGCCGCCTTTCACGATAAGAAAACGAATCCCCATGTGCATATCATCGTGTACTCCACAAACGAGCGTGAGGGATTTCTCACTAATCATGGTATTGAAAAAATCCGCAGTGGTTTTGCAAACGATATTTATGCGGACGAACTTCACCATCTCTACGCACAGCAGACCGATTTGCGCAATCAGATGAAAAAAGAGTCTGAGCAGTTGATGAAACAGCTTGCGGATAACATTTCACAGAATGATGTTGATAATGCAGAACTAATTGATCTTGTTGCAAAACTGCATGAACAGCTTAATTCTTCTAAAGGCAAAAAGGTATACGGATACTTGAAAGCGGATGTGAAGAAAACTGTTGATGAGATTTTTATAAGGCTTGCGGAAAACGAATCAATTCAAAAAATGTACTCCCTCTGGTGCGAAATGGAACAGCAGAAGCATGATGTTTATTCGTCAGCAAGAGTTCAGTTTCCGAAGCTTGCGGATAACAAGGAGTTTAAGTCCGTTAAAAATATGATCATTCAGACCGTGCTGGATATGAATAGTCCTGTTGTTGATATTGAGATTGAAGAACCGGAACTGACAGAAAAAACTGATGATGACATAACAGATATTCCTCCGCAGATTGATGAGTTTGATAATGCGATTTATTTTGATAATGACGATATGGCTGCCAATGGTTTTTCATGCAGCAGCAAAATCTCGCCAAAAGAACCCGATGATTCTCCGAAAAGCAAATATTATTTAAAATGGAGCAACGCATACAAAGAAGCCTGCAAGCTGATTTATAACAAGCAATCAAAGCTTGAAGATTTTCAAAAAGCGGAGCAGCTTTTGCTTAACGAATCAGGGGCAGGTAATGTTCTTGCTATTCACGATTTGGGAAAACTTTATTCCACGGAAAAGATTGGTGCAAAAGATGAAGAAAAGTCATTTGCATACTATAATGAGGCATTGCAGGGCTTTATGGAGATCGAGCTGGATTCTGATTTTATGTTTCCTTATGAGCCGAAATTTGATGGGCAGATTATAAAACCCGTGAATATGCGTTCTTACGTTTGGTATCGCATAGGAAAAATGCATTGCTATGGTCTGGGAACGGAACAGGATCACGCTCAATCATTTGAATGGTTCTTGAAATCAGATCAGGAGGGCAACAAATTCGCACAATACAGTCTTGCTAACCTATACTATTATGGCAACGGCGTGGAGAAAGATTTGTCGCAGGCCTTTTTGTGGTATCAGAAATCGGCTTCTCAGGGTCAGCCGTATGCTTCCTATGCCGCTGCGCAAATGTACAGCAAGGGTGAATATGTTGCTGAGAATAAAGAAACCGCACAGAGATATTACAAAGCTGCATTGTCAGGATTTCTTGAACTCGAAAGCAAGGATCAGGCTGACGATAACCTATTTTATAAAATTGGAGTTATGTACAAAAACGGACTTGGAACGGAAGCTGATATTTCAAAAGCCATTGATTACTTCAAACGTTCCGCTGAGATGAATAACAAGAATGGTCTGTATGAATATGGCAAAGCATTAATTCAGGGAAACCACATTGAAGCTGATTTGGAGAAGGGGTTGGAGTGTGTAGAAAAAGCAATGAAACTTAAAAATTCCAATGCAAAGCGTTTTTTTGCATTGGAATATATTTCGGGTGAACATTTTTCACAAGATATTGAAAAAGGACTATTTATGTTGACAGAATGTGCAGATAAGGGTGACAGTTTTGCTTGTTTTCAGTTGGGTCAGTTTTATTTGAAAGGTGAAATTGTCACGCAGGATTTAGAAAGAGCAGAGAAATATTTGCTGCTTGCAGAGGATAACGAATTCACACAGTATGCTTTTGGGAAGTTGTATTTGCAGGAAGAAAAGTATGATATTCAAAAGGCGGTAGATTACTTTGAAAAATCCGCTGATAAGAATATGTGGTCAAGCTATCAGCTCGGCAGGCTTTATCTTTTCGGAGCAGATGAACTTGAAAAGTATAAGGAAAAGGCTGTGGAGTGGCTCACAAAGTCCGCAAATGATGGTAATGAGTACGTTCAGAATATGCTTAACAATATTGATGATTTTGAAAATATGCTGCTTAGAAATACTGTTATGGGATTGTTTGTGAATTTAAGTCGCTGTATTGAGGATAATTATTCGCAGAAGCAGTGTTCTTTAAAAATACAAACTGATAGAAAGCTCAGAAAAATGATACAAAAGAGAAAGTCAGGAATTGGCATCAGAGAAGAACAAAATATGACTAACTAAGAAATATCTTAAAAGCTATATTCAAAGAAAAGATAGGTTTTCTCCCATATGTTGTGTAAATCTCCAAAGTAGTGTATAATAAAAGAGCTGAGACCCACCGAAAAAAAGTCTGTAAAAACGCAGTCAACTATGGTAAAATATAAATAACACAGGAGGCTGATTTTTTATGGGAAGAAGAAAAAGAGAACCAATGAGCGAAGGAAAAAAGAACATCATCGGAATGCTGCTCGAGGAGTATGATATCCGATATCACAGACCGCCTTCTTCCGCAGATAGAGGACTGGCAGAAACGTCCTCTGGGCGAGGTTTATCTCATTGTATTTATTGATGCTGTACATTTTTCTGTACGAGAAAACGGACAGATAAAAAAACTTGCAGCATATGTAATCCTTGCAGTAAGTTTGACAGGTCACAAGGAAGTTTTATCCATACATATCGGAGAAAACGAAAGTGCAAAATATTGGCTTGGAGTCCTGAATGAGCTGAAAAATCGCGGCGTAAAGGATGTCCTCGTGATATGTGCCGATGGACTTTCGGGTATGAAAGAAGCCGTAAATACGGCATTTCCACAGACAGAATTACAGCGTTGTATCGTTCATCAAGTAAGAAACACGCTGAAATATGTTGGTGCAAAAAACAAGAAAGAATTTTCCAACGATTTGAAAACCATTTATCACGCACCGTCTGAGGACGCTGCGCTTGAACAGCTTGAGCGTGTGACGGAGAAGTGGGAGAAAGATTATCCAAACGCCATGAAGAGCTGGTACAAAAACTGGGATGTGATCTCACCGATCTTCAAGTTTTCCGCTGATGTGAGAAAGGTCATTTACACCACCAATGCGATCGAAAGCCTTAACAGCGGCTATCGTCGTCTGAACAAACAGAGAAGCGTATTTCCGAGCGATACAGCGCTCCTGAAGGTTCTGTATCTTGCAACTCATGAAATAGCGAAAAAATGGACTATGCCGCTGAGGAACTGGGGCATAGTTCTTGGCGAGCTGGAGATCATGTATCTCGACAGGCTAAGCTGAGCCGGCACAGTCAGTCTGCTTCCATTCCGCTACGCTCCATTCCAGCAGACTGACTGTTGAAGAACCTTGACAAATTACGGTATTTATTGTATACTGTAAAAAAATGAGCGGCTGTTTTTCAAGCCGCTCCACAATATCGTTTTTTATCACTGTTGTTGAATTTACAGAGATTTTTTCGCAGGTCCAGAGCTGCAGCTTATTTGGAAAAATCAGCCCAAAATTTCTTCGGACATGGAGAATAAAATCATCTCAATGTTACGCAAAAGGTGTGTCAACTGCTGACATTGAAGAGCATATCCGCAATATTTAGGTCTGAGCGTGTCAGAAAGAACTTATGGCTGATTTAAAATGTGTTTATCCCGCTGTTGATGTGCCTTCTGCGCATGATGCCATTGACGAATTTGCATCAATATGGGACAAGAAGTATCCAAAGATTTCAAAGTCATGGTATGAAAATCGGGCGAATCTAAGCACTTACTTCAAGTTTCTGCAGGAACTGAGAAAGCTGACTTACACTACCAATGCGATTGAGGGAATTAACAGTAAGCTGCGAAAGGTCACCAAAACAAAGTCGTTATTTCCAACCGATGAGAGACTGTTCAAAATGCTGTATCTTGCACAGAATACTTTTATGAAAATATGCAGATAAGACCGACGGTGGTTTCGACGATCTCATCAAATAGATTTGCTCTTTAATTTTGATATGCCATTCCGCAGCTATACAGAATTTAGAATCAGGTCATTTTTTGTCAAACTTGTATATAACACAATCTTAAAGTTTTGCATTTTTACAATGATAATATGTTCCGATTGCCCGGTCATCATATTCGTCAGTATATTTCAAGGTCGGCAAATCGCAGATGTAATAGTCCGCAAGTGAATTGTTGTGTATGGTAAGCTTTATGCCGTAATCGGTTTTGTATGCCGACTCTATAATTACAGTTTCCTCAGCCGCCTGGTACATTCTTTTCAGATATTTTTCCGAGTGCATATAATTATATATCAGCACAACCAAAATCACAGCCGCCCCAAGCAGTGCAGAATAAATTATCACGTTCTTTCCATACTTTTTGAAAAAATATTTCGCACCTGTTGACTTGCAGACTTTTTCTGTAATCCGCTCCCGTTCGGCAGCTGTCAGCCTGTAGGCATGTATTTTTTTTGACTTTATAAATCCCATTTGGTTTGCCTTTGAAATCATATATTGGTATGCCGCAGCTCTGCCTTTCAGTTTCCCGAAAATCACAGCCTTGCGAAGTAAAATGCACATTCTGTCCAACGCCTGCGGTCTGTCGCTGTCACTTTCCATAAGGCTTGAAAACAGCTCGTTTCCACCGTAATCAAGAAACTGCAAAAGGTTTTCACGCTTGTCCATTCTTATCACCCGACTTTGCAAGTACGTCTTCAAGCTTTGCTCCGAATTTTTCGTAAACCGTGTATGCAAGACTTTCAATAGGCGGCTTTGCGGCTTTCATCTTGTACATACGCTTGCCCTCACTGTCTGTGCAGGATACCAGACTTCCCACCTTTGTGGGATAGTTTTTGTTGTTTATCCGCTGAATTTCATTATAAAGTTCTGTTAGATGAGTGACATAAAATCCCCTTACCCCCACTGCCGCTATAATTTCAAGATGAATTTTTGCAATGTTTAAGCACTCAACTGGCGTGGTTGACTGAATGGATTCGTTGAGAATAACAAGACTTCTGTCGGTCATATATTCGCAGATTTTTTTCAGCTCCTTGATTTCCGTGGTAAATCGGCTTGAATTTATTCCGACAGCTTCTTCCTTTGGAAAATGGGTGAATATGTAATCGGCAGGGGAAATCTCTGCACTTTCCGCAGGAACGTACAATCCCATTTGTGCCATTAAATGACATACTCCCACCGCTCTTGCGAAAGTGGTTTTTCCGCCGTTGTTTGCTCCCGTCACCATATAAAACCGTGCGTAATCTGACATATCAATATCGTTTGCAACAATTTTTTCGGTCAGAATTTCCTGCGGATTTTGCGTAACAAGCTGCCTGTAGAAGTTGAGGTCAAAGACGTTTTTCAGCCTTGTAACACGCTTCTCAGAGGGGAGAAATTTCGGTCGGCACATTTTCATTCCCCTTGCCCTGACACTTGATATAAACTGTGCCGCTCCGCCATAGAAGTCAAGCTGTGATTCCAGCTCCGAAAGGTCTGAAAAAACCGAGGAACGATAGCTTTTAAGTGCTGCGGCAATCCGCAGGGCGAACTCCTTTGTGTATTTGCTCAGTTCACGGAAAAGGGCAGTGTCTATATCAAGGGGAGTGTGCCTTGTTGCCGAGTTGAAATGCTCCTCGCCAATAAACTGCTCTCTGCCTGCAAAACTTTTGAACACAAGCTTTTCAAGAATATTTCCCTTGGGATAAATTTTGTCATATCCGATTTCAAGCAGTCCTGCACTGTCGGGATTCATAGCCGAATCAAAATTAACACCGATTTTTACGCTCCGTATGGTTTTTGAAAAGGTATCTTTCAGCTGTGAAATGCTGTATGCTATTTCGGAAATGTTCTCGCTTTTTGGCAGTTTTTCAAAAAACTGTGCAAGCCTTTTTACCGCTACCGACTTAATTGCGTGATTATACTTTGCAAAGAACCTGTTGATGTTTTCAATGCAGCCGAGAAATTCTTCAAGGCTGTCCATATGGGTCTTAATCTGCATAAACGAGTTGACACAATCAACATCTGAAAAGTCAATTCTGTTTCCTGCGAGTTCATTTATCAGCTGTCGAAATCTTCCGTTAAGTTCGGGGACATTCATAAAGTCCTCAAGACAATCCAGCCTGTAATCAAGGGTTTCAATGTCATCTGTAAACTCTTTCATTTTAGATGTTGCGACAGCAAAATTCATAGGTGCAATAAGTTTTGCTATGTTATCCGTTTCAAGATTGACCATAAAATCCTGCGGATAATTTTCATATTTTTTCTGCCGCTTTTTTGCATACTCCTCAGCCTCCGCCGACGGATAGAACAGATCTACATAATCGGTAATTTTCATTGTTTTCACTCCACAATTTATTTTGCTGTAACAATATTCCCGTCACTAATCTCAATAACCCTGCCGCATTGCTCCGCAATCTTCGGGTCGTGGGTAACTATAACAACCGTCCTGCCCTGTTTGTTCAGGGACTTGAAAAGCTCCATAATCTCAGCGGAAGTCTTTGTGTCCAGCGCTCCCGTCGGTTCGTCCGCCAAAATCATTGACGGTTCATTGACTATCGCTCTGGCAATTGCCACACGCTGCTTCTGTCCACCCGAAAGTTTGCTGCATAGCTTTTTGGCAAGCTCCTCAATGCCTACCGATTTCAGTGCCGCAAGGGCTTTTTCTTTCTTGTCACTGACTTTCTTTTTGGAAAAATTCAGCGGTATCATCACGTTTTCCAGTGCCGTGAAATCCTCAACCAGTGCAAAATCCTGCATAACCATCCCGATTTTCTCGTTTCTGATTTTTGCATACTGACTTTCGGAAAGGTCTTTCACAAGCACATCATCAATGTAGTATTCGCCCTCCTGATAGTTGTCAATGCAGGCTAAAATATGCAGAAGCGTTGATTTTCCTGCACCCGATTTTCCGATAATCGCAATAAGCTCACCGTCCCGAATTTCTGCCGAAACACCGTGGAGAGCCTTGAATTCGTTGGCTTTCTTTGAATTATATATTTTTACTATGTTATTAAGTTTTACCATTACTATTCCTCCGATAATATTATTGCTTTTTTCAAAGCCTTTGGTGTGAGGATAATGCAGGAAATGATACAGGATACCAAGATATATACAGCACACACAATCAGGCAAATGGTGATCGGTTTCCAGCCCAATGTAATTACTGTTTTGCTGAACAATCCTGCCTTGTAGAAAATCAACGATCCTGCTATTGAAATTATCAAAGACACAATGCAAATCAGCCCATTGTAAATTACATTGATTGTAAGCAACTGTTTTCTTTTTGCACCACCCAAATACAGTATGGCTTCGTTTCTCATATTATTTTTGCAGTTAATCGCATTAACGCTCACTGACGCAATCAGTACAAGCAGGTATATTGCACACATTATTGGCATCAATGTGTACAACTCTCTATAAACAATGGTCTGACTGTTGTTGTTCAACTGAGAAAACTGTATCGCAAATGATAATACAGAAAGATTCTCGTTGATATATTTTCTGTTGTAAAGCTTTTCATCATCGGAAATATTCCGGTTGTACTTTATAAAAAGGGAGTCTGACATTACTGAATCCAAATCGGTTTTATTCCACTCCTTATCTGTAAAAAACAATACAGGTTCATTATATACAATGCTGTCCGCTGAATACCCAAGAGATTCGAGTTTCAAAGCAATCTCCTCGTTTGTAAAGCCTTTGTTTTTAAGCTGGTCATTCAGACAGTTGAAATGTGTAGAAAGCATTAACTGATAGGATGGTTCATTTGATTCATATTCCGAGTTTGCTCCAAGGTATTTTTCATTATCACCAATTACACCGATTATTCTGACCTTCAACGTTCCATTTTCAGTTTCAAATTCAGCAATATCATTAACATTATAGCCTTGATAATTTCGGGTAATTACAGCCTGCGGTATATCATCGGATTGCTTGGAATCAGTTATCCACGAACCTTTTTCTATTGTCGGGCGAAAAAGATTTGCAGAATAATCATCATATACAAGTGCATATGCGGTCTTAACCTCGTTAGTTTGTGTATCAACGCCTGTTTGCAGGGACGCAAAGTTTACAGACGAGATAAAATCAACATCTTTCAGCTGAGTTTTGATTTCATCTGTGTTTTCCAAAAGTCCGCCATTTTCATTATCTTTCAAAAAATATCCACCACAATACAATCCCTCGCCATTAAGCAGCGGTTTGACAGCCTCATATGAGGAAGCCTTTTCGTCTATTATCGATGTCATAATTATTCCGATAACAAAAACAGCAATCAGCTGGAGGCTTATTAAAACATTGATAAACGAGTGCTTTTTCAGGAAGATACCGATAACCCTGCCGTATAACTTAATTCTCATTTCAATCCCTCCTTAATTTTTTTGCCGAGATTATGATGAAGCAAAAACAGATTAAGAAGATACGATATTGCAGAGTAAATCAAAATTATTTCTGCGTAAACATATGGATTATATGCAGCTTTCATAAGCGGAAATTTAGCTGAAAGTACAGTAAGAATAAATTTATCATAGCACAAAGCTGAAATAATGCTTACAGGAAGCATAATAAGAATAATCTCATTTGCGGTTGATATGCTCAGATTTGAGGTTAACCCTCCGCAGATACGCATAATGGTCAGTTGTCTTGTTCTGCTGATAATGATGTAATTATACAGAATGGAAATGTTCAATGCCGAAAGAATGGCAATGATTACCGAAATCAGTACAACTGTTATGTAGTAGGAAGTGTTTGATGCCAAGTCGAATGCCGGTTCATAAAGAGTGATTTTATCTTTGAAAAATTCGCTGATATATGCGGTAAAATCATCATATTCAGATTTAGTGATTTTATTGTTGAGTGCAAGATAAACCCCGTCGTTCATAATTGTATCGTCGGGGACTGAGCTGAACGGAACATAGATACTGTAAAAAAAATAGCTGCTGTTAGCAGGGTTTATTGTGCCGATAACATCATAGCTCTGACCGAATGCTGTAACCGAATTTGTATATTCGGGTGCTGAAGTCGGCTGATTTACATTTCCGCTGCCCATTACAACAGCCTTTTTTTCTCCGTTTGAATATTGCTCCTGCGTGAAAAAACTGCCGTCCTTAATTACAAGGTCATCAATCATTGGCTGAAATACGTTATCGGAATATTCAAATTTTCCTTCAGAA
>ULZS01043142.1_pt1 | contig 10443 bp, 10 predicted proteins | sample 1963301 | NCBI WGS metagenome assembly ULZS01 (sample SAMEA4835895, study PRJEB28245) | human gut metagenome | biome: gut microbiome; material: fecal sample | place: Denmark | collected 2008 | reverse complement strand
TACTTTATAATTATTATTAGTTTTAATATCAATTAAAAATATTTTATTAGTATCAATATCAAGAATCTTATCTAAAGTAGTTAGATAATTATTTTTAATTAATTCACTATAGTTAGTTTCTTCAATAGCATTTAAATTAATAAGAGAATTATGAGATAATACTATTTTTTTATCTTTAGTTAATCTTATATCGAATTCTACTCCTATACTTTCTTTGTCTTTAATAGCTTTTTTAATAGCAAGATAAGAATTCTCTTTAATATTTTTAGAGGTTATTCCTCGATGGATAATATTTTTCATAATTAATTTTATGAAATATATTGAAAAAAAATTAATTTTATGATAACATTTAATCATAGGAGGATATAAAAATGAGGAATAAAAAAATATTAAATTTATTAATTTTTATGTTAGGGATATTTTTAATTTTTAGTTCTAGTGTTTTAGCTTATGAAGTAGGAGTGAACTATGGAAGTGGTCCAGATAGCGGAAATATAAATTACCATAAAGTATCAAAAAATATTGGAACTGCTCGTAGTGAAGTACATTCTTATATAAAGATATCTACTACTAACAAACTATTATATTGTTTAGATGAACAAAAAGGAAATCCATCTCCATCAGATGGTGGAACAGTTTACTGGAATTGTGAAAGTGAATTAACCGCTAATAGGGACCAAATTTTTTATTTAATTTCCAATGGCTATAAATATACTGGAAATGGTACTTGGAATTCAAATGATGATGATGACTTTTTTGTAACGCAATTAGCAATTTGGCACTTTGCTAGACATGGTGATGATGTATTTAAAAACTTTGATCCTAATAGAGACTCTATTAATAAAAAAATTCAAGCCCTTATAGATGCTGCTGATGCATATGCTAAGGTAGGGGAAGGCAATATCAAATTGTCAATAGAAGGTTCAGACAAAATGAATGTTACAAGTGATGGAAAATATTTTATAAGTAATAAAATAACTTTAAGTGGTAGTGATAATATTACTGATAAAAAAGCAACTATCACTGTAAGTGGTGTAAATGGTGCATTTGTAACTAAAGATGCAAATGCCACTAGTGGAACAAATACATTTACTTTTGGAGATAAAATATATATAAAAGTTCCAGTTAAAAATGTAAATCAATCATCAGAAATCAAAATAACAGCACAAGGAAGTTATATTAGATATTCAGGAAAATTATATGATTGTACACATGTAGGAAATTCAATAGAAAATCAAAATGTTGTTGATTATGATATTACCGAAGGAAAAAAGAATGCTAGTGCAACTTTAACTACTAAGATTACATTAAATAAAGTAGTAATTTCTAAAACAGACATTACTGGTTCTAAAGAGATAGCCGGAGCAAAATTAAGTGTAAAACAAGGAAATACAGAAGTAACTTCTTGGACTTCTACTACAACGCCAAAAGAATTATCTCTTGCTCCTGGTACTTATACTTTAGAAGAAACTATTGCTCCTAAAGGATATATAAAGAGTACATCTAAGATAACTTTTGTTGTAAAGAGTGATGGTACAATTACTGTTGATGATAAAAAAGTAACTTCAGTAGTTATGAAGAATGAACCTATTACTATATATATATCTAAAAAGAGTATTAATGGTAAAACAGAATTACCTGGTGCTAAATTAAAGGTAACAGATAAAGATGGAAAGGTAGTAACTGATTTAGATGGAAAAGAATTAGAATGGATTTCATCTACTAAAGAAGTTAGTTTCCATTTGCCTGCGGGTACATATTATTTAACAGAAACTATAGCTCCAGAAGGATATGAATTATCTGATACTACAATAGAATTTACTGTTACTGAAGATGGTAAAGTTAAAATGGATAAAAAAGATGTAGATAACAATTTAATTGTATTTACTAATACACCTGAACCTACACCTGTAAAAACTGGTAGTTTTATGATTTATATTGTAGTTATTGGTATTCTTTCTGTAGGATTAGTTACATATTATGTTATAAAGAAACAAATTGTATAAGAGCTATTTGCTCTTTTTCTTTTGACTTTTGCTTATATATGATGGGTCTACTGAGACATTATGACTAGACTATAGGCTAGTCATAACCAAGAAAGACTTAGACTTTCTTGGACTAAAAAAAGAAAAAATACATAAAAATAGTTGTAATTTAATATAATATATGGTACAATTATATTCGTTATGGGATAATCCGCCTATTAAATATAGTGATTATCTGAAAAAGAAAGGAAGTGTATATACGATGGACATTATTGAAAAAATAACTGCTAGTCAAATGAAAAAAGATTTACCTGAATTCAGAGTAGGAGATTCTGTTATAGTAGGATGTATTATTACTGAAACTAAAGGTGGAAAATCTAAAGAAAGAGTCCAAGACTTTAAAGGTACAGTTATTGCAAGAAAAGGTAAAGGAGTATCTGAAACTTTCACTGTAAGAGGAGAGTACTCTGGTATTGGAGTAGAAAAAACTTTCCATGTACATTCTAATAAGGTTGCTTATATTAAGATTGTTAAACCAGGTAAAGTTAGAAGAGCTAAATTATATTTCTTAAGAGACAGAAAGAGTAAGTATAATATTAAAGAAAGAAGATAATAGCTTAGCTATTGTCTTTTTGTTTAGAGGTGGAAAATGAAAAATATAATTAAAGAATTATTACCATATGTTTTAATATTGGGTGGAGTTATCTTAATTAGAACTTTTATTGTTACTCCAGTTATTGTAAGTGGAGACTCAATGAAGCCTAATTTACATAATGGTGATTTATTATTAGAAAGAAAAATTGGTTATAATAGTACTAATATTAAAAGATTTGATATCGTTGTAATTAAAGAAGGTAAAGAAGAAATTATTAAAAGAATAATAGGTCTACCTGGAGAACATATTAGTTATAAGAATAATAAATTATATGTAAATGATAAAGTATTAGAAGAAAACTTTGATTTTAGAAAGACTAATGATTTTAACTTAGAAGAAATATGTTCTTGCAATAGTATTCCTGAAGGTAAATACTTAGTATTAGGAGATAATAGACCAATATCAAAAGATAGTAGAATGATTGGTCTTATAGATGAAAAAGATATTTTAGGTAAAGCAGTATATCGTATTTGGCCAATATCTAAATTTGGAAATATATATAATTAGATGTAATTTATAGTTACATCTTTTATTATATTTAGACAATAGTAAATAATATTTTTATCTTCTTTCATAAAATAAATTGAAAGGAGATTATGATGAATAATAATTGTTTTGATAATAAAATTAAAAAAATTTTAGATTGTGGTAAACAGTGTAATTGTACTCCAATTATTGTAGGTCCAACTGGGCCAACAGGACCACAGGGTCCAGTTAGTATTGCTGTAGGAGTAACTACTACTACTGATCCTGGTACTAATGCTAGTGTTACTAATGTAGGTACTGATAATAATGTTATTTTAAATTTTAATATACCAAAGGGTGAAACAGGTCCAATTGGTCCTCAAGGAATACCTGGAATAGAGGGCCCAACGGGGCCAACTGGGCCAACAGGACCACAAGGTCCTGCTAGTATTGCTGTAGGAGTAACTACTACTACTGATCCTGGCACTAATGCTAGTGTTACTAATGTAGGTACTGATGATAATGTTATTTTAAATTTTAATATACCAAAGGGTGAAACAGGTCCAATTGGTCCTCAAGGAATACCTGGAATAGAGGGCCCAACGGGGCCAACTGGACCGCAAGGTCTTCAAGGTCTTCAAGGAATACAGGGACCAACAGGGCCAACAGGGCCAACTGGACCACAAGGTCTTCAAGGTCTTCAAGGAATACAGGGACCAACAGGGCCAACAGGGCCAACAGGTCCAGCAGGACCTACCGCTATTGAAACTTATGGTCGTAAATACAATACTAGTACAGATAATATTTCTTTAGAAACTAATATTGCTCAAAATATTCCACTTGGTAATAATGGCCCTACTAACAAAATTACTACTGCTACACAAAATACTCTTACAATAACAGAAAATGGAGTTTATTTAGTAGAATATGGTTTTTCTGGAAGTTCAAGTACTAATGCTACATTGACTGTTGAGGTAAATCAAAATGCTAATGCTATAGGTGGTACTTCAATTGTTAAAACTGTAACCGCTAATAACAATACAGATTTTAACAGTAGTACTATTAATTCATTTGCTGTTGGTGACGAAATAGGATTAAGTATTAATTCTTCTACTGCTGCTACAATAACACCTGCTAATGGTACTAATGCTTATTTGAATATTGTTAGAATATCTTAGGAAAAAGCATCTCTTCGGAGGTGCTTTTTTCTAGACAAATTATTAGAATTATGTTATCATTAGAGTGTAAAGGAGACTAGATATGAAAAAGAAATTATTGATAGGTAGTTTAGTTGTAGTAGTAATATTATTATGTATATTTTATTTTGTAGTTTTAAAAAATAAGAAGAATAAAGTAGTAACTGAAGGAGTAGAAGTAGTACCTACGATGAATGATAAGATAGACAGTGATAGTACTTGGTGCGGAACTTTTCAGTTAGTATGGAATGATATGATTAATGAAGTAGTGAGACAAGATATTTTATTTAAAGATAATAATGATATGGTTACTAATTTAAATAAAATGGATTTTAACACTTCGATGATATCTGAAGAATATTATTATAAGAAGTATGGTTTTAAGACGTTAAGTTTAAAGAAAGAAATTGAACAAGGTATTAAGAATAAATTTAATCAGACAAGTGATATATTAGATAGTTTTAGTTGGAGTTAAGATGAACTTAGTAATAATGATGATAGATATTTCTTCTATACAATGTTATATAGAGAATTTGAGTATAATAATAAATTTAGTGTTTTAAAGAATGATAAGTTTGATAATTATGATGATGTTAAATACTTTGGTATTAATAAGAAATCTAATGATGAGGTAAGAAAGCAGATTGAAGTATTATTTTATAATAATAAAGATAATTTTGCTATTAAACTACATACTAAGAATGGTGATGAGGTTATTTTATATAAGAATCCTAAGGGTAGTACTTTTAATGAAATATATGATAATATGATTATAGATAGTAATAGTTATAAAGATAATAAAAATTTTGAAGATAATGATGAATTTAAGACCCCTATGATTGATTTTAATGTTAAAAGAGAATATGATGAATTATCTAATAAGATATTTACTTCTAAAGATGGTAAGGAATATGTTATTGATACCGCTATTCAGACAAATAGTTTTTCATTAGATGAAAAAGGTGGTAAGATTAAGAGTGAAGCCACTACTGACGTGAAGACAATGGCAATGCCTAATATGAATGAGCCTAGATATTTTAATATTGATAATACATTTGCTTTATTTTTAAAAGAAGAGAGTAAAGATAAGCCTTATTTTGCCGCTAGAATAGAGAATATTAAGAAGTATCAATAATAGTAAAGCATAACAAATGTTATGCTTTTTTCTTTGGTAATAATCTTACCGAAGAGTTGACTTTATGTTACCATGTATATTATAATTAAGACGAGGTGTTTAGTGCGTGATCGGTAATTATAAAGTAATAACATTATGTGGTTCTACTAGATTTAAAGACGAATTTTTACAGGTTCAAAAAGAATTAACATTACAGGGAAATATTGTAATTTCAGTAGGATTATTCGGTCATGCTGGAGACTTTGAAGTATGGGAAAATATGAGTGAGGGAACTCTTACTAAAACTAAAGAAATGTTAGATGATATGCATAAAAGAAAGATTGATATGGCTGATGAAATTTTTGTTATAAATGTAGGTGGTTATATTGGTGATAGTACTAAGTCTGAGATTGAATATGCTAAAGAACATGATAAAATAGTAAGGTATTTAGAAAACAATTTAAATAGAGATAACATAAATAATGCGATATATTTAGATGAATATAAAAACTATCTAGTTAATTTTTATTGTTGGCCAATGGATAATGCTAAGTCATTTATAAAAAAGAGAAAAGAAATTTTAACTAATAAGTATTCTGATAATTATTTGTTAAAAATAATTTCTGATACTAATAGTTTTGCTAAAGATGTTTTAATGTCAGATACAATAGATTATGGATATTTTAAAATCGAAGTTAATGATGATAAACATTTATTTATAAATTTAGAATTACATGGAGGCTGGATGTCGGATACTATATATATTGATTCTAAAGGAAGATATATAAGTAAACATTTAATTAAAACTATTTTTGGCAAAGAAACTATTATAGAACTAAAGATAGATGAAGTTGAAAGAATTACCGACGATAATATTTGTAGCTTTGATTATAGATATTATATTTATATGCAAGGCTTTTCTGAAAATTTAAATATGATAAGAAATTCTATATTAGGTGATAATAAAAAATTGGTAAAAAAGAGAAGAAAAGGTGATATAGTATAACTTATTAAAAGGAGGTAATAATTCAAGAAATAGAAAATAAAAATACTAATAGTATTTTTGAGAATATAAAACATATTGATGAATATAATAATGAATTTTGGTATGCACGTGAATTACAAAAGGTATTAGAATACAAAGATTGGAGGAATTTTCAAAAAGTAATATATAAAGCAAAAGAATCTTGTAAAAATTCTAAATTTAATTTAGATGAACAACTTGTTGAAGTCAACAAGTTGTCAAAAAGAAATAATAATGCTGTTGCTAATATACAAGACTATAAATTATCAAGATATATCTGCTATTTGATAGTACAAAATACTGATCCTAAAAAAGAATTCGACGGGTTAGAAAAGTATTATAAATAAATGATTTATTTAAAATAAGTTTTTATCATTTAAATAGATATGAAGAAAAGAGGAAAAAATCATGAATAATAATAATAATTTAATGGAAACATTTTATTTAGAAACACCATCTTTAGAACGTAAGAATGAAATAATAGATTATATAAATGAATTTGTAGAACATAAATCAGATATTAATGGAACAGGATCGTTGGATAAGATATTAGATGGATATACATTCGAACAAGCACTTGAGAGTTGCCTGAATATGCAATATGAAGAATATGCCAAAAAATTTGGTAGGTGTCAGGGAAAGACCTTTTTATTAATTAGAAAGAATGATAATAAAATAATTGGAACTATAAATGTTAGATGGAATCTGACAGAAAAAGTGAAACAATTTGGGGGGAATATTGGTTATGGAATAAGACCTACTGAAAGAAGAAAGGGATATAACAAGATGAATTTATATCTTGGATTGATTGAAGCAAAAAAGATTGGATTGGATAAAGTGATGTTAGATTGTGATGTAGAAAATCTAGGTTCAAGTAAGACTATGGAGGCGTTAGGTGGAAAATTAGAAAGAACTGAAATTGATCCATATGATGGAATACTAACAAGTGTATATTGGATTAATGTAGATGAATCGCTTGAAAAATATAAAGATGAGTATGTTAATTCTATTGATAAAAGTTATAAAAATAGTACTTATGAAATGATTAAAAGAAAGTAAAAATAATGAATAATGAAAGCAAATATTAATTTGTAGTGGGGTTCTAAAAATATTTACATGGATGTCAATATATGGTATGATTATTTCGGGGATAGTAGATATATGTTATTTGTATGTAGGGTAGGAACTAACCGAATTTATGTCTCTTTACATTAATAATGATATTATTAAATGGAGAAAATTCTAATAGTGATATTAGAAGCATACTTTTTTTAAGTTGCGTGAGGTTCACGTGAGATATGAAGATGAAAATATTTAGCTTACACAAAAAATGTTATCAATTCTTTATAATGTAGAGATAAATACAATAAATTATCATATTAAAAAAATATATAATGATAATGAATTAAAAGAAGAATCGACAATTCGAAAATTTCGAATAGTTCAAAATGAATGAGATAGAGAAGTATTAAGGAATGTAGTTCATTATAATTTGCAAAAGATTATAGTAATTGGATTTAAAGTGGATAATTAAAGGGCAGTTTAATTTAGAAAATGGGTTAATGAAATAGTAAAATAAAGGAAAAAGATAAAATCTCTTTTTACATTTTAAGCATATTTTTTCTTGAAAAATGTTAAAAAAATAAATGTGTAGGAGTTATGAAAAGCAATGGAAAGGATGTGAATTATGCTAGATAAAAATTTTAAAGATATTATTAGTAATATTAAAGAAGAAATTATAAATACGCAAATTAAAACTATGCAAGAAGTAAATAGCAATTTAATTATGTTGTATTTTAAATTAGGAAAAATTGTTTCAGAAAACAAACAATATGGAAATAATTTTACGAAGCAAGTGTCAATAGAACTTAAATTAACTTTTCCTAATATGAAAGGCTTTTCTGAAAGAAATATAAGGTCAATGAGATTATTCTATGAAGAATATGCTGATGATGAAAAATGGCAACAGCTTGTTGCCAAATTACCTTGGGGACATAATTTGTTACTAATTGAAAAAATTAAAGATAAGGATATTAGAAAAATATATGCCGAAAATACTATTAAAAATGGATGGAGTAGAAATGTACTAACTATTCAAATTGAAACAGAATTTCATAAAAGAGTAGGAAATAGTAACAATAATTTTAATGTAATGTTACCTCCAAAAGATAGTGATTTAGTGAATAACACCATAAAAGATCCGTATATTTTTGATTTTATTACATTAAAAGAAGAATATAAGGAAAAAGAATTGGAAATAGCTTTAATAAATAGAATAAGAAATGTATTGCTAGAATTAGGAAAAGGCTTTAGTTTTGTCGGAAATCAATACAAAATTTCAGTTGATAATCAAGATTATTATATTGATTTACTATTTTACCATTTGGAACTTAGATGTTATGTAGTTGTTGAATTAAAAACAAGCGAATTTAAACCAGAATATATAGGACAATTAGGATTTTATGTAACAGCAGTTAATGAAACAATAAAAAAAGAATGTGATGCATCTACGATTGGTTTATTATTATGTAGAGGAAAGAATAGGTTAACGGTAGATTGGTCTTTGAAATCTACCAATGTTCCTATAGGCGTTTCAACTTATAAATTAAAAGAACAACTACCAAAAGAATTAATTGATAAATTACCAACAGAAGAAGAAATAAACTTATATTTAGATATAGATGAAACAAATGAACAGTAATTGTGTTATATGTGAATCCTAAAAATACTATTTATAGTTTAGTTATATCAATTATATTAGCGTTTATGATTATATTATAATACTAATTAAGGTAAAATAAAATAGAAGGAAGTGATTAAAATGAATAATGAAAATAAAACAAACATTAACTGGTACCCTGGCCATATGGCTAAGACTAAAAGGGAGATAAAAGAAAAAATAGATTTAATAGATATTGTATTTGAAGTAGTAGATGCTAGAATACCATATTCTTCTAAGAATAAAGAGATTGAAGAAATGACTAAAGGTAAACCTAGAGTTATTGTTATGACTAAGATTGATTTATGTGATAATGTTAAGACCAATAAATGGATTAAATATTATGAAGATAGGGATTATATTGTAGTACCTATTGATCTAATTAATAATCCTAATACTAAGATTATATTTGATAAGATTAAACCTTTAATTGATGAAATTAACAATAAGAGAATTAGTAAGGGATTAAAACCTAGAAGAGCTAGAATACTAGTAATGGGAGTTCCTAATGCTGGTAAATCTACTTTAATAAATAGACTAGTAGGTAAGAAGAGTACTAATGTAGGTAATAGACCTGGTGTTACTAAAACCCTAGAATGGATTAGAATTAATGATAAAGTTGAACTATTAGATACTCCAGGTATATTATGGCCTAAGTTAGATGATGAAGAGGTAGCTCATAATTTAGCTAGTATGACTGCGATTAAAGAAGAAGTATTAGATTGTGAAGATATTGCTATATATATTATAAATAAAATATTATCTGATTATCCAGATAATATTAAAGAAAGATATAATATTACTAATACTGGTGATATTGTAGATATTCTTGATCAGATAGGTAAAAAAATAGGAGCTTTTAGAAATAATGAAACGGATTATGATAAGGTTTATAAAAGAGTTATAAAAGATTTGCAAGATGGTTATTTAGGTAAAGTAACTTTTGATGATATAAAATAAGAGTATAGATTTTGTTCTATACTCTCTTTATTTAATAATGTTACCAAGTATTCCATATGATATAATACTCATAATGATACTAGCAAGAATTATTCCTAGCATGATATAAAGAAATGATTTCTTTTTATTCATATTAAGTAGTACGGCAAGACCTGCTCCTGTCCAAGCTCCAGTTCCTGGAAGGGGAATACCTACGAATAACATAAGACCAATATAACCATATTTTTCTATTTGATCTTTTTTTGATAAGATTTTATTTTCTATTTTATTAACAAACTTTGTAGTAGCTTTGAATTTTTTTAACCAATTTAAAACTTTTTCTAAA
>ULZS01084521.1_pt1 | contig 10517 bp, 10 predicted proteins | sample 1963301 | NCBI WGS metagenome assembly ULZS01 (sample SAMEA4835895, study PRJEB28245) | human gut metagenome | biome: gut microbiome; material: fecal sample | place: Denmark | collected 2008 | reverse complement strand
TCTGCCGCCCAAGAAATCCGGACGCAGACTGAATCAGCTTTCGTTCCACTTCCCCCATACCGGGCGTTTTGCTCTGCCCCAGCAAAACCACCGCGCCAATCACGTCTCCCTCACAGTTAATCGGGCTGATTGCTTCGCAGACATATTCCTCCACGCCTTCCGGCGCGATCTGCACAAATGTGCGGTCTCCACGTGTCGCAAGAACAATCTGGCGGCCTTCGATCTGCTGCTCCATTTCCCGGCTCAGCGGTTTTCCAATCAGATTTCGGCAGCCTCCTGCCGCCGCGATAAACTGATCCCGATCCGCAATCAAAACCGTATGCCCGGAGACCTGTGCAAGGCTTTCTGCATATTGCCTGGCAAAGGTCGTCATTTCCCCGATCGGAGAATATTTTTTCAGGATGATTTCTCCCTCCCGGTCGGTAAAGATTTCCAGCGGGTCCGCTTCCCGAATCCGCAGCGTTCTGCGAATTTCCTTCGGGATTACGATGCGTCCGAGGTCATCAATCCGACGGACAATTCCTGTTGCTTTCATATAAAAAAGTTCCTCCTGCTTCCTACATACTTTCCATAATTTGTGTGATGTGGGTAGTATGCGGAAAACAGGAGGAATTATGCAAAGCTTTTCTTTTTGTCTGCTCCGACATATGTCTTTTTTAGCGGATAAAATTCGTGCAAAACTGTTTCTCGGTATCGGGATACGGAACGCCTGCTTTTTTGCCTGCTTCAAAGCAACGCATCATCCAAATCATATTTTTGGCAAGGTTGCGCATCGTCTGCATCCCTTCTTCGTCCTTCGGCGCGTCCTCCGCCGTCAGCCCGTGCACCATGTTCCAGTAAGTCGAGCCTGCGGTCGGCATCTGTGCGATTCCGAAATATTTGTTCAGCGCGTCCAGCGAAGCCGTCGTCCCGCCTCTTCTTGCGATTGCGACTGCTGCGCCGGGCTTGAATTTGAAGTTTTCGTAGCCGTTGCTGCTGTAAAATGCGCGATCCAGGAAATCGAAAATCCGTCCGCTCGGGTGTGCAAAATAGACTGGCGTTGCGAACACAAAGCCGTCCGCATCCTTTGCCTTTTCCACAAATTCATTCACACCGTCATCCGTAAACACACATTTTCCGGTCTTTCCACAGACATTGCACTGCAAGCAATCCGCGATCGGCTTACCGCCGACCTGAATGACCTCCGTTTCAATCCCTTCTGCACGGAATACCTTTTCCATCTCTTCAATCGCTGCCATTGTGGTTCCGCGGAGGTGGCTGCTTCCATTTACAAACATAACCTTCATGCGATAAAATCTCCCTTCTATTGTTCTGTGCCTGCGCAGGCAGAAATTTATTGTTCCGGTTGGTTCACATTGACAACCCTGACGCTCTTCGGCAGGCTTTCCTGCACGAACGCTTCCGTCAGGATCACTCCGCCCTCGAAGCCTGCGAAGGTCACGGCGTACACTTTCCCGAATTTGGAAGACGTCGCCAGGAAATAGCGGTTTGCGAGCTGCGTATTTTTCACCGCAGTCTGCTTGACCATCGCTTCCCTCGCGTCCGGCGTCGTAAAGCCGCCGTTTTGTTCTACGCCGTTCGTCCCGAAAAATCCCTTGCTGAAATGGTATTTCTGGAGATTCACAACTGCTTCCGCGCCAACGATCGCATCCGTTGAGCTTTTTGGCTCCCCTCCGATCAAAATCACATGGAAGCCCTTGTCCGCGAGCCGCTTTGCATGGGACAGCGCGTTCGTCACATAGGTTGCCTGTGCTTCGCGGATATATTCGATCATCCAGCCAGTCGACGTTCCGGCGTCCAGATAAACGCAGTCATCCCGCTCAATCAGCGACGCGGCATAACGCGCGATCGCCTGTTTTTCTGCAATCTGGAGATCTTTTTTCTGCACCATCGAAAGTTCTTTGTTGACAATCTGGGCTGTACGCAGTGCAATTGCCCCGCCGAACACCTTTGTCAGCCTGCCCTCCTGATCGAGCGCAATGATATCACGCCGGATCGTCGATTCCGAACTGTGGAGAATTTCCTTCAGCTCCGCTACTGTGATGCTCTCCCGCTCATATACCAGCCGTACAATTTCTTCCTGACGTTTTTCTGTTAACATAATATCTCCATTTTGATCACGTTTGTGTACGCGGGCTGACCGCGCCGTTTTCACACCATCGTAGGATCCCCGGTGCTTCTATGTTAGCATACAACATCATGTGATGTCCATCCAATGTGACGTCTTCCTTTCCTTTGAGCGTAAAAAGCTATTCTTTTTTATCCATCGGAACCGTTTCAGGCAACTTTCTTTTTCAGTAATCCAAGGAGTGCGGTTGATACAATCGTTTCGATCACGAGCGCTGCCAGATACATCATCGCATTTCCAACAACCGGGAATACAAAGATTCCGCCGTGGGGCGCCATCAAAGTACATTGAAATACCTCGGAGAGTGCGCCGGAAATTCCTGCGCCGATGATGCAGGCAGGCAGTACGTGGAGCGGATCGGATGCTGCATACGGGATCGCGCCCTCTGTGATGAATGCCAGACCCATAATGAAGTTGACCGGACCGGACTGTTTTTCTTCTTTTGTAAACTTATCTTTGAAAAGTAAGGTAGCAAGAGCGATCGCACAGGGAGGAACCATTCCACCGATCATAACTGCTGCCATAATATCGTAGTTGCCTGCCGCAATCGAAGCGGTTCCAAATACATATGCCGCTTTGTTGAACGGTCCGCCCATATCAACAGACATCATACCGCCCAGGATAAAGCCGAGCAGGATCTTGCTGGAACCACTCATGCTGGCAAGTCCGGAATTTAAGGCTGTATTGATCGCTCCCATGACAGGTTCGATCACGAAGTTCATTGCGCCGCCCATAATCAGGATACCGAATACGGGATAAAACAATACAGGAGCGAGCTTTTCCAGGCTTTCGGGGAGCTTATCGCAGACCTTCTTTAACAGCAGGATGATGTAGCCTGCAAGGAAGCCTGCTGCCAGAGCGCCAAGGAAACCGGATTTTCCGTTTGCCGCAATCATACCGCCGACAAAGCCGAGCGCAAGTCCGGGTCTGTCCGCAATCGCTTCCGCGATAAAACCAGCGAGTACAGGAAGCATCAGTCCAAAGGAAACGCCGCCGATTCCTTTCAAAAATGCCGCTGCAGGGGTAATCGTACCGAAATTTGCCCGCTCTGCCTCAGACAACAGGTTGATGTCCACGCACTGACCATCGATCAAAAATGCAAGTGCGATCAGGATACCGCCGCCGACAACGAAGGGAAGCATATGGGATACACCGTTCATCAGCTGCATATAAATTTTATGTGCCATGCTGCCGGATTTTCCCTGGGCAGTTTTGGAGCTTTCCGTATGCGTTCCTGACTTATAAATCGGTGCATCCTGCTTCAGCGCCCGATCGATCAGCTCCTCCGCCTTGCTGATACCGTCCGAAACCTGACATTCGATCACATGCTTTCCATCGAAGCGTTCCATCGGGACCTTCGCATCCGCCGCTACGATAATACAGTCCGCATCTGCAATTTCCTGATCCGTCAGAACATTTTTGGCTCCACCAGAGCCTCTTGTCTCAATCTTGATCCTACAGCCGACCTTTGCCGCAGCCTTTTCCAGTCCCTCTGCCGCCATATAGGTATGTGCGATACCGGTCGGGCAGGAGGTAACGGCAAGGATCTTACTTGCAGCTCCGTCCTTTGTCTGTAACTGTTCATCAATGCTTACGCGCTCGGAATCTGCAGCATCAACGATCTGCATAAATTCGTCCACGCTCTTTGCGCTGCGCAGCTTTGCAGTAAACTCCTCATCCATCAGCATCATGGAAAGCTTACTCAGCACGTCAAGGTGTACGTTATCCTTCGTATTCGGCGCTGCAATCAGAAAAAGCAGGGTAACCGGTTCGCCATCCAGCGAATCAAAATCGACACCGCCCGGAATGACCATTGCCGCAAGCCCGGGCCTGGTCACTGCATCACATTTCCCGTGGGGAATCGCAATTCCTTCCCCAATTCCGGTCGTGGATTCTTCTTCTCTTGCAAAAACCTGCTGCCTGTAAGCTTCTTCGTCAGCAATCTTGCCGCTCTGTACCATGAGAGAAATTGCCTGTTCAAGCGTCTGCTTTTTGTCCGAAGGCGCAGCATACAGCATCACGCTTCTTTTATCGAGCAAATCCGTAATTCTCATAACTCCTCCGTTCTTAAACCGCTTATCCTGCGGAATGTATTGTTTTCAACAATGCTTCGACTTCAGCCCGGGTCGCAAGCTGTTCGGAAAATGCGCTCGCGCTTCCGGATGCAATCCCCATGTGGAATGCATATTCGTAATCCTTTTTTTCAAGGTATCCTGCGATAAAGCCCGCTACCATCGAGTCTCCTGCGCCAACCGCGTTGACAACCTTTCCCTTCGGCACAGGGCTCATATATTCGCGCCCGTTCTCGTCAATCAGCACAGCACCTTCTCCTGCCATGGATACGAGGACGTTTTTCGCGCCTTTCTCCTGCAGCTTTTTCGCATAAGGGATGGCCTCTTCCCTTTTTTTAAGCTCTACGCCGAAAATCTCACCCAACTCATGGTTGTTTGGCTTGATTAAAAACGGGCGATAGGGAAGTACATTCATCAACAAATCCCGCGTCGCATCGACTGCGATTTCAACGCCTTTGTCCTGCAGATCCGCCATGATGTCCATGTAAATCGTATCCGGCATGGACTGCGGAATGCTTCCCGCGAGCACGAGGATGTCACCCGCCTTTAACTGATTGATCTTCTCCCGAAGCGCCGAAACCTGATCCGCCGCGATGTCCGGTCCCATTCCGTTGATCTCCGTCCCGTCAATGTTTTTCAGTTTCACATTGATTCGGGATACTCCCTCTGAAAGTGTCAGAAAATCCGCATGGATGCCATCTGCCGCAACCTTCCGTCTGATTTCCTCTCCGACAAAGCCTGCCAGAAATCCGAATGCTGTGCTTTCAAAACCGAGATTTTTCAAAACATAGGACACATTGATTCCTTTTCCGCCGGCAAGCATCTGTTCATAGGATGTGCGGTTCGTAGCTCCTAATCTGAAATCGTCAACCCCTACGATATAGTCAAGCGACGGGTTAAACGTTACCGTGTAGATCATCTGCCCTCCTCCTTTCTTCTTCGCTTTTGTTAAGTTTATTGTATTGCCAAACTCGTTCAAATTCAATCATGTTCGTTCATAAAAATGCAAATTCATTTTTGTCTATTTTGACGTTTTAAGGTTGTTTTTGAATGAGTTTGAATGTTTTAGTGCATTAGGTTGGTGTTCACGGACGCAGGGCTTATCATTCATTTCCGTTTAATATCTCCACTAGTCTTTTTTCTTTGATAATAGCAATTCCCTGACTTTCATCGCCCAATAGGATCAGATTATCCCCTGGCTGAATATCAAATATTTTTCTTGCTTTTGCCGGTATCACAATCTGACCTTTCTCTCCCACTTTCGTGATTCCAAAAACATGCTTTCCCTTTGGCGGAACACCCAGGCCAAGATCATTGCTGTTTTCTCTGTCATAATTTACCAAATCATCCAGACTTACATCCAATACTTCTGCCAGGAGTTTACACTTCTCAATATCAGGTAAAGATTCTCCTGTTTCGTATTTTGAAAGTGTCTGTCTGCTTATACCAATCTTTTCGGCCAGCTCATCCTGCGAAAATCCATGCATTTTACGCAGGGATACAAGGTTGTCTTTAAACATCTTTTTTCTCCTTTTTCAGTCCTAATACACACCAACAGATAATCGGTATCCTTCTGATGATTTCATACAAAAGCAATGCTCCTGCAAATGCACTGATTCCCACAACTATATAGACAATTCCTTCCGGAAATTCTGATGTAAAACTTCCAAGGTAACATGCTGCACAAGCTAATGGAAGATAATGAAAAACATAAATTCCCCAGGATTTTTTTAACATCCATCTTGATACTTTGTTTTCCGCGTTCCCATATTTTTTCATAAATGCCAAAATCGCAAGAATTGAAAACCAACAATAAATACAGGCAGGCAGATTATTAAGCACAGGAGCTACCGCATAATTTTCACCAAAATAATATATTGTGTAGAATATTCCTGTTGCACCAGCCACAATCAAAAAAATCCCCCACCATTTACTTAAGCGTTCAACAACCTCATCATGTGAAAAAATAAAATAACCTGTAAAAAAACAGAACCCGTAAATTCCAAACCGGTACACAGTTACTACCGGCGTATTAAGAACTTGTGAGAATCCATATACACAGACAGTTAACAAAACCAGCAGCCATACTGGTGTTTTTTCTCCTTTTTTCCAGATACGATCCCTTTCAAATTTTCTCACCAGCAGCAGAAGCATCGAAAAAATCCATAACACCTGTATATACCAAAGAACGCCGATTCCTGATATAGCCATGATCACATACCGAACTATTCCTGGAACTGACTCAAAACTTTCCAAAGCACCGCTGATTTTCATATTATAATATCCCAATATCCATTGAAAAACAAAAAGTCCAACGGTGGAAGGAACCAACAGCTTGCGTGTTTTATCTCGAATAAATTCTTTTACATTATGCTTTTCCATATAATATCTGACTGTCATACCAGACACCGTAAATAACAAAGCCATCATCCAGGGATATACAAAATATTGAAAAGCATCCTGCAGCTGTTGTTCTTTAAACGGACCGATTACTCCAAACGGCTGGACACCGTTATACATATAAATCACGTGATAAATTACAACAATGCAGACCGTGATCCAGCGAATATTATCCAGATATATTCTTCTTGTGTTATCCATATTTTCCCACCTTTGCAATTATTTTTAACATATTTTAGCATATAAAAAGTGGCCTTACGACCAACTTCCCTTAACATTATCTACTGAATTTTGTTAAAAATCGTTGCATTATGCTATCTCTTTATTCACCGCTTATTCTATTTCTTCTCATAAAAAAGATGCCAGGATTTCTCCTGACACCTCACAGTTGGTCTTCTTACCCTACCTACGGCTGCCTGTGAATGTCAGAAATCAACTTCTGTGCATCATAGGTCACTCCTCTTTCATTTGCGTGAAATTTTGTTTATCATATTCTCAAAGTCAGTTACCCCAACAGCAATATCAATAATCGGTTTCGCTTTGATTGCCGGTATTGCTGTACTCCCAATATGCTGTATATCAATAGCATCATCACCTAATATGGATTTAAGTGTTTTGATTGTTTGAACAGCAACATCATCCCACTGTTTATCATGTGGCTCAAGCTGCACGGTTCCTCTTCTTAATCCCAATGACATAGCAATCTCCTTAATATTATATCATAGCTACATATTATTCCGCCATCTTTTTCAAAACATATGTTCATGACAGTTACTCCTGGCTTATCTATTCTGACCATCCCTTATAAATGGTTTCTTGATTTCTTTACTTAACAACTGACTGTATGCTTCTACCTTACGAAATGTGTTTCCTAACATTTCCCGATTCCTATATTCTCTAATAGCTTCCATATCAAACTCCGCATATAAAATCCCCTCTGTCTTATCGTCAGCCAGCAAAACTGTGTTATCAACACAGTTTCCATTTCTATCCCAACAAATGGGATTAAATGCACAGGAACATCCAGCATTATCTCCATTCGGATTTGCCATAGCAACTGCGACCATATTTTCATATGCTCTTGTAGAAAGTGCACTTACTCTTGGCTGCATAGAACCACAATCATTCGGTACAAGAATAACCTCTGCACCTTTCAGCATCAGTATTCTTGCGCTTTCCGGATACTCTCTGTCATAACAGATCATAATGCCTAATTGTGTTCCTTCAAAATCGCACACCTTAAACTCTTTCCCTGACTCAACATTTTTTTCATCTGCAAAATCACATGTATGTACTTTAGAATACTTCATCAATATATTACCCGATTTGTCGATAACAAAGGCTGAGTTCTGCGGTTGTTTATTGCCTTTTGTAAACGCAGTAAGTACTACGCCTACTTTATATTTTTTAGCATTCTCACATATTTTTGCAATTCTTAGATCATCATCTGCAATGCTTTTTTCATATGACATAGGCAAATCATATCCTGTAATAAAACATTCCGGCAACAAAAGAATATCTGCCTGGTTTTCCGAAGCCTCTTTCATTGCCATAATGATACTTTCAATGTTCTTATCTATTTGTGCATGAATGGCACGTTTTTGTAATATTGCAACCTTAAACATTTTTATTTCCTCCTTGAAAAATTCCACTTCCCTGGAGAAGTTGATACCCTTGTTCTTTTCATCTCTTTACGCCAATCTCAATATTATGACTGCAGAATTCTTCACCGAGCATTTTTATCCGCATGCTATCTACCCTTAAATTCCTTCTCTATATGACAATGTTCCTGTTTGGCAGCCAACTTAAAACTGTAAAGCGGACATTCAGATTCCGTTTTCGCTTCTTTCTCATGAACACAGGTTGCGTTACAACTGCTTTCAAAGTCCAGTTCGATAATATATGGCATCCAATCTATAATTCGCAGAAAATCTTCACAGCCAAAATTATTATCATAAAAATTCAATATCGTACTAAGGGCAGTACCATGGGTTCCTATAACAATATCTTTATCCGTATTATCTGACAAAATCTCATTCAGTGCCTCTATGTTACGATTTTGCACCATAGCAATAGACTCTCCGCCTTCTTCATGATAATTATGGTCAGCCCATCGTTTCCGGAACATTCCGTGGTTGTTTCCATCAGGTCCCTTTTCACGCTCCCTCAATCTCTCATCTGTTATAATCTCTTTTGTGAAAAAATCTGCTGCCTCTGTAATTGTATCCATGCTACGTTTATACGGACTGCAATAAAACGCATCTATTTTCTTATCCTTCAAAAATTCCAGCACAATTGCAGCATCTTTCTTACCTTCTTCCGTCAAAGGTCTTGTCCTGTCTTCTTCCCAATCGTGTTCCGGCTGTGCGTGACGCACGAAATAAACTCTTGTCATTTGATCAGCTCCATTTCATCTACCATTTTTATGAATCCATATTTTTCATACAATGGTCGTCCCATCTCTGTCGCCTCTAAAGTAATCTGTGATACGCCCTGTTTCCTTATATCCTTTACCAGTAAATCTAATGTATGAAATGCAATCCCCTGTCTCCGATATTCCGATGCTGTATACATATTCATAATATAAGCCTTTTTACCTGTTGGATTATGATATGTCGGCATAACCTGATAAAAACTGACACCACCAGCGCCAATAAAGGTTTCGTTATCATACACCAGATATGCAATATGCTCACCCGTTTCTAATGCGTTCTTATAATACTCATAGGATTCTTTTTCCACCAATGACATATCCACATCATTCGATAGTTTATTGGCAGTACGAAGGACGATAATTCTAGTCCTTACAAGTTCATCAATGTCTGCTATGGTTGCTTTTTTATATTCATAGTTTTTCGCCATCACATACTACTCCTCTAAATCTGTTAACCTTTTCGTAAAACAAATAATTCTATTTGCTTCCGCAAACCCCATTTTCAAATGAAACTTAAGACTATCTTCATTATTCAACTCACAGTCACTCGCAAACTCAAGGCACCCCTGATCCTTTGCCCAATTCTGACATTCTCCTAACAATTCTTTCGCATAACCTCTTTTTTTATATTCGTCTAAAACAAAAATGCCTTCCAAATATCCTACCGGACTAGAACTATACCGACTGTTTACCTGCTTATGTTTATAGCCGTTGCGATAATCATCGTTGTCAGAACGCTCGGACTTTTCGTATCCAAGGTGATCATCCATTTCGGCCTCCATCATTTCTTTAATGGTGCCACCTAAGAGATCTTTGAGAGCATCCTGGATGTCTTCTGCAGTCTCGATATCGTATTCTTCGAGAAGCTGCCGAATGATGTTTCTTTTACCATCGGTCATTTGTACTCTGTGTACAGGTTTCTTTTGTCTTGCCATAATAAAAGGTCCTCCTAATGATAATTATTTTATCATAGAAGAACCTTGCCTAGATTATTTTACAGAAAAAGTATCACAGACTCGAGAATAATATTTATTATATCTTTCTTTCCTTTAGTGTACAATCCCCTATTATCAGCGTACTTACTTTCCAATTCTTCCTTCACCCTCTGATACTGCAAAGCCATATTCTCATTAGCATTTAGACAATCTCTAAAATGAATATAATTCTTCCACTCAGTTCCATTCCACTTCACAACATGAATATGGTGTGTCCTGATATCCTTTTCCATATCACCCATTACATAAAGAATCTGATATTCCACATCCGAACCACGATAAAAGATTCCTTCCTTCTGTAACTGCTCATTATATGACATTATTTTCTCAAAATCAGTTACCCCAACAGCAATATCAATAATCGGTTTTGCTTTAATTGCCGGTATTGCTGTACTTCCAATATGCTGTATATCAATAGCATCATCTCCTAATATAGATTTAAGTATTTTGATTGTTTGAATGGCAGCCTCATCCCACTGTTTATCATG
>ULZS01024984.1_pt1 | contig 10524 bp, 8 predicted proteins | sample 1963301 | NCBI WGS metagenome assembly ULZS01 (sample SAMEA4835895, study PRJEB28245) | human gut metagenome | biome: gut microbiome; material: fecal sample | place: Denmark | collected 2008 | reverse complement strand
TTAAAATCCCTCGGGGGCAACTCCGTGCCGGTTCAAGTCCGGCTACCAGCACTTTTTTGTAAGGTCTGATTTTGGCGTATGCTGAGATTGGATTTTTTTGTTGTTTTATAAAATATAGCATTTTTGAGTGGAGCAAAGGAGCGTTTGTTCCACTTTTTATTCATGACAATAGAATGTACGCTCTGCGAGCATTCTATTGTCTGTCACAGGAATGTCAAAAAGCCGTCCGAAAGAAAATAGCTTCTATTCGGACGGCTTTTTATATTAATGATATCTGTTATGAAAATGCCTGTAATTCATACAAGCTGCTTTTACCGAACCGTCCATGCTTCTGCACAGATCGGTGTGTCAGCATTGACAGTAATGGTTCCGCAGGTACGGTCATCAGGCAACTCCCAGTAGGCAATGACGGTATCCTGTTTAGCAGAAAGCTCCAGAATGCCGCGGTCAGCAATCAGATGAAGCTCTGTTAAGCCGGCAGGAAGCTGGGTGGCTTTATCTGCACATGTAAAGATACCGGTTGCTGCATCATAGGCGCAGACATTTCCTAAAATGGAGAAGGAAACTTTGCCGGTGCTGCCAAGGGATACGTCAATGCCAACTGCTGCAGGAGAAGTCAGCTCTGCCTGGCAGGATGTGGTGTCAGCTGCGTGGAAGAGTGTGTTCGCTGCTTTTTTTGCATCAAACCATTCATGAACAGGATGCTGTGCAAGAATCCATTCACCATCCTGCTTGATCAGCTCAAGTTCACGGGGCAACGTCAGCATGCCGGTATAGAGACGTTCCGGATTCTGGGTGCGCAGCCACTGAATCAGTACGATGCGGTCAGGTGCGTTATTATAGGTTTGTCCGGCATAAGCGAGTTCTGTATAGGAAGCACGTTTGCCGGCGCTGTAGTTGGTAAAGCGGAAGCCGTCAAAATCGCCGATAAAGTATTCACTGGAAGCAGTATAGAAAATCCATTTTTCAGTGCCGTCCGGCGTAGAAATCGGGCGCAGATCGGGACATTCGTTGGCAGTTTCAAAAGTCAGTTGCTGAGTGATCTCCCAGTGGAGCATATCTGTGGAACGAAGGATGGCATATTCCGTGCCTTTTAAGTAAAGGGACATGATAAATGCTTTGGATTTTTCGTGCCAGTAAACCTTGGGGTCACGGTTGTCTGTTTTGAGAAACGGAACAACTGCTCCCGGAAGCTTCTGCAGAGTGAGACCATGATCGGTGCTGTATGCTGTGTGCTGGGTGTAGTCTTTTCCCTCGCTGCAGGCGCTGTCATGGCTGCCGCCGGCTGCGGTATAGAAGAACAGGAGTGCATCCTTGGGAAGGCTTCGATAGAGGTTGCTGTCAGCAGCTGCCTGAATTTCATCCCTGTGCTCGTTTGTCAGACCGCAGCCGGAGAAGATGGTTCCCTCTTCATCCGGAAGCATGGCAACAGGAAGCCGTGTCCAGTGGAGCAGGTCGGTACTGGTGGCATGTCCCCAGCTCATATTGTTCCAATTGACACCGAAGGGATTGTGCTGATAATATAAGTGATAGGTTCCATTGTCGTAAACAAGACCATTTGGATCGTTGATCCAGCCTGCGTTGGCTGTAAAGTGGACAGCCGGATGCACTTCGCTGGAGACAGGAAGCTCGTCAGTCTGAGTGACTGCATCTTCAAAACCTGCAGGAAACTCTGCAGACAGGGTCAGCGTGCGTCCCATCCATTCAGAAACCGGCAGAGGGGAAAGATATTCGTAGGAATAGGTTCCGTTGTCTGCAGCGGCTTCTCCGAAAGGAAAATAAACACATAAAAGAAGCTTTTCGCCGTCAAAAAGTTTCAGGACCCTGGTATCTTTCGGGTGGGATACAACCGGAAGACAGAGAAAAGGATGCTTAATTGTAAGCTGCATATGGAAATCCTCCAATTTTTTTCTTCATCATAAAATGAATGGCGGAAAAAAGTCAATATGGGAAGTGTGGAAAGTACTGTGGGATATCACAGAAAATTGTGAAATAAAAAAGAAGGGTAGAAAACAGGATGAAAACAAAAGACAAATCCGGTGTTATGGATATGACGCAGGGAAATATGGCGAGGCTGATCTTAAGCTTTGCATTGCCGTTGATGTTGGGAAATGTATTTCAACAGTTTTATACGGTGGCTGATACGGCCATTGTGGGAAAAATACTTGGAGTGGATGCGTTGGCAGCACTCGGCACAGTAGAGTCGATAAACTGGCTGGTTCTGGGGACCATTCAGGGAATCACCCAGGGCTTTGGCATCCTTGTTTCCCAGCAGTTTGGTGCCAAAAAAGAGGAGGCGCTTCAGGAAACCATTTTTCATGCGTCTTTTCTGGCAGTAGTGGCGGCGATTTTATTTACCGTTGGTATTCTGATCGGATTACCTGGTCTGGTCGGGATTTTACAGGTTCCTGTTGATATTCGCCCGATCTGTCTGGACTATTTGTATGTGCTCTTTGGCGGTATTCCGCTGATGATGCTCTATAATTTTACTGCGGCTATGCTGCGGGCGTTTGGAGACAGTAAAACACCTCTGACAGCATGTGTTATCGCAGCGCTGTTTAATATTGCGCTGGATTTATATTTTATTCTGGAGCTTGGCTGGGGCGTAAAGGGTGCAGCGCTTGCAACTGTGATCGCCCAGACCCTTGCTTCTGCATATTGTCTGTGGAAGCTGTGCCGGATCGAGGTGCTTGCAGAAAAAAGGAAGGCCGCCAAATGGAGACTTCATGCCGGACTTTGCGGGAAACTGATCTATCTTGGACTACCGATGGCATTTCAGAACCTTGTGATCGCCATTGGAGGCATGATCGTGCAGACTGTGGTAAACAGCTTTGGCGTTGCATTTATCGCAGGCTACACGGCGACGTGCAAGCTTTATGGTATCCTTGAGGTGGCAGCGACCTCCTATGGCTTTGCAATGGTTACCTACACGGGTCAGAACCTCGGTGCGGGAAAAACAGACAGGATCAAGGAAGGAACCAGAATCGGTGTTTTGATCGGCGTGCTGACTTCCTTTGTCATTACCGGACTGATGTTTCTGTTCGGACGAAATATTCTGGGACTTTTCATCTCTTCAGATGCAGCCCAGGGCAGTCAGGCTGCGGTGGTTGCATGGCGCTTTTTGCGGATTATGAGCAGCTTCTTATGGATACTGTATATTTTACATATCGTCCGCAGCGTGATCCAGGGAATGGGAAATACCGTGATTCCGCTTGTATCCGGAATTTTTGAATTTATCATGAGAACTGGTGCGACGCTGATTTTACCGGTGCTTTTTGGAGAAAATGGAATTTTATTCGCAGAGGTGCTGGCATGGATGGGCGCCGATCTGGTGCTGATTCCGGGATACCTTTATATGCGAAAAAAGCTGCTTTCGGGCAGATCGAACCAGGGTGATGTTCAAAGCGCAGTTTGAAGTTCTGAGAAAGAGAAAAACCAGCCCTACGGCGGGAGGTTCTGACAGGAAGCTCCTGTGCCGCAGGGCTGTTTTTTTCTCAGCGCCGGTTCTGCTGGTAGTAGCTTAAGAAGTCCGCAATTTTGTCCGCAGATTCCTTAAGTACCTCGATCCGGGGCAGATATACGACCCGGAAGTGGTCAGGCTGCTCCCAGTGGAAGCCTCCGCCATGGATGAGCAGGATTTTCTTATCGCGCAGAAGATCGAGGGCAAACTGTTCGTCGTTGGTGATATGGAACTTTTTGACGTCGAGCTTTGGGAACATATAAAAGGCTGCTTTCGGTTTTACAACGCTCAGTCCGGGAATGTCCTTTAATGCCTGATAAATGCACTCGCGCTGCTCATAAATCCGTCCGCCGGGCGTTAAATAATTGCTGACGCTCTGGTAGCCGCCGAGGGCAGTCTGGACGATGGACTGCGCGGGAACATTGGAGCACAGGCGCATATTAGAGAGCATGCGGATGCCCTCGATATAGTCCTGCGCGATGGCTTTGTTGCCGCTTAAAATCATCCAGCCAATTCGAAAGCCTGCGATCATGTGGGACTTGGACAGACCGCTGAAGGTGACACAGAACAGATCGGGAGCCAGGGATGCGATGGAAATATGCTCGCCGCCGTCCATGACCAGTCGGTCATAAATTTCATCGGAAAAGATGATCAGATGGTGCTGACGCGCGATTTCCACGATTCCCTCCAGAACTTCCTTCGGATAAAGCGCGCCGGTCGGATTGTTGGGATTGATGATGACGATCGCTTTCGTGTGGCGCGTGATCTTTTTTCGAATGTCGGCAAGATCAGGATACCAGTCTGCCTGCTCATCGCAGAGATAATGGACGGCTTTGCCGCCTGCAAGCGTTGCGCAGGCAGTCCAGAGCGGGTAGTCGGGGGAAGGGATCAGGATTTCATCCCCGTCGTCCAGCAGGGCGGACATGCTTAAATTGATCAGCTCGCTGACACCGTTTCCCGTGTAGATATCCTCGATGGTGACGTTGGGGATATTTTTTAGCTGTGCATACTGCATGATTGCTTTGCGGGCTGCAAACAGTCCCTTAGCGGGAGAATAGCCTTCGCATTCCGTCAGCTGCTGGCGCATGTCGTAAATGACTTCATCGGGAGTGCGGAAGCCGAAGGGGGCGGGATTGCCGATGTTCAATTTTAAAATTTGAACGCCGGAGGATTCCATCCGTTCAGCTTCATCGACAACCGGACCGCGGACATCGTAAAGAACATTGTTCAATTTAGAAGACTTTTTAAACAGCGTCGGCTGGGAAGCAGACGGAGCGGAAAAGTCTGAACCATCCTGACGGGAAGAAGATTTCTTCTGAACCGAATCGGAACGTTTGGAGAATGCAGAAGATTGAACTGAACCTGCTGCGGAGGAACCGTTGACCGTGTCTGGATGAGGACAAAAATTGAACTCGCTCGAAAGCTTCGTACTGCCAGAGTTCAATTTTTCTGAACTGAAATCCTGTGCAGAACCGGTGCGCCCTGCCAGCCAGTCTGCATCGACCTGGAGGGCATCTGCAAGAAACTGCAGGATCTCAGCGCGGGGCATGGTTTTGCCGTTGACATACTGGCTGATGTGGCTTTTGCCTAGCTTTAAATTCTGTTCTTCCGCGAGATGTAAAAGATCAATCGGTTTCATTTGCTGCTGATTCATGGATTCTTTTAAACGGGATGCAAAAAGTTCATAGGCTATGTTTGACATAGAAGGCTCCTTTCCTACAAACAATAGAATGCACGCTTTGCGAGCATTCTATTGTCATGAATGATGCTTGAACATAGAGTTCAAATTATGAATATAAGTTTAAAAATGAAAAGCAATTTAAATCGAATATAAAGTTCAAAAAACAGGATACGGCATGATCCATAAAAACCGGATACTGTTGAATTGAATTATATCATAAAATTGAAATGGTTCAAGATAAAAAGCGAAAGTTAAAAATTAAACAAAGGGAGCGTTCGCAGAAAGATTTGCAGGCAAAAAATCTTTGCCTTTTGGAATGAAATTTGTTACAATACTATCGATATCAGGTAAACAAAATTTGCTGTAAGAAAGTAATACAGCCGGAAAATCTGCCGGTGTCTTTTGAAGAAGACAGGTAAGTCTCCCCGAAGGGAGCCGGGCGGCAGAAAGACGGAAACGATCGTAACAATTATCGTGATGATCCTTATCATAATAAGGTCATAATAAGGAAAACCATGGTGGTCACAGGACGATCCGGATCATGAAGAAAAGAATTGCCAGGAAGGGAATTTGTCTTTCAAAAAGACAGGTTCCCTTTTGTTGTGCGAAATTTCGACGATAGAGCAGGTGCAGTTGAACGAAACCGGTGCAGCGGCGGTACGGCAGTTTTTGACATCAGAATAGATTGCAAACAGGAATAAAGTGATGATAAAGGGGAGTAGACTGGGATTTTCCTATTTCTGGGACGGGGAGAGCATTCCGGTATTTGAACAAGCGAATATAGAGCTGAAAGAGGGCGAATGGACGGCGATCCTTGGATGCAACGGCTGCGGAAAGTCCACGCTTGTGCGTCTGATGAATGGATTGCTGCCGCTTCAGAACGGTAATCTTTTTGTAAACGGTATAAATGCAGGAAATCCTGCAAATAAGTGGGAACTGTGCAGGGTATGCGGCATGGTATTCCAGAATCCGGATAATCAGTTTGTTTCTTCTGTATTGGAAGAGGATATCGCTTTTGGTCTGGAAAACGCTCAGGTTCCGGAACAGGAGGTTACATCGAAAGTGAAAGCTGCGCTGGAACTGGTCGGGCTGGAAGGGTATGAAAAGCGTTCTCCGTCGAGCTTGTCCGGTGGGCAGAAACAGCGGGCGGCACTGGCGGGGGTGCTGGCGTTGAACCCGGAGATCCTGATCTTTGACGAGGCGACTTCCATGCTGGACCCGAAAGGACGCCGGGAAGTACTGGCAGAGATGAAAAAGCTGCGCGATTGTGGAAAAACAGTTGTGATGATCACCCATGATGTGGAAGAAGCTGTGTTGGCAGATCAGGTGATTTTGATGGGACGTCCCAATGGACAGAAGGATCCGAATACCGTCCTTGCACAGGGGAGTGTGCGGGAAATTCTGACGGACAGCAGACTGTTGATACAGGCGGGAATTGTACCGCCCATGGCAGTTCGGATGTATGAAGATTTAAAACTGGCGGGAATTGAACTGAACCGATGCCCGCTGACGAAAGAGGAGCTGGCAGAAGCGCTATGCAGATGGAAGTCAGAAAATTAACAGTTGGATATGGGGCAGCCTGGGTGCTGGATCAGGTCAGCCTGCAAATCGGAGCAGGGGAGTTTGTCGGGATCGTCGGGTGCACCGGCTGCGGCAAAACCACGCTGTTAAAGGCGATGGCTGGACTGTTGGAAGTGCAGGGCGGAGATATTCTGCTGGACGGGAAAAATATTTTTTCCAGACGATTCGATCGGGCAGTTCTGCGCAGAAAAGTAGGAATGGTATTTCAGTATCCGGAATATCAGCTTTTTGCACAAACCGTGGAGAAGGATGTGGGCTTCGGACTGAAATACAGCAGACTTAGTCGGGAGGAAAAACAGGAACGCGTCAGATGGGCGCTGGAGCAGATGGGATTTTCCTATGAAGAAATCAAAGATCAGTCGCCGCTTTCTTTATCCGGCGGAGAAAAGCGCAGAGTGGCGATCGCCGGTGTTCTGGCGACAAAGCCGGAGCTTCTGATGCTGGATGAGCCGCTTGCCGGACTGGATCCGATGGCGCGGGAGATGTTTCTGGAATTTCTGGAAGGACTGACAGGGCAGGGCGTATCAGTTGTAATAGTGTCCCACAATGTAGACGCACTGGCACAGCATGCTGCACGGATCATAGGAATGAAGCAGGGCAAAATTGTAATGGATGGAAGCTGTCAGGAGGTATTGGGAGACAGCAGGGCGCTTCGGACGATCGGACTGCTCGGCAGCGAAGCAGCGCAGACCGCGGAGCTTTTGCGGGCAAACGGTGTGCTGTCGGAGAGGGCGGCAAAGCGGAGAGGGCTTACACCTGCGCTTCAGGAAGAGATGGAAAACGTTCCCGTGGAAGAAAAGAGGATTCTGCCGGGCAGCGGGCTTCCCGTTACTTATGAGGCGCTGCGGGACGAGATTATCGGCGCGTTGACTGGGGAAAAAGGAGAAAACAGATGATGCAGATGCCGATGGGGCAGTATCGCCCCGGAAATACATTTTTTCATCGGGCGGATGCGAAGGGAAAGCTGCTGGGGCTGTGCCTGGTGATTGCAGCGGTGATCGTGTCCAAAGGGCTGATTGGCTGTATCGCCGCGGCGGCAGCGGCGCTGACGGTATCGTATCTGGCAGGGATATCCCTGCGGGAGCAGATAAAACAACAAAAAGGGATGTGTCGGTTTTTAGCAGTGATCTTTTTGATGAATGCGTTTTTTTACAGCGGGGAGCATTGCATCTGGAGCTGGTGGATTTTCCGGCTGAGCCGGGAGGGAATCCGGCAGGGGGCGATGGTGGTCGTTCACCTGATATTGATTTTAGTTTTCTGCATGGTGCTGACGATCACGACAGAGCCGATGGAAATCACACATGGGCTGGAGGAGCTGCTTTCACCGCTTTCGAAGGTCGGTGTTCCGACGGAAGAAATCGCGATGATTCTGGGGGTTGCAATGCAGTTTATCCCGGTGCTGGGAGAGGAAGCGGAGACAATCCGGATGGCGCAGACTGCACGAGGGGCTCGGTTTGAAAGCAAAAAGCTGACAGAGCGTGCGGCGAGCTTTCTGCCGTTGGTCATTCCGGTGTTTCTGGCAGCGTTTCGTCGGGCGGATGAACTGGCGTGTGCGATGGAGGCGAGAGGTTATCGCGGGCCGGGGCGGCGAACAAAGAAGAAAAAATCACTGCCAAACCGCAACGGGAATGTGGCGATTGCCGCGAGTGCGATTTTTTTGATTATGCAGGTATTCCTGCAAAAATAGAAAATAATGCATGAAAAATACCATGATGAAATGCAAATCAGAGGGATGAAATCGAAATGAAAAATTACCGCAGCGCAGTCTGAAAAAAGATGAGGGACTGCGTCGTGTGTAATAGATATTTTTTTCAAGGAGGAGAAATGTTATGTCTCAAATGTCTCAGGTAAAACGCGCAATGATTACGGCTGTATGTATTGCGCTGTGTGTGGTGCTGCCGATGGCGTTCCATTCCATTCAGAATGCAGGGGCGATTTTTTGCCCGATGCATATTCCGGTACTGCTTTGCGGTCTGCTGGTGGGCTGGCCTTATGGTCTGCTGTGCGGCCTGGCAGGTCCGCTGTTATCCAGCCTGCTGACCGGTATGCCTGCGATGGGTTATCTGCCCTGCATGATGGTGGAGCTTGGCGCGTATGGCCTGCTTTGCGGTCTGTTCATGAAATTTGTGCGCACCGGAAAAATTTATGCGGATCTGTACATCAGCCTTGTTTGTGGTCTGTTGATCGGTCGTGTGATCGCCGGTCTCTTTAGAGCACTGATCTTTTCGCCGGGAAGCTATTCCCTGGCAGCATGGGCAACCGGATATTTTGTAACCTGTCTGCCCGGTCTGGTGATTCAGCTTGTTTTGGTTCCGAGTATCGTATTTGCGCTGATGAAAGCTAGACTCGTGCCGATGCGCTATCCTGCAAAGCACTGAATATTGAAACAGAAATAAAATGTCATGTGGTTCCCCAAAATGTCAGACACTGCATTGTCCAGAAAATATGAACGAATTTAGAATATTTTTCGTTTGGTTTGCTGATATAGTTGTGGAAGTGCGGAAAAAATAATGTTACAATAATACTGGTTTAAGAGTGACAAAAACGGGGGGACCAACCAGCGAATGAAAAAAATACAACGAAAGTGATCAAAGAAGCGAACAAATATCTGGTAATGCAGTGCATACAGGCCTTTGAGCCTGTTACGCTGGAAAAAATTGCGGAAAAGACACTGCTGAGTCGTCCTACGATCCTGGAGATCATCAATTCTTTTAAAGAAGAAGGAATTGTAGTAAACGGCGGTTTTCGGGAATCGACAGGAGGACGGCCTCCGCAGTTGCTGTGCATAAATGGAGATTCTGCGTATGCGATTGGAATTGATTTTGAATTTCCGACAATCCGGATCGCGCTTGCAAATGCGAAACGGGAAATTGTGGGCAGACGGAAAATCCTGTTTAAGATAGATACGCAGGCGGAAGAGGTTTTGGCGCGGATGCTCAGGGAGCTTGAGCATCTGCTGGAAGAATTTTCCTCTGTGCGGTCCAGGATCGTCGGGATCGGTGTCGGGATTTGCGGAACGATTCGAAAGACAGAAGGCAGATCCCTGCACATCACGAGAATCCGGGGCTGGGAGCATGTTGAATTGCAGCGGATTCTGCAGGAAAAATTTCATCTTCCGGTTTATGTAAATAATGACGTGCATTTACTGGCGCTTGTAGAAAAGAAGAAGTATATGCGGGAGGACAATTCGGATTTTGTTTATATTGGAATCCGTTCCGGCATAGGCAGTGCATACATGTATCAGAATAAACTGATGGATGGGGTACAGGGCAATGCCGGTTATATCGGGCATACTGTATTGAATGCAGAAGGTCCGATGTGTGTCTGCGGCAATTGCGGGTGTCTGGATGCCTATGCAGGAGAACTGGCATTGAATCGCAGGTATCAGGAACTGACAAATAGTGAAAACGAGTCGTATTATACAATGCGGGATTTTATGAAGCTGTCCCGAAATGGGGATGCAGTCAGCCAGAAAATTTTAAAGGATGCTGCTTTTTATCTCGGGATCACGATTTCGAACCTGATCAAGATACTGGAACCCAAAATGGTGCTGATTGCAAGCTGTGAGCCGTTAAAGGGGACAACATATTGGAATATCATGGAAGAAACCATAAAAAAATATCACATCAACGAGATGGAAACGAAGCTGGAGCTGAGAGAGGCACAGCTTTTAGAGGATGACTATGCATTGCGAGCATGCTGTTATGTTTTCGAATATTTATTTGAAACGCCGCGTTTGTCCCTGGCAATCTTGTGAGGCACAACAATAGAATGCACGCTCTGCGAGCATTCTATTGTCATG
>ULZS01071950.1_pt1 | contig 10640 bp, 10 predicted proteins | sample 1963301 | NCBI WGS metagenome assembly ULZS01 (sample SAMEA4835895, study PRJEB28245) | human gut metagenome | biome: gut microbiome; material: fecal sample | place: Denmark | collected 2008 | reverse complement strand
GGGACTTGCACCCATTAGAATAAGCTCATGCCGAGCATACCAATAAAAGCCAAACCTCTAATATTTAGCGGTTTGGCTTTATTTTTCACATTTTTTAAACCACTACATCCGATTTCTGTTAAAAAACTGCGTGCAAACCGCCGTTTTCCGCCGTTTTCACTGCGGGAAAGGCGCCGTCGGCTGCCGTCACAGGGCTACGTGTATCCAGCGGCCGCCCTGTTCCCACAGCAGTTCGGTGTGGGGAAGCGACTGGAGGATGCGCATCAGTTCGGCGTTGCGGCCGCTGCGGGTGTCGAGGTCGGCGGCGCGCCCCTGCAGATGATATGAGCGACGCGCTCCGCCCACCAGTCGGTTCACCGCGCAGTTGCGGTAGCCGCTGTTGACGTAGATTGGCGCGCCGAGGCGTTCTCTTGCGGGGTCGAGCACGCGCTCGGCGAGACGGCGCAGGTTTTCCCGCTCCACGGCACCGGGATTGTTGGCTATGCCGTGGCCGATGGCGGTGTCTGAATGTGTAAGTTCTTCAATGGTAAAATGTTTCATTTCTTCAAGTTTTTAAGGTTGTTGATAATTTTGGTTAATTTCTCATTGTCGGCGGCGGATCGAGCAGGTCGAGCAACGCGCCTACATCGGTGCGCTCCTTGTCGCTGCCTTTCTCAAAGATGCTTTTCACCTCTATCCCTGCCATGCCGAGCGACCCGAGAAGCGTGAACAGCGGCACGGTGGGCACGGCATAGCCTTCAACTGCGCGCATAAACCACGCGCCGGCTATCTGCATGGCATCGACAACGGTAAGCACCACAAGCACGTTGTAGTAGCGCGCCAGCTTGTCGACGGTGCGGCGGAGCGAGCGGCTGCGTGTTGCCTCGCCGCGCTTACGGGATTTGCTGATGCCGCTTGCCATGTCGGCGCCCACCGCGGCGAGAACGAGCACATACTCCGTAACCACCACACTGAGAAGCCACCACAGCCGGCTCCATTCCATTTCAATAAAATTGTTTTCCATAGCATTTCGTTTTTACTTTTTATGCAAAATTAAACTCCTTTCCGCAGCCGTGACCGCGAAAAGGAGCAACCATCCTTGATTATTTTGTTTTTATGTCTTATCCACGTTTTGTGGTGTCGGGCTTGGCACCGTATGTCGCCTTGTCGAGAGCCACCTGTTCGGGACTGCGGAGCACGGGCAACTTCATCACCGTGGCACTGTCGACATACACATCGGTGTTGCCGCGCCACGGCATTTTCATTGAATAGCGCACGTAGTCTACAAGCAGCACGCTGTCGCCGCGCATGGCTTTGTAGATTTTCTCGCCAAGTTTCTGGTCGCGCACGGAAAAATGAAAAATCAAGTCATTTGCGTCGGTCACTCGGTCGGGATAGTCGGTGACCATAGTGCATTCGTAGGAGTCGAACAGCAGTCCGCTGCTGAGTTCCACCTTCACGAGATAGCCGCGCACACAGCCTTTGTCCACTTTCTTCGACACGAAGAGCATGTTGACAACTATCGCCGCCACTACAAGAAGCGTGCCGGCAATGATTATCCGGCGCCACCGCCGACGGCGGCGCTGACCGTTGGTCACGATAAAGTCTTCGCGGTATTGCTCTTCCTCCGGCACTGCCGGCGCGGCTTGCGCCTCCTGCTGTGCGGGTTGCGCCTCGTCGTCGCGTTCTTCTGCCGGACGCTCGTCCTCATCGAAATAATCGTCTATTCTAAGTGCCATCTCTTAGTTCCCTTCTTTTGTTTTATTCATCAATATGTAGACGTAGGAATAGATTCCCAACGCTATCAGCAACAATGTCTGTGTGCCCCAAACGAGCATGGCAAACGCGGTGGCGTTGGCGTCGGGACGATTGATCGAGAACGTGCCTACTCCGTAGAGCGACAGGCCGAAGATTATCGCAATGTGCCATGCGCCGAGGCCTCCGTTGGTGGGTATGCCCATCGAGATGCTGCTCAGCACGAAGCACACCAGTGCGCAAACAATGCCGAGGTCTTTCGTAAACGGAAAGGCAAAGAAGCAAACGTAGAGCTGCGTGAAGTAGCAGCCCCAGATGAGAAGCGTGTAAAACAGGAACCAACGCTTGCCTTTCATCTTTGTTATGCTGTAGAAGCCTTGCCACAGTCCGGCGATGGCATTGTCGATTTTCTGGATAAACGCGAAGTGCTTGCCGAGTTTGAACAACGCTACAACAAGTCCGGCGACGACTGCCACTCCTATCCATGTGACGGGCGATGTCACGGTATTGAATATGCCGTCCTTGACTTGAGGGAAGGCATCAAAAAACTTGTCGAACGCAGACCACGCAAGACACATCGTCACAAGGGTCAACGTCAGAACGGTGACGGTGTCCGACAGGCGGTCGGCGACCATCGAGCCTACCACTTTGGTAAACGGGGCTTTCTGGCGACGCGAGATGTAGCCGCAGCGCCACACCTCTCCGAGGCGTGGAAAAACAAGATTGACAGCATACGTGCCGAATATCGAAACTACAAGCACTCCGAGCGGCGCGTCGATGCCGAGCGCACGCAGTTGCAAACGCCATCGCATAGCGCGGAACACGTGGCTGAACGTTGATATTACGAGCATTACGCCTATCCAAGTGTAGTCCACGTCGTAGCGGAGGATGTTTTTCATCTGCTCCACATCGACATTGTTATAGAGCCAATAAAACAATCCCACTCCGACAACCAATGGTATGACCACCTTGCACACCGTGCCCAACGATTTCTTTATCTTTTCTTTTTCCAATTTCTGACCAAATTTTAAAATTCGCACAAAGTTAGTGCAAGTCGAGTGAAAAGAAAAGTGCTTGCACAATTTTCTTTTCCAAGACGCAGCCTAACTTATCAAAAGTTAGTGCAAGTCGAGTGAAAAGAAAAGTGCTTGCACAATTTTCTTTTCCGAGATGCAGCCTAACTTATCTAAAGTTAGTGCAAGTCGAGTGAAAAACCGCGCAAGCCGAGTGAAAAATGAAGCTCACTTCAATTTTTCCGAGGCGCAGCCGGTTTTATCAAAAAGAAAAGTGCTTGCACAATTTTCTTTTCCGAGACGCAGCCTAACTTACAAAAGTCAGTGCAAATTATTTCAAACCCATTTTTTGGAAATAATAGTCAAGCACGTCTTTTGCTGCTACAAACGAGCTCTGGCGGGCGGCAAGCACATTGTCCTGCTTCACCTTCAGCAACGCCTCCACCTCAGGGTCACGGTAGAAGTGCGCCTTCAGCTGCTCGTCGATTGTCTCATACATCCAATATTTCTCCTGCTCCATGCGACGGTGCTCGAAATAGCCGTTGCCTTTGACAAACTCGAAATAGCGGTCAATCATCTCCCACACTTCTTTGATGCCGATGCCGTAGTAGCCCGAATAGGTCAGCACTTCGGGTATCCAGCCCGACAATGTGGGCGGAAACAGATGCAACGCGCTCTGAAACTGTGCTTTGGCAAGGTTGGCGCGCTCAATGTTGTCGCCGTCGGCTTTGTTGATGACTATGCCGTCGGCCATCTCCATGATGCCTCGTTTGATGCCTTGCAGCTCGTCGCCGGTGCCTGCCAGCTGTATCAGCAGGAAGAAGTCGACCATCGAATGCACTGCCGTCTCGCTTTGTCCCACTCCGACGGTCTCCACAAAGATGTTGTTGAAGCCGGCGGCCTCACAAAGCACGATGGATTCGCGAGTCTTGCGTGCCACGCCGCCGAGAGAGCCTGCCGACGGGCTGGGGCGGATGAAGGCTTTGGGATGAATCGACAGTTTCTCCATGCGGGTCTTGTCGCCGAGGATACTGCCTTTGGTACGCTCGCTGCTCGGGTCGATGGCGAGAACGGCGAGTTTGCCGCCGTCTTTAAGCACATGCAGTCCGAACTCGTCGATCGACGTACTCTTGCCGGCACCCGGCACTCCGGTGATGCCGATGCGGCGTGAGTTGCCTGCCGACGGAAGGCACTTTTCTATCACTTCCTGAGCCAATGCCTGATGCTCGGGCACCAGACTCTCCACAAGCGTCACCGCTCGGCTCAGCACAGTCACGTCGCCCTTGAGGATGCCTTCCACATATTCGCCGGCTGTCATCGTGCGGCGGCGCTTGCGCGGATGGAAGTAAGGGTTGACTTTCGGTGGCTCTGCCACTCCACTGTTGACAGCAAGTCCGGCAAACTCTTTGCTGTTCTCCGGATGGCTCACCATATTGTGATGCTCATCATGATCAAGAAATTCCATATCGTTGTGTCTTTTGTTATTTTTGTTTTTTATCTGTTTCTGTTGTGCCTACAGTGCGTATCTGCACGGTGCCTTGCAGCGGGTCGTTGGTGAATATCACCACACTGCTGTTGAGCAGTCGGCCGTCGGCCATCTTGCTCGGGTCGAGCGTTATGCAGATCTTGCCTTTCCGGCCGGGCTTCAGGCATCGCGCCGTCTTTTTCACTGCCACCGCATCGTCCATCGTGCCGGTGCCGGTGATGTGAAGGTCGGCTTTGCCGATATTCTCTATCTCCACGCTGCGCATAATCTTCTTCGTGCCTATCGGGGTGAAGTCCACCCTGTCGGCGCGAAGCCTCAACTGCGGTGCGGAGGCATAGTCCACTTTCTCTGGATGCGCCGCCACCACTTGCGCCGTGGCGGTTATCACGCCCATACTCCTGCCGTTGGCTTTGACGGCTATCTGCGTGTCGGCACGCCCTGTCTCGTCGGCACTGTCTGTCTGAAAGACGATGCTGAACGAAGTCAGGTCGCCGGGAGCCACCTCTGCGGAATCGGCAACCACGACAAAACGCTTGTCGGCGCTCTCAAACGAAAGGCTGAGGGTGTCGCGGCAGGCATTGTAGGCTATCACGCTTGTCTGGCGGCGGTGTCCCTGCCGCACGTCGCCAACCACTGCCGTGCGCGACGTAAGCCGCAAATCACCGGCTTTCTCCGGAAAAATCCGCCCTACGGTCTCTCCCTCGGGGCGCACCTTGCCTGCTATCTGCAGCTGTGTGGTTCCCTTGTCGGTATGCACAGCCACATGCTTCTTGAACGGACCCGGGCGATACGACGGATTGAACTCCACAAGAAGGCTGCCGCTGTCGCCGGGCAATATCACCGTGTCGGCAAGCCTTGCCGTCGTGCAGCCGCACGATGACGATGTGCGCTTCACCACCACCGTGTCGGCCCCGCCGTTGCGATAGGCAAACCGGTGAGCCACCTTGCCGTCGGCTTCATTGATGATGCCGAAGTCCCACGCCGTCTCCTCCCATTGCAGCTGTGCGGAGGCAGCCGCGGCGACAAGCGCCGCCGTCAATATCACCGTCAGTCTGCGCATTACGGTATCACGTTGCCTTTAATCCTCAAATACGCCGTCCCGCCGTTGGTCACCACCGTGACGGTCTTGTCAAACGCTCCGCGGCGGCCGTCGGGCTTATACGTCACTCCGATTTTGGCTGTCTCGCCGGGGGCAATGGGCTTCTTTGGATAAGCGGGCTTTGTGCAGCCGCACGAAGAGCGCGCCGTGCGGATTATCAACGGCTCGTCGCCAGTGTTGCGAAACTCGAACCAGCATGTCACGTCGCCGCCTTTCTCCTTGACATATCCAAAGTCATGTACTTTTGTCACAAGCGTCATCTTCGCCTTTTCGCCGGCGAATGCCGGAAGCAGCGACATCATTGCGATTATCACAAGCAAAAGTCTCTTCATTTTTCACATCTCCTTTAATTATGCAAAATTAGCAAATAGCGTCATCCCTGTGCAATTTCTTCGCCTAAAAATGTTTAAATCGCCCTTCCTCCACCTTTCCTGCCCCGCTTTTTATAGCCTCCACCCTTGCTTTTTCAAAAACAACACTCTATCTTTGTGAAAATTACAAGCTTGGCGTCTATATGAAACCTGTCTTTGCCATACCGCTGTTTCTGCTTGCCCTGCCTATGGTTGCGGCGGAGGTGCCATGCCAAAAAATTGAAGGACGGACGGACTTTTTCCTTGGGAAATACAAATTGAATGAAAATCCAGATTATTATAAATTGTATCTTGTACAAGGGAAAATGTACAACCAGTCATTTATCGACACCCGCACTTGTGACTATGTAAAAGTACCGGACTATCGTAGCGATGCAAATCTACATAACATCCTTTTTCCAACACCTTATGCATATTACAAAGTGGTTAAACCATACAAAAAGAGCAAAGAACAATAATATGAAATCATTACCATTTATAACAGCATTGCTTTTATCTTCGCTATCCGTGTTTGGACAATTGGGACGAAACGCGCTGCCCGGAGGTTTGGAATCGTATACTGTATATGAAACGAATTCTCCATCTTTTCAGAAGATTTTGGAGTTTGTATCCGTACAAGAACCCGAAATAATAAAATGGTGGATTTACAAAGACGGTTTTTCTGTCGACAAGGTGATAAAAAGATGGAATTTTGAACGGAAGATGTTTAAGGATTATGCCATTGAGATAATGAGAGTCGATTCCGTTTTATTGTTGCAGATAAGCGAATACTCAGGCTATGGTGAATTGGATCGATCCAGATATGACATGGAGCCTCTGATTGTTCTGGAGCAGAATGGAGCCCATTTCTTTTTCACTCCCACTGGATTTAATTCGAATGACGAACAAAAAATGAGAGTGTGCATAAATGAGTTCATAAAAGAGTTCTTGATTCCCACACAGAGAACCTATGGCCGCTTTAAAATAGCGGACAGATGTAACTACTGGTTATTTCATTTTGAAGTACGTCATCCTGTCATCTTCAAGTTTATCAAACCTGCTTGGATTTGTGAATTGAATGACAACAATGAATGGCAAATAACATACAGAACCGTAACGTGGGATGAAGTTGGAGGAGACGACGGTCCTGTCAGATTTATTAATATTGCTCCGTCGAAAGTCAGAATTAGGGCCATATACAAAGACAATGAGCATTTGTACCTGAAAAAATACCGACATTTGAGAGGATTCTGATCTGAGCAGACCTTATACGAAGCAACTTCATAAAAGAGTCTTGGCTTAAAGGTCACTATCGGCTCAATGTCCATTTTTAAGCCAAACCGTATTTGTCTGTTGGAAGACAGCTTGATTTTTATTCATTTAAAATCTAAAACAAAATAGAAGTTACAATGAAACTATCAATCCTATTATTTGTCATTCTTTTCAGCGATTCGGTATTGAAGAAATGACACTTCTATAAAAAATCGGAGAAGTTTGCAAAATTGCAGAATTTGCTATTGCATTTATGGCTTTTTTTCGTTTACTTTGCTATCAACAAACCTATTACCATCGAGATGAAGCATTTTGTCGGCATATCACTGTTTCTGCTTGCCCAGCCCATGGTTGCGGCAGAGGCGCCGATGAGTTATGTGCGCGTGATTGAATCTTACTCGCCGTCGCGCAGCGAACCGGCGGCATTCTTCGATATGGCGCGTGTCACGACAACTTATTTTGACGGACTTGGACGCCCGGTGGAGACTGTACGCGTGGGTGCGGGCGGCGATTTCGAGGACGTGGCGGAGCTGACGGTCTACGGCCACGGCGACAAGGTAGCGGAGCGGTGGCTGCCGGTGGGCACGCACAGCGGAGGGGCGTTTGTGGCGCCGGCATCGCTGATTGGAGAGGCCAAGGCGTTCTACGGATGCGACAGCCCGCTGACGGCTTTTAAATACGAGTTGTCGGAGGAAGGCAGACCGGTGTCGATGATGCGCCCGGGGGCATCGAAGCCCCGCATCATGGAGCATGGATTCTGCTTCGACGAGACGGTTCCGATTTTTGATGTTGACGGCGAAGGGCGGCTGGTGCGCCAGGGATACTACAAGGAGGGGACGCTGAGGTTCACGATTGAGACCGACGAGACGAAGACGTACTCTCGCTCTGTTTTCACGGATTTTGACGGACGCAAGGTGGCGGAGCTTGAAGACGACGCTTGGACTTTCTGGGTCTACGACGAGTGCGGAAGGCTGAGGTTCACGGTGTCGCCCGAGGGGGCACGGAGGCTGACGGCCGACGGCGTGTGCAACTCAACTACGGTGGAGCAATACTGCGCGGAATGGCGATACGACGGACGCAACAGGGTGACGATGAGCCGTGTGCCCGGCGTGGCGCCTACATATTATGTCTACGACCGGCTCGGTCGGCTGGCGCTCGAGCAGGACGGCTGTCTGCGCAGCCGCGGGCAGTGGCGTTTCTATGCTTACGACAGCGACAAGAGGCTTGCCGTGGCGGGCGTGACGGTTGGAATTTCACAACTGCCGTGGACGCGGGAGGAGCTGGAACGGAAGTATGCACAGTCGGAAATCTCGGCGGTGTTCGACGCCACGGTCGACAAGGATATGCACATGTGCTACCGTCTCGAGAATGCGCCCGACCGCGACTACAATCTCACAAATGCTTGGTACTACGACTCATACGACTTCTGGACTTCCGACTGGGCTCTGCCGTCGGACGCGGAATACGCCTTTGAGCGCGCACCGTCGCGCCTGGGCAAGCCCACGGGTTGCGCCGTGATGGGCGGCATGGGCTTCCCGGAGTTCACGGTGTGGCTCTACGACCGCCGCGGACGCGAGCGCGCCCGGTGCCGCAGGCAGTACACGGCGGAGTTCATCGAAAGCACGTTCACCGACTGCAATTTCATCGGGCGCCCAACGCGCTGCCGCACCGTGCTGTCGCTGCCGCAAGGCGAGTTTCAGACGAATCCCGACGAGGTGACCATCGACCGCTGTTTCTCATACATGCAGGACGGTGGGCAGCTATATGCGGAGGGAATCCGGGTGGACGGCGGAAAATGGGAGCGGGTCTACCACGACTATGACGCCGCCGGCAGACTTGTGAGACGGAGCGGCGGCAGCGACGGTGCGACCGGCTACACGCTCGATGCGGAGGGGCGCGTCACTGCCATCGCCAACAGCAACTACAGCGAGACGCTCTCCTTCGCCGCCAATGGCTTGGTGGCGGAAAAAGCCACAAGCGTTGCCTACGGCGGAGAGAAGTTCGTCCAGCGCATGGAGTACGACTACGGCGACCGACGCTTCCTGACGGCGGCGATATGCGGGGAGAGCAACCTGTCGCCGTTCACGGAGCTTTTCTCCGAGACGTTCGACTACGACCTCAACGGCAATGTCACGATGATAAACCGCGGATACCCGGCGGTGCAGGAGGCTGCAATCGAATACGAGGGCAACCGCGTGAGCCGCATCGTCGACTCATCGTCGCCAGCGATGGCGGTATATGCGCCGCGGTTTGCAGAGGGTGAATACGACCGTCCGATTGCCTACGACCAGTGCGGGCGCATAACAGCCGACCGCACACGCCGCATCGCCTCGATTCTCTATAACGACCGCCACCTGCCGATACGCTTCACGATGGACAACGGCAACACACTGAGCCTGAGCTACAACGCCGACGGCGTGAAGGAGCGCGAGACGGAGACAAGCTATTACGTCACGACGGTGACTCGCGTTGAGAACGGCGACACGGTGGTGCGCGAGCAGAAGCGGGCGCGATCCACCCTCCGCGAATACTACGGTGCGGTGCAACGCATCGGCGGCAAGACTCGCCGTCTGGAGTGGAGCGGCGGATTCTTCTCCAAGGACGACAACGGACGCTGGCACAGCCACCGCTACGTGCGTAACTCGCTTGGCAGCATCGTGGCTGCAACCGACAGCGCCGGCACGGTGGAGCAGGCTGTTTGCTACTACGCCTCCGGGCTGCCCGTCTACAAGGCGCCCAACAGCATCCCAGCCACGCGCCGCATGCACGTGGGCAAGGAATTCGAGCAGTTCGAGAGCATCGACTGGTATGACAACGAGGCCCGATTCTACGACCCTCTGCTCGTGCGCTTCACCACGCCCGACCCGCTCGCTCTATCCTACCCATCCCTCTCCCCCTACGCCTACTGCGCAAACAACCCGGTATGCAACGTGGATTTGGATGGAATGCGAATACTGAGAGCTCCAGAAAACACAGAGGCAGAAAATGCAGAAATAGATGATTTTATAGGCCTGGCCAGTAATAGTGAAATCTTTACGGCAATGTATAAAGAAATGGATGAATCAACAGAATATGATTTTATTTTCAAATATAAAGAAATTGATTTTCAAGGGTTGTATTCTAATGGATATATTGTATACAAAAGAGCAAATAATATGGACATGCCAACATTTGTAGAGGAATTTGTACACGCATATCAAGATTTCATAGGGATTCTGTCCGATGAATCCATAAACAAAGAGTACGAAGCAAAATTGATTACAAATGCTATTACAGGAGCAAGTAAAGGCAACGACCTTTCAAATGAATATAACAGGGGCACGTCTCTCTTATACGATTTGTTGCTTAATATATATTACAATGGTTTAACTGTTCAGATACCTATATGCAATTATATTAATGCCGGAGATGAATTTGTTAAATTGCATACAAAAGAAGGGAACGTTGGGAATTATACCGTTCCAGTTACCAATACTTCCAAAATGATTGATAAATTCCTAAATATAATAAAATGAAAAAAGTGTTGTTGATAATCGCACTGTGTGCACTCTTTCCAACATGGTGTATGTCAGAGTCTTTGAAAATTGATGTTTATAGGGCACGAAACCTTGAAAACAAATTAAATTATCGTGACTCAGAGCGAGCATTTAAATGTCTCGCAAACGGAATCAATTTGACAACCACAT
>ULZS01016018.1_pt1 | contig 10810 bp, 6 predicted proteins | sample 1963301 | NCBI WGS metagenome assembly ULZS01 (sample SAMEA4835895, study PRJEB28245) | human gut metagenome | biome: gut microbiome; material: fecal sample | place: Denmark | collected 2008 | reverse complement strand
CGCTTCGCGGATCGTCCGAATCGTATTCTCAATCTGACGGTTGGCGTCGGCGATCATCCGCTGCGCCTCCTCCTTGGCCTTTTTCAAGATTTCCGAGCGCTCCTGCCGGATGCGCGAAAGCTGGTCGGCATAGGTCTGTTCCAGCTCCTCGACCTTGCGGTCGGCGATCCGGATACGGTCGCGCTTCTGCTCCCAGTAATGTTTGTCACGGGCGATTTCACGCAACTGTTTCTCGAGGTTGATATGATCGCTGCCGGCCTTTTCGCCCGCATCGCGGATAATATCCTCCGGCAACCCGATCTTGCGGGCGATCTCCACCGCGAACGAACTGCCCGGCTTGCCGATCTCGAGCCGAAACAGCGGCCGGATATTCTGCACGTCGAACATCATCGCTCCGTTGGCAATTCCCTCAGTGTTCGACGCATAATATTTGATGTTGGCATAGTGGGTCGTAATCACCCCGTAACAGCCTTTGCTGCGGAGCCGATCGAGGATCGACTCCGCGATCGCCCCGCCGATGATAGGCTCCGTACCCGAGCCGAACTCGTCGATAAGCACCAGCGTCCGGTTCGAAGCTCCGGCGAGCATGTTCTTCATATTGAGCAGGTGCGACGAATAGGTCGAAAGATCGTCGTCGATCGACTGCTCGTCCCCGATGTCGATCATCAGGTTGCGGAACAGGGGCAGCTCCGAATTCTCCGATGCCGGAACCAGGAATCCGCACTGGAACATATATTGGATGATGCCCGTAGTTTTCAGACACACCGACTTGCCGCCGGCATTCGGCCCCGAAATCACCAGGATATGACGCCGTTTGTCGAGTTGCAAATCGAGCGGCACGACCTCCTTGCCCTGCGCCCGGAGCGTCTGCTGCAACAAGGGATGCCGCGCATTGCGCAGCACCAGCCGGTCGTCCGTCGAAACGATCGGTTTCACCGCTCCGTTGGCAACGGCCCAGCGGGCTTTGGCACGGATCATATCCAGATCCGAAAGATAGTCGCCGATCAGCGCGATCCGATCCGCTTCGGGGCGGATCGAGTCGGTGAAAGCCGAAAGGATCCGCACGATCTCGCGCCGCTCGGCGTACTCCAGCTCCTTGAGTTCGTTATTGATTTCGACAACCTCGACCGGCTCGACGTAGAAGGTCTTGCCCGTGGCCGATTCGTCGTGGATGAAACCCTGCAACTTGCGTTTATTGGCCGCTGCGACCGGAATCACCGCCCGGCCGTCGCGGATCGAAAGCATCGCGTCGGCCTCCACGATACCGGCTTTCTTGGCATTCGACAACACCTGCTGCAGGCGTTTGGCGGCCTGTCCCTCCCGTTCGCGGATCATCCGCCGGATCTGCTGCAACTCCGGCGAAGCGTCGTCCCGGATCTTGCCGTACTGATCGACGATACCGTCGATCGCCCGAACGATCTCCGGGAAAGCCTCGATCCCCCGGCTGCGGAACCGCAACTCGGGGTACAACTCCTCTCCCCGCCCCAGGATAAAACCGGCGATCGCCCCCGCCGAAGCCAGCGCCCGGCGCAGCAACACGACCTCCTCGACTTCGAGGAAACTGCCTTCGATCTTCAGTTTGGAAAGGATATAATCGACATCGACGAACTCGTCGTCCGGAAAGTCCCGTTCCATCTCCAGCAGACGGCGCATCTCGTCCGCCAGCGCCAGCCGCCGCTCGACATCGGCCTGCGAAGTGCTGAATTGTTCGGCGCACAACCTTTCCCGGCCGCCGCGAATCGTACACAACGCCGCGACCTGCTCGCGCAGCCGGTCGAAACCGACTTTCTGTTCAAAGTTCGCCGGATAGATCATCTCACAGAGAAAACATTCGAAACTATCGGGCCGCTTTCAGGGCCTTGAGCGAATCGCGCCGGGCATGTTTCGCCTCTTTTTCCTGCTGCTTGCGGTCGGCCTTTTCGGGATCGCGGCCGAACAGCGAGAAATGGACGTAACGGGCAGGATGGGCCTGCAAGTTGGCCAGCAGCGACGCCAAGTTCGCAGTCGCCTCGTTGAGCGATTCGTACAGACGGGGATCGCTGACGAGCTGCCCGACAGTCCCCTCCCCGGCATTGACACGGGCCAAGATCGCATTGAGGTTCATCAGAGTCGAATCGAGCGCCCCGGCCAGATTCTCACGCTGTATTTGGTCGGTAAAATTGCTTAAATTCAGGATAATACTGTCCATACGCGGAGAGTTCTCGCCGAGCATCTCCGAAAAACGGGTCAAATTCGCCACGGCGCTCTCCAGATTCGCACGCTGCGACAGCAACATACCGTTTACGCTGCCCGTAATCGAATTCAGGTGCGACATCGTACCTTCGATATTCGCGGCGTTCTGCTCCATAATCAGATTCAGGTTATCCATCGTGCGGCTCAAATCCCCCACGACCTGCGACATCTTCTGCTTGAAAAATTCGAGTTCCGAACCCGCCATATCCATCAGGCCCTTGCTGCGGCTCGAACAGAGGGTGTCCCCGGATTGCAGGTAGGTCCCGGCATCGCCCAGAGCGATTTCGATCGCTTTGGCGCCCATGATGCTGTTGCTGTAGATCCGGGCTTCGGAATTGGACGGAATCCGGTATTTCCGCTGGATCGTCAGTTGAAGTACGACCTCGTTACCGATCGAAGGATCGAACGAAATATCCGTCACGGCTCCCACCTTCACGCCCCGGATCAGAATCGGCGAAGCGTTCTGCACGCCATCGACCTGGTCGTAAGCGGCATAATAGACCGCGTTGCGACTGAAGATGTCGAACCCCTTCAGAAAGCGGATACCCGCCCAGAGGGCGCCGATCATCAGCACGGCGAAAATGCCGATCTTAACTTCTCTTCTCATATACCTGTTTTTTTCGTTTTATTTACTGTACGATCCGGTCGCCCCGACAACTCACCACGAACGCATCGCGGAACTCCCTGCGCACCTCGGCCAACTTGGCTTCGGCCTGCTTGCGGGTATCGAAACGCCCCACACAATACTTATACCTGAACCGGCCGCCGGTAACGAACTCCGTGACTTTTCCCCGGTAACTTTTGAACTGCCGGTCCTTGGGCGGCACGCGCTTGGCGCTGGCGATCAACTGCACGGCATAAAACGTCTTCTCCTGTTCGGCTTTCCCGGTTTTGACACTACCCTTATCCGCTTTGTCCGAAGCGGCAGCCGGAGCCGGCTCTGCGACATCGGCATCGGCCTGTTCGTAAATGGCATCGTCATCGACAAGCAGCGCACCCCGAACGAAAGCGACGTAATCCTTCACCGCATCGCACAGCGCACGTGCGATTTGAGCCTGCCCCTTCGCCGAATTCATATAAGCGTACTCCTCCGAATTGGAAAGGAAACCTATCTCGGTCAGGATACCGGGCATATCGGTAGCGTAGAGCACTTTGAGCGGCTGCCGCTTCACACCGCGATTGTGCCGCCCGGACTTGACGTAATGTTTCTGCACCAGACGGGCCATCGCTTCGCTGTATTCACCATAGGTGAACTGCAGGTTCTGGATATAAGCCCGGACGATCGCCGCCGTCTTCTCGTTCGACATATCGAGCAGCTCCTCCTGGTTGTTATAATAGAGGGCCCTCTCGTTGGCGTTCTTCTCCAGCGGACTCTCACCCATAATCAGGGTTTCGACTCCCCGTGCCGACGCCGATGCCGCAGCATTGGTATGGATCGAAATGAACAGGTCGCCGCCCGCCTTGTTGGCGATATCGGCCCGAGCCTGCAAATCCTGGGTCAGACTTTCGGAAAACTGCTTGTCCGTCTTACGCGTGTAAACCACTTTCAACTGGGGAATCTCCTTCTCGATCAAGGCCCCGAGCTTCAGAGCGATCTGAAGGTTGAGATCTTTCTCATAAACGCCTCTGTAATGAGCTCCCGGAAACTTCGGCCCCCCGTGCCCGGCATCGATTACGACGACCCGCACGCCCTGTGCAATATTCTGCGCGGCAACTCCGTTGAAAGAGAGTGTCGCAATCAAAAACAGGGCAACAAGAAAAAGCGATTTCCGCATAGCAAAAGTAGCTGAAAATTTAACGGTTCTGAATTTTTTACCTATATTTGCCGGATGTTAAAACCCCCGCACTGAGGCCTTCGGAGCCATTTTCGGGCGGTTTTGCCGACTTGTCGGCAAAGGTATGATTTTTTTTGGAATTTTGGACAGGCTAAAGGCAAAATATATCTTCTCGGGAGCACTCCTGCTGCTCTTCCTGCTTCCGGTGCTCGGCATGGCGCTGCCGGGCGGAGTGCAGCATCCCGCGACACCCGAACGCCAAACACCGCCCGACAGCACTCCGACGCAAGCCGTACAAAAATCCCGCCGCGAAACCCGCCGGGAGATTCGGCGCCTTCAACGGGAAGCCGACCGCCCCCCGACCGCCGAAACACGTACGGAAGAGGAGCAGGATTCGCTTTTCGACACCAGGATCGACTCGATCTTCGGAGCGCCTCCCCTCTCGCCGATCGCCCCCGCCGACAGTACGGCTCCCACCGGCAACGACTCGCTGCTGCGCGATTCGTTGCGTCAGGACACGACCCAGCGCGATACGACCCGGAAAAAATCTTTCCTGGACGACATCATCAGCGGCAAAAACCAGGACTCGCTCTACTACGACGTACGCAACCGCACGGTCTATATCTACAACCAGGGTGATATCAACTACCAGAACATGAATCTCAAGGGAGATTTCATGCGGGTCAATATGGACGAAAAGATCATCTACGCCCACGGCAAGCGCGACACGATAGACGGCAAACCGACAGTTACCAACCCCACTTTCACCGAAGGAGCCGCCAATCCCTACACGATGGACACGATCACCTACAACATCGGCAGTAAAAAGGCGAAAATCAAAGGCGTGGCGACTCAGGAGGGCGACGGCTGGCTGATCGGCAACAACGTCAAAAAGATGGACGACAACACCATCCACATCCAGGACGGCAAATACACCACCTGCGACCAGACGGACCACCCCCACTTCTACCTGGCGATGACCAAGGCGAAGGTGATTCCCGGCAAGAAAGTGGTCACGGGTCCCGCCTACCTGGTCCTGGAAGACGTTCCCATCTACTTTCCGCTACTGCCCGAGGGTTTCTTCCCGCTCAGTTCCGGCCCCAAGTCGGGTCTGCTGATGCCGACTTTCGGCGAGGAATCGACCAAGGGATTCTACATCCGTGACTTGGGCTACTACTTCACGCTCGGAGAGCACATGGACCTGGCCATCCGGGGCGGTATCTACACCCTCGGATCGTGGGAGGCATCCGCGATGTCGCGCTATATGAAGCGTTACAAGTACAACGGCACCCTGAATTTCAACTACTCGAACGTCCGTGTCGGCGACAAGGGCGAACCCGACTTCCTCCAGCAGAACAACTTCCAGCTCTACTGGCAGCATACGCAAGACCCCAAAGCCAATCCGGGATCGACCTTCTCCGCTTCGGTCGATTTCCGTACCAGCGGCTACAACCGCTATTCGGCTACCAGCCTGAACGAAGCGCTCCAGACGCAGACAAGTTCGACGATCTCCTATTCGAAAAGCTGGCTCGGCACCCCGTTCTCCCTTTCGGCCAACATGTCCGTTTCGCAGAACTCGCAGAGCGGAACGCTCTCGATCGCCCTGCCGAACGTCGTCTTCAACGTCTCGACCTTCTACCCCTTCAAACGCAAGGAGGCGATGGGCAAGCAGCGGTGGTACGAAAAGATTTCGCTCCGCTACACCGGCAAGTTCAACAACAAGGCCAACGCCAAAGAGTCCGAAATCTTCACCAAGGAAACACTCCAGAACATGCAGTACGGCTTCGAGCATAGCATTCCCATCTCGGCGACGTACAACATCTTCAACTACATCAACTTCGGACCTACGATCAACTACACCGAAAAGTGGTATTTCAAAAAACAGGAGCAGGTTTGGAACCCGGTGCTGAACCGCATCGACAAACTCGACCCGGAGTACGGGTTCTACCGTCTATACAACTACAACTTCAGCCTGCAGGCTTCGACGATCATCTATGGCCGCTACGAGGCCAAGAAGAAAACGCGCAAGGTACAGGCGATCCGCCACACGATCACCCCGACGGTGAGCTTCTCCTACGCCCCCGACTTCTCCAAGCAGAAATACGGCTACGTAAAGACCGTGCAGAGCGATACGCTGGGTAATTTCAAGACCTACTCGCCTTTCGAAGGGAGCATCTTCGGCGTGCCCAGCTCCGGTCAGTCCATGGCTATCAACGCCTCGCTCTCGCAGACGCTCGAAATGAAGGTGCTCAGCAAACGCGATACCTCGGGTATGAAGAAGATCAAACTGATCGACGAACTCCGCATCGGACAGGTATCCTATAACTTCCTGGCCGACTCCATGGGACTTTCGAACATTCCCATTTCGCTGCGCACGACCGTTTTCCAAAATTTCGGCATCAATATCAACGCTACGCTCGACCCTTACCGGGTCACCCCGCAGGGCCAGCGTATCAACAAACTCTTTTTCCCGGGCCGTGTGGTATCGGCCAGCACTTCGTTCGGCTATACGTTCCAATCCCGCCAGGACAACTCCACCCCGGCGATCAACGACATCAACAGCGCCCCGGTCGATCCGGCCTACGCCAATCCTTTCTACGACCCTTACGGGCAAATGAACCCGGCCCTGCGACGGCAATACATGACCCAGGCCTACTACGACTTCTCGCTACCCTGGAACCTGGGATTCAACTATACGGTCAGCTACTCCGCATCACCGACCAACAACGGCACGACGGGCTACCAGAAAAACATCACCCAAACGCTCGGCATCAACGGCAGCGTTACGATTCTGCCAAAAATGGGTGTAACAATCCAGGGCGGTTACGACTTCCAGGCCAAAGAGCTGACTCCGGCCTCCATCACCATTACACGCGACCTGCATTGCTGGCAAATGTCGTTCGCGTGGGTCCCCTTCGGCCACTATCAGAGCTGGAGTTTCAACATCGGCGTCAAAGCGGCTTCCCTCGCCGACCTGAAATACGACAAAAGCCAGAGCATGTTCGACAACCTGTATTGATTTTCCGCGTCGTTCCCTTCTACCCCCGGAATATAAAGATTCTGTGAAATTTAGTTTTTTCCTACTCTTTTACATAAATATTCCCTACATTTGTGCGTAAACATTTTAGGGCGAGAAAAAACTCTCAAACATAATACCTCTATGATTATGAAAAAACACTACGAATCTACGGTTAAGGGGGGGGGAACTTCGTACTCCGCTCCTTCGGTTGAGATCCTCAGCATCTCGATCGAGAAAGGTTTTGCCAACAGCACTGTCCTGGACTATGGCGGAGCCGGCGAAGCAGGCGGCAGCGTTAATGACACCGATTACGGAGAATACTAACAAACACATCCTACGACTATGAAAACTTTTTTCAAATCCATTTTGGCTGTCGCAGTGTGTGCATCTCTGTTCGCAGCCTGTTCCAAAGACGACACGGTTTCCGACCCGTCGAACGGTCGTAAAGTAACGATGACGGTCACCGCATCGTCTGAACTCGAATCGGCATCCGGTTCCCGTACGACGTATGATCCCCTGACGGGGAAAGTTTCGTGGAATGCGACCGGTGAATTCCTGCAAGTACTCGAAACGGCGGCTTCCACTACCGTATTTGCTACCTCGCAAAAGGGCGTGATAAGCGGCAACATTGCAAAATTCGCCGTAACGTTCCCCGCAAACGAGAACACCCCGCTCGTTTACAACGCGGTTTACCCCGCTTCGGCATGGGTTACCTCCAGCAATACGGACATCACCAACATGAAGGTCATCACTCCCACAGTCCAGCAGCCGACCGCTACGAGTTTCGATTCGAACGCGGACCTGCTGATCGCCAAATCGATCTCGCTGAAGAGTCAGCCGACCGAACTGCAAATGAGTTTCGGCCGTGCCGTTGCCATCGGTAAGATGACGGTCAAGAACCTCGCATCTGCGGAAAGTGTCCTCGGCGTCAAATTTACGGCTCCCGACAAAAAAGTCACGGGCCGCAGCTATGTCGATATGACGGCAGGTACCATCAAGGAGTATGGCTATATTAACAATTTCGCCGATAACGTGACGTTGAACTACTCTTCGGAGATGAACATCACGGCCAATAGCGAAGCGGGTATGACGGCTTATTTCACCTGCTTCCCGTTCGAGGTAGCTGCCGGTGAAACATTCACCGTTACCGTGACCACCGCATCGAAGATCTTCACCAAGACGGTAACCGTTCAGGAGGGCCGGACCCTGGCTTTCGCAGCGGGCGACAGTTCGACTTTCGCGGTCGATATGACCGGCGCTACGGAAGAGGAGAACGAAACATTGAGCGGCGACTACGTCATCACGGCGACCCAATCCGAAACAACCTATGCAATGAGTTCTTTAGCTGAAGGCTCCCGTTTGGCTCCCGTAGTGATTACGCCGTCTAATCCCTACAAAACCGGGGACGAAACCCTCATTTGGACAATTACCAAATCGGGTGACAACTACACGATCAGTCAAGGCGAGAACTACCTCTCCTGGGAAAGCGGCAACAGCGCTACGACCTCTACGACTCCTTATGAACTGGTAATTACCAAGAACAAGTCCGAAGGCACTTACCAAATCGCATCGGCAGCGACCCCTTCCCGTATTTTGGCGAAAAACGATCAAGCAGCTCTCGGTTTTGGATTCTATACCGGCAGTCAGACAAAAGATCTGACCCTAATCCCTGCCGAATACGTCAAGTTGCCTGAAATCACGTTGGATCAGACGACCCTGACACTGTCTTATAACGATACGGAAACTCACTATATCCCCGTTACGTTGAAGAACGCCGAAACGCAAGACGTTTCCGTCGCTATTTACGACGGCACTGAAGGAACCGAACAGCCGGACTGGATCACCACAGGTGATTACAACGGCAGCGAAAATCGCCTCGAAGTCGCAGCCACAGAAAATACGGTCGCAACACCTCGTACAGCACGCATCGTTCTTACCGCCACTACTTCACTGGGTACAGCCCAAGCGACGCTGACTGTTGAGCAGGCTGCTGCCGGCGCAAAGGCATGGGTTTCGGAAACTTTCGAAAACTATAAACCCGATGCAGGATCAGCCTACAACTCTAATGGAACTTTCAACGGTGTAACAACCGGGACTCCGGTATGGACCTACGTAAAATGTGGTAATCCGAACCAATCCAAAACCGACCGTACTACATTACGCACGGCAGGGATCACAGTTTCCAGCGAAACTTACCTCACGATAGGTAAGAACGGTTCATTGAGCGTAACAATCCCTGGCGGAATCACAGCACTCAAGTTCAACGCCTTGACAAGTTCGAAAGGCAGTGCAACCTTGACCGTAACAGCCGGAGGAGAAAGCGTAGGAACATTAAGTATAACCAAAAATTCAAAAAAAGTTTTCGAACTCTCGGATATAGTATGCAACGGGCAGGACGCAAAGATCAAGATCGAGCAAAACACGGAAAACCGTACTACTATCGGTGATTTCTCTTGGCAGCCTGAGTGAACAGGAGGCGGAGTTCCGACTCCAGACCCTACCCCGGGAATTGCCACACCGAGCGTAAGCGACATAACTTCGAGTACAGCGAAGGTTTCCAGTAGTCTGACCGACGCCGCTTACGCAACCGAGGTGCAGTTCTTCTATTCCGCAACGAACGGCAGCGACACGGGAAGTGTCGTTGCCGCTGTTGTCGGAAACGAAGCGACCGCCAACCTCTCCGATCTTCTGCCCGCAACGACGTACACGGTTTACGGCGTCGTAACGGCGACCAACGGCTCCACGCCGCAGAGTTCTTCGACAACCTTTACGGACGGATCATGCCGCCTGGTACGAGCTTCCGGCCCGCACGACAGCCGACGCGACGATCACGCAGACGGTTTATCCCGCCTCCGGATCGCAGCGCAACTACACGATGTACTACGACAAATCGACCTACACGGCTTACTGGGTAGCCTATCCGCTCGCAAAAGGACACATGGGAAACGGACGTTCCGACAAATGGCAGCGCAATCCCGGACTGGCCGAATCCGAACAGATCAACGTCTGGTCGAGCAGCTACGGGGTCAATCTCGGAGCTACCACATCGGACGGATATGACAATTCGAAAGAGTTCTACGCCCGGGGGCACCAGATACCCAACGCCGACCGCAACGGTTCGGACGAATTGGTCGTACAGACCTATTACGCAACCAATTCCACGCCGCAGATTCAGAACAAATTCAACGGCGGTATTTGGCAGCAGCTCGAAAGCGGCGTCCGAAATATCGCTGCGACTACGGACACGGTATATGTGGTGACGGGCGCTATTCTCCAGACCGCAGGCAACCACGAAGCGATCACCTGGATCACACCGAAGTCGGACAGCAAACGATGCCCCGTACCGAACTATTACTACAAAGCGTTGTTGAAAGTCCGGCGCGACGCGTCGAACAAAGTGACGTCGGCCATGACGATCGGTTTCTGGATGGAACACAGGGAGTACTCGAACGATAGCTACACGAACTATGCGACTTCCGTCGCCGAGATCGAACGGCTCACCGGCTTCGATTTCTTCGCCAACCTGCCTGCCGACATCCAGGCCGCAGCGGAGCAAAATTCGAACTGGAGTACATTCGCATCGTTCTAAACGGGCGAAAAAACCTCCGATACGACAAAACGACACGCATCATTTCATTCGATGCGTGTCGTTTTGTATTATCCATACATCCGAACGGCTCATTCTTCCGAAAAAACAGTTATCTTTACGAATCCGAAAACCGACACTCGAAGCGGATGTAACGAAGAGGCGGGAATATTCCGCCGCCTCCAAAGGAGGCAAACC
>ULZS01023823.1_pt1 | contig 10846 bp, 10 predicted proteins | sample 1963301 | NCBI WGS metagenome assembly ULZS01 (sample SAMEA4835895, study PRJEB28245) | human gut metagenome | biome: gut microbiome; material: fecal sample | place: Denmark | collected 2008 | reverse complement strand
AAAATTAATAGCTAATATATTAAAAAAATATACAATTGATGATATTAAAATAGTTATAGATAAGAAAACAAGTGAATGGATTAATAATCCTAAAATGAAACCATATCTTACACCGGAAACTTTATTTGGTCCTAAATTTGAAAGATACTTACATCAACAAGCAAAAGCTAAAACTATTCAAGATATATCTTTAGAAGAAATTAGAAGAGCTAAAGAAATGAGAGATAAACAAAATGGATAAATTAGATTTTGTAGAAGGAATCAAAATACTATCATCTTGTTATCAAAAAGTAATTAGCAATGATGATATTTCAATATGGTATGAAATGTTACAAGATATTGAGCCAGAAGTATTTAAAAAAGCAATTATAGAACTATGTAAAGAAAGAACTTATATGCCAACTATACATGATATCTTAGATAAAACTAAAGTAGTTAAGAATAATTATTATTTATCTATTTTAGAAGAAATGAAAAAAGATGGATACTTCAAATTAGGAGTAGTACCATTATCACCAGAACAAGAAGAGAGAAACTATGATAAATCAATTAGATGGATAGAAAGAGGAATCATACCAGGATTTTTATTAGAAGATATACAAAAGTATATTAATAAATCATCCAATAAATTAAATGGTAATGATAAGAAGTATTTAGAATAATGTATAGATCATGTTCAGTTTGTGGTAGAATCCACCCTGAAGATAAAATGTGTAAAAGAGTATATAAGAAAAATACCAAAGAGAGTCATTTTAGAAATACTAATGCTTGGATCAAGAAAAGGAATCAAATAAAGAAAAGAGATAAATATCTATGCCAGTTATGTTTAAAAGATAATATATACAATTATGATAACTTGCAAGTACATCACATCATACCAATAGCAAAAGATTATAATAAAAAACTTGATAGTGATAATTTAATTACACTATGTAGAATGCATCACGAACAAGCAGAAAAAGGAATAATATCAAAAGAAGAATTATATGAATTATTATAGGTCCCCCCCGGAGGGTAGGTAATCCAAAAATATAATTTTTTCCACACCCACAGCACACATACATTCACACAAAAATATATTTTCCGTGAGTTTTTTGGAAAACAAAAAGAGTATTAGAACAAAAACTAATACTCAATTTTTTTAAGATCTAATGGATCTTCACTAATAATTTCTAAAGAATACTTCATTCTTAATAGTTTAATTACCTCAGATTTTACCTTATCATAATCTTCATCATCACAAATATTAAAAGTATCTTTAGCAGAATTATAATGTTGATAAAAAGTTGCTTCCCACATTACATTTCTACTATAAGAACTAGCTATATAAAATGCAATTACTTCAGGCATAACATAAGTAATAATATACTCATGATAATTATCATAAAAAGGATTTGTAACGTTTTTTAATTCTTCGTCAGAAATATCCTCATCAGTACATTTTCTAATCATACAATTTCTCCAATTCCTTGTATTAATCACTTAAAAATTGATTTTTTGCAACAATTTATGTCAATTTATTTTAAAAATCAACAAATTATGTTATACTTATTATAGTAAGGAAAGTAAGGAGAAATGATATGAAGGAAAAAAATGAATTGTTAGCTTCAGCAAAGTTAACCTCAAAAGGACAAATTACTATTCCGAAGATTGTTCGAGAAACATTAAGTATTGAAGAAGGAGATTCTGTTATCTTTTATTTATATGAAAAAAAGAACATAAAGATTTCAAACAGAAAGGATTGCAAAGTCACTCCAGACAGTGATAAAGAACAAGTGGTAGTAAAGAGAGGTAATAAGTAATGAGTAATATAACAAAAATAGTAAGTGAAAAAGCTTCGTTAATATGGAGCATAGCAGATAAATTGGTTGGTGTATATAAACCACACGAATATGGAGATGTTATTCTGCCTTTGACAGTATTAAAAAGATTTGACTCAGTTTTATCTGATACAAAAGATAAAGTTTTAGAAATGGCAAAAAAATATCCTGAAACATTTGCAAAAAGAGATTTTATTCTTAAAGAAACCGCAGGGCAAAAATTTTATAATACTTCAAAGTATGATTTTAAAAAGTTGTTAGATGATCCAGATAATATTGAAGAAAACTTCTATAATTATATAAATGGATATTCAGATGAAGTTAAAGATATTATTAAAAATTTTGATTTAAATAAGCAAATTGAAAAAATGGCTGGAAATGGAATTTTATACCAAGTAATAGATACATTTAATTCTGAAAAAGCAAATTTGCATCCAAACTATGTTTCAAATATTGAAATGGGATATATATTCGAAGAAATTATAAGGAGATTTAATGAACTTTCAAATGAAGAAGCAGGACAACACTATACACCAAGAGAAGTTATTGAATTAATGGTTAATTTAATTTTTGAAGATGAAGAAGATTTAGCTGATTCTTCTAAGATAAAAACAGTATATGATGGAGCCTGTGGAACGGGTGGGATGCTTACTGCTAGTATGGAATATGCAAAAAAACTAAATTCATCATCAAGAATGTTATGCTATGGACAAGAATTAAATGCTCAAACATATGCAATTTGTAAAGCTGATATGTTAATTAAAGGAGAAGATTCCAATAATATAAGACATGGAAATACTTTATCAGGAGATTTATTTCCTGGTGAAACTTTTGATTATATTATAATGAATCCACCATTTGGAATTGAATGGAAAAATGAAAAAGCTGCAGTGTTGAAAGAAGCCGAAAAGGGTGGTGATGGAAGATTTCCAGCAGGAACACCAGCTATATCTGATAGTCAATTATTGTTTTTGCAGAACGCAGTATCTAAAATGAAACCAGAAGGCTCTAAAATTGCAATAGTTCACAACGGATCAGCATTATTTAAAGGAGATGCTGGATCTGGAGAATCTGAAATAAGAAGATATGTTATAGAAAATGATTTGTTAGATTGCATTATTCAATTGCCAAATGATATGTTTTATAACACAGGAATAGCAACTTATATTTGGATTTTATCAAATAAGAAGCCAGGTCATAGAGTTGGTAAAGTACAATTGATAAATGCATCAGAGTTTTATAATAAAATGAGAAAGAATTTAGGAAGTAAAAGAAACGAATTATCAAAAGAACATATAGATAATATTACTAAAATATATGGTGACTTTGTTGAAAATGAATATTCAAAGATATTCGAAAACGAATATTTTGGATACAGAAAAGTAACAGTTTTACAACCAGAATTAAATGAAGATGGAACACCAAGGATAAATAAAAAAGGAGAATATATTCCTAATAAAAAATTAACAGATACTGAAAATATTCCACTTCAAGAAACAATTGAAGATTACATGAATAGAGAAGTAATTCCATTTGCTAAATATGCTTACATTGATGAATCTAAAACTAAGATAGGATATGAAATATCTTTTACTAAATATTTTTATAAATATCAAGAACCACGTAAAATAGAAGATATAATGAATGAAATTCTTGAACTTGATAGAAAACTTGATGGTGTTTTAAAGGAGCTTCAAGAAGATGAGTAGAATTTTAGTGGATAGTGGTATTAAATGGATTGGCAAATATCCAGATGAGTGGAATCTGTTCCCATTACGAGCAGTTGTAGAGAATATTAACGAAAAGAATAATCCAATAAAATTTACCAATGTTTTGTCTTTAACAAACAAGATGGGCGTTGTTCCGTATGAAGAAAAAGGCAACCAGGGAAATATTAGTAAAGAAGATATATCACAATATAAAATTGCTTATAAAGATACTGTAATAATTAATAGTATGAATTTAAAAATTGGTTCAGTTGGATATTCCAATTATGATGGTTGTGTGAGTCCAGTTTACTATGTACTTAAAAATAATGAAAAATCTGATATACGTTTTATTAATTATATTTTTCTAAGCAGTTTTCAAAAATACTTAAGTAGATATGGAAAGGGAATATTAGAAATAAGAGAAAAAATATCTATGTATGATGTATTACATTCTTATGTACCCATTCCTTCGATTAAAACACAAAAGAAAATCGCTGATTATTTAGATGAACAATGTACTAAAATAGATGAAATAATTAATGATAATAATCGAGAAATTGAACTATTAGAGGAATATAAAAGAACAATTTTGAAAAACGAATTAGGAAATAAAGTTGCTTCAAAGAAATACAGAATTAAAAATATAGCAAATTTAAAAGGTAGGATAGGATGGCAAGGATTAACAACAGCAGATTATATAGAAGAAGGACCGTATTTAATAACCGGAGTTGATTTTAATGAAATCAAGGGGTCAATTAATTGGGAAACGTGTGTTCATATAAGTGAAGAACGATACGAAGAAGCACCAGAAATACATGTGTTGCCAAATGATTTGCTAATAACAAAGGATGGTACTATCGGGAAATTAGCAATAATTAGTGAGAATAGAGAAGCATCATTAAACAGTGGTGTTATGTTAATTAGAATAAAGGATAAATCTGTTTGCAATGTAAAGTATTTATATTATTTGCTTAAATCGGATTACTTTTGGGATTGGTATAATAGTAGCCAGAGGGGTAGCTCAACGATAAAACATCTTTATCAAGAACAATTTTATAATTTTTCGTTCTTTTTACCAGATTTTGCACATCAAGAAAAAGTAATAAAAAAGATAGATGATCAATTTTTTAAATTAGATCAAGTAATAAATTATAGAAAACAAATAATAGAAAAATTAGAAGAATATAAAAAATCACTTATTTATGAATACGTAACAGGGAAAAGAGAGGTGTAGTATGGAAACTCAAGAAAAGAATTTTGAAGAATCAATTGAAAAATATTTAGTTACTAAAGGCGGATATCATATTAGTGCTGGATTGGGATATGATAGATTAAAAGGGTATAATCCAAAAGTATTAATTGATTTTATTGCATCTACTCAAAACAAAAAATGGATGAAATTAATGTCTATCCATGGCGAATATACTAAAGATTATTTCTTAAAAAAAGTTGAAGAGCAAATAAAAGAACATGGATTACTTTCCACGTTAAGAGATAAAATTAAACTTGATGGTATGGAATTTAGATTAGTATTCTTCAAACCTGAAACATCAATGAACCCAGAATTAGAAGAATTATATGATGGAAATATATTAGAATGTGTAAGACAATTACATTATTCTATGGACAATGAAAATAGTGTTGATATAACTTTATTTGTAAATGGATTTCCAATTGTAATAATGGAATTAAAAAATCAATATACTGGACAAGATATAAATAATTCAATTCATCAATTTAAATTTGATAGAGACCCAGAAGAACCAATATTTAGATTTAATGAGAGAAGCTTAGTATATTTTGGTGTTGATTTGTTTGAATGTGTAATGACTACTAAACTTGCTAAAGGTGGTACATATTTCTTGCCATTTAATCAAGGATCTAATGGTGCCGGAAATGTTGGTGGTGCAGGTAATCCAAATAATCAAGAAGGATTTGGAACTGCATATTTGTGGGAAAACGTTTTATGTAAAGACTCTTTATTAGAAATATTACAAAAATATATGCATTTAGATTATGAACCAACAAAATCATGGAGAACAGGAAAAATGATATTTCCTAGGTATCATCAATTAGATGCTGTAACAAAACTTGTTGCAGATGCTAAAGAAAATGGTAGTGGAAAGAATTATTTAATACAGCATAGTGCAGGATCAGGAAAATCAAATTCAATAGCATGGCTTGCATATAGACTATCTTCATTACATGATAATAATGATAATAAAGTGTTTGATTCAGTTATAGTTGTTACAGATAGAAAAGTGTTAGATAGTCAATTACAAAACACAATCTATCAATTTGACCATGTGCCAGGAACAGTAGTTAAAATAGATAAAGGAAAGACATCAAAAGATTTATTAGAGGCAATTAATGATGGTAAAAAAATAATAATTACTACATTACAAAAGTTTCCAAGAATATATACAGAAATAAATAGTGTAGATAAAAAATTTGCAGTTATAGTTGATGAAGCACATTCTTCTCAAACTGGAGCAAGTGCTTCTAAATTAAAAGAAGGATTAGGAAATATTGAAGAAGTATTAGAAGAATATGCAAGAAGCGAATTGGCTGAAGAAAACAATAGAATAGAAGATGATGATCTTTTAATGAATGAGTTGGCTTCTCATGGAGATCATTCTAATATGTCATTCTTTGCTTTTACTGCAACACCAAAAGATAAGACATTACAAATATTTGGAACTAAATATCCAGATGGTAGTTATAGACCATATCATGTATATTCAATGCAACAAGCAATTGAAGAAGGATTTATTCTTGATGTATTAAAAAATTATATGACATATGATATGTATTATAAAATTGTTAAAAGTGCGGCAGAGGATCCAGAAGTTAAAACTTCAAAAGGTATGAAAGCTATTGCAAGATATGAATCACTTCATCCACATAATTTAAGTCAAAAAGCTGCAATAATGATAGAACATTTCTTGAATACAACAAGATATAAAATTGGTGGAAAAGCTAAAGCTATGGTAGTTACATCATCTAGATTACATGCTGTAAGATATTTAAAAGAATTTAGAAAATATATTAAAGATCATAACATAACAGATGTTGATGTTTTAGTAGCTTTCTCAGGTGATTTGAATGATGATGGAGAAATAGTAAGTGAAGAAAAATTAAATATTGATTATAAAGGAAATAATGAACATATTAAAGAAAATCAAATACCAAAGAGATTTAATGAATCATATAATGTATTAATTGTTGCAGAAAAATATCAAACGGGTTTTGATGAACCATTATTACATACAATGTTTGTTGATAAGCCTTTATATGGCGTAAAAGCAGTTCAAACTCTTTCAAGATTAAATAGAACATGTCCAGGTAAGACTGATACATTTGTGCTTGACTTTGTTAATACTGCAGATGAAATTAGAGATTCATTTCAACCATATTATCAAGCTACTAATTTAACAGAAGGTGTAGATCCAAATAATGTTTATGCAATCTATAAAAGAGTAGAAGCATATAGATTATTCTCTGAGGATGAAGCTCTTGAGTTTGCAAAAGTATATTATAGTGGTAAAGAAGATATGTCTAAACTTAATTTCTATTTATATCCTGCCAGAAAGAAATATATGGATATGAAGAAAGAGGATCAAAGAGAGTTTAAGTCTGTTCTTCAAGCATTTATTAGAAGTTATGGATTTGTAGTTCAAGTGGCTAGAATGATGGATAAAGATATTCAAAGTAAATATATTTTCTGTAAATATCTAAATAAAACATTACCTAAAGAACATGAAACAGTAATTGATTTAGACGATAAAATTGAACTTGAATATTATAGATTAGAAAAGAAATTTGAGGGATCTATTGAATTAACTTCTGAAGAAGGAGAACTTAATCCACCAAAGGGTATGATAGGCAAGAAAGAAGAAGAGAAAGAACCATTAAGCGTTCTTGTTGATAAAATAAATCAAAGATACAAAACTAATTTTACTAATATGGATAAGGTTATGGAACAAATTACGCAAGATTTCTTGGATGATGAAGAAATGGTAAATCTTGCTAAGCATAATGATCCTGAATCATTTAGGAAAGTATATAATGATGAATTCCAAAGAAAAGCATTTAAGAGATATCAACAAAATACTGATATGTTTGAAAAGATGATGTCAGAACCAGGATATATGGAAGACTTTATGACAAGTATGTTTAAATTTATTTATGATAAATTAAAGAATAAAGGAGAAAAAGATGATTAGACATGTAGAACAAAAATCAGTATCTCAAGTATTACCAGATGATAAAATAATTTATAAAATTCCAAAATATCAAAGAAAGTATACTTGGGGACAAAATGAATGGGACTTACTATTCAATGATGTTATTGAAAATGATGAAGGATATTTCTTAGGATCAACAATTTGTGTTGCTTTACCAGGTAGTGCTTTTGGAGCTACTTATCTTGAAGTTATAGATGGGCAACAAAGAATGACATCTTTATCTATTCTTTTATCTGTATTATATACAAAACTATTAAAACATAAAGATGAATTAGATATAGATAGTATGACTGATTTAAATAATATTAAAAGGCAATTAGCATATAAGCAAGATGATAAATATGTTCCAAGATTACAATTACAAATACAAGATAACAATCAAGCAGATTACAATTTCTTATTATATGAGTCTGGCATTATAGAAAATGCTGAATTTCCACTTTATGCAGGTAACAGAAAAATATATAAAGCAGCACGCTATTTTGATAAATTAATAACGAACTTTTTACAATCTGACGATCCAGAAAATGTATATCGTGGATTAAAAGCAGATAGTGAAATAAAAACTTTATTAAACTTGGTTAGAAGATTTAATAGTGCAATTTTAGTTGTCATTGAGGTGGATAATCACAAAGATGCATACATGCTATTTGAGTCATTAAATAATCGAGGTGTTCCTTTAACTGCGATAGATTTAATTAAAAACCTACTTATTTCAACTTCAGAAAGAGATGGTAAGTCAGATGAATGTTATGACCGTTGGACTAAAATTCAAAAGAACCTAGGAGAAGAATATTCTGTTCAAGAAAGATTTTTTAGACAATATTATAATGCTTTTATAGAAGAGTTAAACAAACCTTTTGTTACTCCAGAGAGTACAAAAAAATATCCACTAGCATATTTAGCAACAAAAACTACATTAATGGATATATATGAACAATTAATAAAAAAAGATTATAATATATTTATTGATGATATAGAACATGCATCAGATAATTATGCAATCATAATTAATAACTCTGATAAGAAAACATATTATGCTGATGAACTATTAAATCTTGAAAGAGTTCAGGGAGCTCCTGGATATCTATTACTTTTATATTTAGAAAACAATAAGGATATACTAAATATTAAAGATGATGATATGAAAGATATTATTAAATTATTAGTATCATTCTTTGTTAGAAGAAATATAACAGATATTCCAAATACAAGAAATTTAACAAAAATATTTATGGATATAATCGCATCAATTAAAGAAAATAGAAATGATACAGTTTATAATATATGTAGAAATAAACTAATTTCTGAATCAGCTCCAGATAGCTTATTTGAAGAAAAATTGAGAGGACCATTATATGATTTGAATGATACTGCAACAAGATTTATTTTATGCCATATAGAAGCTCAGCATACTACAAAAGAAATATATACTGATTTATGGTCAAGAGATAATAGTAATAAATATATTTGGACAATTGAACATATATTTCCAGAAGGTCAAAAAATACCAAAAGAGTGGATTGATATGATAGCCGATGGGGACGAAGAACTTGCATATGAATATTTAAATAAATATGTTCACACATTAGGTAATTTGACTATTACAGGGTATAATTCTAATTTGAGTAATTATGATTTTGAAAAGAAAAAATATAGAAAAAATCAAGATGGAAAAGATATAGGATATACAAATGGATTATACTTAAATAATGATGTAGTTAGTGAAGATAAATGGACTGTTGAGAAAATAAATAATAGAACTGATAAGCTAGTAGCAACTGCTTTAGAATTATTTAAATTATAATTGTATTATAAAAGCCCAGAAAAGTTAATTCTGAGCTTTTTTGCTTGATAAAAAAGTAATTTTTGTTGCAACAATTATAATTCTATGTAAATCATCAATTTCAATATATCCCTTAATACTAATTAAATCGTTTTCTTTAATATAATTATTTAATTCTTTTTGAAAACCTTTTGAAATATTTATTCTGACAATTTGATGATTTTCTAAGCCTTCAACCTTTAAAAGTAATTCTTCGCCTTCAATTCCTTTAAAGCATCCAGAAATAACAACACTATTAACCATGATCTCCTCCTTTTTAATAGTTGTTGTATTAATCACTTAATTATTGAAATTAGTCAAGTAATTTATGGTATAATAATTATTAAATTTTGGAGGCGGTATAATGAGTCGAAGATATAGAAGTAAAAGTTATAATGGAAGAGGATTAGTAAGTATAGCAAGTTATTTGATAAGACAATTCTGTTTTCCTAATCCATTTTCTAATATAGTTAAGGATCCAAATACAGCTACAGTTGTTAACTGGGTATGTGGCGGTGTTTTTATTCCTCTAGCTTATGGTTTGACTCACACATGGTATAAAGGTGGAGCTAAAGCAGTTGGAAGCTTTGGATTTTTTATTAATTATGCAATATTAACAGGTTTATTTTTGTTGATAACTAAATTTATAACTAATCTTTATTTAGTAGTATTTTTATTCATTTTAGGATATGTTATATTGTGTATAGTTGAAAGTAAATTATTTGGAGAAAGACATTCATTTTAAGAGTTAGTAAAATAGGTACTAATTCTTTTTTTAGGTACAATTTAGGTACAAAAATACTAAAAAACCACGGTAAATGCTGGTTTATGCCAATATAAAAAGGCCCGTATTTAAAGGGTTTAACACAATTAGGTTTCTTCTAACTGAAGAGAGCAGCTATTTACGAAATACTTAAAAGACTTACCTACATCACAATGATGCACTAAGTCTTTTTTTATACCTTACAAACTTGTAATATAAAATCCATCAATATAATGATATAATATAACTATAGAAAGAAGGAAATATAATATATGAAAAAGATAATGATAATTGAAGATGATACTATAATATCTAAAGAATTATATGAACTACTAGTAAATGCAGGATATGAAGCATTAATACTAAAAGACTTCTCAAATGCTAAAGAAGAAATATTAAAAAGTAATATAGACTTAATTCTCTTAGATATAAATATACCATATCAAAATGGTGAGCAGTTACTTAAAGAAATAAGAAAAGAG
>ULZS01074630.1_pt1 | contig 10912 bp, 9 predicted proteins | sample 1963301 | NCBI WGS metagenome assembly ULZS01 (sample SAMEA4835895, study PRJEB28245) | human gut metagenome | biome: gut microbiome; material: fecal sample | place: Denmark | collected 2008 | reverse complement strand
CCATTGCGGAGCACGCCGCGGGAACGGCGGAACGCGCCGGCAGAGCTGCGGGGGCCTTCGGCTTCGGCGATGCTGCGCGCGCAGCGGGAATGTTTCACGATGTCGGCAAATATGCGCCCGCATTTCAGGCCCGGCTCTGCGGCAGCCGCGAAGCATATGAACACTCGTCTGCCGGAATGTCTCTGTTCTTTGAAAGATCGAGAAAATGCCGCAGTTATGCCGACATGCTGCTTGCATATGCGATAGCGGGGCATCATGCAGGGCTGCCGGACAAGGGATCCGGCAGCGACACGGAGGACAGCGACACGTTTACGGCAAAAATAAAACGCCGCGCGGCGCTGGGCTGCGACTTCGGCTCTTACAGTGCCGAGCTCGGAGAACTGCCTGCCGTGCGCGAGCTGCCTGCGGCTTTTCTGCCGAAGCAATATGACTGGTACAGCTATCAGTTTCTCGGCAGAATGCTGTTTTCATCGCTTGTGGACGCGGACTTTCTCGACACGGAGGCTTTTATGTCCGGCGGCACCGCGGCGCGCGACGGCGGAGAGCCGTTTGACACTCTGCGTGATCGGTTTGAACGCTATATGGATCGCTTTTCGGGCAAAAGCGGCAAACTCAACGAAAACCGCGCAAAAATACTTGCCGACTGCCGGTGTGCCGCCGCGTCCGAAAAGGGAATATTCAGGCTGACCGTTCCCACCGGCGGCGGGAAAACACTGTCGTCAATGGCGTTTGCGCTCGACCATTTGCGCGCACACGGCATGAAGCGGATCATATATGTTATCCCCTATGTCAGCATCATACGTCAGACGGTCGGCATTTTTGAGAATATATTCGGAGAGCGCAACGTTCTCGGACATTACGGCACTGCCGATTTCGGGGGCGGTTGTGAGACCGGCGAGCGCTCACCCGCCGAGCTTGCCGCCGAGAACTGGGACAAGCCCATTATCGTGACCACCAACGTGCAGTTTTTCGAATCCCTGCACGCCGCAAAGCCCTCGCACTGCCGCAAACTGCACAGTGTTGCGGACAGCGTTATTATTTTCGACGAAGCGCAGATGCTGCCGGTCGGGCTGCTGCGCCCGTGCCTACGGGCGATCTCCGAGCTTGTAAAGAATTACGGCTGCACAGCAGTCCTCTGCACAGCCACACAGCCCGCGCTCGAACGGCTGCTCGCGGATAACGGGATCACAGCGCGTGAGATCTGCCCCGACACAGCCCGTATGTACCCCGACTTTGCCCGCGTGCGTTACGAAATGCTCGGAAAATGCAGCGACGACGCAGTGTGTGAAAGGCTGCGCGCGGCGGGTTCGGCACTTTGCGTTCTGAATTCGCGTGCGGGAGTACGAAGCTATTATAATGCGCTCGCGGGCGACGGTGTGTTTCATCTTTCCACCTATATGACGCCGGCACACCTCGGGCGGAGCATCGAAACGATAAGGGAGCGTCTCGGACGCGGCGAAAAGTGTCTTGTCGTGTCAACCTCGCTTATCGAAGCGGGCGTGGACGTAGACTTTCCCACCGTTTTTCGTGAAATGGCGGGGCTTGATTCGATAATTCAGGCAGGCGGGCGCTGCAACCGCGAGGGACGGCGCGCGACAGACGAAAGCAATGTATACGTTTTTTCAAGAGAAGCTCCCTCCGAACGTTTTTCGGCGGTCTCCGCCATGACTGCGCGTGTGTACGAGCTTTACGGCGATATTTCCACGCCCGAAGCCATTCACGCTTACTTTGAGCGACTGTATGCGGTCAGCCCGTCGGAGGTGAACGACAAGCTGGACGAAAAGCGCATCCTCGCGCTGATAGATCAGCGTGAAAGCGATATGCGCGGGCTCAACTACCGCGAGATCGCGGAGCGCTTCCGCTACATATCGAAAGATCAGAAACAGATACTCATCCCGAACGGCGAAAATGCGGAGGCATGTGCTGCCGTGCGAAGCGGAAGGCTGACTCGCGGACTGCTGCGCCGTATAGGGCGAGATTCGGTCCCGGTCTACGAAAACGAATATAAAAAGCTCCGCGAGGCGGGAGTGCTCTCGCAGGAATGCGACGGAGCTGCCGTTCTTGAGGACCCGTCGTGGTATGACCCCGACTGCGGACTGACATTCCGCGATACCGGAGACGCGCTGCTGATGTAAGCACCGGTCGTTTTCGCCGTTCAGATAATTTATTAATGAAAAAATACATGGAGGTGATCCGATGCCGGAACCCATAAGACTCAGAGTATTCGGCGATTATGCCCTCTTCAGCCGTCCGGAACTGAAGGTCGAGCGCTACAGTTACGACGTTATGACGCCGTCTGCCGCGCGCGGGATACTTGACGCCATCTATTACCATCCGGGGCTTCGGTGGTGCGTGAAGCGCATTATAGTCGAAAGACCGATACGTTTCACCAACATCCGACGCAATGAAGTGTCGAAAAAGATACTTGCCTCAGATCTGTTTGCCGCCGCAAACGGATCCGAAAAGCCCGTTTTCATCGACCGCCGCGACGCAATAGCTCAGCGTGCGGCAACGGTGCTGCGGGATGTCTCATACGTCATTGAAGCCAACTTTGACGTGATCCCCGAAAAAATGGGTGCAGAGGACAACGCGGACAAATTCTACGCGATCTTCTGCAACCGCGCGCGCCGCGGCAGGTGTTATATGCAGCCTTTCCTTGGCTGCAAAGAATTTCCAGCCGCTTTTGAGCTGCTGACACCCGATTCCCGCCCGCCGGAGCCTATCGGAGAATCGCGTGATCTCGGCATCATGCTTTATGACATGGACTACGATGGCGAAGAGATCATGCCTATGTTTTTCCGTGCGGAGCTGAAGGACGGCGTGATGGACGTTGCGGGAAAGGAGATATTGCGATGATACTTCCCTCTCTTGTCTCCTATTATGAAGCTCTTGAAGCCAAGGGCGAACTGAAACGCCCGGGTTGGAGCATTGTGCGCGTGAGTTACGCGGTGCTTTTGCGTCCTGACGGCAGCATTGCAGACATCGTCAGCCTGAAAAAGGACGAAGTGCGCGGCAAAAAGACCGTCTCGGTACCGCAGAATCTGTTTGCACCTGCGCCTGTTGTACGCACGGCAGGCATTCGCGCAAACTTTTTGTGCGACACGGCGGCATATCTTCTCGGAGCCTCTCTCACCGATGCCAAGGCACAGCAGAAATTCGAAGCCGCCCGTGAGCTGCATCTGCGCATCCTGAAAAATGCCGGCTCGGCTGCCGCCGAAACGCTGCGGCGGTTCTTTGAAAACCATCAGCCCACAAACATCGCCGCTATCGGGATACCCGATAATATTGCCGCAGAACTTGACAATGGTGCGGTCGTGACCTTTGCGGACGAAGACGGATGCTATATGATGGACGATCCGGAGATCGCCGCCGCATGGGATGCGGCATACGGCAACGGCAGCGACGACGCCGTAACCGGCAGGTGCCTTGTTACCGGCAGGGAGGACATGATTGCCATTCTGCACGATAAGATCAAGGGCGTAGAAGGCGCGCAGTCAAGCGGCGCAAGTCTTGTCGGCTTCAACGCTCCCGCATTTGAATCCTACGGTAAGGACGGCGGGCAGGGACTGAACGCTCCGGTCGGCAGATATGCCATGTATGCCTACACATCGTCGCTGAACTATCTGCTTTCGGGACGTCATCGCGCCCGCGTGGGTGATGCCACCGTCGTATGGTGGACGCTTGACGCGGACGATGTGTGCGAAGACTTCTTCGGTGATTTTTTGTACGGCAGTGACGACGATGAAACGCTGAACTCGGCAATGAAACGCATTCTGCGCGGAGAACCGCTCGATTTTTCGGAAACGACACTGTGCAAACCGTTCTGCATCCTCGGTATTTCTCCCAACGCAGCAAGACTTTCGGTCCGCTTCTTTTACCGCGACACCTTCGGCAGATTCATCGACAACATCGCAGCGCATTACAGACGGCTCGAAATAGACAAATCGGAAAAGCAGCGCAGATATCTGACACCGTACCGGCTCCTGCTCGAGACCGTTTCGCCGAACGTGCAAAACCGCGCCAAGGCGGTCTCTCCGCTGCTCGGCGGAGCGCTGCTCGGTGCGATACTCAACGATTGGCGTTATCCCGAAGCGCTGTATGAGTCGGTGCTCATACGCATCCGCGCCGAGCACGAGGTGCCGTCCGGCAAAGCCGCAATCATCAAGGCATATCTCATCAAAAACACAAACTGTGGATCATATAAGGAGGTTCTTTCAATGGCACTGAACGAAGAAAGCACAAACCGTGCGTATGTACTGGGGCGGCTGTTTGCCGCACTGGAAAATGCGCAGTATAACGCAAACAAATCCTCAAACATCAGGGAGCGGTATATGACGTCCGCCTCGGCAACGCCCGCACTGGTGTTCCCCAGCATGCTCCAGACCGCCAACCATCACCTTGCCAAATCCGGCAGCGTAGCCGACGCAAAGCTGATAGCGACCCTTATGGACAAGCTCGAGGGCGGCGTTCCCTTCCCCGCGCGTCTTAACAACACCGAGCAAGGGCTCTTCCTTCTCGGCTACTACCATCAGACCCAGAAAAAATTCAGAGATATCGAAGAAGCCAAAAACAATAAATCAACAAACAAGGATAACACGGAGGTATGACCATGAGCGAGATCATTAAAAACAGATACGAATTCACGATCCTTTTCGACGTTGAAAACGGCAACCCCAACGGAGATCCCGATGCCGCCAACATGCCGCGCATCGATCCCGAAACCGGCCTCGGGCTCGTTACCGACGTGTGCCTGAAGCGCAAGATCCGCAATTATGTCGAGGATACCATGGAAGACGCGCCCGGCTACGGCATTTACATCAAGGACGGCGTGCCGCTCAACACATCCGACAAACGCGCATACACGGCAGTGCTCGGCGAGGGCAAAAAGCTTGAGAAAAAAGACCCCGAAATAGACCTGAAGCTGCGCGACTTCATGTGCGCCAATTTCTACGACGTGCGCACCTTCGGAGCCGTGATGACCACCTTTGTAAAGGATAAGCTCAACTGCGGACAGGTGCGCGGTCCCGTTCAGATCGGATTTGCGCGCAGCGTCGATCCTATCGTAAGACAGGAGGTCACCATAACCCGCGTTGCCATCACAACGGAAGCCGATTATGAGAAGAAAGACACCGAAATGGGACGCAAGCACATCGTCCCCTACGCTCTTTACCGTGCCGACGGCTTTATTTCGGCAAATCTCGCGCGCCGCGTCACGCACTTCACCGAGGATGACCTCGAGCTCCTGTGGAATGCCATCGTCAATATGTTCGAAAACGACCACTCGGCGGCAAGAGGCAAAATGGCTGTGCGCAAGCTCATCATATTCAAGCATGATTCAGAGCTCGGCAACGCTCCTTCGCACCGCACGCTCGATCTTGTATCGGTAAAGCGCCGCGACGGCATTGAGACCGCGCGCAGCTATAATGACTATGAGGTCACCGTAAACGAGGCTGCCTGCCCCGAGGGCGTTCACATTTCATGCAGAGAGTAAATGACGGCGATCTCCTGATATCGGGATTGCAGCATTTCTCTTTCTGCCGCAGGCAGTGGGCACTGATACATATCGAAATGCAGTGGGATGACAACTACCTGACGGTTGACGGCAGCCTGCGCCATGAAAAGGCTGACGATCCCGAATTCACCGAAAAGCGCGGCGGGCTTATCGTCAGCCGCGCGATGCCGGTGCGTTCGGATCGTTACGGCATTGTCGGTAAGTGCGACGTTGTTGAATTCCGCGCCGACCCGAGCGGCGTTCCGATCGTGGGGCGTGAGGGGCTTTGGCTGCCGACACCCGTTGAATATAAACGCGGAAGATCGAAGGTCATCGACGCCGACAGGCTCCAGCTTTGTGCCGAGGCGATCTGCCTTGAGGAAATGCTTTGCTGTCCGCCTATACCGACCGCCTATCTCTACTATATGGAGACAAAACGCCGCGAGGCGGTCGCGCTCGACGACGGGCTGCGCGGCGCGGTGAGCCGTATGCTCACCGAAATGCGCGCGCTTTACGACCGCGGGTATACACCAAAGGTCAGACCGACGGCAAAATGCCGTGCCTGCTCGCTTGCCGATATATGCCTGCCGCGTCTGCAAAAGTGCCGGTCGGCATCGGCATACGTGCGGGACATCTGGGAAGGCGGTAACGACGAAGAATGAAAAAGCTGCTGAACACGCTGTATGTCACAACGCCGAACGCGTATCTGGCGCTTGACGGTGAAAACGTCGTCGTCCGTCTTAAAGACGACGAGGTCGGGCGCGTTCCTCTGCATAACCTTGAAAACATCGTGACGTTCGGCTGGCAGGGGGCAAGCCCCGCGCTCATGCGCCATGTCTGCGAGCTCGGCAAGGGGATCGCTTTCTTTTCGGCAGGCGGACGCTTTCTCTGCCGTGCCGAGGGCGAGGAGCGCGGCAATGTGCTCCTGCGCCGCGAGCAATACCGCATTGCCGACGATGAGAGGCGATCACTGCACGTTGCCGTCAATATGATAGGCGCCAAAACGGCAAATGCCCGCACGGTGCTGAACCGTTTTCTGCGGGATCACCCGCTCTCCGCCGACGGCGAGCCGATACGCGCCGCAGCCGACTATCTGCGGGATTCGCTGCCCGAGATACATGCCGCCGCGGATACCGACACCCTGCGCGGGCTTGAGGGCGTAAACGCAAGCCGATATTTTTCGGTATTTGACACTATGATACTGCAAAACAAGGCGGATTTCCGCTTTGTGAACCGTGAGCGGCGCCCGCCGTGCGATCCGGTAAACGCAATGCTCTCCTTCTGCTACTCGATCTTTGCCAATGAATGCGCCTCGGCGCTGCAATCGGTAGGGCTTGATCCGTTCGTGGGCTTTATGCACACCGACAGACCGGGGCGCAAGTCTCTCGCACTCGATATCATGGAGGAATTCAGAAGCGTCATGTGCGACCGCTTCGTGCTGTCGCTCATCAACCTGCGTCAGATAAAGATCTCGGACTTTACCATAAAGGAAAACGGCGCCGTGCTGCTTGGCGACGATGCACGAAAAGCATTCCTCCGGGCGTGGCAGGAGCGCAAAAAGGACATGGTCGTTCATCCGTTTCTCGGCGAAAAATGCCCTTGGGGCATCCTGCCGTTCATTCAGGCGCAGCTTCTTTCGCGTTATATACGCGGCGATCTGGACGAGTATCCGCCGTATCTGTGGAGGTAACAGCATGCTTGTCGTGATAACGTACGATGTAAGCACCGAGACTGCCGCCGGGCAGAAACGGCTGAGACGCGTTGCCCGCGAGTGCCAAAACTACGGACAACGTGTCCAAAATTCCGTGTTTGAATGCCACCTTGACTCGGCAGAGCTGCGCACCGTTGAGGCTGTGCTCGAAAAAATAATAGACAAGGAAAAGGACAGCCTGCGTTTTTATGTAATCGGTTCGTCATATGAGGGAAAGGTTAAGCACATCGGTGCACGCCCCTCCGTAGATGTGACCGACACGCTGATTTTTTGATCTGCCATGGCGCGAACCCGAAGTAAACATAAAAAGCCCGGTAGGTTCGCGCAAAAATACCGGCAGTTTAAATGACTTTTTTCGGTTCAAAACGATGCTTTTCGTCCCGAAGACAAGCCTCGTTTGGTAACCGTGTTGCAATATTGCCGTTCGGATCGTGAATATCTGTGCAATATTGCTGTCGCTCCCCTCGCGGGGAGCGTGGATTGAAATCGGCAGAGTAGCGGAGATCAGTGCAACAACCACACGTCGCTCCCCTCGCGGGGAGCGTGGATTGAAATAAGCCCCTGGTCGCTCACCAGGGGCTTTTCTCGAGTCGCTCCCCTCGCGGGGAGCGTGGATTGAAATTCGGCGCAGGAAGCAACGACGGCGGCGATAAAACGTCGCTCCCCTCGCGGGGAGCGTGGATTGAAATGCCGTTGATGATACCTTGCAAGACTTGCGAGTTGTCGCTCCCCTCGCGGGGAGCGTGGATTGAAATCACCGCACATCTTTTACGCTGTCAACGACTTTGTACGTCGCTCCCCTCGCGGGGAGCGTGGATTGAAATACGCGAAAAAGCACGGACGGCAACGGCGAAACCGTCGCTCCCCTCGCGGGGAGCGTGGATTGAAATCGACGCCCGAATGTATATCTCTGGCGAGTTACTACGTCGCTCCCCTCGCGGGGAGCGTGGATTGAAATATGCAAAGCCTTGTAATATTCGACTCTAGCTAGCTGTCGCTCCCCTCGCGGGGAGCGTGGATTGAAATGCCGCTTTTGCTGTTTTTAACATTATTTTCGGCGGGTCGCTCCCCTCGCGGGGAGCGTGGATTGAAATTCCTCGTTGGCATGGCGGCTTTCTTGCTGATTATGTCGCTCCCCTCGCGGGGAGCGTGGATTGAAATATATTATAATTGAGAGGTTAAAAAAATGAAATCCGTCGCTCCCCTCGCGGGGAGCGTGGATTGAAATTTGATGATGGTCGCTATGATTCCGCTGTATCTGGTCGCTCCCCTCGCGGGGAGCGTGGATTGAAATCAGCCAATTGAACGCAATCAACGTCAACGACAAGGTCGCTCCCCTCGCGGGGAGCGTGGATTGAAATTTCGCGCGCTCTCTGAATTGAGCATTTTTACACCGTCGCTCCCCTCGCGGGGAGCGTGGATTGAAATTCCGACAAAGCAATTATACGTATTCGCGGGGTCTGTCGCTCCCCTCGCGGGGAGCGTGGATTGAAATGACGGCGACACCGTTATCGAGCACACGAGCGGAGGTCGCTCCCCTCGCGGGGAGCGTGGATTGAAATCCGACGCGAATTACACGGTATACGAAAATCCGCAGGTCGCTCCCCTCGCGGGGAGCGTGGATTGAAATGTTAATTTCAAGGGTCAAGCGGGGCATGCCTGTGTCGCTCCCCTCGCGGGGAGCGTGGATTGAAATATGACATCCTGCCGAGCAAACTCAGTGGATGTAAAAGTCGCTCCCCTCGCGGGGAGCGTGGATTGAAATCTTCTGCCGCCTTTGCCATGTAATCGTCCCACTCGTCGCTCCCCTCGCGGGGAGCGTGGATTGAAATCCATGCTATACAAAGCGGATTATCAGCCGAGAGGTCGCTCCCCTCGCGGGGAGCGTGGATTGAAATGTCAAAATACTTTGTGATAAACTCGGCGGTCTGCGTCGCTCCCCTCGCGGGGAGCGTGGATTGAAATGCCGCCCAGTAGTCGGTGTGCTTGTTCCCGCGCAGTCGCTCCCCTCGCGGGGAGCGTGGATTGAAATAGTGGAATGCCGCTTGACCTGTCCCAAATGGGCAGAGTCGCTCCCCTCGCGGGGAGCGTGGATTGAAATCGGTGAGGCTTACGCTCTTGCTTTTGAAGTTCCGTCGCTCCCCTCGCGGGGAGCGTGGATTGAAATCCCTGGACGCGGAATGTGGAAAAGTCCTGCAGGAGTCGCTCCCCTCGCGGGGAGCGTGGATTGAAATTAACTCTCGGCGCGACATTGTTGTATGCCGCCTTGGTCGCTCCCCTCGCGGGGAGCGTGGATTGAAATAAATCGCGGTATTTGACGCATCCGTTTTCAATTCGGGTCGCTCCCCTCGCGGGGAGCGTGGATTGAAATATTTCGTCGATGAGCTGATACGCCCTCGGCAGAGTCGCTCCCCTCGCGGGGAGCGTGGATTGAAATTTGATACCGTCTGTGGTCTTTTTGGTGTGTTCGCCGTCGCTCCCCTCGCGGGGAGCGTAGATTGAAATAGCCTGATGTTTTTTCGTATGGATTCGCAGACACCGGTCGCTCCCCTCGCGGGGAGCGTGGATTGAAATCATCGCTTTTTTCATCAGCGCGGCGGCAAGAGCCGTCGCTCCCCTCGCGGGGAGCGTGGATTGAAATAAGACCGCAAAAGTTGCAATATCTTTCCGCAACTGTCGCTCCCCTCGCGGGGAGCGTGGATTGAAATAAAGGCTTCGTCCTCATTAATTTCGAGGGTCAGGGTCGCTCCCCTCGCGGGGAGCGTGGATTGAAATAGGCGGCGGCACGATAGAGTCAATGCCGTCTGCTTGTCGCTCCCCTCGCGGGGAGCGTGGATTGAAATTTTGGCAATGGCTCAAGGCGGAGACTTTATCGGGTCGCTCCCCTCGCGGGGAGCGTGGATTGAAATTTGATAATGGTCTGCATCTTTCCGTCCTTCGCCGCGTCGCTCCCCTCGCGGGGAGCGTGGATTGAAATACACTGTCCGCGCCTTTGACCGATGCTGTCAGGCGGTCGCTCCCCTCGCGGGGAGCGTGGATTGAAATCGATGGGTGCCGCGAATGCCGCTATCGCATCCGCGTCGCTCCCCTCGCGGGGAGCGTGGATTGAAATTCGCCCTTATTGAGCACCCAAAGCTTAGCAAGCAGGTCGCTCCCCTCGCGGGGAGCGTGGATTGAAATAGGCGGCGGCACAATTGAGACAATGCCGTCAGCGTCGCTCCCCTCGCGGGGAGCGTGGATTGAAATGCCGATTACGCCAGTGGCGGGTGTAAAATCTGTGTCGCTCCCCTCGCGGGGAGCGTGGATTGAAATAAAATCCTCTTTGAGCGCGTCATACTTGACTTTGGTCGCTCCCCTCGCGGGGAGCGTGGATTGAAATAAGAGCCTTGTAATACTCGCACCTTGCGCACTCTGGTCGCTCCCCTCGCGGGGAGCGTGGATTGAAATGAAAAGCAGTGAGAATGCATCATCGGCAACTGTGGCGTTCCGCTGCGGGGGGAGGTAGACGCCGGGCAAAATTATCACCGCGGTACTACGGTAGTTACACGTGACAGTCACCCTCCCTCACGCGCGGTATAAGTTCTTTTTCGGCCAATTCCCCTCTCCGCCGATCCTTTGGAATGAAATAAAAAACCGAGACTGTGATACGAAACCATCATAGTCTCTCAGCATCGGCAGTTCTTGTCCGACAATACCGAGAAATAACGACG
>ULZS01007010.1_pt1 | contig 10967 bp, 8 predicted proteins | sample 1963301 | NCBI WGS metagenome assembly ULZS01 (sample SAMEA4835895, study PRJEB28245) | human gut metagenome | biome: gut microbiome; material: fecal sample | place: Denmark | collected 2008 | reverse complement strand
TCGGAATTGATATGATCGATCAAGAGCATAAGCAGCTGTTTGATTATGCCAATGAGGCTTACGAGCTGCTACAGGAGGAGTTTACACCGGATAAGTACGACCGGATCGATGCAATTCTGGAAAAACTGCGCGATTACACCGTAAAACATTTTTCAGATGAAGAAGCATATATGGAATCCATCCAGTACAAAAAGATTTTTACCCAGAAGATTCAACATCAGGAATTTATCAACAAACTGGATGAGTTTATAGATCAGCATGAGAAGGATGAAGGTGATCAGGCGGAACAGGATGAGCAGATCATGGATATTCTGAATTACCTAACAGACTGGCTGATCAACCATATCCTGCATGTGGATGGACAGATCCCGAAGGAAGCGTAGGAGAGTGGAAGGTTACTCCAGGCTTTCGTGAATAGTTTTGTATCGCCTGCATACCATGTAGGAAATACAGGACCAAGGACGGAAAATCTGATGGACCAGAAGCTGGAGAATATCCTGAACCTTGCATTAGAAACCCCGGAGGAAGAACGGGAACAGACGGAGAGTCTGAATGTCGGTTACAGCGCGGAGACCCGGAGCTGGGAGCTGATCGTAAAATATCACGGCAGTCTGGACAGACTGCGGGAACAGAATATTGTGGTGGAGGAACTGATCGCCGGATATGCGATCCTTACGGTGCCGGAGGCACTGGTGGATATGGTATCGGATACCCCGGAGATCGAGTATGTGGAAAAACCCAAGCGGTTTTATTATGGACAGACGTTTCCTGCGGGGACTTCCTGCTTTCCACCGGTCACTATGAGAACGCCTTTTCTGAATGGAGGGGGCGTTCTTTTAGCTGTATTGGATTCTGGGATTACCTGGGATCTGGAGGTGTTCCGGAAGGCAGATGGCAGTACGAGGATACGGTATCTATGGGATCAGACAGTGTCGGAGGAAATGGGCGATGTAAGATACGGGAAAATGCCGGATGGATTTTCCCTCGGGACGGAATATACCGCGGAGGAAATAAATGCGGCATTACAGATGCCTGCATTGGATCGTTACCGCCGGATTCCCAGCAGAGACCTGTCCGGACATGGAACAGCGGTGGCAGGGATTGCCGCTGGGAGAAGTGCGGATGGTCTCTATACCGGGGCAGCACCCGAGGCGGAACTGATCGTGGTGAAGCTGGGATTGCCGGGAAATAGCGGGGGCGTGGAAGAAGGATTCCCCCGGACAACCGAAATCCTGCGTGGAGTGACCTATGCACTGTGGAAAGCCAGGCAGTTAAATATGCCACTTGTCATCAATCTAAGCTTTGGCAACAGCTATGGATCTCATGACGGAAGCTCTCTGCTGGAGCGTTTTTTAGACAATGCTTCCGAGATCGGCAAAACCGTGATCTGTGTGGGCAGTGGTAATGAAGGGGCGGCAAGAGGACATTTCGCCGGGAATATAACAAGGGACAGTCGTGTGGAACTGGCTGTGGGAAATTACGAAAGAAGCCTGAATATCCAGCTGTGGAAAAATTACAGCGATGTGTTTCGGATAAGGCTGCAATCTCCGGGAGGTGAGGAGGCAGAACTAACCACGAATATTCAGGGCGGGAAATATACGCTTAAGCTGGAGCAGACAAGGATCCTGGTCTATTTGGGAGAGCCGCTGCCTTATGCGGTGGCACAGGAGATCTATCTGGAGATGATTCCAGTGACGGGCAGTTATATCAATGCAGGGATCTGGACGATCCGGCTGGAGCCGGTAATGACCGTAACAGGACAATATTATCTGTATCTCCCGGCAGGGAACGGAAGGGGAGACAGCACAGGTTTTTACCGTTCCACTCCACAGGTAACGCTGACGGTTCCCTCCACAGCAGCGAAGGTGATCACAGTAGGGGCTTACGATCCGGTCTATGATACCTATGCGGATTTCTCCGGCAGGGGCTATGCCGACAGCACCCGTACCATCGGCGTGGCGGCAGCAGGACTGACCAAACCGGATCTTGTGGCTCCGGGTGTAAACATTCAGGCTCCGGATGTATACGGCACGTTTACTCCCACCACCGGAACCTCTTTCGCAACACCTATTGTCAGCGGTGCGGCGGCGCTTCTGATGGAATGGGGGATTGTGCGGGGAAATGATCCCTTCCTCTACGGAGAAAAAATCAAGGCATATCTTAGAAAAGGTGCCAGACCCTTAAGGGGAGAGATGGAATATCCCAACGACCGGGTTGGGTATGGCAGGCTGTGCGTGGCAGACAGTCTGCCGCAGACAGGAACAACAGAAGGAACGATATTAGTTGCTCATTGGAAACAGTTCCGGAACCGGAAGGAAGAAAAACAGATGAAATAACATCAAGAATCCCACTGTTTTGTTACTATTGTATAGAAATGAATGGTCAATTTGTGTAAAAAGGCGCATTGAATGCCTTTCATGAAAATGATACTATGAGTATGAACAATCGATTGCGCTTTATGATCTGTATCTCGAAGAAGTGAAAAAGATAAATTGCGCAGAGAATGGGGTGAATGAGATGAACAACAATTCCGGCAACGACAAGACGATGACGATCCATGATGTGGCAAGAGAACTGGGGGTATCTGCCAGCACCGTATCCAGGGCTATCTCAGGGAAAGGACGTATCGGCGCGGCTACGAGGGACCGGATCCTTGATTATATCGAAGAACACGGCTTTTATCCAAATGCGGCGGCACAGAGCCTGGCACAGTCTCGGACCAATAATATCGCAATCATCCTTCCGGAAGTGAATACGCTGGTGGATATGCCTTTCTTCCATACCTGTATGTATGGAGTGGAAGAGGTGGCACAGGCTAATGATTATGACATTATTGTGGTAACAACGAACGGAAACGATACCAAGCCACTGGAACGTCTGATCAAAAACCGTAAAGTGGACGGAATGATCCTTACCAGGACTTATGAGAACGACAAATATGTGAAATTCCTGAAACAAAAGCAGATTCCCTTCGTGGCAGTTGGGAAATTCCCGGATGATGATGTGGTACAGGTAGACCATGATAATGTGGGAGCCTGTAAGGAACTGGTGACGGTTCTGTTCGCCAAAGGGATCCAGAACATTGCCTATCTGGGAAGCAATATGGACCAGATGGTAAACCGCTGCAGGTATCAGGGATATGAGGAGGCCTACCGCAAGGGAAAACGGAAGCTGAACCAGGACCTGGTCTACACGGATCTAAGCAGCAGGGCTATGGTGGAAAAAGCGGTGGAAGAGCTGAAAAACAGCGGCGTGGAGTGCATTCTGTGCCAGGATGACTACATCTGTGATGAAGTGGTCAGAAAGCTTGCCCGCATGGGTGTGAGAATCCCGGATCAGATGAAAGTGGCATCCTGCCATTACAGCCGCATTCTGGAAAATTATCCTGTTACGATCACATCTTTGAAATTCAATATCACAGAGTTGGGCAGAAGATCCTGCCAGGTGTTGTTGGATATGATCCATGGCAAAACAGTACCTGACAAAACACTTTTGGACTATGAGATCATCCTGAAGGAGTCTACAAAAGGCTAAATGAGAGTGTGAAAATCATAATTTGGAAAAACGTTTTCCTCAATTTTACTCAAAAAAATCATAATAAAAGCATTTTTTTCAAAAAATAGGATGTGCTAAAAACCCAGTAAAATCAATGGTTTCAAAATACGGTTGTGCAAAATGCACAATTTTTGGCTGCAATATCAGTCATTATTATAAATTGACAACATAAGGAAATGTTGCTACACTATTATTGTAGACAAGCGGTTGCGCAATACGCACAAACTTGCAAAACAAAACAGGAGGATAACAAAATGAAAAAGTTAGTCGCTTTAGCAATGTCACTGACTATGGCATTCTCTCTGGTAGCTTGTGGAAACTCTGATGCTTCCAACACCAGCACCAGCACTGATGCCGCTGCTACCACCGCAGCTTCTACCGAGGCTGCACAGACCGCTCCCGCTGAGAAGCAGGACGTTTCCCTGAGAATCTGGGGTGCTGAGGAAGATCAGACCATGTTACAGGGCATGATCGATTCCTTCAAGGAGCATTATGCAGATTATGCAAACTTCGATATCCAGCTTGGTACCGAGTCCGAGTCCACAGCTAAGGATACTGTTTTAGCCGACATCGAGGCTGCTGCTGATGTGTATTCTTTCGCATCTGATCAGCTGTTTGACCTGGTAAATGCAGGTGCCCTGCAGTCTGTTGATGAGATGGATGCAGCTCTGGAAGCTTACGCAGGCAAGAGCGTAGCTGATGTTAAGAGTGCAAATGCTTCCGGTTCTGTAGATGCAGCAACCAAGGACGGCACACTGTATGCATTCCCTATGAGCGCTGATAACGGTTACTTCTTATATTACAATTCCGAGTTAGTAACTCCCGAAGATGCACAGACCTGGGATACCTTACTTGCAGCAGCTGAGAAGGCTGGCAAGAAGGTTGGTATGACTCTTGCTTCCGGTTGGTATAACGCTTCCTTCTTCTATGGCGCAGGCTTCACTACTGCACTGAATGACGACGGCAGCACTGCTATGGACTGGAACGGCACCAGCGCTGATGGCGTTACCGGTGTACAGGTAGTACAGTCTATGTTGGGTATTGCCGGCAACAGCGCATTCCTTCCGATCGCTGATGGTGATATTTCCAACCAGATTGCTTCCGGTGACCTGTGTGCAGTAATTTCCGGTACCTGGGATGCATCCGCAGCTCAGACCGCTTTCGGTGATGGCTACGCAGCTACCAAGCTTCCTACCTACACCTGTGGTGACAAGCAGATCCAGCAGGGTTCCGTAGCAGGCTTCAAGCTGGTAGGTGTTAACAAGTATTCTGCAAATGCAGGCTGGGCAACTCTGTTGGCTGACTGGATCACCAACGAAGACAACCAGGCAATCCGTTTCGCAGAGAGAGAGATCGGACCTTCCAATATCAACGTAGCTGGTTCCGAGGAGGTTTCTTCCAATACCGCTATTGCAGCTCTGTCTGAGCAGTCCGCTTATGGTGTAGTTCAGATCGTTGGCGGCAAGTACTGGGATCCTGCCAAGACTTTTGGTGAGAAGGTAGCTCAGGGTCAGCTGAAGGCTGATGATGAAGCAGGTATCCAGGCAGCCCTGGATGAGCTGGTAGAAGGTGTTTCCGTACCCGCTGAATAAGTTTGGAAAGATGATCTGTTCCGGTTCTGTTACAAATGAATGATGAAAACGTTCTGGTGCAGAACGAATACAGAGAATAGAAAGGCGTCCTGAAGCTATGAACAATGACACGTAGTGGATGGATGCCTTTTTTACAGGAAACGTTTCCGGTAAACAGGTTCGACTCCTGTCTGCCGGGTTATGTAACTGGTCAGATGAACGCGGGAAGCTGTTCGGAACAGTTACTAAAAATTTATATTAATATGAAGAAAGGAGAGGGCAGAGAATGAAGAAGAAAAAGAGCGGAATCGGCGGATTCTTCAAGGAGTTCGGTGAAGCAGTCGTAAAAGGAGATCTGTTCGTAAAATTATCCCTGGTCTGGATGGGAGCAGGGTATATCCGCAGAAAACAAATTATCAAAGGTATTTTAATGACTCTGCTCGAAGTGGCAGTCATAGTATTCACCTTTGGCTTTGCCACAGAGTATGTACGTGATTTTGGAACTTTGGGAACGGTTCAGCAGGAGACGGTTTTCAATATTGTAACCATGCAGAATGAGTTCAATGATTATGACAACTCATTTATGATCCTATTGTTCTCCGTAATCTCATTTGTGGTCTGGTTCACATTCCTGGTGATCTGGCTTAAGAATGAAGTGACCGTTTACCGGCTTCAGAAAAAAGCACAGGCAGGAGAACATATCAATACGTTTGTAGAAGACTTGCAGCAGTTCAAGAATGACAAATTCTATATCACACTGCTGGCACTTCCTGTCATGGGTGTTGTTATCTTCACGATCGTTCCGCTGCTGATCCTGATCGCTGTTGCGTTTACGAACTATGATCAGGGACATATGCCTCCCTCCGCATTGTTTACATGGGTGGGATTTACCAACTTCAAGAATCTGTTCTCCAGCGGTGGAATGACCATTACCTTCGGTTATGCCTTCCGTAGGATCTTGATCTGGACGCTGGTATGGGCATTGTTTGCAACCGCTACCACTTACATCGGCGGTATTCTGTTGTCCCTGCTGATCAATAATAAGAGAACCAAACTGCCCAAGCTGTGGAGAACTCTGTTCATTGTAACTATCGCAGTTCCCCAGTTCGTCTCCTTACTTCTGGTACGTAACTTTTTTGCTAACAACGGCATCATGAACACGATCTGTGCCAATGCGGGAATTACCCAGTGGCTGAGAGATATCGGCGCGATCAGTACTAGTTATATTCCGTTTTTGTCCGCTCCCGGATGGGCACATGTCATGATCATCCTAATCAATATCTGGATCGGTGTTCCTTACCAGATGCTGATCGCTACCGGCGTGTTGATGAATATTCCTTCTGACCAGTTGGAGAGTGCAAAGATCGACGGTGCTACTCCGCTGCAGAGCTTTATTCATATCACTATGCCGTATATGCTGTTCGTCACCGGTCCTTCTCTGGTAACGGATTTTGTCAAGAATATTAATAACTTCAACGTAATCTATCTGTTGACCCAGGGTGTATATACCACCACCAATCAGGCTATGGCGAACTCCCAGGCGAAGGAAGTGGATCTGCTGATCACCTGGCTGTTCAATCTGACACAGAGCTATTACAACTACAAGATGGCATCCACCATCGGTATTATTGTGTTTATCCTTTGTGCGGTATTTACCCTCATTGCCTTCAGCAGATTCCTGAAGGGTGACAGAGAGGAGGCGTTCCGTTAATGAAGAGATTTGTTAAAACATTATTGCATAACCTGTTACTGGCATTTTTGGCATTTGTCTGGCTGGTGCCTATCGTATGGCTGGTGGTCACTTCCTTCAGCGCATATACCGGCATGAATACCAGCACCTTTTTCCCGAAGGAATGGAGTCTGGCGCAGTATAAGAATCTGCTTTTTTCAGCAGACAGTGTGGCACAGTTCCCGAACTGGTTCAGGAACACCTTCATCATTGCATGTGCGGTATGCGTGGTCTCCACTGCTTTTGTACTGATGGTAGCCTATGCGACCTCCTGCATGCGTTTCCCGGCACGTAAGCCGCTGATGAACGCAGCAGTTATTGTGAATCTGTTCCCCGGTGTATTGTCCATGATCGCAGTATATTTCATTCTGAAGACTCTGAATCTGACCAATACGCACCTCGGACTGATCCTGGTATATTCTGCCGGTTCCGGTCTGGGTTACCTGATCGCAAAGGGCTTCTTCGATACGATCCCGAATTCCTTGCGCGAGGCCGCTTATCTGGATGGAGCCAGTGAGGCTACGATCTTCTGGAGGGTTGTTATCCCCATGAGCCGTCCCATTATTGTATATACAGTTATCAGCTCCTTCCTGTCCCCCTGGATGGATTTCGTATATGCAAAGCTGATGTTAAATGCCGGCATATCTTCCCAGTGGACTGTTGCTATCGGTCTGTACAATATGCTGGATAAGAGTCTGATCAATACTTACTTTGGTCAGTTCTGTGCAGGCGGTGTACTGGTATCCATTCCCATCTCTGTATTGTTTGTCATCATGCAGAAGTTCTATGTGGAAGGTATTACCGGTGGTGCAGTGAAAGGTTAAACTGCTTCGGCAGTTTAACCTGGGAGAATCCATCGAATGGATTCTCCGGATAAATGTATGACATGGAGACAAAGAGTTAATTTATGGATAAATTTATCAAAGGTATGGATGTATCGAGTCTGCCGGAGGAGACGGCTCTCGGTGCAAGGTTTTATGACGAAGGCAAGGAGGGCGATGCACTGGAGATCCTGAAAAAATACGGTGCCAACTCTCTGCGCATCCGTCTCTGGAATGATCCTTACAGTGAGGACGGCAAGCCTTACAGTGCCGGTACCAGCGATTTCACCAAGCTGGTGGCACTGGCTTCGGCCGGTAAAAAGCTGGGTTACAGCTATCTGCTGGATCTGCATTACAGTGATTTCTGGGCAGATCCCGGCAAACAGTTCCCTCCTAAGGAGTGGGCGTATGCCGATGCGGATACACTGGAGAAGAATGTGTATGACTACACAAAGGATGTGCTTTTGAAGTTAAAGCGTCTCGATCTGCTTCCGGAGATGGTACAGGTGGGAAATGAGATCACCAATGGTCTGATGTGGCCCTATGGAAAATGGGACAACGTTGACAATATTGCAAGATTCATCAGCGCGGGCATCCGTGCGGTGAGAGAAGTATCCCCGGACAGCAGAGTGATGCTTCATCTGGACTGTGGCGGCAACAATGCCCGCTGCAGAGAATGGTTTGATGCCTATGTACAGAGAGGAGAGGACTTCGATGTCATCGGACTGTCCTATTATCCCTTCTGGCACGGAACCATTGATGACCTGACCAATAATATGAATGATCTCTCACAGAGATATCAGAAGGATGTCATCGTAGCGGAGGTTTCCATGGGATTTACCATGGAAGACTATGCGGACAGAGAGAAGCTCGCACCAAAAGAGCGCAAGGGTATGGCGACCAAGCCTCACCTTGCAGAGGCGTTAGAGTATCCCATGACACCAGAAGGACAGGCTGCATTCATGCAGAAGGTCATGGAACGCATTGCGCAGGTTCCGGATGGCAGAGGAAAAGGCTTCTATTACTGGGAGCCGGCATGGATCCCGGTGCCCGGTTGTGGCTGGGCCAACGAGGAGTCCCTGAAGTATATTCAGGATCCCGGTCCCGGGGGAAACGAATGGGCCAATCAGGCACTGTTCGATTATGATGGAAATGCACTACCCGCATTGAAAGTGATCAGAGACTTTCAAAAGTAATATAAGATGCCTAACGGCGAGATGGAGGAAAAGATGGATAAGTTTATTGTGAATATCATTCACCGTCCGGAGATGGTTCCCGAGTATGCGGAAAAAGTAACCGGACACGGCAAAGAAGAGGATCTGGGCAGAAAAGCACTGTTAACAGAGTCTCTGGATATTTTCAAGTTTCAGCAGGAAACTGCGCACAAGAATGGTTTGAAGACCACCATTCAGATGACCTATGCTTCCCTGTTCAATGACGAAGCGGTAGCACTGGCTAAGGCAGATCACGAGAAGTACGGCGATGAGATCGCACTGTCTCTGTTGGGACTGCCCTGCACAGAGTTCCGTGAAAAGTACAAGACCAAGGATTTCTGTATCTGGATGTTTTCCATGGAAGACAAAAAGTCTATCGTGGATGATGTATTCGGCAAGTTCCATGAGAAGTTCGGATTTTATCCCGAATCCACAGGTTCTTACTACATGGATGCAGATCTGACCAATTATATCAAAGCAACCTATCCTACCGTAAAATGTGCGGTAGCAACCTGTTGGGAAGAAGGCCCCAAGGCATACCATACCTGCAACAACTCCTGGTATACCTTCATGGATGGCGGCCCCTGGGCACCCTGGATCCCTTCCAAACAGAACACCCATGCACCTGCAGCCAATGAGGCAGAGGACAGCGGTATCGTAGCGATCCCCCATCTGTCCAGAGACCTGCTGGCATGCTATGACGGTAACGGCTCTAATTTCGGAACCCATCCCCAGAACGTACTGCGTGGTATGATCTATGACACCAAGACCTGGGAGTACCCTTACCTGTACAACCTGATCGACCAGTATCGTTCCCTGGAGAAATACAACAACGGATACGCATACAACATGATGTTCGTAGGACCCGGCTGGCTGAACAAAATGGGTCGTTGGGAGCAGCCTTACGAACTGCTGAAGAAGAGCTATGAAGACGGTATGAAGTACTATGGCGACCTGAAAAAGGAAGGCAAGCTTACCGATATGACCATGGCTGAGTTCGCTGATTATTATCGTCAGAAGAAGACCTACACCGAGCCCGAGTGTGCTCTGTGGAGAGATATCCTGTATGGCTCCGATAAGCAGTTGTTCTGGTATTGTGATCCTTTCATGCGTGCCTGCGTAAATATGGATCAGGGTGGTGCTATCGTTGACCTGCGTCCTTACGCTGCTAAGCTGGAGTGGCCGGTAGGTATCGGTACCAAGCATGTGACCGATGCATCCTATCCTTTCCTGATCCAGGAGAAGTACCGTGCAGGTTACTTCACCCACTATGCAGGAGAAGGTACTGTAAGAAGTGCCAAGTTAAAACACAACGGTGAAGAAGTGGATCTGTGCCTGTGCCGTACCAAGGCTCATTTCTCTCAGGAAGGCAACACCAGAATCCTGACACTGGATCCCGTAGACATCGAGTTCTACGATCTGACCGTAAAATTGCAGACCATCGTTTCCTTCGAGGAAGGCAGCTCTGCGATCAAGATCGAGCGTAAGATTCTGGAGATGAGCGATCCGAACGCTGAAGTAGAACTGAACGAGTATATCGTAGCCTGCTACGGTACCACAGAGTATTCCGAGGATATGCTGGGGATCACCTTAAGCACCAAGAAGGGTGACGAGGTAGAGACTCTGGATTACGAGTACAAGTGCCGTGAGATGGAGAAGGCAGACGCAGACGAAGTAAGAGCGGTGATCCCTCAGATCGAGACCGCAGTATCCATGAGCACCAATGCAGAAGGCGCTGTCGGATATGTGAAGGAAGGATACGCATTCTCCCCGATGCTTACACTGGGTTACAATTCCAAGATCAAGGATAAGGAGGTCGTTGCAACATGGCTCAAGCTGGAAAAGGCAAATTAAATTACAGATGTCCCTCTTGCTTCATGAGAGATATCGATATGGATATGTTCTACGATAAGGATAAGAAGGAGTACTATTGCCTGCGCTGTCAGTACAGAGGCTCCGAAGAAGATGTCCTGCAGAAAAACGAAATGGCAAGATTCCGTTATGGCGCTATGTATAAGCGTTACACCAAATTTGATTTTGACTGATCAAACGGATAAAGCGATTGCATAAAAAGATT
>ULZS01019718.1_pt1 | contig 11087 bp, 10 predicted proteins | sample 1963301 | NCBI WGS metagenome assembly ULZS01 (sample SAMEA4835895, study PRJEB28245) | human gut metagenome | biome: gut microbiome; material: fecal sample | place: Denmark | collected 2008 | reverse complement strand
GGAGGAACGGCACGCAAGCCAGTCGGACTGGTTTATATCGGCTGCAGCGTGCAGGGACATACGATCGCGCAGGAATATCGATTTTCCGGAAACCGTGAAAAAATTCGCGACAATGCGGTATCCGCAGCGCTGACGCTGACGCGGCGCTGTATTTTGGAGAATTGTTCGAAAAAGGAGTGATCGGGGATGAAGAAGCACCAAAATCACCGTTATTTTACGGCTGTCTGCATCGCTTCGGCAATCTTTGCGGTTCTGTTATGCCTCGCCCTGTTCCTGATTGTGACGGGCGACCGCTCGGAGCTTGAACGCATGGAGGCACAGGCGGCAGTCTTTCTGGAACAGATGGAGCAGGCGGCGGACTCTGCACGGCAGAGCGCTCTTGCAGGTGCACAGGACAATTTTGGAAATTCGATGCCGGGGATGCCAGATGCTTCGTCAGGCATACAGCCTGGCCCGGCGGACTCTGCCTCCGGCAAATCCACGGATGAAACCTATGTTCCGTCTGCGGACGATGAGTATTATGAAAAAATCACGGATGCGATTCGCGATGACCTCCCTTACGGCGTGGAGTGGCAGGAGTGTGATTTGAGCCGCAAGCAGGAGGATGCGTCGTTTTATGCGTTGTATCCGAAGCTGACCGGTGAGATCAGGAATCGGGATTATTTGAATGAAATCATCGAAAAGCAGGCGCTTCTTTATAAAAATTACTGTCAGATGTACGTCGAACAGGCGGGCTTTGATTCCTGCCACATCCAATGCTTTGGCTATGTCACGAACATGGACAGCGAGCATCTGAGTGTTGTATTCGATCAGAAGTTTTATCTGAATAACCAGAGCATGCCGGGACTGTCTGCGATCAATATCGATGTGGAGACAGGGACAATCCTGAAAAAAGAACAACAGTTTAACTATTCGACGCGACTGGCAGAACGATTCCGCAAACAGTGCCAAAAACAGAACGGTCTGGAACTGTCAGAAAACGAGTGGTCGACGGAGATGCTCCGGAAGCTTCTTTCCTCGGATGGAGGTATTTTCTTCTATACGCCGGTCGGCCTGGAAATCGGGTTTAACTATAATGGCGTGAACAATCAGTTTGGATGGATGACGGCGACGATAAAAGACTACGAGGAATATCTGAAAAAAATGTAAAACAGCAGGGGACCGCCCGATTCCGTTATGGAGCGTGGGCGATCCCCTGCGTTGACGATTTATAGCATTGCGCCGAAATCGGTCACGATCACCTGTCCCGTGATGGCGCGGGATTCGTCACTTGCGAAGAAAAGGATCACGTTGGCAACATCCTCTGCGGTGCAGGACGGTGTCTTTAAATTGCTGTGAGCAGCCATTGCGCCGATCATATCCGGGTCGAGCACGGCAGGATCGGTTCCGGTCGTCATCGGTGTGATGATATTCCCGGGGCAGATCGCATTGCAGCGGATGCCGGTCTGCTGGAAACGGAGCGCAGTGTGCTTGGTCACACCGATCACGGCAGCCTTGGAAGCGACATAAGCGGCCCCACCGCAGCCTTTTACGCCTGCTACGGAAGCGACGTTGACGATCGAAGCGCCCGACTGCATTCGTCTGGCAGCAGCACGCATACAGCGCATGGTTCCTTTCTGGTTCGTCTCAACAATGCGGTCGAGATCTTCATCCAAAAAGCGGTCGATTGGTTTTAAGCCGGTTTCCAGAATTCCGGCATTGTTGATGAGAATATCAATTTTACCGTATTTTTTCAGGACCAGCTCCATGAGCCGTTCGGGATCCTCCGGTTTGGAAATATCGGTGGAGACAGCAAAAGCTTCGCCGCCGGCGGCTTTAATTTCCTCGGCAACCTTCGTCAGGGCGGCCTCCCTGCGGGCGGTGATGACGACAACAGCCCCCTCTTTTGCAAACAATTTGGCGGTCGCTTCCCCGACACCGGAATTTCCGCCGGTGATGACAGCTACTTTTCCTTTCAAACGATCCATACAGTACCCTCCTTGTTTGTTTGATAATTTTATTATACTATTTTCAGACAGGGGAGGCAATCCTGAACTGTACCTCAAAAGATACCGGGGAAAGGCTGTTCAGACCGGTGTTTTTATGATATGCTGAAATAACAGACTGCTATTCATACGAAGAATTTCTGGGAAATGCATGCCGCGCATGAACCGTAACTTCTGTTATTGACAAAATCGAACAAATGTTTTATGATAATGCCAGAACATCCGTTCTTGTGTAGAAGGAGACAGCATGGAAAGAGAAGAAAAATTAAAAGCGCTCGACGCAGCGATTGCAAAGCTTGAAAAAGAATATGGCAAGGGAGCAGTGATGAAGCTCGGTGACCCTGCCTCTCAGATGAATGTGGAGACGATCCCGACCGGTTCCCTGAGCCTGGATATTGCACTGGGACTGGGCGGAATCCCTAAGGGACGTGTCATCGAGATTTACGGACCGGAATCCAGTGGTAAGACGACGGTTACCCTGCATATGATCGCAGAAGTACAGAAAAACGGAGGAATCGCCGGATTTATCGACGCAGAGCATGCGCTCGACCCTGTTTATGCGAAGAATATCGGTGTAGATATCGATAACCTTTATATTTCCCAGCCGGACAATGGTGAACAGGCACTGGAAATTGCGGAGACGATGGTTCGCTCCGGCGCAATCGATATCGTTGTTGTGGACTCTGTTGCGGCTCTGGTACCTAAGGCGGAGATCGAAGGCGACATGGGCGACAGCCATGTAGGCTTGCAGGCGCGTCTGATGTCCCAGGCACTGAGAAAGCTGACCGGTGTCATCAGCAAGTCCAACTGTACCGTGGTATTTATCAACCAGCTGCGTGAGAAGGTCGGCGTTATGTTCGGTAACCCTGAGACAACGACTGGCGGACGTGCGTTGAAATTCTACGCTTCGATCCGTATGGATGTGCGCAGAATCGAATCCTTAAAGCAGGGCGGTGAAGTGGTCGGCAACCGTACCCGTGTCAAAGTCGTTAAAAACAAGATTGCGCCTCCGTTCAAGGAAGCGGAATTCGATATCATGTTCGGAGAAGGTATTTCCGTTGTCGGGGATATCCTGGATCTGGCAGCGAACATCAACGTCGTGAACAAGAGCGGCGCATGGTATGCTTACGAGGGCAATAAGATCGGTCAGGGACGTGAGAATGCCAAAAGCTACTTAAAGGATCATCCGGACATCTGCGAGGAGATCGAGGAGAAGGTACGCGAGCATTACGGCCTGAAGAGAAAAACACCTGCAGACGCTGCAGCAAAGTCTGAGAAAGCTGCGACAGGCAAAGTAGAGAAGTCTGGTGCAGACGCAAAAGAACAGAGCCTGACAGAAAAGGAGTAAGATGTACATGACAGTGACCCGGATAGAAGAATTGTCCCGGTCCCGCTGCAAAATATATTTAGAGGACAGTTTCGCCTTTGTATTATACAAAGGCGAACTTCGTTTATTCGGGGTGCGGGAACAGGAAGAGCTTTCAGAAGAATCCTATCGGGAGATCATGCAGGAGGTGCTGCCCAAACGGGCGACGCTGCGCTGTATGAACCTTTTGCAGAGCAGGGCGTATACGGAGAGCAAACTGCGCAGCAAATTAAAAGAGGGCGGTTATCCGCAGGAAAGCATCGACAGCGCGCTCGCTTATGTAAAATCCTATCATTATGTGGATGATCTGCAGTTTGCAAAGGATTACATCGTTAATCAGGCGGGAAAAAAGAGCAAACGCGTGTTGGAACAGGATCTGATCGCAAAAGGCGTTTCGAGGGATGAAATAGAAGCAGCATTTGCAGAAGCGGCAGAAAAGGGGGATGGACCGGACGAACTTGCGCTCGCGCAGATGTGGCTTGCCAAAAAGTGCTACGATCCTGCGCAGGCAGACTTTGCAGAGAAGCGGAAGGTGGCGGCTTTTCTGTATCGCAAGGGCATCAGCGCGGAAACCATCAGAAAAGCCATGGAGCTGGCGGGTGAACGATAACTACAGGGGCACCGATTTGTGCAGAATGGCACGGAATTACTTGACATCTGTGGTGGAATTGTATAAAATTGAGATGTTGTAAAATTGTTTATAAGAATGGGAATGAACATTCTATAACTGATATTGCACAATGAAAATTAAATAAGGAGGTGCTCCTGGAATGATGGTGCCAATCGTTATAACAGCAATTGTTACCCTGCTGATTGCTGTTCCGGTTACCGCACTGATCGCCTCTGCGCAATGTAAAAAGGGAATTGAGCAGAAGATCGGCAATGCGGATGACAAAGCCAGAGAAATCATTGATGAAGCGTTAAAGACTGCAGAAGCGAAGAAACGGGAAGGACTGCTGGAGGTGAAGGAGGAATCCATTCGTACCAAGAACGAATTGGATCGCGAGATCAAGGAACGCAGAGCCGAGGTTACCCGGTACGAACGCCGCGTGCAGCAGAAGGAAGAGAACATCGACAAGAAGACCGATGCGATCGAGAAGAAAGAAGCTTATCTGGCGAAGCGGGAAGAGGAGATGCGGAAGCAGAAGGAAGAGATTTCCCGATTGAACGAGCAGCGTGTCCAGGAACTGGAAAGAATCTCTGGTTTGACCTCCGACCAGGCAAAGGAATATTTGCTGAAAATTGTTGAAGATGATGTGAAGCATGAATCGGCCAAGATGATCAAGGAAATGGAACATCGGGCCAAAGAGGAAGCTGACAAGAAAGCGAAAGAATATGTGGTCAATGCGATTCAGAAATGTGCTGCAGATCATGTATCCGAAGCGACGATTTCTGTCGTACAGCTTCCCAGCGATGAAATGAAGGGGCGTATCATCGGACGGGAAGGACGTAATATCCGTACCCTTGAAACCCTGACCGGTGTTGATCTGATTATCGACGACACACCGGAAGCAGTTGTGCTTTCCGGCTTCGATCCGATCCGCAGAGAGGTTGCGCGGATTGCACTGGAGAAGCTGATTGTAGATGGACGTATCCATCCTGCCAGAATCGAAGAGATGGTAGAAAAGGCACAGCGTGAAGTAGAGACAATGATTAAAGAAGAGGGCGAGGCCGCTGTACTGGAAGTCGGCGTACACGGTATTCATCCGGAACTTGTCAGACTGTTAGGTAAGATGAAATTCAGGACGAGCTATGGTCAGAACGCATTGAAGCATTCGATTGAGGTAGCACATCTGTCCGGTCTGCTTGCTGCAGAGCTGGGACTGGATGTCCGTCTTGCAAAACGTGCAGGTCTGCTGCATGATATCGGTAAGGCAGTGGATCACGAAATGGAAGGCTCTCATATTCAGCTGGGCGCTGAGCTCTGTCGGAAATACAAAGAGTCCGCGACAGTCATCAATGCGGTGGAATCCCACCACGGCGATGTAGAGCCGACCTCTCTGATTGCCTGTATCGTACAGGCTGCTGATACAATTTCTGCAGCTCGTCCGGGTGCAAGAAGAGAGACGCTGGAAACCTATACCAGCAGACTGAAACAATTAGAAGACATTTCCAACAATTTCAAAGGTGTAGATAAATCCTTTGCCATTCAGGCGGGCAGAGAGGTTCGGGTTATGGTAGTTCCTGAGCAGATTTCCGATGCGGATATGGTACTCCTGGCACGGGATATTTCCAAGCAGATCGAAGCAGAGCTGGAATATCCGGGACAGATCAAGGTCAATGTGATCAGAGAGAGCCGCGTAACGGACTACGCGAAATAAGTAACGCTAAAAGGCGCGAAACCTATGTAAATATATTATTTACAAGGCTTCGCGTTTTTTTTATTATATTGATATAGGAGGATGCCAGGGGCAAAAGCCCCGACCTCATAGGATCAAAAAGGGTGATGTATTATGAAAAAACTGGGAAAGCTTTTCCGTAATCTATTGATTGTCTGTGGCGTGCTGTTTATCATTGCTCTGCTTTTGCCGGATGAAGAAGAAAAGCCTGCAGATCAGGAACAGACGGGCGTAGAGACGGCGTCAGGTATAGGGACACAGACAGGCACTGAGACTGCGTCAGGTGCAGAAACGCTGGCGGGTGCAGCGGAAAATTTCTTTCCGGAAGATATGGTAAAGGAGAAACAGACAGAGATAAAAGGCGATGGAAAGGACCAAGCGACCGTATTTGTCTATATGAATGGTTCGGATCTGGAATCGGAGGACGGAGAGGCGACGGAGGATCTTTGTGAAATGCTTGCGGCGAACATCAGCAGCCAGGTCAATGTCCTCGTGGAGACGATCGGCACAAAAAGCTGGTCAAAAAGGCTTGGAATTGCCTCCGATCACACGCAGCGCTATAAGGCGGAAGCCGGGAACCTGGTGCTTGTGGATGACAGCCTCGGCCAGCTGGATTGTACATCGCCGGATACGCTTGCTGATTTTATTTCCTGGGGCGCAGAAAATTATCCGGCAAACCGTTATATCTTGATTTTCTGGGATCACGGTGCAGGACCGGTATACGGCTTTGGATATGACGAACACCAGTCGGAGGATTCGGTGCTTACGATCGATGAGATCCAGACGGCAATCCGCCAGAGCGGGATTTACTTTGATATCATCGGCATGGACAGCTGCATTATGTCTTCATTAGAGCTTTGCTGTGCCATGTACAATTATTGCGATTACATGATTCTGTCGGAGGATTTTGAATCCGGCTACGGCTGGTCGTACACGGGATGGCTGAACGCCCTGTCGGAGAACACCAGCATTTCCTCTGAGAAGCTTGGGAAAATCATCGTGGATGACATGATCGCAGATAATGAAGAAAACGGCGAGGGGTCTTCCACGCTGGCGCTGATCGACGAATCCTACATGAAGGTGCTCTATACCGCGTGGGCTGATTTTGCCTATGCAAACGAGCCTGCGCTGTTGGGGGAAAATTACAGTATGCACGTCCGGGGCGGCAGGCGCGCTCATCCTATTTTGCGGGAAAAAGGGCTGTTTGATTTTCTGTTTGACGAGGATGGAGATTATTCCATGTCAGACTATTATATAACGGATATCATGGCAGTAGCGCAGAATATCGAATCCAAAGAGACAGAGGCACTGGCGGCTGCGGTAAACCTTTCCATTTGCTATTTTAATTGTACGGACGACGAGGTTGGAATGACTGGACTGTCTGTCACGCTGCCTTATGGGGATTCTGAGTTTTATGGATATCTCTATCCGGTTTTTACCGGTGTGGGGATGGACGCCGACTATGTCGGCTGGCTGGAAAAATTCGTCTATGCCGAGGGTTATAACGATTACTATGATTATGAATCGTGGTATGAGGACGACTGGGAAGGCTGGGACGACTATGAAGACGACTGGGATTGGATCGACTGGCTGTTTTTTGAGGATGACGACTATTGGGAGGATGACAGCTGGGACGAATGGGGAAGCGATCAGTCCTGGGCAGAGTTTGGAAACGGCAGGTCAGATTGCATGAGAAAGCAGGTTGCATGCTAAAAGAATAAACAGTAAAAAATAAAAAGGAGGAGCTATCATGGGAATTTTTACAAACAGGGACAATAAAAAAAGATATTGCGTGTTCTGTGGAAAGGAGCTGGCGGATGGAAAATGCACAGCCTGTGGACGGGAAGCAAAAGAGGTGGTTGAGCTTTCTTCCCTGAACTGGCAGAAGGTGCCGATGGAAGTGGCAGATGCTCTCGGGGAGCAAAAAAAGCAGCTGTTCGGGAACCCTTTGTACACCGTAAAGGAAATGATCATAAACGGGGATCTTTTTATCGCAGATATTCATTTTGACGCGGTATATGAGGAAGAATTTGACCGTTCCGACGATGACGAAGGTAAGAGCGAGTATTCGTACTATGTACAGTTTTCTACCCCGGAGCTTGCCCCGTGCGACAGAGACTGCGAGACGTCGGCTGGTCAGTATGACAGGGTGGAGGAGCTGTTGAAAAACGGGCAGCACGAAGGAAAAATCCTGTGGGGACGAAAAAAGAAATCCAACTATTATTACGCATTTGCTCCAAAGAATGGGGACATCACGGCGATGCTGGGAAAACGGCTGCTGGAAAACTTTATCTGTTACGGAGAGAGCACGGAAAAACGCAAGCTGGCACCCAAGGGCGGCGCTGGAAATACCACCTATGATAAGGTATTCGACGCGATCTGGGACAATACGATCGGGAAGCTATGAAGGTTGATTTCTAAAATATCACGGCGTATAATCAAAGCATCAGGAAATCAGATGTAAAGGCTGATTTGCCCCGGTAGAAAGTATTTTAAGAAATGAGCATCTTGTACCTTGGACGGGTGGGATGCTTATTTCTATGCAGAGGAGAAGTCAACATGGCAGAGGAATTTAAACGGCTGGATCGAAAGCTGGTCTATCACGGAACGATCATCGATTATTACAGGGACACCATTCAGGTTCCGAACGGGAACATTGCAGAATGGGATTTTATCGGGCATAAGGGTGCGGCTGCGGTCGTTCCGGTGCGGGAGGATGGAAAGCTTCTGATGGTGCGTCAGTGGCGCAATGCTCTCGACCGTTATACGCTGGAAATCCCGGCGGGCGGATTAAACTGCGCAGACGAGCCGCCGATGCTGGCTGCCGCGCGTGAGCTGGAAGAGGAGACGGGATATCATTCTGAAAATCTGACGCATCTTTTAAGTCTGCGGACGACCGTTGCGTTCTGCAATGAAAAGATCGAAATCTATGTTGCGCAGGATTTAAAGCCGACCCATCAGCATTTGGACGAGGATGAATTTATCGATGTCTATGCGTATTCGGTCGATGAGCTGTGTGAAATGATCTATTCCGGAAAAATCGAGGACGGCAAGACAATCGCAGCGATCATGAGCTATAAGGCGAAATACGAAAAATAGCGCAGCACGGTACTGCATAGAAGCGCCAAGGGGTGCGTGATACCTTTCACAGTACCAATTGAAAAAAATGCAAAATTCCCCCAGCAGCCGCATAGATTACAACGAGCGGATGCGCAGACAGCGTCACGATAGGTGCAGCAGTTCATGCCGTGACGCTGTTGTTATCTGTCGGCTTATGCCGGCGCTGTTAAAAATATAAAAACGGGGAATGCGATGTCTTTTTGGAAACGGTTCGGGCAGCAGGAAAAAAGATTGGGGGCGGTGCTTCTTCTGGCGGGATTTCTGGCGGGAATCGCCTGCGTGTGCTTTTTTCCGGGGCTATTTGTGCAAAATCAAGGCTTTCTGGATACGGATACGCTGTCGGGAATTTCAGAATGGGACATGAACCGGACAGGACTGTTTTTATACTGCCTGCAAAAAAGGCTTGGGATAACAGTTCTGTTCGTGTTGCTTGCACTCTCTGGGGCAGGGATGATCTGTTTGATTGTGCTTGCAGCGGGGAGCGGACTGGCGGCAGGGATGATCCTGACGGTGCTGTCGCTGCGCTATGGAATCCGAGGAAGCTTCTTTTTCCTGGCGGCGCTGGTTCCACAACAGGCGGTGCTGGTTCCGGGCTACTGTATGCTGCTGGAATGGTGCCTGCACAAAAAAGCTGCTTCGGGCGTGTGGATTTCCCTGGCGGTGATTGGAATCGGCTGTGCGGTAGAAGGGTATGTCAATCCATTTATTTTAAAAGCCGTGATGCGTCTGTTTTGGGGATAGGAGACACAAAATGCCAAATCAAGATATGGTGGAACTGGTATTTCCCGTACCGCTATCTGGTATTACCTGAAAATATGCCGAAAAATCGCCTGAAAATGCGGAAATTTCAACATTGCTTTTCTGAAATTCATTGTATATAATGGTTCCACACGACCGATACGGTCAAAAGAAGGGAAAGCAGAGGGATGGAAGCACAGATTGAGTCATTTATTGAATATTGCCATAATGTAAAAGGAACCTCCCGGAATACGGAGCTTTCCTATCGGCGAGATCTGTATCAGCTGGCAGATTTTCTGCGTGCCCAATATCAGATGACCAGGGTAGAGGATCTGACTGCGACGGCATTGTATGGTTATATCCGTTTTCTGGAAAAAAAGCAGAGAAAAGCTGCGACGATTTCCCGTAATATCGCATCGATTCGGGCATTTTGCCATTATCTGGTGCGGGAGGGCGTGCTGATGATGGATGTGTCGGAGACGCTCAAAGCCCCTCGGGTGGAAAAGAAGCTGCCCGGCGTGCTGAGTCCGGAAGAGGTGGAACGACTGATGGATGCGGTGCAGGGAACGAGTCCGAAGGAGCTTCGGGACAAAGCGATGCTGGAGCTTTTGTATGCAACCGGTATCCGGGTATCGGAGCTGATCGGCCTGAAGCTTTCGGATGTAAATTTAAAACTGTCCTTTTTGTTCTGTACGGAACAAAACCGCCAGCGTACGGTTTCGTTTGGAAATAAAGCGAAAGCAGCGCTGGAAGCGTATCTGCAGCATGGCAGACAGGCTCTGGTAGCGGAGGAAACGCAGCAGGCACTGTTTGTCAACTGCGCAGGAAAGCCGATGAGCCGTCAGGGCTTCTGGAAGCTGCTAAAAGGCTATGTGCAGCGCGCGGGAATCACGGAAGAGATCACGCCGCATACTCTGCGCCACTGCTTTGCGGCACATCTGGTTGCAAACGGCACAAACCTGCAGAGCGTGCAGGAAATGCTCGGACATGCCGACATCTCCACAACGCAGATTTATATCAATGTGAATCAGGAACAAATCCGGGAAGAAAAAAGGCTCATCCGTTAGGGTGAGCCTTTTTAGACGAATACGTAATTTTATTTCTGCGGACAGAATACCTGTTGAGCCTGCAAGCTGCCGTTTTGAAGACAGGTGATATTTAGTAATTCAGCTCCGCCAGATCGTAGATGAGGCGCTCGGAAGCTTCCCAGCCGAGGCAGGCGTCTGTGATGGACTTTCCATAAACGCCGCCGCCAACCTTCTGGTTGCCTTCTTCAATATAGCTCTCGATCATAACGCCCTTGACGAAGTTGTGGATGTCGGGGCTTAAATGACGGCTGTGCATCACCTCTTTGACGATTCGAACCTGCTGGTCAAACTGCTTGTTGGAGTTGGAGTGGTTGGAATCGATAATGCAGGCGGGGTTCTTTAAATCACGCTCGTTGTAAAGACCGAGCAGGATCTGCAGATCCTCGTAATGATAGTTGGGAATGTTGCGTCCGTGCTTGCTCGTCGCGCCGCGCAGGACGGTGTGGGCGAG
>ULZS01062938.1_pt1 | contig 11109 bp, 7 predicted proteins | sample 1963301 | NCBI WGS metagenome assembly ULZS01 (sample SAMEA4835895, study PRJEB28245) | human gut metagenome | biome: gut microbiome; material: fecal sample | place: Denmark | collected 2008 | reverse complement strand
GCTGGGTAAAGTTTTTCACATACTGGATAAATGCCTGGATATCACCGATCGTGATCACGTTTTTGATCGCCAGAAGTCCGCCGGTCAATGCCACGCAGGCGTAGCCTAAATTTCCGACAAACATCATAATCGGCTGCATCATACCGGATAAAAACTGGGATTTCCATGCGGAATCGTAAAGAATATTGTTGGTTTTTTCAAACTCTTCGATCGTATCCTTCTCGCGGTTGAATGCCTTGATGACGAGATGGCCGCCGTAAACCTCCTCAACCTGACCGTTGATGTGGCCTAAGTATTCCTGCTGGGCACGGAAGAATTTCTGTGATTTCTTTGTCACGAGTCCGATGAGTCCCATTGAAATCGGCAGGATCACAAGCGCGATCAGCGTCATCAATGGGGAGATACTCAGCATCATGATCAGAACACCGATGAGCGTTGCCACCGAGGTGATGATCGTCGTGATACTCTGGTTCAGTCCCTGGCCAAGCGTATCGACATCGTTTGTGATGCGTGAGAGCACTTCACCGTACGTGCGGCTCTCAAAATATTTCATCGGCATACGGTTGATCTTCTCCGAAATCTCTTTTCGAAGCTGATAGCACACCTTCTGCGTCACGCCCGTCATGATCCATCCCTGGATGAAGCTGAACAGGGCGCTCATCAGATACAGGCCAAGTACAAACAGCAGAATCGTTCCGATTCTTGCAAAATCAATGCTTCCTGTGCCCCGGATCTTTTCCATCAGTCCCTCGGACAGTGCGGTCGTAGCTTTTCCGAGAATCTTTGGTCCGGCAACGTTGAACACCGTCGAGCATGCGGCACAGATCATAACGATAAAAATCGCAATTTTATATTTTCCGATGTACTGGGCGAGCTGTTTGATCGATTTTTTCAGATCTTTCGGCTTCTCGCCCGGCTGCATGCCGCGGCCCATCCGTCCCATCGGTCCTCTTTTGCGCGGCTGCTGGTTCATTTCATTACTCATGGTCAGCCACCTCACTTTCCTTCAGTCCAAGCTCTTTCTCTGACAGCTGGGATTTCGCAATCTCCTGGTAAACCTCGCAGCTTCTCAGCAGTCCCTCATGCGTACCTTTTCCGACTACTTTTCCGTCATCGAGCACCAGAATCTGCTCCGCATGGAGAATCGTGCTGATCCGCTGTGCCACGATGATCACGGTGCTGTCTTTGACATTCTCCGCCAGTGCTTTTCGAAGCGCCGCATCCGTTTTCAGGTCAAGTGCAGAAAAACTGTCGTCGAAAATAAAGATTTTCGGGTCTTTTGCAATCGCACGCGCAATCGCCAGACGCTGTTTCTGTCCGCCGGATACGTTCGTTCCGCCCTGTGCAATCGCGGTTTCGTATTTGTCATCTTTTGCCTCGATAAACTCGGTTGCCTGCGCAATTGCGGCTGCCTTTTCGATCTCCGCATCCGTCGCATCGTCTTTTCCGAAGCGCAGGTTGGATGCGATCGTTCCCGAGAACAGCACACCTTTCTGCGGCACGAAACCGATCTCATCGCGCAGATCCTTCATCGTAATGTTTCGAATATCTTTTCCGTCGAGCGTAATCTTTCCGCCCGTCACATCATAGAGACGTGGGATCAGGTTGACCAGCGTCGATTTACCGCAGCCGGTGCTTCCGATGATCGCCGTCGTCTTGCCAGGCTCGGCAACGAAGTCGATGTCATGCAGCACATCCTCCTCGGCGCCCGGATAACGGAAGTTGACGTGATCGAAGCGGACAACTCCGTTGTGAACCTCCAGCTGCTCCGGATTTTTGACATCCTGAATGGAGGATTCTGTCTGAATGACTTCATCGATACGGCCGGCGGCAACAGCGGCACGCGGCAGCATGATTGACATCATTGTCAGCATCAGGAAAGACATGACGATCATCATGGCGTAGGTAATAAATGCAGTCATTGCACCGACCTGCATCGTGCCGGCATCGATTTTATGTGCACCGAACCATACGATTCCGACGGTCAGCACGTTCATAATCATCATCATACCAGGCATCATAAAGGTCATGACGCGGTTGGTGAACAGGGTTGTTTTGGTCAGTTCCTTATTCGCACCGTTGAAGCGCTCTTCCTCTTTGTCCTCTCTTCCGAACGCACGGATGACAGAGAGTCCGGTCAGGATTTCACGCGATACGAGGTTGATGTTGTCGACCAGTTTCTGCATCAGCTTGAATTTCGGCATCGCAAGGGAGACAAGCAGCATCACGTATCCGAGAATGACGATGATCGCAAGAACAATGATCCATTCCATACCGGCTCCCGTTTTCATGACTTTCAGCACACCGCCGATGCCAAGGATCGGAGCGTAGGCAACCATTCGCAGCACCATGACGGAGACCATCTGGATCTGCTGGATATCGTTCGTGCTTCGGGTAATCAGCGATGCGGTGGAGAACTGATCCATCTCCGCATTGGAGAATCCGACAACCCGTTTGAATACTTTTTCGCGCAGATCGCGGCCGATTCCGGCGCCGACGCGGGAGGCAAACAGTCCGACGAGAACAGTTACCACACCCATCAGGAGTGCCATGCCGACCATCTTGAGGCCTGCAGTCAGAAGGTACGTTTTCTGAATCTGGTCTACATCGAGACCCGCCGCTTTGTCTGCGGAAACTGCATACGCAATGCCCATCGATTTTACCAGGGAGCTTCCCATCGTATCAAGCGTTTTTTCCATGCTGTCGCGCATCGAGAGCACGGTGTCTTTATCCATCTGTCCGCTCTCGAGCATCGCTGCAAAGATTGGACGGACATCCACACAGGTGACTTCGACTTTGTTTCCATCGTCATCCTCTTTTTCCTGCTGGAAGCTCTTCAGCTCCACATGCATCATCTCGCCGATCTGCTCTATCGTCATGTTTTCAAACGCGGAAGCATCCTGACCGGTCTGCTGTGCCACGAGCTGTTTGAAGGCAGTTTCCTCCATCGCACCCATCTGGTAATTCATAAGGAGTGCAACGGTCAGCGTTTCATCCGCTGTATCTAGTTCTTTTTCGGAAGCTTTGTTCCGCTCATAATAGCCGTCCTTTTTCGTATAAAGGCTTTCCCACAAGTCTGCCTCATCATCCGTCATGATAAACTTTGCTGTCTGAAATTCTTCCTCTGTGATTCGTTTCGGTGTAACGTGCTCAACACCGCTGTTCTGAATGCCCACATCGATGATGTCGGATGTATACGACGGGAGCGACAGGTCGCACCACGCCTGGACAAACAGAAGCACAAGAATCACGAGAATCGATTTCCAGTACGGGATCATGTTCTTGAAAATCTTACTCATTTTTTCCCCTTTCTGTCTTTTTTTGTGTACCAGCTTGCCGGCACACTAATTCTGTCGTTTTCGGGTGTCAATTTCTTTTTCTGCGATCTCATAGATACGATCCAGATAAGCAACCAGCTGATCTATATCCTCTTCCTTTAACTGTGACATCACAGAGCAGCCAAAGTCCTGCATTCTGTCCCGTACCTCTTCCCCCTTTTTCCAGCCCTTCTCTGTCAGACTGATATACGTATTTCTGCGGTCTTTTTTGTCAACGCTCCGCTCTACATATCCTTTTTCCTCCAGCCCGCGCAGTGTGCGCGACACAGCCGGCGGAAGTGTTTTGGTCTTCGCCGCCAGCTCTGAGCTTGTAATTTTTCCGTTTTCTCCCATTTGCAAAATCGCACCCATAACGGAAAATTCGGAACTGCTGAGTCCCGGAATCAGGTCTGATACGTTCAGTTTTTTAAACTGGTGCACCGCACGAAACAGTTTTTCAAATGCATCCTTCATGTTTCCCCCTCCTTTTGCCGCAAATGCTTAACAGTGTTATTTATTTACGCGTGTTAAATAATAACACCGGCAAATTTCTATGTCAAGAAATTTGCCGGTGTTTATGTTTTTTTTAGAATTTACGCTACTCAAATAGAATTTGACAAACGCTGCCATTTTGTTTAGATTAGAAGCAAATACGAAAGGACACCTTCATTCCCATGCCAGGTTTTATTTTACATCTCACCGCAGCCCAAATGCTGTTAAAGCACCTCCCGTCCCACCCGGATTTTCCATATCCGATTTCATCGGTAAATGATTTTCTGATCGGAAATCTTCTGCCGGATGCGACGCAGCAGAAAGAATCCTCCCATTTCCGCGATCCGCTTTACCGCGAAAAAATGATGGTATTCCCGGATCTTACACGGTTTACAGCGAAATACCGTTCACTTCTGCCAGATTCGAGCGCACTGGGATATTATTTTCATCTTTATATTGACCGGAAATTTTTTAAGGATTTCATTCCGCAGATTGTGGAATTTTATAATGCGGATGGGGAAATTACAGATATGAGAGATGAGATTGCAACGGTTTATATCAAAAAATCGCGGACATCCATTCCTTTTTCCAGATATCTCACGGAGGAGTATTATTATGGGGATTATACACGAATGAATACATATCTTGTCAACCGCTATTGCATCCCGCTCGATCTCGATTCCAACGTCACGAACCCTGGAATCACAGAAATTCCGTATGAGAACGTCCAACAGGTACTTGACCTCCTCCATCACTTCCTCTCCGTCCCGCCGGAAGCCGCGCAGGATCTGAAGGTCTTTCCGCTTGAAGAGCTGCTTGCGGCACTGGAGCAATATGTAGAAGAGTTTTTGGCTGTGCCGAATAAGTATGTTCCATAATTTTCCATTCAAAAAGGAGCAGAACCCACACCGGATTCCGCTCCTTTTTCAGAATGTAATTTTTCCGTTTTCTCTTACACTACATCTTGAACGATCCCTTCTCTGTCATCCGTATCCATTTGTTTTTTTCTTCGATATTCCGTCGGTGTCCTCCCATAATATTTCTTAAATGTCTTGCAAAAATAATCCATATTTTCAAATCCCGTCTCGCCGGAAATTACAGTTATCTTTTTCTCCGTCGTGGCCAGAAGCTTTGCAGCCTCCTGCAGACGATACTTCACCAGATAATGCACCGGCGTATCGTGAAGATATCTTCGGAACAGATTCAATGCCGTACTTTTGCTCACCATAGCCTGCCCGGCGATATCCTCCAAGGTAAGATTCTGTCGGAAATTTTGATGAATATATTGCATCATCAGCTGTGTTCTTCCCTGTGAGGATGCCGTATTTTCTCTTTTTTTCTGCAGCACTTCCGAATCCATGTGCAAATAAAGCAAGTGCCACAATTCCTGCGTCAGAAATAAAGTAACCAGTTCCCGGTCTTTGTCTGATTCCTGCGCTTTGAGAATTTTCTGCATGAGCTCCAGTGCTTCTGCCTGCCATTTTATTTCCCTGCAAAAGACAATGCAGTCCACCTTACACGCCTGTATCGGTGCAATGTATTTTTTGTAAATCAGGCTGTCTGCCGGAGCGAGAAATGTCGGTTTCAGAGCGAAATTTGGCACAATCGCATGGCCTTCAGAAAAATAGCGATGCAAAATCTTTGAGTTAATAAAAATGCCCGTTCCCTGTCCCAGTGAAAACTGCTTTTCGCCAACCCAGAAGGTTGCTGTTCCCTCCTGTACAAAAACAAACTCAAACTCCACATGCCAGTGCCATTCTACACAATGAAAATCAAACAACGCAAGATCGTCGTAATACAATTGAAACGGATACTCACTGTTTCCATGCTGTATCGTTTCCATCATGGTTTCATCCGTTTGGATCTTGTTATAAAATGTATTAAATTCCATCTTTCCCCGCCTCCGTTTTTCAGGCACGCCCCTCTCTATTTTACGATATTATACAATAAACAGACGATATATTCCAGTGAAAGCGACACTATTTTACGTTATTATACAAAAAGAATCGTTGTCGCTCCATGGAACACGGTGAACGGCAACGAAACGAACACTACGGCCGCAGCAGTTCTGCCATTTTAAAAAACGGAGTATATCATCATGAAAAAGAACTACCACAAAACCTTAATTGCCTGTTATCTTGGATTTATCACGCAGGCAATTTCTGCAAATTTTGCACCTTTACTATTTCTTACCTTTCACAGAACTTACCATATTTCTCTTGGAAAAATTGCGTTTATCTCGACAGTATTCTTTTTCACACAACTTCTTGTCGATTTGTTCTGTGCCAGATATGTCGATAAAATCGGTTATCGTAGGTGTGTCGTTGCTTCTGAGATTCTTTCCGCCTGCGGCCTGATTGGACTTGCCTTTCTGCCCAATATTCTGCCAAATGCCTATGCAGGAATTTTGCTCAGTGCCATGATCTATGCCGCCGGAAGCGGACTGATTGAGGTTCTTGTCAGCCCAATCGTAGAAGCTTGTCCGTTTGACAATAAGGACAGCGTTATGAGTCTGCTTCACTCCTTTTACTGCTGGGGGTCTGTAGGCGTCATCTTACTCTCCACTGCTTTTCTGGCAGTTTTTGGTATGGAACGCTGGCCGATCCTCGCATGTATCTGGGCTGTACTTCCACTGTACAATACGTTTAATTTCCTTTCCTGCCCGATTGAATCACTCACCGGAAGCGAAGAAGGACTTACCATTCGTCAGCTGTGCCGTCTTCCCATTTTCTGGATTTCCCTTGTTCTTATGGTCTGCGCCGGAGCAAGCGAGATTTCGATGGCGCAATGGGCTTCCGCTTATGCCGAGTCTGCATTAGGTCTCTCAAAAAGCATTGGAGACATTGCAGGACCGTGCCTGTTTGCTGTGATGATGGGCATCAGCAGAACCTTCTATGGTAAATACGGGGAAAAAATTGACTTAACAAAATTTATGATCGCATCCGGTACACTTTGCCTGATCTGTTATCTGGCTGCAGCTCTCGCACCATATCCTCTTTTAAATCTTACAGGCTGCGTTGTGTGTGGTTTCTCCGTAGGAATTATGTGGCCGGGAACCATCAGTATTTCATCCTCTAAAATTCCACTCGGCGGAACTGCACTGTTCGCACTTCTCGCCATGGCCGGAGATATGGGTGGTTCCATTGGCCCATTTGTTATTGGATTTGTCACACAAAACACCGGCGACGATCTGAAGGCAGGTATGCTGGCCGGCTGCATTTTCCCTGCTGTACTGATTTTGTCTGTTTTTCTGCTCCGACAAAGGAACGCAGAGCAAAAATAAGCACCGAAGAGATACTGTAACGTGTCTCAGACACAGGAGCCGGACAGTCCGACTCCTTTTTTTCATGTCTCTGCAATATTTCTCACAACTCCCGAAAACAGAATCGATCCGTCCTGCCCCGTGACAAGAAACAGGAATGGACGATCCAGTACAAAGTCGATTTCGTCGTCCGGTATTTCTGCTGCGGCTTCTGAAACGCCAAGTTCTGTATACGCTGCTCCGGTTACTCCGTTTTCGTCGATTTCAAGCATGGCGGCGTGGTCTGCTTTGCTCAGGTATAAATTCTCTTTGTCCCCTGTTAATGGGCTGAAATCTGCCAGATCTGCATCCAGCGCATCCGTTACACCCAGTGCGCGCACCGTTTCGATCAGGTCTGTTTTTTCCGATACTTTAAATTTAGGAACAGACAGGTTCACCATAGGGGAATACCAGTTATCACTGCTTTCATCCCGCCGTATAACCTTCATCAGATCCGGATCCGATACCAGTTCATTGACATCGGTATTTTCATCCGGAAGCAGGAAATACATGGAGCCGCTGTCCTGAAGGCTAAGGCTGACTGCACGGAAATGTTCGCCCTGGTAGACATCCATCCATTCCGTTTTCTTCATCATGTCCACAGTGGTATCTCCCGCAGCTCCGTGGAAGGTTTCCTTCTCTGTATTCACTTCCCAGAAATTCTCCCGCCACATCGCCTTATAATAGATGGTTGATACCAGTTCAAATACCGTTTCCGGGGCGATCGCCATATTTTCGGTGTATTCTTTTAAAAGCCCTCCGGTATTATCATCCGTCCAGGTCCGCAGAGCCTGATTCATCTCTTCCGATCCAGGAGTCCCACGGAAGGTCGATGCATAATACTGTTCCGCCAGCCGCTGCAGCGTTGTGTCATTGTATGTTTCCTCACCATCCAGCCACAGCGAATTTGCCAACACACTTTTCAGCGCGGGTGTGTCTGCATAATTGCTTTCCCAGAGTGAAGAAACATTTTCCCGTAAGGTGTCCATGTCCTGCGCACCAAGCATATCCAGAATCTGCTGCCGCGTATTTCCATCCGAAGTTTCCGCCAGCATCGCAAACGCGATATACAGATTGATCGGCGAGCAGACGGTATTTTCATCCTCTGAAACCAGCATTTGTTTCATCAGGTTCTGATAATATGCATCCATTCCCGACTGCAGTTCTGCTGATTTTGCTGTCAACTCCCGGTACGAATCCCACCAGTCCCAGTGTGCATCGCTTTCCATGAATTTCTGCGCATCCATCGTCCGAGCCACAGATGCCGGATAAGCCGCCAGAACCGTCGTTACCCCCGACGGATAACGGACTGCAGAACCCTCCCGACCGTTTCTCCATGTCGCAACCCCCAGCACAGCTCCGCCGATGATCACCGCGCAGGCTGCGGCGGCCGTCCATTTTTTCCATACGCCTCTCCGCGGGTGGCGATCACTCCGTGCTTTTTCCACCATACCAGGCTCCAGATTTCCCAGCACTTCAAACAATTCTTCTTTCTTCATAATTCGAACCCCCTTTCCGTCAAGTGTGTATGCAATTTTCCACGGATCCGGTTTAATGAAACTGAAATATAATTTTCACTTCTTCCCAGCCGCTCCGCGATTTCACCGATACTGTCTACATACCAGTACCGCAGGACAAACATACATCGTTTCTCCTCCGGCAGCTTCTGCAGAAACTGATTGATCTCCGCGATCAGTTCTTTCATCTCCCACTGCCGCTCAATATCATCTTTCCCCGAAACACATTCTTCCAGCTCGTCCAATACTGCATCCATCTGACTTCCTCCGCGTTTTTTGCGATGCATTTTTCGATACAGATCAAACGAAAGATTTCTCGTTATTTTTCCAAGAAATGTGGATAACAGAGACGGCCGGTGCGGCGGCATAGCGTTCCACGCGTGAAGCCAAGTGTCGTTGACACATTCTTCTGCATCCGCCGGATTCTGCAGAATATTCTGTGCAATGGACGTACAGTATGTACCATATTTCATCGCAGACTCGCTGATCGCTGTTTCGTTCCTGTCCCAGTACATTTGGACAATATGAGTATCCTCCATATGGAAATCCCCCTTTCATCTATCATCACGCCATTTTGCAGAAAATCTTACACTTTTCAAAAGAAATTTCGGTTCAAAAAAGGGCGTGACCAAAGCCACGCCCTTCTATTCTTTTATTTTCTTTATGCCAGAATCGGTTTCAAAGCCTCTGCGAGTTTTTCTTTCTCTGCTTCTGCCTCTGCCAGATCCTTACCAAGTGTTGTGTAGTATACTTTGATTTTCGGCTCTGTTCCGGACGGGCGGACGATGACGGTTTCACCGTTTGCCAGTTTGTAGATCAGAACGTTTGCGGATGGGAGTCCTGTTTCTTCCGGTTTCTCGTAATCGGTTACTTTGACAACAGCGGAACCTGCGATCTCGGTCAGCGGCTCTTTTCGAAGGCCATCCATAATACCGGCCATCTTGTCCATTCCGCTAAGTCCCGGGAACTCGAAACTGTCTACTTTGTTCAGGTAGCGGCCATACTCGGCATAGATCTCTTCCAGTCTCTGTTTCAGAGAGCTTCCGATGCTTCTGTAGTAAGCTGCCATCTCGCAGATCAGCATGGAGCCGATGACTGCGTCTTTATCTCTTACATACGGGCCAGCCAGGTATCCGTAGCTCTCCTCGAATCCGAAGATGAAGCGGTCTACTTCGCCGTCTGCCTCCAGGTTTGCAATCTGATCGCCGATCCATTTGAATCCGGTCAGAACGCTGCGGAGCTCTACGCCGTAGTGCTCTGCAACTGCATCTGCCAGCGGTGTAGACACGATGGATTTTACAGCAACCGGTTTCTCCGGCATGGTGCCTTTCTCGATGCGGCCTGCGCAGATGTAGTCGAGAAGCAGAACGCCGACTTCGTTTCCGGTTACCAGCTCATAGCTTCCATCCGGGCACTTCATGGCAATACCAACACGGTCTGCATCCGGGTCGGTAGCCAGCATCAGATCTGCGCCGGTTTCTTTTGCAAGATCCAGGCCCTTTTCCAGTGCTGCAAAGATTTCCGGGTTCGGATAGCTGCAGGTGGTGAAGTATCCGTTCGGATACTCCTGCTCCGGAACGATCGTGATATCGGTGATGCCGATGTCTTTTAATACGCGCGTAACCGGTACAAGACCAGATCCGTTCAGCGGGCTGTAAACGAGTTTCAGTCCGGCGGTTTTACACAGACCCGGACGAACCTGACGGGATTCGATTGCTTCATACAGGGCATTCTTGCAGTCTTCTCCGACAAAACGGATCAGTCCTTCTTCCACGCCCTCTGCGAACGGCATATATTTTACGCCGGTCAGGATATCGGTTTTCTGAATCTCTGCGTATACGATTGCTGCAGCATCATCGGTCATCTGGCATCCGTCCGGGCCGTAGGCTTTGTAGCCGTTGTATTTTGCCGGGTTGTGGGATGCAGTTACCATGATACCTGCGTTGCAGTTGTAGTAACGGGTTGCAAAGGAAAGTGCCGGTACCGGCATCAGTGCGTCGTAAATTCTGACTTTGATTCCGTTTGCTGCCAGAACGCCTGCTGCTGTTTTTGCGAATACATCGCTCTTGATACGGCTGTCATAGCTGATGGCTACCGTCTGGTTTCCGCCCTGTGTTTTTACCCAGTTTGCAAGACCCTGTGTTGCCTGACGTACTACATAGATATTCATACGGTTTGTTCCTGCGCCAAGCACTCCACGAAGTCCTGCGGTTCCGAATTTCAGAGATACTGCAAAACGATCCTTGATCTCCTCATCGTTTCCTTCAATCCGTGCCAGCTCCGGGTTCAGGTCTGCGTCTTCCAGGTCAGCTTCCAGCCATCTCTTATACTCTTCCAGATACATATCTTTTTTTCTCCTGTTCTATTCTTTATTTGTAACTATTCAACGCCATGCGAAAGAGAAGAAAATCGTGAATCACGCTTGCATGAATGCGCGGCTTTCTGGAATTTCATATGGCGAGAAGCAACATCGAGATGCAGC
>ULZS01037669.1_pt1 | contig 11110 bp, 8 predicted proteins | sample 1963301 | NCBI WGS metagenome assembly ULZS01 (sample SAMEA4835895, study PRJEB28245) | human gut metagenome | biome: gut microbiome; material: fecal sample | place: Denmark | collected 2008 | reverse complement strand
GCATTCTTAACGGTTCTTAAAAAATATCGCCTTGAAGAACACTAGTGGATGTGGTATACTTTTATAAGTTTATAGATGTAGAAAAGCTGCATGGCTTTCCCGCATCCGCAGACAGGCGCTCCCCCGGTCAGAAAGCTGCCGTGCAGGAGCGCAGTTTTTTCGTTGGTCAAATCAGCAGGCAGGCCGGCGGCTCTGTGCGGCAAGCACGGGCGGCAGGGCGGCTTTGTGTCGTTTGAATAAATCTGTAGAATAAAAGGAAACATCTATGCGTTATACCTACGTCCGGCAGCACGATACCACCGACTGTGCGGCTGCCTGTCTGGCCATGGTGTGCCTGCACTACAAAAAGGAAGTGACCATCACCCGCCTGCGGGATATGATGGGTACCGACCTGAAAGGCACTAACCTTGTCGGCCTGCAAAAAGCCGCCAATGAACTTGGCTTTACCACCGCCGCAGTCCGCGTGGACCGCGAAAACTTCCTGAGCGACTTCTCGCTTCCCTGCATTGCACAGGTGATCACCGATCAGGGTCTGGCTCACTTTGTTGTGGTGTTCAAAAAGACCACCATCAAGGACGAGGGCGCGCGCCGCAAGCATATGCTGCAGGACGCCGAGACCCGCAAGGAAGAAGAGAAAAAGGGCAAAAAGCATAAGTGCAAGGATTACGTCATCATCGGCGACCCCGGCACGGAGCTGAAAAAGATCAGTCTGGACGAGTTCTACAAGAACTTTACCGGCGTGCTGCTGCTGCTGAACCCCACCTCCGAGTTCAAGGGCGGCAAGCTTGGCAGCAGGGACGGTAAAGGCGGCAAGGACGGTAAGGACGGCAAGAGCGGCAAGTACGGCATGATGAAGCGGTATATCGACCTGCTTCTGCCCCAGAAAAAGCTGTTCTTCTACGCCATCCTCAGCTCGGTGATCACCACCATTCTGGGCATCGCGTCCTCCATGTTCAATAAGATCCTGATGGACGAGGTGCTGCCCTACGGGCTGAATAACCTTTTGGTCACCCTGATCCTGGTGTTCAGCGTGGTCAGCATCACCAGCACGCTGATCGGCTTTGTGCGCCAGTGGGTGCTGATCCATCTGTCCATCAAGATCGATATCCCGCTGATGCTGGGCTACTTCGGGCACATCTTCAACCTGCCCATGAAGTTCTTTGCCACCCGCAAGACCGGTGATATCACCACCCGTTACTCGGACGCTGACACCATCAAATCCATCTTTACCAGCATTGCGCTGAGCCTTGTGATGGATATCTCCATGGCAGTCATCACCGGCATCATCCTGTTCCGCATGAACGCCATGCTGTTCTCCATCTCGCTGTTCATGGCACTGGTCAGCATCCTGCTGGTGCTGGTGTACAAGCAGCCCTATAAGCGGATCAACGAAGAGAGCATGGCACAGTCTGCAGCGCTGAACAGCCAGATGATCGAGAGCCTGCGCGGCATCGAGACCGTCAAGTGCAACGCCAACGAGCAGACCGAGCTGGATAATCTGGAACGCGAGTACATGAAGAGCCTGAAGATCAGCCTGCGCTCCAGCCGCATCAGCACCACGCAGGGTCTGATCTCCTCCTTCATCTCCACCGGCTTCAGTATGCTGACCACCTATGTGGGCATCAGTCAGGTGCTGAACGGCGAGATGACGCTGGGCGGCTTTATGGCATTCAGCACCCTGTCCAGCTACTTCACCTCCCCCCTGAGCAACCTGATCGGCCTGCAGATGCAGATCCAGGAAGCCAGCATCTCCATGAAGCGTCTGACCGAGATCATGGACTACCCCGCTGAGAACGAGACTGCCGAGGGTATGGAGCAGAGCGAGATGGAAAAGGTGGAGGGCGACATCGAGTTCAAGGACGTCACCTTCCGCTACGGCAACCGTGCCCCGGCACTGGATCATGTCAGCTTTACCATCCCCGCCGGCAAAAAGGTGGCGCTGGTGGGCAGCAGCGGCAGCGGCAAATCCACCATTACCAAGCTGCTGCTGAAGTACTACGACCCCGAGGACGGCGAGATCGATGTGAACGGCGTGAATCTGGCGGAGTACAGCAACCACTCGGTGCGCCGCGCCATCGCCTATGTGCCCCAGAACGTTGAGCTGTTCAGCAAGACCATCTACGACAACATCCGCATCTCCCGCATGGACGCTACGCTGGACGAGGTGAAGGAAGCTGCCAAGAAGGCTGACGCGCACGAGTTCATCCGCCACCTGCCGCTGCAGTACAACACCTATCTGGAGGAAGCCGGCAACGGCCTGTCCGGCGGTGAGAAGCAGCGCATCGCACTGGCGCGTGCCTTCCTGAAGGACTCCAACCTTTACATTCTGGACGAGTCCACCAGTAATCTGGACTTTGCCACCGAGACGCTGATCTTCAACATGATCTACGAGCAGCTGGCAGACCGCTCCATGCTGATCGTGGCGCACCGCCTTTCCACCATCCGTGACTGCGACCTGATCCTTGTGATGGATCACGGCAAGATCGTGGAGCGCGGCAACCATGAGGAACTGATGGCAAAGGATGGCCGCTATGCCGAGCTGTGGAATATGCAGCAGGGCATCTTCCGCAAGCGCAAAGCCGAGCCTGCTCCGCAGGCAGTTGCCGCTGTGGTGGAAGAGGACGACGACGGCGAGTCCATCACCTACTGACCGCACCGCATCCGTAGCTCTTGCCCGGATGCAGCATAAGCTTTTTTCCCGCCCGGCGGGAAACCGAAGAATGCCTCGTTATGGTGTGCCCGGAGGCAGACGCTTCCGGGCACCTTTTTGTTCCGGCTTACATTGAAAAAATAACAGGATTAGGGGTAATTTACTATGAACGAGATCAAAGTTGCTGAAAACAAGACCCTCAAGCTGACCAATGTTCTCTCCCGCGTTGTGCAGCCCGAGGAGCTGGCAAACCTGCCGGTCATCCTGACCCAGATGCAGAACTTTATGAAGAGCAACGGCGCACAGCCCATCGGCCCGCTGGTGCAGGCTATCGTGGAAGGCACCGGCCCGGACCATATGCCCGTCATGTACATGATGCAGCAGGCCACCCAGATGATCACCCAGATGGAGCCCGGCTACCACATGGACGCTGTGCTGCGGGTAAAGAACTGCTTGTACGCCCACTTTACCGGCCCTCTGGCCTTCAACCAGCTGGCCACCGCCAAGCTGCAGGTCCTGGCTTTTGAAAACGACATCAAGCTTAGCGGCAACAGCTACACCATCTACGTCAATCAGGACGAGGACGACGGCGTGATCGACGTGTTTATGGAGACCAAATAATTATGACAACGACCATTCAGAACCTTTCGGATCTGCAGGACCGCCGGATCATGATGGACAAAAAGCTGCCCCCTTACGGGTACGCCTTTGTCATTCTGACCGGGCTGTTCATGATCTTTCTGGTGATCTGGAGCACCCAGACCAACCGCATCTATGTCAGCCAGAACAGCGGTGTGGTGCAGGCCGCCAACAAGACCTACATCATGTCCAGCTACTCCGGCTCCATTACCGAGCTGTATGTCTCGGAGGGCAGCTATGTGAACGAGGGCGACCTGATCGCCCGGCTGAAGAGCACGGATCTGGATATGCAGAAGGACACCCTGCAGAGCCAGCTGGATATCTACCAGAAGCAGCTGGATCAGTACAACAAGCTGCTCAAGTGCATTCAGGACGACACCAACTACTTCGACGAGACCAGCGCTGAGGATCAGCCCTACTACTACCAGTACCAGACCTACAAAAGTCAGGTAGCACAAAAGACCTTTGACGCTTCTACCTATCAGACTGCCGGCTACTCCGACACCCAGATCAAGGCTTTGATGGAGCAGAACCAGAGTGAGCTGGAGTCCCTATACTACTCCACCATGCAGTCCATCTCCCAGAGCATCAACAGCGCACAGGTCAATGTGGACAACCTGCAGGCGCAGATGGATTCTTTGAACACCGGTGCCAACGATTACTTCATCTATGCGCCCACCTCCGGCGTGATCCACATGGACACCCCCTACAAGGAGGGCATGGTGCTGAGCGCCGGCTCTGCAATGGCTACTATTGCCAGCGAGAACGACGATCTGGAGATCGTGGCTATGGTGTCGGTGAACGACCGTCCCCTGCTGCACGTAGGCGACCCCTGCAAGATCGCCATCACCGGCCTGTCGGAGTATTCCTACGGCACGCTGACCGGCACCGTCACCTCCATTGACAGTGATGTGACCTCCAGCAACAGCACCTCCTACTACAAGATGACCATCAAGCCCGATGCCACCTATGTGGTGAGCCGCAGCGGCGACAAGGTGGATCTTGCCAACGGTATGAGCGTGACCGCCCGCGTGGAATACGATCAGGTCACCTATTTTGAGTATGCCATGGAGGCACTGGGCGTGCTGTTCCGCTAAAAGCGGACTGCACAGCACGGCAGGATGCCCCCCTTTTACACCACCCCAAAGAGGTACAAACAACATGATTCGAACCGCAAAGAAACTGGCCGCCTGTGTGCTGATGCTGGGTGTGCTGGTATGCGGCACCGCCCTGAGCGCTGCCGCCGCCGGCCTGCCTGTTGAAGCGCAGAACGGCGTTTCACTGCCCTGGTCCAAGGATGTCCCTGCCGAGAGCATTTCCACCGGCAGCTACTCTGCCAATATGCTGCTGGGCGCTTCCCAGCAGCTGTCCCCCGTGGTCAAGCCCAGTTACAGCACCGACTCTGTGGTCTTTTTGACCGATGACAGCAGTGTGCTGACCGTAAGCAGCAGCGGCGTGGTGCAGGCTGTGGGCGTTGGCACTGCCACCATTACCGCAGCCGCCGGCAACCAGATCTGCGCCTACACCATCGTGGTTTCCATGGACTCCTCCATGATCGTGACCGAGATGGACCTTTCCCTCTCCTCCAACACCATCTATGTGGGCAACTCGGTGTCGGCTTCGCTGCAGGTGCGCCCCAGTTCCGCTTCCAACTACGCCACCGTCACCCTGACCTCCTCTAACGAGAAGATCGCCACGGTGAACAGCTTTGGCCGCGTGACCGGCGTGGCGCCCGGCACTGCCACCATTACCGCTGCCTGCGGCTCGGTGGTGGCCACCACCACCGTTACGGTGCTTGCCCTGCCCACAGACTCCACCGGCACAAGCGGCACTACGTCCAGCAACAGCGGGCAGGTGATCACCCCCAGCACCAACTACATCGTGCTCAAGCCCGGTGCCACCCGCACCATCACGGCTAAAGCCACCCCTGCCAGTGCATCCCAGTCCTTCACCTTCAAGTCCGGCAACAGCAGCATTGCCACGGTCAGCCCCTCGGGCGTGGTCACGGCGGTGGGCACCGGCTCTACCTCCATTACCATTTCCAACGGCAAGGCCACTGCCATGGTCACGGTCATCGTGAACCGCTCGGCAGATGCTTCCTCCGGCAGCGACAACAGCAATGCCGGCACCAATACCCCGGACGACAACACCTCCATCCCGCTGGACCCTGTGGTGCAGACCATTCAGGACAGCACGGAGGATCAGGTGGTGTTCAACCAGTCTGAGGTACCCATCGTGACCGGCGAGATCCTGAACGCCCTGCGCACCACCGGCAAGACCCTGTGCGTGGTGGGCGACGGCTACACCATGAACGTTTCCGGCAAAAACGTAAAGAGCACCACCAGCGAGATCGACACCGCCATCACCTTTACCGAGAGTGAAGAGGGGCTGGAGTTTGAGCTGGACAACGGCCGTGCCCTTCCCTGCGCGGTGCAGCTGGAGCTGGATGTGAGCACCTACTCCCGCCTGTACCTGTACAACACCATCAGCAACAAGTGGCAGTACCTGAACAGCTACAAGGACGGCGTGATCACCGCCGACACTGCCGGCCGCTACCTGCTGACCAACCAGAACCTGCGGTTCGGCAATATCAACTGGTCCTTCTTCATCGCCGGCGGCGTGGTTGTGATCCTGATCGCCGTGGTCTACATCGCGTTCAAGAAACGCTACTGGTTCTGGTAAGCGCCCCTGCTCTTCCCGCATATAACAAGCCGCCCGCTGCACACCATTTCGTGCAGCGGGCGGTTTTGTGTTCTATTCTTCCCTGTTACTCCACCGTTACGCTCTTGGCAAGGTTGCGGGGCTTATCCACGTCGCAGCCGCGCAGCACCGCCATGTAGTAGGCGAACAGCTGCAAGGGCACGATGAGCTGCAACGGCATCAGGATGTCGTCGTACTCGTCCAAGCGGATGACCTCGGTGGCAACGCCCTCCGGCACTTCCGCGTCCTTGGTGGTGAACAACAGCACCCGTGCGCCGCGGCTGCGGGTCTCCTTGGCGTTGGAGATGGTCTTTTCGTAGACGTTCTTCTGGGTCGCCAGCGCGATGACCGGCACGCCGTCCGTGATCAGGCTGATGGTGCCGTGCTTCAGCTCGCCTGCCGCGTAGGCATCCGAGTGCACATAGCTGATCTCCTTCAGCTTCAGGCTGCCCTCCAGCGAAAGGGCGTAGTCGAACCCACGCCCGATGAAAAAGCAGCTCTGGGTGTTCACATAGCGGCTGGCAAGGTACTTGATCTGCTCGCAGTCCGCAAGGCGGGGCTTGATGACCTCGGATGCGTGCAGCAGCTGGGCGGTGTAGTATTTGGTCTTTTCCTCGGTCAGCTGCCCGCGCGCGTAGGCCAAGCGCAGGGCAAACAGGTACAGCACGCACAGCTGCACCATATAGGCCTTGGTGGACGCCACCGCGATCTCGGGCCCGGCGTAGGTGTACATGACGTAATCCGCCGCCCGGGCGATGCTGCTGCCCACCACATTCACGATGGCAAGCACCGGCACGCCCCGGCTCTTAGCCAGCTTGAGGGCAGCCAGCGTATCGCTGGTCTCGCCGGACTGGCTGATGATGATGACCAGATCCTCCGGCTTCAGGATGGGGTCGCGGTAGCGGAACTCGCTGGCGATATCCACCTCTGCAGGCACCCGCGCCAGCGCTTCGATGGCGGTCTTGCCCACCATACCGGCGTGCATGGCTGTGCCGCAGCCCACCAGATGCACTGTGCCGATGCTGCGCAGCTTTTCGTCCGTCAGTTCCGGGATGCGCAGCTCCGGCAGACCGTTCTCCACCCGGGGGCTGACCGTTGCCGTGATGGCGGCGGGCTCCTCGTTGATCTCCTTGAGCATAAAGTGGGGGTAGCCGCCCTTTTCGGCTGCTTCCATGTCCCAGTCTGCGGTCAGCTTTGTGCGCTCCACCGCCTCGCCGAACTCGTTATAGAAGCGGATGCCCTGTGCCGTGCACACCGCCATGTCCCCTTCTTCCAGCACGCTGTAGCTGCGGGTGTACTTGAGCAGCGCCGGGATATCCGATGCCACAAAGTTTTCGCCCTCGCCCCAGCCCACGATGAGCGGGCTTTCCCGCTTGACCGCAAAGATGGTGTCCGGGTAGTCCTTGAACAGAACCGCCAGCGCGTAGCTGCCCCGCACCTTGGCAAGCGCAGCCTGCAAAGCCTGCAGCGGCTCGCCCTGATAGCAGCTGTCGATGAGCTTTACCAGCACCTCGGTGTCGGTCTCGCTGGTAAAGGTGTAGCCTTTGGCGACAAGGCGCTCCTTCAAAGCGCCGTAGTTTTCAATAATGCCGTTGTGCACGATGCTGACCCGGGGCGTGGAGTGCGGGTGGCTGTTCACATCGCTGGGCTCGCCGTGGGTCGCCCAGCGGGTATGACCGATGCCGCAGCCGCTTTGGGGCAGCGCCAGCTCTTCCAGTTTGCTGCGCAGGGTGGAGAGCCGCCCCTTGCTTTTGACCACGCGGATGCCGTCCCGCTGGGTAAGCGCCACACCGGCAGAATCGTACCCGCGGTACTCCAGCTTTTCCAAACCATCCAGCAGCACCTGCTGGGCGCTGCGCATCCCGACATAACCTACAATGCCACACATACAAAATACCTCCAGACCGACTGCGGCGCGCCGAAATGCGCTGCTGCACAGTCAGTTTCCTCTATCAAAGTCTATGTTCTTGTATGGCTTTCTTTGCAGGGTTCTGTTCCGGTATTGCTGCCGGTTTTTGCCCTGTTCTGCGGCTGGTATAGCCCTCAGCCGGAGAAACATCCGCCGAATCTTTCGATGATCCCTCTCCTCGTCACCCTCACGGCTGTCACCCGTGTGGCCCGGCGCTTTGCGTCAGCTTGCGGTACACATTCCTTCTTTCAAAGTTGTTTGGGGCTCAGTGCATCCCCAGCATTTTATGCAGTTTGGGCTGCCACTTCAGCTTGTACAGCAGCAGCAGATTGCACAGGGCGCGGTCGTAAAGGGCAAACGCCACGTTGCCCATACCCAGTGTGAGCAGGGTCATTGCCAGCGCAGTGGTGCGCAGCTCCTGCGAAATGCTGCCCGCCGGCACCAGCACCAGCAGCAGGCCGTACATCGCCAGAACCGCCCCGTTGCACAGCAGCAGCTTGCACACCAGCTGCAATGCCCGGGGGCGGATGCGGTCGAACCGGGGCTTTACCAGCGGGTAATAGCCCAGCAGCACGGTGAAGATCAGGGCGATCTCCTTATCCGGCACAAAGAGCAGCCCCAGCAGACTGACGGCGGCGTACGCCGTCCACGCCATGGTGATGCCGCACTCCATGCACACCGTTGCAATGAGAAAGCTTGCCACCGCCGGTGCGATGAACATGGCAATGGGGATGATGGTGCCCAGCAGCATCAGTGCCACGCACAGTGCTGCCGCCATGCCGCAGTAGGCCATGGCCCAGCTTTTGCTTCTTCGCTTCTTCATGGGATCTCCCACTTTTCGGTATCTACATCCTGCTCCAGCGGGTAGACCGCGTGTTGCAGACCTAAGATCATGATATTGTTCAGCAGGGTGTCATTCAGCTTGAGGTCCAGCATCTTGTACGCCCGCATCAGGTCGTTGACCGCAGCCAGTGCCTGCCGCCGGGCGTTCTCTATGGCAGCAGCCTGCCCGTTGAGCTCGTTGACCACGAACACGTTGTACTGGCCGTTGCGGCGGTCGGCTTCAAAGCGCTCGGCCTTGTCCAGCAGATAGAAGATGCGTCCGATGCAGCTGCCGATATACCGCATACTCTTGCGCTGGTTGGGGTCATCCGTAGCCAGCGTAGAGTACAAAGCGCCGTAGACGTTGCTCATAGGTTCAGCCGCAAGGGCGTAGTTTTTGGCGCTCAGGTTCATCTGCACCACCGCCTGCTCCCGCTCCTGCGCAAACAGCCGCTCCAGTGCCGGGTTTTCCTGCCGCGCTTTCTCGTAGGCGCGGCGCAGCAGCAGCTTGTCCGCTGCGCGGCGCAAACGCTTGACCGGGCGCAGCTCGCTGTACTTGCGGTCCTGCAGATTATGCCAGCCCATCAGGATCTCCGTCTGCGCCGCCTGCCGGATGCCCAGCGTCTGGCACATCATGCTGCGCCGGAACGGCGTGCCGGGCATCCGCTGCCGTTTGCAGGTGGGCATACGCCCCGCCAGACTGTCGGACAGGATGGCAAACAGCACCCCGTTGGTGCGCAGCAGATGGCAGGCGTAGAAGCCGTAGGACTTATACATCTGCCGCCGCACCCCGCGGAGATAACGCATATAGGTGTTGTAATCCCGGATCGTCAGTTCCGGCAGATAGGGCCGCATCCGTCCCTTCATATAAGCCAGCCATCCTTTCTGTACAGTTTTTGTATCCTGCGGTCAATAAGGTTAGTATAATCCTTTTTGTTCGGCAACGCAACTGCCGGATGCAAAAACTGCTGTAATTTGTCATTATGCCGAATTTTGTGAAATCTATTTTTCTATTAAAAATACCCGCAGACCGTCTCTTTTCAGTAAAAGATGATCTGCGGGTGTTTGTGGCGGATTTTCCCGGCAAAAGACACACTTTTCCGGTGCAATGTCTGCCGGGCGGGCAGTCAAATGACCTTACTTCTTTTCAAAATGGGTGCGCTTGCCGTCAAAGCCGGATTTGGGCATGGGCTTTGCCATCTTTTCGGTCTTGGGGGCGTTATAGTACATATACAGCTGGCAGGGGATCATGCCGTTGTACATCTTGCGGCGCTTGTTGGCGCGCTTGCCGTAGTGCAGCTCAAAATCCATATCGGCGGTAATGGCGTACAGCCCGGCGCAGGGGCTGGCTTCCATCTGCTGTCCCAGCGTGCGTGCCAGCTTGGCAGCGCCCTCAATGGTGCCCAGACGCTCGCCGTAGGGAGGGTTCGTCAGCACGATGGCCTCCGGCTTTGCGGCAAAGGTGGCAACATCCGCCACCTCAAAGTGGCAGCGGTTCTCCACACCCGCCAGCTTGGCGTTGGCGTTGGCCTGTGCCACGGCGGCGGGGTCGATATCGTAGCCGTAAGCTTCAAAGCCCACGTCCAGCTTGGACTCTGCCAGTGCCTTCTGGCGCTGCTCTGCCCACAGGGCAGCGGGCACAAAGCTGTAGCGCTCGGCGGCAAAGCGGCGTTTCAGCCCTGGGGCAATGTTCATGGCCTTCTGCGCGGCTTCGATCAGCAGGGTGCCGCTGCCGCAGAAGGGGTCCTCCACCAGGCTGTCGCGGCGCACACGGCCAAGGTCGGCGATGGTAGCCGCCAGCGTCTCACGCAGAGGGGCTTCCATGGCGTTGCGGCGGTAGCCGCGCTTGTGCAAGCCCTCGCCGGTGGTGTCCAGCATGATCTCGCACACATTTTTGCGCAGCATAAAGCGCACCTTGTACTCCACGCCGCTCTCGGGCAGCACGGTGGTGCGGTGACCCTTCATCAGGCGCTTGACCACCGCCTTTTTGATGACGCTCTGGCAGGCGGGGATGCTGGTCAGCTGGCTGTTCAGGGAAGAGCCGGTGACCGGGAAGGCAGCATCCGCAGGCAGAAACTCCTCCCACGGGATGGAATACACGCCATCGAACAGCTCGTCAAAGGTGGTGGCCTTGTAGCGTGCCAGCAGCAGCATCACGCGCTCCACGGTGCGCAGGTTGAGGTTTGCGGCGGCAATCATCTCTGCCCCGCCGCAGAAGCTCAGACGGCCATCCTCCACCCGGATGTTCTCTGCGCCAATGCGGGTCAGCTCAAATTTAGCGGTGGATTCGCACCCGAAAAAGCAGGGCGCGATCAGTTCAAATTTTGCGGGCATGGTAGTTCCTTTCTGTTCTGTACCGAAAAAACAGACCTGTCCGACCGGGGACAGGC
>ULZS01087586.1_pt1 | contig 11192 bp, 7 predicted proteins | sample 1963301 | NCBI WGS metagenome assembly ULZS01 (sample SAMEA4835895, study PRJEB28245) | human gut metagenome | biome: gut microbiome; material: fecal sample | place: Denmark | collected 2008 | reverse complement strand
GCTTAAGCCGCAAGGCGGGAATTGTGCGGTGTTGCCATAGGAAAATGTGGTTAGAGCTTGTGATTAAATTCGCAAGGCAGCAATCATAAAGCAGTAAAAGCATGCAGAATGCGAAAAATCAATCCCCTGGCGCATAACGCTTATTTCAGCGTTCCATCCAGTACCTGCTGGTAATACCATGGCTTGGGTGCGCGGAACACCTTGCCAGCCAAAGCGGCAAACTGTGGGTCGCTGATCTTTTTGGGGAACACCAGCTCCCAGGCGCACAGAGCCTGATATTTCAGCTTCAGCTCCCGGTTGGCGGCATTGTTGCCATACTTGGAATCGCCCAAAATCGGGCAGCCAATGCTGGCCAGATGAGCGCGGATCTGGTGGGTGCGGCCCGTTACCAGCTCCACCCGTAATAGCGCCAAACGTCCGCTGACGGCAATGGTATCATATGCGGTAATGATCTCTTTTGCACCGGATTTCGGCTCGTCCAGAATGCGCACAATGCCATGCACAGAATCTTTCGTTAAAAAGCTGTGCAGCGTGGCAGCGGGTGGTACCGGGCGGCCAAAGGTTACGCACAGGTAAGTTTTGCGAATCAACCGCTCTTTGATGGCGTTTACCAAAAATTCTTCCGCCGCCGCAGTCTTTGCCAGCAGCACAAGGCCGCTGGTGCCGGTGTCCAGCCGGTGGCACAGGCGCGGCTCATGGGCGGCGTCCCACCGCTTTTCCTCATACAGGCGGCGCAGTACGCGGTTCAGCAGGGTGTCAGCTTCGTCGCCATCCACCGGGATACCCGCGGGCTTGTTGGCCACGATCAAATCATCGTTTTCATAAATAAATTCCGCCGGGGCGCGTGCCTGCAAAAACTCCGGCCCCTCCTGGGAGGTCAGTCCAAGCTGGTCGTCCAGCAAGTAAACGCGGATCACATCGCCGTTCTGCACACGGGTGGCAAGGGGCTGCTTTTTGCCGTTCAGCTTAATTTTGTTTTCCCGCAGCGCCTTGTTCAGCCGCCCCAGCCCCAGGGCAGGGAACTGCTCCATCAGGTATTTGTCCAGCCGCACGGGCAAAAGGCTTTTTACATGTAGTTCCTGCATTATTTACTCTCCAATTCTTTATCCCACAAAACGGTCGCGTCCGGTATATCCAGTGTCACCATCAGCCAGCCTGCATCGTGGTCGTCAATCGTTTTAATTGTGTATTCTTTCCCATCGGCGCACAGCACACTGGCATGTTCCAGCTTGCGGCGCACAAAGGGGGAATCTGCAAAGCATACCGTCTGTTTCGTTTCGTCCAGCACACCGCGGTTCCACAGAGCGTCAGTGTAATCCGCAAGGCGCAGGGGATAATTTTCGTCATAGGGGGTGCACAGCGCATCAAAGTTCTGCCCCTGCAGCCCCGGCGCAATCACATACCAGCTGCATGTGCCGTCCGTACTCGTTACCCTTCCGCACCAGGCATTGTCCTTCACCGGTTCCACGGCCTGCAAAAAGGCACTTTCCTCTGCAAACAGGTACAACGTATCCTCCCGCACGGTTCCGTCGGCAAGTTCCGCCAGCAGCGTTTTACGCTGGGCAGCCAGTGCCGTTTCATCATAGCGGGCGGCAAACGGGTCGTTGGTCGTCATGCCGTTGTCCGCGGCAAACAGGGCTAGATGCAACGCGTCATCTTGAATTTCATCCATTGAGACAACCGCCGTATACTGCTGCGCTGCCTGCCAGAAATCGCTCTCCATCTCGGTGGGAAACGCATCGGTCTGCATGGCCTGCAGCATTGCCGCACTGCGCTGCACCATGCCGGGGCTTACATCCCAAACCTGTACCACAGCCAGCAGGGCAGCACCCGCCAGCAGCCAGCGGCCTTTCAGCCGGGCAAGGCCCACAAGGGTTAGCAACATCAGCAGGTAATAGATTGGCCAGAACAGCCGCCCACTGGAACGGAAAATGGAAAACAGTTTGATCAGCGAAGCGGGCAGCGGCAGCGTGGCAAGCGTTGCGCCGTTTGCGGTAATCACGTTGCTGATGGCAAACACCGTTAAAACCGCGCAGCAGCAGGCCAATGCCCAGTGGCGGCGCAGCATGCCGCCCAGTTGCCGCCGCAGCAAAACCACCGCAATGGGCAGGGCAATCAGCACGCCCAGCCCCAGGTAGGCAAAGGCATCATAATTGCCGTAAACCTGGTTCTGTGCGGGCAGCACCCGGCTGTACAGCACGCCGTTTACCCCCACAGGGTTCCACAGCGCATTCAGGTTCATGCAAAAATAGCCATACAATGCCTGCCCGCCGCTGGAAGCACTGCCGTACAGCAGCCCCAGTGCCCAGCCCAGCAGTGCCGTGCCGCCAAAGTTGGCGGCAAGGTACAGGCCGGGCCCCGCAAGCTGGCGGTTGTGCAGTGCATATTCCAGCAGCAGCGCCAGCGTGATGGCATAGGTCATCGGCAGAAAGTAGGGGTGGATGCCTACCGCCAGCACGTTCAGCGCAAACAGCCCGCGGGAGGCATACTGCCCTTTGCGCCGTGCAGCAAAATAAAAATAGAGTGCAGCCAGCACAAAAAACTGTGCCCCCAGCGAGGTATGCCGGAACACACGCTCAAACAAAACCGGGCTGGTAACAAACAGCAGGTCCGCCGCAAGCGGTGCCGCGCACCCCGGCAGGAACAGTCCTGCCAGCAGCGCGCCAAACCCGCCCTGCAACGCAAAGCAGACCAGCGTGAACCACCCCATATACTGGAACGTTCCGCCCACAAGGTTGGCAACCGGCTTTAACAGGGCAGCCAGCAGCGGGATAGAGTCAGTATAAGCAATGCTCAGCCCATCCGGGTAGTTGATGCCGCGGGCAATGCAAAGCGGCCAGCCAGCGGAGCTTTGGCGGTAAAACAGCCACCCGGCATAATGCTGCTGGATGTCCTTTTCAATATATCCACCGCGGCAAAAGGCATCGTTGGTTACATCCAGTGTGCTGACCCCGAACACCAGCACAAACACCAGTACCCCCAACAAGGCACCGCCGAGGAACAACCGCCCATTGCGGGTAAGTTTTGGTAAAGTTGAATTTTTTGCCAGTAGTAACACATCCTTTGGGGCAAAGAAATAAAATTTGAAAGCTGATATAAGCTAAGGCAATACCGCATAATTCTAAGTGCCGATACGGCAAGCGAGGTGCGGCAGATGCTAAGCCAAAAGCGCAGATAATACTGGATGCTGCAAAGGTGAGCGCCGCCAGTGGCGGAAACAGCGAACCGAAGCAGGGGCAGCGGTCGCAGAGTGCGAGGGGTTTTTGCCCCCGAAGCACGATGCGGGTACCGCAACCCGACATTATCGAGCATTTTGGCAACGCAGATGCCGTGCCGCAGCTGCCGGAGCGGTGCTTAAGCCGCAAGGCGGGAATTGTGCGGTGTTGCCCTAAATATCAAACAATAAAACAACTTTATTATAATATACACGCAGTAAAATATCAACGCAAACCATGCCGAATCTGCCCCATGCCGGGCATGGCAGCAATCCACCGTGGGCGAAAAACACCTTGCATCCCGCCGCAACAGTGGATATAATGTAAAATTATACAAAATAATAAAGTTTCATGCCGCTGCGGCGGCCGGAAAAGGGGTACAGGAAAAATGAATTTTGTTTTTATTTCACCGCATTTCCCGGAAAATTACTGGAATTTTTGTGACCGCCTGCGTGCCAATGGCGTAAATGTGCTTGGCATTGGCGATGCCCCTTACGAAACGCTGCCCGCCCTGCTCAAAAGCGCACTGACCGAGTATTACCGTGTGGACAACATGGAAAACTATGATGAAATGCTGCGCGCCATGGGCTTTTTCACTTTCAAGTATGGCAAGATCGACTGGGTAGAAAGCAACAATGAATATTGGCTGGAACAGGATGCCCGCCTGCGGACAGATTTTAATATCACCACCGGTATTAAATCCGCTGAGATCGAAAAGTTTAAGCGCAAATCCGTGATGAAAACCTACTACCAGAAAGCCGGTATCCCCACCGCCCGCTGGTGTGTGACGGCAGATGTAACGGAGGCCCAGGCTTTCGCCAAAACTGTCGGCTGGCCCGTCATTGCCAAGCCAGATAACGGCGTGGGGGCAAACGGCACCCATAAGTTCAAGAATAAAACCGAGTTGAACAAATTTTTCCAGCAGGAGGGCCCCAATGCGGCCAACTATATCCTGGAAGAATTTGTGGATGGTGAGATCGTGACCTTTGACGGCGTGGCCGATGCCAATGCCGAGCCGATCTATGCCGCCAGCCATGTTACGCCGGACAGCATCATGGAGATTGCCCATGGCAAAAAGCCGATGTGGTACTATGTTGCACCGGAAATCAGCCCCGAACTGCGCAAAATGGGCGAAGCTGCCCTGAAAGCCTTTGGTGCCAAAAGCCGCTTTTTCCACCTGGAATTTTTCCGCCTGAAAACCGCCAAGCCCAGTCTGGGTAATGCGGGGGATATCCTGGGGCTGGAAGTCAACATGCGCCCGGCTGGCGGCTATACGGTGGATATGCTCAACTATGCCGGCGGGCTGGACCTGTACCAGATTTGGGCCGATATGGTGGCATTCGGCGCTGCGCACCATCCGCTGGCGCGTTACCACCGCTACTGCTGCTGTGCGGGCCGCCACGATGAACTGCGCTACCGCATGCCGCATGAGGAGCTGCTGAAAAAGTACCGCTCCTGCCTGAACGCGGCTCCGCGCCTGCCGGAAGTTCTGGCCCGCGAAATGGGGGACCAGCTGTACATTGCCAGCTTTGAGGACGAAGCCGCCATGCAGGCGTTCCGCCGCGATGCCCTGGCCCGCCCGCGCGAATAACAGCAGGCAAAAATGGAGCGGACAAATCGGACAAAATCGAACATCTTGTGAATTTTATCCGCACAAATTGTAACATCTTGTAGTAAGCACTTGCTATTTACAGCCAAACCAGATACAATATATTCTGTATTTTTGGAGCCAGAAATAAGAGCTGCTACCCCCGTGAAGGGCAAAGCGGTTCCTATTGGGCAGAAGGAGCACCGCGGTGGAACAGGTATTTTTCATCAACCCCGTTGCAGGAAAACGGGATGCAAGCGCAGAGCTTGTGCCCCAGATCCAGGCGGCGGCCCGCCAGCTCCAGCTGCCCCAGCCTCAAATTGTTGTCACACAGTATGCCGGTCAGGCTCGCGAAGCAGCCCACCGGTATGCGGCATCCGGTACCCCGGTGGCGCTGTATGCCTGCGGTGGAGATGGAACGCTGAACGAGCTGGTTCAGGGCGCGGCAGGCAGCGCGAATGTAGCGGTCGGCTGTGTGCCCTGCGGCAGCGGGAACGACTATGTGCGCAACTTCGGCGCGGCGGGCCAAGCGCCTTTTTTAGATTTTGCCGCCCAGCTGCAGGCACAGCCCTGCCGGGTGGACCTGCTGCAAACATCCCTTGGTATCGGAATCGATATCTGCGCCGCCGGGCTGGACGCTCAGGTGGCATATGGCATCCCAAAATTCCGGCGGCTGCCGGGATGCGGGGGAACAGCAGCCTATACGCTCTCGATTCTACAGGCTATGCTCAGCCGCTTCGGCCACAAGCTGCGCGTTGCGATCGACGGCAAAGAGTATACCGGTACTTATATGATGGCGGCCATCTGTAATGGTGGCTATTACGGCGGCGGTTATCAGGCTGCGCCCTATGCAGCCATGGATGACGGCCTGCTCGATATTGTGCTGGTCAAACCCATCTCCCGCATTCAGGTTGCGGGAATTTTGGCCAAATACAAAGCCGGGCGGCACATGCAGGATGCCGATACCATCGTGCCGGAGTTCCGCAGCTTTATGACCTTTTACCGTGCCCGCAGCGTGGAAATGCAGGTGCTGGACAACCGCCCCATCATTGCCACAATTGATGGCGAGTGTGCCCCGGTGATGGAGTTGAAAGCGGAAGTTCTGCCATCTGCGTTGAATGTGCTGTTGCCGCGGCCTGTCTGCGGCAGCGCGGTCATCCGTGGGCTGCACGAATGCCCGATGCAGGCAAAAGCAAAATAAAACCATGGCAAACGCGCCAGAACAAAGCGCTGATTGCCGTACTTGAAAGAAAATCCGCGGCCAGCTGGCCCGGGGAGGGAAAGATATGTCAGAAGCAAAAGTAAGGGTTCGTGTGGCCCATAACGCCATGCACCTGCCGGTGGTTGCACTGCGCGGGCTGGTGGTGTTCCCCAATAATGTGGTCCACTTTGAGGTGGGCCGCCAGAAGTCCATTGCCGCCATCGAGGCTGCCATGCACGCCAACAGCAATATTTTTCTGATTGCACAAAAGGATATGGAGACCGAGGAGCCCACGGCCCAGGATCTGTATGCCTATGGCGTCATTTCGGAAATTAAGCAGGTGCTGCGTGTATCCGAAGATCTGGTCAAGGTACTGGTAGAAGGAAAGTCCCGTGCCAAATTGCTGGACTTGGATGCCAGTGGCAAATACCTGCAGGCTGATGTCCGCCCCGCTCCCGTGCGCGGTGTGGCACCAGATAAGCGCACCCAGACCGAGGCGTTGGTTCGCAGCCTGAAAGAGTGCTTTGAGGAGTATCTTTCCTACAGCCCGCAAATCTCCAAGGATGTGGTGTATAACATCGTCTCCTCGGATAATCCGCTCTACCTGAGCGAATACATGCCGGCCAACCTGCTGCTGAAATATGAGGACAAGCAGACCATTCTGCAGGAAAATTCCATCCCCAGCCGGTTGGAAAAGCTCCTGCTTGTGATGCGCCAGGAATGTGAAGTGCTGGCCATTGAGAAAGAACTGGACGATAAAGTGAACGTCCAGATGGATAAAAACCAGCGCGATTACTACCTGCGGGAACAGATGCATATCATCAGCGAAGAACTGGGCGATGCCGAGGATACCCGTGCCGAAGCGGAAAAGTATGCCCAGAAGATTCAGGACCTGCACCTGGATGCCGCCAGCGAGGAAAAGCTGCTGAAAGAATGTGAGCGCCTTGGCAAAATGGCCGGCAATCAGGCCGAAATCAGCGTGATTCGCAGCTATCTGGATACCGTCATTGGCCTGCCCTGGCACACCTTTACCAAGGATGATCTGAACCAGGCCCATGCCCGCAAGGTGCTGGACCATGACCACTATGGTCTGGAAAAGGTCAAGGAGCGCATTCTGGAAATTCTGGCCGTCCGCCAGCTCAATACGGACGTCAAGGGCCAGATCATCTGCCTGGTCGGCCCTCCGGGTGTCGGCAAAACCTCCATTGCGCGCTCCGTTGCCGCCTGCGTGGACCGCAACTTTGCCCGCATGAGCCTTGGCGGCGTGCATGATGAAGCCGAGATCCGCGGCCACCGCCGTACATACATCGGCGCAATGCCCGGCCGCATCATCAGCGCCATCAATACCGCCAAGTCCTCCAACCCGGTCATCCTGCTGGATGAGATCGACAAGCTGGCAGGGGACTACCGCGGCGATCCTTCCAGTGCCCTGCTGGAAGTGCTGGACCCTGAACAGAACAAGACTTTTAAGGATAACTATCTTGATATCCCATTTGACCTCAGCAACGTGCTGTTCATCACCACCGCCAACGATGCTTCCCACATTCCCGGCCCGCTGTATGACCGTATGGATGTGATTGAACTGCCCAGCTATACCCGCGTGGAAAAGTTCAACATCGCCCGCCGCCATCTGCTGCCCAAACAGCTCAAAAATAACGGCCTGGAATCCCGCGTTACCATGGCCCCGGCGGCGCTGTATGAGATCATTGACGGCTACACCCGCGAAGCCGGCGTGCGTACTCTGGAGCGCACCATCACCGCCGTGCTGCGCAAGTGCGCTCAAAAGATCGCCGCAGGGGAGAAAGATAAGATCAATGTTACCCCTGCCATGGTCAAAGCAATGCTCGGTCCCGAAAAGGTCAAGCCGACCTTTATTTCCCGCACCGATGCTGTTGGCATTGCCAACGGCCTGGCCTGGACCAGCGTGGGCGGAGAGATGCTTCCCATCGAAGTTTCCATCATCCCCAACGGCTCCGGCAAGGTGGAGATCACCGGCAGCCTGGGTGATGTAATGAAAGAGAGCGCTCACCTGGCGTTGACCTATGCCCGCGTACATGCCGAAACCTACCACATTGCGCCGGATAAGTTCAAGAACACCGATATCCATATCCATGCCCCCGAAGGCGCTGTACCCAAGGATGGCCCCTCCGCCGGTGTCACCCTGACCACCGCGCTGATTTCTGCGCTGTCCGAGATTCCGGTTCGCCACGACCTTGCCATGACGGGCGAAATCACCCTGCACGGCAATGTTCTGCCCATCGGCGGCCTGAAAGAAAAGAGCATGGCAGCCTTCCGCGAGGGCATTTCTACCGTGCTCATCCCCGAAGCCAACAAGCCCGACCTGTACGAGGTGGATGAGGAGGTCAAAAAGGCCGTCAAGTTCATCCCCGTCAGTGACCTTTCTCAGGTGCTCAAACATGCACTCATCCTGCCCGCAGCATCCGCTGCCCACAAACGCACCATGCCGCAGGCTACCCAGCTGATCGCAACCGAGCAGAGCACCGCCAAGGAACCTGCTGCCGTGATGTGACCAACGCGGAAAAGCCGGAAAAGGGAGTTGTATTTATGAATTATAATCGCAGTGAATTTCAGGCATCCTATGGCCTTTCCAGCCAGCTGCCGGAAAGCGACCGCCCGGAATTTGTCTTTTCCGGCCGTTCCAACGTGGGCAAATCCAGCCTGATCAACAGGCTGTGCAACCGCAAAAATCTGGCGCGCGTCAGCGCAACGCCGGGCAAAACGGCAACCATCAACTTTTACCGTGTGGATACCGCCTATTTTGTGGACCTGCCCGGCTATGGTTACGCCAAGGTGTCCAATGCGGACCGTGAGCGCTGGGACGAGCTGATCAACAGCTATTTTGAAGCGGACCGCGCGCTGAATGTGCTGGTGCAGCTGCTGGACAGCCGCCATGCCCCCAGCGCGGACGATGTGCAGATGATGGAATACCTGCACTTCCACCGGATTCCCTTTGTTGTGGCGCTGACCAAGGCGGATAAGCTCAAAAAATCTGAGATGACCGCCCAGCTGGAAGAGTTCCGCATCACCTGCGCCCCCTATGGCTGCAAGCAGGTGTTTTTGACCAGCGCCGAAAAGGGGACCGGGGTCGAAGAACTGCGCCAGTATCTGGATGCCTGCCTGGCACCGGAGGCCTAAACCATGGCGTATCAGGAATTTGCCTATTTTTATGACGAGTTCAACGGCGCAGCTGATTATGATGCGCTGTTCGCCTATGTGACCGGGGAGCTGAAAGCCCACGGCATCCAGGATGGCATTGTGGCAGATTTCGGCTGCGGCACCGGCGAGCTGACCCTGATGCTGGCCCAGGCTGGGTACGATATGATCGGCATTGACGTTTCGGAAGAGATGCTCAGCGTCCTGCGGGACAAAGCCGATGCCCTTGGCCTGCCGCTGACCAACCCCATGCTGCTGTGCCAGGACCTTTTGCAGCTGGACCTGTACGGGACCATCCGCGCCGCGGTTTCCACTTTCGATACCTATAACCACATCGGTCCGCTGGAAAACTTTGAAAAGGCCATCGCAAAAGCCGCGTTCTTTATGGAAAAAGACGGCGTTTTTGTGTTTGACCTGAACACACCCTATAAGCATGAAAAAGTGCTTTCCGGCCAGACTTTTGATTTTGATGAGGATGACGCCGCCTGCCGCTGGAGCAACCGCTATGACCCACAGACAGGTCGTGTGGACCTCAGTATTGATATCCACTATAAAGATACCGGGGAAGACTTCCATGAATCTTTCTCGGAATACAGCTACCCGCTTGATACCGTCAAAGCGCTGCTAACCAGATACGGCTTTGACCCGGTCAAAATTGCCGATGGCGAAAGCTTTGGCCCTGTCCGGCCGGACAGCCAGCGCTGGATCATCACGGCAGTCAAGCAGTATACACAGGAAGCAGACGGCACCCCGGCCTAACCGCCGCACCCCTGCTTCGGGAGGTCATTGATTCTATGTGTGAAACAAAAAATGAAAACAGCAGCAACCTGTTGCGCGGCATTTCGGAAAACGGCGGCATCCTGTTCTATGGCATTGATTCCACCGCCATTGTGCGCCGAATGGAGCAGCTGCACAAAACCAGCGCCGTTACCACCGCAGCCCTGGGCCGCCTGCTGACCGGTGTTGCCATGATGGGCCAGATGCTCAAATCGGATTCTGATTCTGTCACCGTACAGATCAAGGGCGGCGGCCCGGCGGGCCGTATTCTGGCCGTTTCTAACGGCGCGGGCGATGTAAAAGGCTATGTCGAAAACTCCATCGTGGAGCTGCCCCCGCGCGCGGACGGCCACCTGAACGTCGGCGCTGCCGTGGGTAAGGATGGCACGCTGGATGTGATCCGCGACCTTGGTATGCGGGAACCCTATATCGGCCAGGTGCCGCTGGTTTCCGGTGAGATTGCCGAGGATATCACCAACTATTTTGCCATCAGTGAGCAGACACCAACGGTCTGCGCGCTGGGCGTTCTGGTCAACCCGGATCTGACGGTGCAGTGCGCGGGCGGTTTTATCGTGCAGCTCATGCCCGGCGCAACCGAGGATGAGATCACCCGCCTGGAAAAGAATATCGGCGCAATGCCCGGCATTACCACCCTGCTGCAGCAGGGTAAAAGTATTCCCGATATCCTGAATATGGCGCTGGACGGCTTTACCCCCGAACTGCTGGATTCCACCCGCATTGACTATTGCTGTGATTGCAGCCTGGACCGCGTGGAGCGCACCATCCGCAGCCTTGGCAAAAAAGAGGTGGAAAAACTGCGCGATGAAGACCCCATTGCCGAGGTCAACTGCCAGTTTTGCGGCAAACAGTACAAAGTAGACCTGAATGACCTGCTGAAAAACTGGCCGGACACCGTAGAAAAGCAGTAAACGTATGACTTTTTGAAAAAATAGGCGAAAAAAGCTTGACTTTTTACATCGAATGCCATATAATAGCATTCGTCGCCCGGAGAGAGCGCGACAAAACCAAACTCTCCACCATGCGGCCGTAGCTCATCTGGTAGAGCGCCACCTTGCCAAGGTGGAGGTAGCGAGTTCGAGCCTCGTCGGCCGCTCCATTTCGGAGATTTGGTTTCAGGCAGCTGGTTTGCACCTTGTGCAGGCTTTGCAGGCGAATCAGGTTGGCTCTTTCCTCTGTGGCCCGGTAGTTCAGTTGGTTAGAACGCTAGCCTGTCACG
>ULZS01042952.1_pt1 | contig 11231 bp, 9 predicted proteins | sample 1963301 | NCBI WGS metagenome assembly ULZS01 (sample SAMEA4835895, study PRJEB28245) | human gut metagenome | biome: gut microbiome; material: fecal sample | place: Denmark | collected 2008 | reverse complement strand
GGTAAACCTTCTCGCTGATGGCGTAGAAAGCCTTCTGCAGGTCGTCCTGCTTTGCCTTGATGGCCTCAATATCGGTACCCTTCAGGGCTTCCTTCAGGGCGTTCAGCTTAGCTTCGCACTCGCTCTTCTCGGACGGAGAGACCTTGTCGCCCAGCTCGCCCAAAGCCTTTTCGGTCTGGAACACCATCTGGTCGGCGTTGTTGCGGGTATCAACATCTTCGCGGCGCTTCTTATCCTCAGCAGCATACTGCTCGGCATCCTTAACGGCCTTGTCGATGTCATCCTTGCTCATGTTGGTGGAAGCAGTGATGGTAATGCTCTGCTCCTTGCCGGTGCCAAGGTCCTTAGCGCTTACATGCACAATGCCGTTGGCATCGATATCAAAGGTAACTTCGATCTGGGGCACGCCGCGCGGAGCCGGAGCGATGCCATCCAGGTGGAAGGTACCCAGGCTCTTGTTGTCGCGGGCAAACTCACGTTCGCCCTGCAGAACGTTGACTTCAACGCTGGGCTGGTTGTCAGCAGCAGTGGAGAAGATCTGGCTCTTCTTGGTGGGGATGGTGGTGTTGCGCTCAATGATCTTGGTGCAAACGCCGCCCAGAGTCTCAATGCCCAGGCTCAACGGGGTAACATCCAGCAACAGCAGACCCTTAACGTCGCCCTGCAGAACACCGCCCTGGATGGAAGCGCCGACAGCAACACATTCATCGGGGTTGATGCCCTTGAACGGCTCGCAGTTCAGTTCCTTCTTGACAGCGTCATAGACAGCGGGGATACGGGTGGAGCCACCGACCATCAGGACCTTAGCCAGGTCAGAAGCCTTCAGGCCTGCATCAGCCAGAGCCTTGCGGACAGGGGCCATGGTGCGGTCAACCAGATCAGCGGTCAGTTCGTTGAACTTTGCGCGGGTCAGGGTCATATCCAAGTGCTTGGGGCCGTTGGCGTCAGCGGTGATGAACGGCAGGTTGATGTTGGTGGAAGTGGCGCTGGACAGCTCGATCTTTGCTTTTTCAGCAGCTTCCTTCAAGCGCTGTGCAGCCATCTTATCCTTGCGCAGGTCGATGTTGTTTTCCTTCTGGAAATCCTCAGCCATCCAGTCGATGATGCGCTGGTCGAAGTCATCGCCGCCCAGGTGGGTATCACCATTGGTAGCCAGAACTTCAGTAACGCCATCGCCCATCTCGATGATGGAAACATCGAACGTACCACCGCCCAGGTCGTAAACCATGATCTTCTGGTCGGATTCCTTATCAATGCCGTAAGCCAGAGAAGCTGCGGTCGGCTCGTTGATGATACGCTTTACGTTCAGACCAGCAATGGTACCGGCGTTCTTAGTTGCCTGACGCTGGCTGTCGTTGAAGTAAGCGGGAACGGTGATGACAGCCTCGGTAACGGGCTCGCCCAGGTAAGCTTCGGCATCAGCCTTCAGCTTTGCCAGGATCATAGCGCTGATCTCTTCGGGGGTGTAATCCTTGCCGCCGGCGTGAACCTTCTCGGCAGTGCCCATCTTACGCTTGATGGAGGAGATGGTGTTTTCGGGGTTGGTGATAGCCTGACGCTTTGCAACCTGGCCTACCAGACGCTCGCCGGTTTTGGTAAAGCCGACAACAGACGGGGTGGTACGGGCACCCTCAGCGTTAGGGATAACAACGGGCTCGCCGCCCTCCATAACAGCTACGCAGCTGTTGGTAGTACCAAGGTCAATACCAATAATCTTACTCATAATATAAAACTCCTTTCATATTCCTCTTTCAGGAAACATGGAAATGTGAATGTCTTAATTTATATCTGAACGGGCTTTTGCACCCGGTTCATGCTTTGTTATTCGGCCACAACCACGGTTGCATGGCGGATGATCTTATCGCCGATCATGTAGCCTTTCTGGAACACGCGCACCACAGTGCCGCTTTCCTGGCCATCCTCTGCCGGAACCTGCTGAACAGCGTTCATAAAGTTGGGGTCAAAGGGCTTGCCCATGGATTCGATCTCGGTGATGTTCAGCGTTTTCAGAGCTTTTTCGGCTTTGTCCAGCGTCATCACAACGCCCTTTTTATAGTTTTCATCGGTGCATTCGGCATTGGCTGCCATATCCAGCGTATCCAGAATTGCCAGGATCTGGTTGACCGCGTGGGAAACACCATCGTTGAACTTCTGGTCAGCTTCGCGGGCGGAACGCTTGCGGTAATTGTCATACTCTGCAGCGGTGCGCAGCATCTGGTCTTTCAGCTTTGCGTTGGCCTGCTCGGCGGCTTCCAGCTTTGCCTTTACGGCTTCCAGCTCTTTGGATTTTTTGCCGAACCAGTCTTTCTTTTCGGTCTTTTCTGCAGCGGGTTCAGCTTCCTGTTTATCGGATTCTGCCGCGGGCGCTTTTGTTTCAGCAGCGGCCTGTTCCTGTTCAGTTTCAGGCTGCTTCTTTGTTTCTTCGCTCATGTCTGCTCCTCCTTTTTACCGGACATTGACTGCCCTAACTTAATTGCAAAATAATTCAAAACGGGGATCAAGTGTTCGTACTCCATGCGGTTGGAGCCGATCACCGCCACCGTGCCGTACAGCCCGCCGCCCGCAAGGTAACGCTTGCTGACGATGCAGAGATTCGGCATGGCGGGCTCGATATCCTCGCCCAACGTGGCGGTCACTTTGCCGCTGCCCGGTTCGATCAGGGCGCGGGCCGCTTCGTTGTCAGAAAAAACTTCCAGCAGCGCGCCAAGGTTTGTGCGCACATCCGGCATCTTGGCCAGGTACTGCACGCCCTCCAGGTAAAACTGCGGGCGGGTGCGAACCAGCGCTTCGGCGGCGAACACCACCGGCGCCAGCCTGCGCCCGGCGGAAAGCACCAGGCTTGCCGTCAGCGACGGGGTCAGATCCTCCGGTGCCACAAAGGTCAGGCTGCTGTTCAGCAGGCGGGCCATCTCATCGGCATCCTCCCGCGTCAAGCCGGTGTGGATACGCGCCACACGGGTGCGCACACCGCCGGAGCTGGTAACCGCCAAAACTGCGGCGGAATACCGCCCGACCTGCACGACCTCAAAATGGGCGATGCACAGATCCTCGGCCTGCGGGGTGGTAGCCACTGCGGCACAGCCGGTATAATCGGCCAGTGCGCGGGCGGCGCTCTGCGCCAGCTTTTCGGGCTCAACGTCCATATCGGCAAACAGCCGGTCAATGTTTTCGCGGTCCGCTGCGCTCAGTGCTATGGCGGCGGGGGCTTCCAGCAGGTGGTCTAGGTAGTACCGGTACCCCTTGGGGCTGGGCACGCGGCCTGCGCTGGTGTGCGGCTGCTCCAGCAGGCCAAGCTTTGTCAGCGCGGCCATCTCGTTGCGGAGCGTTGCGCTGGAAAGTGCCATGTCAAAGTGGCTGGCCAGCAAACCGGAGCCGACCGGCTCGCCGCCGGGAGAATAAATGGCAACAATCGCTTCCAGAATGCGCTGCTTGCGTGCATCCATCGTCATGCTGCCCTCATCTCCTTGTTTGCTTTTTCTTGTTTAGCACTCTATCTTCCTGAGTGCTAAATTTATTATATCCCAACTCTTTGTTCTGTCAAGCCCTTTTCATAAAAAGTTTCAAACTTTAACAGATTTGACACAAACGCCGCGGCAAAGGGTGGTTTTTGCCCTCCGCCGCGGCGTTTTTCTGTTATTTTATCTTGTTTTGCTGCCCGCCAGACAGCAGGGTGATGCCGGCCAACGGTTCATTCTTCCATCCACTTTGCTAAAAATGCCGCGGCAATGTTTACTGCGCGGGCGGTCTCGGTATCAGGGGCTACATCCTGCGGGCGGCCGGTCAGCAACACACCACCTTCCACATCTCCCTGCACCACAATGGGGCAGACGCACAGCAGCACCGTTTCCCCTTTGTCAAAGGCCGTAATGCGGCGGGCAGCGGTTTCCGGCGCGGTGTAAGGGCCGCGCATGGCCAGCAGCCGGGCGGCGGCATCGCTGATCTGCCGCCCCAGCAGCTGCCCTTTGCCCGTGCCGGTGGCGGCCACAATGCTTTCCCTGTCACACATCAGCACAGGGCGGCCCAGGTTTTTGGCCAGCACCTCGGCATACACCCCGGCCAGTTCGCCCAGCTCCACCAGCGGGGAATATTTTTTGAACACCACCTGCCCATCGGCAGCGGTAAAAATTTCCAGTGCATCGCCCTGGCGGATGCGCTGGGTTCGCCTGATCTCTTTGGGAATGACCACCCGCCCCAGCTCATCAATCCTGCGCACGATTCCTGTTGCTTTCATTGGGGTACCCTCCTGCCCTTCCATATTCTGTACAATATACCTATTATATGGAAAGTGCGGCGGTTTATGTATGGTTCGTGCCTGTTTTTTGTCAGTGCTTTATCCAGCCCTGCCAGCAGGGCATCACGCTGAACGGCTTGGCAATGTGGGCGTTCACGCCTGCTTCAAACACCTTTTTGCGGTTCCCCTCAAAGCCATCTCCATTTTGGAGATATTATAACGGAGCGCCGCGTAAATTTCAGGATATTGGTTTCCTGCCCGCCAAATAGCCGCCCGCACATTGTCTGCAGCCTTGCCGCCTGTACTATCCGGGTGGTATACTGATACCAATGGCAATACCGCATAATTCTAAGTGCCGATACGGCGAGCGAGGTGCGGCAGATGCTAAGCCAAAAGCGCAGATAATACTGGATGCTGCAAAGGTGAGCGCCGCCAGTGGCGGATGCAGCGAACCGAAGCAGGGGCAGCGGTCGCAGAGTGCGAGGGGCTTTTGCCCCCGAAGCACGATGCGGGTACCGCAACCCGACATTATCGAGCATTTTGGCAACGCAGATGCCGTGCCGCAGCCGCCGAAGCGGTGCTTAAGCCGTCAGGCGGGAATTGTGCGGTGTTGCCCAATATATTTTGTGTGCCCCGCACACAGGGAACGAGGCTCCGCTATGGCTGAACTGCTGCAAACCACTCTGTGCTACCTGGAACAAAACGGCTGCTATCTGATGCTGCACCGCATTAAAAAGAAGAACGACGTCAACCACGATAAATGGATCGGTGTGGGCGGCAAGTTTGCCCCCGGCGAAACTGCCGAAGCCTGTGCCCTGCGCGAAGTGTGGGAGGAAACCGGCTTGACGATGCAATCCCCCGCCTACCGCGGCATTGTGGATTTTACTTGCGAGCCATGGCCCGCCGAGCGGATGCACCTGTACACCTGCACCGATTTTACCGGCACGCTGACCGACTGTAACGAGGGCACACTGGAATGGGTGCCCAAACCCGAAGTAGAGAACCTGCCGATCTGGCAGGGGGACAAAATTTTCCTTCGGCTGTTGGCGGAGGGCGCACCGTTTTTCCATCTGGAGCTAACCTATCACGGCGATACCCTGGTGCAGGCGGTGCTGGAAGGCGAGACACTGCCCTGCGGTTGAACAGCCATTATAATAAAGAGCATGTGCAGTTTTTCGGGCTTTCCCAAAAAACGCACATGCTCTTGTTTTTATTGGTTATTTCAGCAATCCGAAATGTTCCAGCGCATTCCAGATGCCGTCCTTATCCACATCGGTGGTAATGTAATCCGCCGCGGCACGGGCGTCTGGCCAGGCGTTGCCCATGGCAACCCCGATCCCGGCAAAAGCAAGCATCTCGGTATCGTTGCCGCCATCGCCAAAGGCGATGCTGTTTTCCCGCGTAAGACCCAGATGATTGAGCGTTTCCTGCAAGCCGTTCACCTTGCCGCCGGTTGCGGGCAGGATATCGACAAATTCTTCGCTCCAGCGCACAGCGCGGCAGCCGGGCACGTGAGCCATGAACTCCGGTTCCTGCTCGCTGCTCAAAAATGCGCTGAGCTGATACGTCGGGTAGGTAAAGCAGCGCTGGGCCGGATCGATGGTTTCCTGCGGGATCTCTTTCAAAAAGTTTTCACACAGGGCATTGGTGCGGTTCATGTAAGCGGTATCCGCTTCCACAAAGGAAACCGCAATATCTGTTTTTTCCAGCCAGGGCAGCAGCTCACGCAGTCCCTCCTGCGGCAGCGGGTGAGCGTAAAAGCAGCCGTCCTTATCCCGGCAATATTGGCCGTTCATCATCACCATGCCGTCAAATTCAAACGGCAGATCCTTTTTCAGGTAATGCAGGTGGTACGGCGGGCGGCCGGTTGCCAGGTAAAGCTGCACCCCTTTGGCGCGCAGAATGTTGAGCGCCGCCACGGTGGATTCCGGCAGGTGGTGATCCGGCGGCAGCAGAGTGCCGTCAATATCAAAAAAAGCAATGCGAATATCTCTGTTTTCCATGTTATTATTCCTGTTTCAGTTGTCGGCCCATCATTGTAGCCAGCGCATCGCGGGCGGCCAACCGACCGGACAGAATATCATCCACCGCATTCACGATGGGCATTTCTACCTTATACTTTTTCGCCAGCTTGCAGGCTGCGGGCAGGGCATTGATGCCCTCCACCACCTGACCGACCTCTTTTTTGGCGGTTTCTACATCCTTTCCGCGGCCAATCAGCATGCCGGCATGCAGGTTTCGGCTGTGCATACTGGTGCAGGTCACGATCAGATCGCCCATACCGGAAAGCCCGGCAAAAGTTTCGGCCTTGCAGCCCATGGCCACACCCAGGCGGGCCAGCTCGGCGTTGCCGCGGGTGATAAGGGCAGCCTTGGCGTTATCGCCGTAATCCAGGCCCATCGCAATGCCAACAGCCAGCGCGATCACATTTTTGACAGCGCCGCCCAGCTCCACGCCGCGGCGGTCGGTGTTGGTATACACGCGGAAGGTGGGGGTGGTAAAGATCTGCTGCACCTTGCGTGCGGCGGCTTCATCCGGGCTGCCTGCCACGATCAGGGTGGGCATATCGCGGGCCACTTCCTCCGCATGGGTGGGGCCGGAAAGCGCCACCACATTGCAGTGGGTGTGTTTGCCATCCGCGGCCAGCTCCTGCTCAATGATTTCGGACATCGTCATCAGCGTTTTTTCCTCCACGCCTTTGGCCACATCCACGATCAGCTGCCCATCCGGGATATGCGGTGCCGCCTTGCGGGCGGTGGAACGCACAAAAACCGAGGGCACCGCAAACAGCAGCACATCACGGTCGCCGCAGATTTCTTCAATATCCGCGGTATAGTGCATATCGGCAGGCAGGCACATGCCGGGCAGGTTGGGGTGGGCATGGGTCACGCTCATGGCTTTCAGTTCATCGGGCAGGGCGCTCCACATGGTAACGTCACAGCCGTTTCCTGCCAGCATGCGTGCCAGCGCGGTTCCCCAGGTTCCGGCACCCAGAACACCGATTTTGGTTTTGGTCATCGTATTTGTTCTCCAATCGTTTATGGGCAATACCGCATAATTCTAAGTGCCGATACGGCGAGCGAGGTGCGGCAGCTGCTAAGCCAAAAGCGCAGATAATACTGGATGTCTTATCGAGCATTTTGGCAACGCAGATGCCGTGCCGCAGCTGCCGGAGCGGTGCTTAAGCCGCAAGGCGGGAATTGTGCGGTGTTGCCTATGGTATCAGGTACGCCTTCAAGCTGCACCTTAAAAGTGCCCCGTGCGGTTAAACTGTTTCCACCTTTCAATCAAAGAGTGGCGGCGCGGATCCGGCTTATCCGGCAGGTCCAGCACAAAGCGCTCATAGCAGTTCACAATGCGTGTCTGGCCGTACTGGTGCTCCCGCGGGATGTTGGCTCCATAGGTCAGGTGGATATGCCCGTGCAGCATTAAAGCCGGGTGATAGGTATCCAAAATTTCATTGAACACCGTAAACCCGCGGTGCGGCAGGTCGCTGAAATCCCCATAGCCGTGCAGCGGCGCATGGGTAACAAGGATATCCACCCCGCCCGCGTGCTGGATCTTGCTGCGCAGGTGGCTGATGCGGCGTTTCATTTCCGCTTCGGTAAACTGCCAGGCACCGGCGCGGTAACGGCAGCTGCCGCCAAGGCCCACAATGCGGTAGCCCTTGTACCAGTACAGGTCATCGTCAATGCAGATCGCACCGCGGGGCGGTTCTCTATCATAGCTGGCATCATGGTTGCCGTGTACATAAAGCACCGGAACCGGCGCTGCATCGGACAAAAAGTTCATATAATGCCGGCTCAGGTCCCCGCAGCCGATGATCAGGTCGATATCGCGCAGCTTGCTGGGCTCATAGTATTCCCACAGGTACTTGCTCTCTTCGTCTGCCACTGCCAGAATTTTCATAGATCGGCCTCTTTCTCTGCAGGGAGCCGGTCACGGTGGATGCCCTGCATGCGGTACATGGGGCGGGCACAGTCCATCAGTTCGTCAAATTCCGGCAGGTGGCCCTCCACTGCATCGCACAGCCAGTCCATATGCAGGATCTGCTCCGGGGTAAAGCCGGTGCGGCCCTCGTTCATCACAGTACCGTTCTGCGCGGTAATATAGCAGGCAAACGGGTCAATGCTGCCCGCAATAATGCCGCTGCGCAGGATGTTGGCCAGGTGGCGCACATCATGGGGCAGCTCGCGGCTGAGCAGCACATCCATCACACCGCTGTTCATGCCCCACCAATAGTTGACGGCAGTACCGTCGGTGCCGGATTTATCGCGGGTCCAGCCGCCATCCAGCACGGTGCGCACCACGTTTTCATAGAACTGGCCCCAATGCCAAAACGGCGAAGCCAGATCCATCAGCGTGCCGCCGGGGCTGATGCGGAAAGTTCCGAACTCTCGCGCAGGGCGGAACGGCGTGGGGGTATCGCGCCCCGAGATCACCGTGATGCCCTGCTTCTGGAAGGCCTGGATCGGGTCCCCCGGCAGGCAGGACCATTGCAGGCTGACCTTAACGCGCGGATTGACCATCCGCGCGCCAAGGGCAAACGCATTGATGTTGGCCGGAACGCCAAAGGTGGGCGTATCCGCCACATAGCCCACGCGGTCCTCCCGCGCCACAGCGGCAGCAATGGCGCCGGTGATGAACTTTGCCTCATACACGCGGCTGTAATAGGTGCGGATGGAAGCATACGGCATATCGACCGAGCAGTTCAGGATGCGCACATTCGGGTGGCGCAGCGCCGCGCGCAGCGAAGCCCCCACCAGTTTTGGCGAGGTTGTAAACACCATATCCGCGCCGTCCTGGATGGCTTTTTCCACCAGTTCATCGGCATTTTTGCCCGGCTCTGCGCCATGATAAGCCACGGTTTCCACCTTGCCGGCAAACACCTGGTCCAGCTGGGTACGGCCAAACTCGTGCTGGCTGGTCCAGGTAGAAGTTTCCGGCGTGCGCTCGTTGACAAACGCTACTTTCAAGTGGCTGGGCTCACTGCGGATCCCCGGCAGGATGCGGTCCAGCAGGCTGTTCTTTTTGGCCGGGGCGGACGGCTGGGTGCTGAGCTTGACCGGTTCCGGGCGCTCCAGCGCCAGAACGTTATCCCACACAGCGTCAATAGCTGCGGCAAACTGGGCGGGACTATAGGTTTTCAGCTCATCCAACTTATACAAGCGGAGCAACAGCAGCATAACATCCGCCGGGGTGGTGCGCATTTTATCGCCGCCGTGGGCATTATAAGCCTTGGTGATCCAGTTCATCAGGCTGACAACTTCCGCCTTATCGTCTGCGGTCCACTTTTCATCCGGCGCTTTGCCCAGCGCTTTCTGCAAGCGGGCAAAGCTGCCCTCCTGCGTAAAGTGCAGCCGGTACAGCCCGCACAAAGGGTAATAATCCATGAACTCGTAATATTCACGAATTTCCGGCGTATCATTGAACTGCGGCACAACGCGGGTAACGGTGGCAAAAATAGAATCCGCGCCAAAATATTTCAGCACACTGACACGTTTGTTGCCCTCTTGGACATAAAAGCGGCCCATGTACTCATACGCTTTAATGGCATCGTGGATGCCCTCTTCCATATGGGCCATGCACAGGGAAAGCCACTTGCTGGCAAACTCAGTGTCTTCGGGCAGCAGCGGCATAAAGTTGGAAGCAAACGCCATGGTGCGGCCGGTGGTTTTGGTGCCTACCACATAATCCAACGGTATTTCAATGGTGCCAAGCGGTATCTGGCTTTCGGTATCTGTTTTTTCCAGCAGTTCATCCAACGCAGGCAGATAGGGGTATTTGCCTGCCGCTGTCTTTTCACGGTAATCGCGCATGCCCAATCTTTGAGCGCGGTTGTATACTTCTATGGCTTCTATACGCTGCATCCTGTGCCTCCTCCTGCTGTTGTGGTTCCGTCATTTTTTCTTATTCTGTGGGCATGTATGTTGTAATTATACCATATCCCGCAGGGCTTTGCACCCTTTTTATGCCGGAAACCGGCATCCTGCCCGCTTGACATAAATTTTACACAAAACCTGTGGTGCAGGTCTTGCGGCATATCGCGGATTCTTGTATAATAAAATTTATATGCAAATTTGACATCAATCAACTGCGAGGTACTGGAATGCTTAAGAAATACCTGACTGTATTTTTTGTTTCGATGATTCCCCTGATCGAACTGCGCGGCGCAATCCCCTATGGCGTAATTTTTGGTCTGCCGCTGTGGAGCACCTACATCATTGCCATCATCGGCAACATGATCCCGGTGCCGTTCATCTTTTTGTTTGCGCGCAAGATCCTGGAATGGGGCGCTGACAAACCGGTGATCGGCAAGTTTTTCACTTTCTGCCTGGAAAAAGGCCATAAGGGCGGCCAAAAGCTGAAAGCCACCGCCGGCCGCGGCCTTTTTATTGCTCTGCTGCTGTTTGTGGGCATTCCCCTGCCCGGCACCGGCGCATGGACCGGCACCCTGGCCGCCAGCCTACTGGATATGGATTTCAAGGAAAGCGTTCTGGCCTGCATGGGCGGCGTTCTGCTGGCAGGCTGCATTATGGGCGTACTGAGCACTTTGGGCATTTCCGCTTTTGGTGCAATCGCCGGTTGATTTTTTCCCTGATTATATATAACAAAAAGCAGCCTCCGCGGGTAGCTGTCCATAAAACAGGTTTCACGAAACAAATAATATGGCAGTTGCCGGACAAGGGTTGCTGACAAAAAGGGGTATGTGCCGTTAAGACACATACCCCTTTGCTTTTTTGCCGTTTTAAAGGTTGATTATGGCTGATTTTTTGCCGTCACGCGTCTTTCGGAGGGCGCTTGATGGGATTTGCCGCCCTACTTGAAAAGTGGGCTGAAACAGTCGCTTTGCCAAAGGAAAGTGAGAGCTATATATTATTCAGAGGATACTGCAAGGAAGATTAGTTCGCGTTCATGCCGAGAGGCTCATAGGTCAGCAGCTTTTTCTTCCAGAGAGTCTCTGCATCAATGATTTGATTGTCTGGAAGTGCCTTGGACA
>ULZS01048650.1_pt1 | contig 11236 bp, 7 predicted proteins | sample 1963301 | NCBI WGS metagenome assembly ULZS01 (sample SAMEA4835895, study PRJEB28245) | human gut metagenome | biome: gut microbiome; material: fecal sample | place: Denmark | collected 2008 | reverse complement strand
TATTTCTTTATGTTTATGCGAACAACAATAAATGCAATAAAAACATTCAGAATTTTTTATCCCCGTCATCACGATAATTTTCCGACTGCATACGAAACAGCGCAGCATATTTCCCGTTCAGATCCATCAATTCTTCGTGAGTTCCGACTTCAGATATTCTACCGTTTTCCATGTATACTATTTTGTCTGTCAAACGAGCGCTCGACAGTCTGTGCGTAACCAAAAGAACCGTTTTTCCGCGCATGATCTCCAAGAATTTTTGATACAGCAAATATTCGGCTTTAGGATCAAGTGCCGATGTTGGTTCATCCAATACGATCAAATATGAATTTTTGAACACGCCACGCGCGATAGCAATTCTTTGCCATTCGCCACCCGACAGATCGGCAATACCGGAAGTGTCATAATTTTTTGTGATATATGTATCACTTCCGAGACGTGACAGTAAATCATACGCTTCGCCGACTTTCGCGGCATTTTCGATCATTGCTTTGTCCGATCTTTTATCCCAATCAGAGATCGAAATATTCTCTCCTACCGTAAAGCCATATCTGCAAAAGTCCTGAAAAACCGCGCTGTAATTTTTATATATACTGTTGGGAGAATACATCTCTATCCTGTTGTCATTGATAAAAATTTCTCCGGATGTCTGGGGGTATAGTCTTAATAAAAGTTTGGCAAGTGTTGACTTTCCCGCTCCGTTATATCCGACTAGAGCAACGCTTTCTCCGGGGTTGATGGTCAATGAAACATCTGACACAGCATAATTATCTGTGTTCGGGTACCTGAAACAAAGATTTTTAAATTCTATTTTAGGTGCGCTGTCCAGATGAAGATCAGCGCCGTTGTCAAGCAACAGTTTCGGTTTAAGCTTGAGAAAGTTGCCGAGAATATCCGAATACAAGTCATACTCAAAATAATTTGCGATCATTATAAACATACCGCTTATATTGGTATTAAGCGCTGTAGCACTGCCGTAATAAAGCTGAAAATCACCGATCGTTATGTCGCCTCTCAAAGCGAGAAAGGCAAAAAATACATTTATACACCCCAAAACTATCATGACAACTGTTGAAAGCACAGCTCTGATAGAATAATCTCTTTTCAACAATCTCGACTGATCGTCTATTTTCTTATCAAATATCCTCGAAAACTCTTCTTTCAGCGCGCTGCCGTATCCGAACAGTCTGACTTCTTTGGCATATCCACGCCCTGTCAGTATTCCGCTCAGATATCCTGTTTTTTTGTTTTCGGGTATCTGATTTTTCTGAAAATTATGTCGAGCCTTTCTTGACTTGACCTCAAATATCAAAAATGGGATCAAAGAAATAAGTAGCAAAAGTCCTAAGCCGGCATTTGCTATGAGCAAGGTTGATGCCAGGCTTACAACGGTCATTAGTTGCCCGAAAATGGAAAACACGGAACCTATCATATTTTCCCATCCGCGTCCCAGTGTCTGATAAGCCTCCTTTATGGCTGTATACGACTCCTTATCGTCATAAAACGAAACATCAAACTCCAAGCATTTTTGGATAATCAGTTCTCAGTTCATTTATGCGTTTATTTATTTTTGCTCCGGATTGGGTGCATATTATCGTTCTTATATTCGCCAGTACTTTACCCGAAATGTTGATTATCACCAAAAGCACGCACCACAAAATGAGAGTCCCGATAGCTTTATTCGTATATTCAAGCAAGATAGAATCAATGATCTTTTTACTTATGTAAACATAAGCAAGTGGAATGAATGAGGAGAGCGTTTCAATTATTATTATAAACACGCACTGCCATGGAGAGTTTTTCCAAAGCATGTTTATAATAAATCCAAAATTTTTCAACGTCTTTAAAATATTTTGCTTAAATTTATCGATACGCTGTTTTAACATAAAAAAACTCCTTACACTTTAATATGTTTATTAATGATCATTTAAATACTGCATAAGAGCGCAGATGAAAAAACTCCTTAAATAATAATCGAAATTACAATGCTACGCGCTTCGGTTTGCAATATTATTTCATTATATTAAACTATTGTTTTCAGCAATGTATAACAAGTGTTGAGTTAACACTCCTATTCGTTGCCTCAACCAATATATTCTCGTCAGACCTGCTTATAGGTCGTACAACATTCACCTCACCTGTGCTTACGTGTAAGTATGCGGTATCGCACAAGTGTCGGAATGACGCGGAGACGTCTCGGTTCACGTATGCAGCGCCAGAGCCATTCAAGCCGCAGTTGGATGAACGGTCCCGGTGCGCGTCGCACATCTCCCGACCATACGTCGAGAGCGCCGCCGAGCGCGACGGCGACCTTTATGCCCGACGCATCGAGAAGTTGTCTGTGGCTGTAGATCCACTTCTCCTGCCGCGGAGAGCCGAGGCATACTATAAGCAGCGCGGCGCCTGAGCGACTTATCATATCGGCTGTCCTGTGCTCGTCTGCTGCATCTCCGAATCCGTCGAGAACGCCGCATATCCTCAGCCCCGGGAGCTGATCCCTCAGCCGTTCTGCTGCCCTTTCAGCCACTCCCGGCCTTCCGCCGAGAAGAAAAACGCCGTCTCCGCTTTTTACCGCGCAGCCGAGCAGTGCATATCCGAAGTCGATCCCAGCGACGCGTTCATGAAGCGGTTTTGAAAGCCTTTTTGCGGCGTCGATGACACCGCGCCCGTCGGGGAGCGAAAGAGATGCGGAGTTTATGATCTCAAGAAGCTCGGGGTCGCTGCGGCAGTTCATCGAAATGACCGGGTTGGGAGTAAAAACGGTCATTACGCCGCAGGAGGCGCAGTGCATGGCGCGTTCCGCAAGCATAACGGCGGTTTCGAGCGTGACCGGGTCAAAATCAACGCCGGCGATGTTTATTTTCTGCGGGAGAAGCGGCACGGCACCCGCCGCCGCAAGCTCCGGCAGGATGCAAAGCGTGCTATCCGACGGTCGGCATACGGAAATAACGCCCACGCGGTCGTCGTTCTCTATTATAAAATTATCGGTTATCGTCCCGGCGGGAGTTACTGCGCTGTCCGCAAGCCTCCTGCCGATGTATTTTGATGCTGCTTCAAATTCCGTCCAGCCTGCTAGAAATCCTTGCAGCGTCCCGTCGGTATTTATACCGCGCGGAGCGAGCCAGCGTGCGGCGAGGTGATCCCGCGCGGCTTTTTTTTTGTCTGTCTCGGGCAGAGATGCAAATTCAATGTCTATCCCCACCGAGCCGCAGTCGGAGAGCACACACACGGCAGTGCCGCCGCTGTGGGCTATCGAAAAGCCGTGTTTCGGGAGAGCGGGGAAGTACGGTTTTCCGTTTTCGTTCCTTTTTATCGCTGTGTCGCCGCAAGGTGTTATGCCGGCGCGCCCGAGCATCGAAAGTAGCAGCGCCGCGCCGCAGAGAGAGTCGCTGCGTGCCGATGTATCATTCTTCATCAGCGACGCTGCGTATTCTTCGCCGAATGCTGCCGAAATATCGTCTTTCGTGGCGTGCGTCACGTCTTTTGTCGTATATCCGAGAAATACCGTGCCCATTCCGCTGCTCCTTTCTCCATTATTTACTTGATTTATATTATACATTACCCACATGCAATAGTCAAGTGCGTCATAAAACCGCAGCACATGGTTTTTTATTGTCAAAACCGAAAAAAACGGACTTCTGACGCCCGAAATGTTCGTCATATGTAACGAAAATGATAATTTTTCAACAAACCACTTGTATAATCGACGGAAATAAGCTAAAATATATAGTGGCAATAAGTGGTCCGCCGAAAACGGCTGACCAACTAAAAACGGAGGATATTTAATTATGTCAGTTAAAGTTGCTATTAACGGTTTCGGCCGCATCGGTCGTCTTGCTTTCCGTCAGATGTTTGACGCTGAGGGTTATGAAGTTGTCGCTATCAACGACCTCACCAGCCCCAAAATGCTTGCTCACCTTCTGAAGTACGACACTGCCCAGGGTTCTTTCCTCGGTCACATCGGTGAGGGCAAACACACCGTTGAAGCTACCGATGATTCCATCATCGTTGACGGCAAAGAGATCAAGATCTACGCCGAAAAGGATGCCAACAACTGCCCTTGGGGCAAGCTTGATGTTGACGTCGTTCTTGAGTGCACCGGCTTCTACACCTCCAAGGAGAAGTCCATGGCTCACATCAACGCCGGCGCCAAGAAAGTCGTTATCTCCGCTCCTGCGGGCAACGACCTCAAGACCATCGTTTTCAACGTCAACAACGAGACTCTGACCAAGGACGATCAGATCATTTCCGCTGCATCCTGCACCACCAACTGCCTCGCTCCCATGGCTAAGGCTCTTAACGACACTTACCCGATCGTTTCCGGTATCATGACCACCGTTCATGCATACACCGGCGACCAGATGATCCTCGACGGTCCTCAGAGAAAGGGCGACCTCAGAAGATCCCGCGCGGGCGCGCAGAACATCGTCCCCAACTCCACCGGCGCTGCCAAGGCTATCGGTCTTGTCATCCCCGAACTGAACGGCAAGCTCATCGGTTCCGCTCAGCGCGTTCCTACCCCCACAGGCTCCACCACCATTCTGGTTGCTGTTGTCAACGGTAAGGACGTTACCAAGGAGTCCATCAACGCCGCTATGAAGGCTGCTTCCAACGAGTCCTTCGGTTACAACACCGACGAGATCGTATCCTCCGATGTTATCGGTATGCGTTACGGCTCACTCTTCGATGCCACCCAGACCATGGTCTCCAAGATCGACGACAACACCTATCAGGTACAGGTCGTTTCCTGGTACGACAACGAGAACAGCTACACCAGCCAGATGGTCCGCACCATCAAGTACTTCGCAGAGCTCAACTGATCACTGCGCAGCAATATAATAAAGAATGTCGGCTCGCGTAAGCGGGTCGGCATTCTTTTCTTTACATTCGCGTGTTTTTGTGATATACTAAAAGAAAAAAGTGTGGGAAATATGCAGAAAGATCAGCGTATATTATTGGTCGAGGATGACGGGGGAATAGTATGGGCGCTAAACGAGGTGCTTCGCGGCGAGGGCTTTGAGGTTTGCGCGGTCAGCGGAGAGACTGAAGCCAAGCGATACCTTGAGGGCGGCAGTCTGCCGGATGTGATCTTGCTTGACCTTTCGCTTGCCGACGGCAACGGCTTTTCGCTTTTTTGCACGGTAAAGGAAAAATACGGCGTGCCGACGATATTTCTTACCGCTTCCGGCGACGAGGAGAGCGTGTGCCGCGGGCTTGAGCTCGGTGCGGAGGATTACATCGCAAAGCCCTTTCGCGCGCGTGAGCTTGTTTCAAGGATCCGCAGCGTTCTCAGGCGCAGCACATGTACGCGCAATATCGTGCAGCTTGAAAATGTTACGGTGGACACGGATAAAGGAACGGTCACCAAAAACGGCGCCGAAATAGTGCTTTCCGCGCTCGAATACCGCATTCTGCTTGTGTTTATAGGCAACCGCGGGCGTTTGCTTTCGCGTTCGCGTCTGCTTGAGGAGATATGGGATGTCGGCGGCGACTTTGTTAACGACAATACCCTTACCGTGTATATCAAACGGCTGCGCGAAAAGATCGAGGACGATCCGCAGGATCCTCATATAATAAAAACCGTGCGAGGGCTCGGCTACCGCGTTGACTGACGGAGTGAATGATGAGTGTTTTCAACGATCCGGATATGCGGCGCGGAATACTGGTCCATGTGATCGCGGGGGCAGTGCTTACAGCGCTCTGTGCGGTGTTCGACATCGCCGCGGCGATTGCGGCAGTGACGGTATCGGTGGTGTTTACGGTGATATATGTCATCATGACGGCGATCCGTTATCGTGAAATAGCGCGGCTCAGTCGCAGCATCGACCGCATATTGCACGGTCGGGACGATATACTTTTTGCCGACAGCCGTGAAGGGGAGCTTTCTATCCTTGCGAGCGAGATAACGAAAATGACGGTGAGACTGCGCGAGCAGGCTGACGCGCTCGCGGCTGATAAATTGCGCCTGACGGATGCCATTGCGGATATTTCGCATCAGTTGCGCACTCCGCTCACATCGATGAACCTTACCGTGTCGTTGCTTTCGGAGGAGGGACTTTCGGACGAGCGGCGTCAAAGGCTTACGCGCGATCTTTCGAGGTCTCTCAGACGCATCGACTGGCTGATCGACGCGCTGCTTAAGATCTCAAAGATCGATGCCGGTACGGTGGAATTCAAAACAGAGCGCGTGTCTGTCAAAGAGCTTTTGCAGCGTGCCGTCGCACCGCTTATGATCCCGATCGAGCTGCGCGGGCAGGAGCTTGTCATACGTGCGGATAACGAGAGCTATACCGGAGATATGCAGTGGAGCATTGAGGCGATAGGGAACATAATTAAAAACTGCGTTGAGCACACGCCCGAGGGCGGGCGAATCGAGATATCAGCCTCGGAGACCGCTCTTTATACCGCCATAACCGTTTCCGACAGCGGAGACGGCTTTGCGTCGGAGGATATTCCGCATCTTTTTGAACGCTTTTATCGGGGGAAAAATGCCGAGGCTTCAAGCGTCGGTATCGGGCTGGCGCTTGCCCGCACCGTTATAACGGCGCAAAACGGTACCGTTACCGCGTCGAACGGTGCAAACGGCGGTGCGGTTTTTGCAATAAGATTTTATAAGACCGTGGTCTGATGGCTCGGAAGAGCAAAAAACGCTCCGGTGACGTTTCTCTTATCGAAAAGTCACCGGAGTGTCACTTTTGATCTGTATACTTATATACGATGAACGACGCGAAAGGAAGGAAATGTTTTGGAAATTTTAAGAGTTGAACATCTTATGAAGGTATACGGCAGCGGCGACAACGAGGTCAGGGCGGTCGATGATATATCTTTTTCGGTCGAAAAAGGGGAATTTCTTGCGATAATCGGACCGTCCGGTTCGGGAAAATCTACACTTTTGCATATTCTCGGCGGTGTGGATCGTCCGACATCTGGCAAGGTGTTTATGAACGGTCAGGATGTTTATGCGCAGAATGAGGATCAGCTTGCCATATTCCGCCGCCGCGAGGTGGGGCTCATATATCAGTTCTACAACCTCATACCCGTGTTTGATGTTGTTGAGAATATGACGCTGCCCGTGCTTATGGACGGCAGAAAGGTAAACGAAGAGCGACTTGAAGAGCTTCTCGGTACACTGGGGCTCAAAGAACGCCGCAAAAATCTTCCCAGTCAGCTTTCCGGTGGGCAGCAGCAGCGCGTGTCGATAGGCAGGGCGCTTATGAATGCGCCGGCGGTCGTGCTTGCCGACGAGCCGACCGGCAATCTTGACTCCAAAAACAGTCAGGAGATAGTAGAGCTTCTCAGAATATCAAACCGCAAATACGGGCAGACGCTTATAGTCATAACGCATGACGAGAATATTGCGCTTCAGGCTGACCGCGTTATCGCGATCGAGGACGGAAAAATAGTGCGCGACGAGCGTATACGGGTGCGCTGAAGATGAATATCTTTCATAAATTCACATGGAGATCGCTGCGTAAAAACCGCGTGCGCAGCATCGTGACGGTGATCGGCATCATGCTTTCAATGGCAATGTTCACGGCTGTTATCGAGGCGGCATACAGCGGTTTGGCGTTTCTTCTCCGTGCGGAGGAAAAGCAGACGGGGTCTTATCACGCATATTTCGGCAGCATGGATGCCGAGGGGGTTGAAAAGCTCAGAAGCGCAGACGGCGTCAGCAAGGTCGTGACGTGGCAGCAGGTCGGCTGGGCAAATGTGGGCAGCAACAAATACAAGCCGTATCTGCTCATCGAATCTGTTGACAGCGATTTTTGCGACCTTGTTTCGGTAAATATGATCGACGGCAGAATGCCGCAGAACGGCAGTGAGATCGCTATTCCCGCGCACCTGAAAAGCAACGGCGATGTTGACTGGAAGATCGGCGACACGGTAACGCTTGACGTCGGCAGACGCGTGACAGACGGAACAGTGCCCGCAGAGGAGAATCGTGCGCTTGTATATGAGTCTACGGACGATTCGTTTACCGTCTTTGATTCCGTTACCGATACTGTGGAGAAGAGCTATACCGTCGTCGGTATATTCGAAAGGCTGTCAACAAACATCGAGGTGTTTGACTGCCCGGGATATACGGCGCTGACCTTTGGCGGCGGTACCGGAGCATACCGTGCTTTCTTTACGCTTGACCATCCTTACAAGCTCGACAGACTGGCGGTGAGCGGTGAGATACCGGGAGAGCTTACACAACACACCAATCTGCTTATATACTACGGTGTATCGTCAAACAGCGGCATCGTCAGCGTGCTTTACGGTATGGTGGCGATACTTGTGCTTATGATATTCTGCGGCTCGGTGTCGCTTATATACAATTCCTTTTCAATATCGGTCAGTGAGCGTACACGTCAGTTCGGAATGCTGAAATCGATCGGTGCGACGCGTCGGCAGATACGCGGCACGGTCATATACGAAGCGCTCGTGCTTTGCGCGGTCGGCATACCGCTCGGAATGCTTGCAGGGTGTGCGGGCATAGGGATCACGCTGTGGTGTCTGCGCGATTCATTCGGCTTTTTGCTCAGAAGCGGCGAAAATGTGGGTATGTACCTTGTCATAACCCCATGGGGGCTGCTTGCGGCAGCGCTCATATGCCTTGTCACGGCGCTCGTGTCGGCGTGGATACCCGCGAGACGTGCCATGCGCCTATCTCCCATTGATGCACTCAGACAGTCCGACGATATAAAGCTGAGCCGCCGCAGTGTGCGCACATCGCGTCTTGCGCAGAAGATATTCGGATTTGAAGGTATGATTTCGGCGAAAAACTTTGCCCGCAACCGCAGGAGATGCCGTTCAACTATAATCTCTCTCTTTCTCAGCGTGACGCTGTTCATATCCGCCTCATCCTTCTGCTCTTATATGACAGGTATGGTGAACGGCATTTCGGATACTATTGACAAAGGAGCAGACATTTCATATTGGAGCGACAGCGAAGATGTGTCCGCCGACCCTGACGCGATCTATAAAATGCTCATGAGCGCTTCCGGTGTGCGGGACGGCATGTGGCTCAGATATACTTCCTTTTATCTGGACTTTCCAGCATCCGATATCGACGGCTTTTTTGCCGCTCACGCAGAGGAATTTATGGCAATAACCAAGAATGACAGCGTGAGCATACTAACGACCGCTATGTTTATCGACGACGGTTCCTTCCGCTCGCTCTGCAGTGATAACGGCGTTTCGCCGAATGAATACTTCGATGCGGATCGACCGAAGGCGCTGATATACGACAAAATAACCGCGGGCATGCGTCAGAGCGGAGAATCGACCAAATGGGTGGGCACATCTGTGATAAAAAAGAGCGGCTTGCCGTTTACCGCTCACTCGGAAACACGAAAGAGGATCAAAGGCTATGGACTTGACGAGACGGTCACGGGTGATGACGGGGAAAATATAAATTACTACTATCCGCTCGAATACCTTGATTCGGTCTACAATGCGGGCAAAACTCCCGATCGCTCGCGGGCGCTTGCACTGCCGGACAGTGAAGCTGTTATACGCACGGATTTCACAGTAGGAGCACAGATAGATAAAAAACCGACTGTCAGCATAAATTCCGGCACGGTGCTGCTGATATATCCGGCATCTGTCCTTGACGGTGTGATAAAGGACAGTGAATTTTCCGGCAATGACAATCTGCGCAGCAGGGTGTATTACAATTTTTCAGTCGACGATCACACCGCGGCTTACAGCGCGATGAAGACTCTCCTGCTTTCGGCGGGACTTGATACGGCTCTGCTTGAGGATCAGGCTGAAAGCGTTGAATCTGAGCGCCGCATGGTCACGGTCATAAACGTATTCTCATACGGTTTTATAGTTCTGATATCCCTTATCGCCATGGCGAATATGTTCAACACGATATCAACGAATATCCTTTTGCGCCGCCGTGAGTTTGCAATGCTCAAATCGGTGGGGCTTACAAGCGGAGGTTTTCGCCGCATGATGAATTTCGAGTGCGCGCGTTACGGTATACGCGGGCTTGAATGGGGACTTCCCGCGGCATTCGCGGTGACATATCTGATATGGCGAACAGTGTGCAACGCATATACGACCGAATTTTACATCCCGTGGTACAGTGTTGCGATCGCCGTTTGCAGTGTTTTTGCCGTGGTGTTTGCCGCGATGATGTATTCGATGCACATGATAAGAAATGATAACCCCATAGACGCCCTGAAAAACGAAAATCTTTGAAAATTTTGCGTCGGAGGTTGACACGCTGCCCTCGGGATGATATAATAAGCGCATATTTTTAATCCGAGGTACACCTAAAATGGCACTCATTCTTCCCGATGGTTATAAGTCGCGTCTGACGGCGCGTCAGACACAGATCGCAATAAAAAAGGTCAAAGATTTCTTCCAGACCGACCTTGCCAACCAGCTCAACCTCCGCCGCGTGTCGGCTCCCGTTTTTGTTGACTCCGCTACCGGACTCAACGACAACCTTAACGGCGTCGAACGCCCGGTGGCGTTTGATATCAAGAACTGCGACGGCAGCTATGAGGTGGTTCATTCGCTTGCGAAGTGGAAGCGCTATGCTCTGAAAAAGTACGGCTTTGCACCGGGCGAAGGACTTTATACCGATATGAATGCCATACGGCGCGATGAGGATACCGACAATATACACTCGGTATTTGTCGATCAGTGGGACTGGGAGAAGGTCATACTGAGATCGGAGCGGACCGTTGAGACGCTGCATTCTACGGTGAGATATATATATGACGCCCTCCGTCAGACAGAAAACTATATCGCCGATGACTATAACTTTATAGGTCATTTGCTGCCGCCTGCGATCACATTTGTGACTACACGTGAGCTCGAGGAAAAATATCCCACACTCACTCCCAAGGAGCGCGAATACCGTGCGGCAAGGGAGCATGGAGCAATATTTCTTCAGGGAATAGGCGGCGCACTTGCCGACGGCAAGCCGCACGACGGCAGAGCGCCCGACTACGATGACTGGTCACTTAACGGTGATATAATCGTTTATTACCCGGTGCTTGACATTGCGCTTGAGCTCTCAAGCATGGGCATACGTGTGGATGAGGACGCCATGCGTCGCCAGCTTGCTGTTGCGGGCTGCCCGGAGAGAGCAGAACTGCCTTTCCATCGCGCTTTGCTTGCAGGTGAGCTGCCGTATTCGATCGGTGGCGGTATAGGTCAGTCAAGGATATGTATGTTTTTCCTCCGTAAGGCTCATATCGGTGAGGTGCAGGCATCCTGCTGGCCGCGTGCC
>ULZS01019009.1_pt1 | contig 11508 bp, 9 predicted proteins | sample 1963301 | NCBI WGS metagenome assembly ULZS01 (sample SAMEA4835895, study PRJEB28245) | human gut metagenome | biome: gut microbiome; material: fecal sample | place: Denmark | collected 2008 | reverse complement strand
ATGAAGTGAAAAAAGAAGTAAATAATACAAGAAAAAAAAGAAAACTAAATTTTCAAAAAATATTTAATTTAATAAGTGCTATGTTTATCTTAGCCTGCTGTATATTCTATGGAACAAGATTTCTAAAACTATATATAGCAAACAACAAAGTAGAAAAAATAACTGTACTCGCTGACAATATCAAAGATAACAATAAAGATAGTGAATCATTTAAACAAATAAATGAAGACTATTACTTTACTGGAGAAGTAGAAAATAACTATGTAAAATACTCTAATATATTATGGAGAATAGTAAAAGTAAACTCTGACAAATCAGTAACCCTAGTATCAGATAATGCTTTAACATCATTAAATCCTGGTACAGAAACAACATATGAAAAAACATCCATAAGTAAATGGTTAAATAAAGGAGAAGAAGAAAACACAGGTATTCTAGAAACAAATCTAAATAATACCTCAAAGTATCTAACATTCTCAAAAACATGTAAAGATACAGTAACCGATACTAAAAACATTACATGTAAAGATAAATTAGAAGATACTTACATAACAGCCCCATCAGTATATGACTATGTAAATACCGGTGGTAATAAAGGCTTTATGAATAATAATGAATATTTCTATTTAACCAACATAGATAAAGATAAAAATTTAATGTATATAGATTCAACAGGTAAAACAAATAGTACTGATGATTCAGATATCCTAGGAGTAAAAGCCATTATAACATTAAAAAATACCCTAACATTAAAAGAAGGAAATGGTACCAAAGATAACCCATATACCTTTGAAGATAAAGAAGGATTATTAGGAAGTTATGTAAAACTAGGTAATGATACATGGAGAATCTATAGTATAGAAGATAATACTGTAAAATTATCATTAGATAACTATCTAAAAGTAAATAATAAAGAAGTTAAATATAAATATTCAAATAACGGCTACTACCACAACGATACAAAACAAGGTACCTTAGCAGAATATCTAAATAAAACATATCTAAATACCTTAAGTTATAAAGATAAAATAAAAGAAAATAAATTCGCTAATGGTATCTATAGTAGTACCACTAACTACGATTATAGTAAAGTATTAACAACTACTGTTGATACCAAAGTATCAGTATTAAGTATTGGTAACATAATATTAAATAATAATAATACTAACTACTTCTTATCAACAGGAGTATCAAAAGATAGTAACCTAGTATATGTAATGCAAGATGATTATAAAGTATATACCAAAGTATCCACTACTACATTAAAAATAGTTCCAACAATAGCACTAGATAAATCACTACTAACAAAAGGAGACGGAACAATAGAAAGTCCATACGAGGTAGAATAATATGAGTACAAGAAAAAAGAAAAAAATATATAAAACAACAATTCTATTTATAATATTAGATTTATTAGCCATAACTGGCTTTGTAGTAATGTATGGTCCATGGGACAAAGTAAGAAATATGTATGTAAATACCGCTTTAAAAACCATGCACCATCAATACTTTGCCAATATCTTCTATAGTCAAAAAACAATTGATAAAATAAATAGTAGTAGTTATTTCGTAACCATAAATGAAGATGCTAATACTGAAGATGTTATAATAAACACCAAAGAAAAATCAAAATATAAAGATAAATATGAAGAAGAACTATTTACAAGAAACAACCCAGATGACTCCTATAAAATAATAGATCTAAAAATAGGAACATCAAAAGGTTACCTAGTAGCCATCTATAAACCAGAAAAAGTAAAACTAATATCCACTAAACAATTCAATGTTGGTGGTAAAGGAGAACGAATCCTAACCATGTGTAAAAGATATGGTGGCTCAGTATGTATAAATGGTGGAGGCTTCCAAGATGAAGGTTATGGTTCTGATATACCAACAGGTATCGTAATCCAAGACGGCGAAATAACTTGGGGTAAAGATACTGCTGATACCGCTAGAGACAATGTAATAGGTCTAACAAAAGACGGCAAACTAAAACTAATGACTAACGCTACCGCTAATGAAGCATTAGCAGCAGGTGTAAATGACGCCATGATATTTGGCCCATTCCTAATAGTAAATGGAAAACCACTAGAAATAGTTGGAGATCCATGGGGTCAAGCACCAAGAGTAGCCATTGGACAAACAAAAGATGGAATAATCCTATTTCTAGTGGTAGATGGTGAAAACTATATAAATGGTGCTAGTCTGCAAGACATGGTAGATGTATTACAAAAATATGGCGCATATAATGCCGCTAACCTAGATGGCGGACAATCATCAAGTTTAGTAGTAAATAACAAATTATATAATAACCCACCTCCTGCTGCTAAAAGACAAGGCGGAAGATATGTTGTAACAGGATGGGGATTAATAAACTAAAGCTTATCTAAATATAAGCTTTTTTCATTTACAAAACATATTACATTTGATATACTAATAATAGGTGGTAAAATGAAAAAAAGAAGAAGAAAAAGAAAACTAAAAAAAAGTGTTAAAATAACCCTAGTATTATTACTAGTAATAGGACTATTATCCTATCCAACATATAAACTACTAACAAAAGAAAAAACTCCTACTAACGAAGCAAAACCAAATACCGAAGAAAAAGAAGAACACTATGAACTATCACTAATAGCAGTCGGAGACAACCTAATTCATTCATCAGTATATAAAGATGCCAATAAACATGCTAATTATAACGGTTATGACTTCAAACCAATGATAACCAATATCAAAGAAATAGTATCAAACTATGATATTGGCTACTACAATCAAGAAACAATCTTAGGAGGAACAGAATTAGGATTAAAAGACTATCCAACTTTCAACTCTCCATATGAAGCTGGAGATGCCATGATTGATGCAGGCTTTAATCTAGTAAGTCTAGCCACTAATCATACTATGGATAGTGGTAAAAAGGCCGTAGAAAATTCATGTAAATACTGGAACTCAAAAGAAAACATTTTAACCGCAGGAAGTTATTGTAGTGAAGAAGAAAGAAACGAAATAAAAATAAAAGAAAAAAATAACATAACATATACCATGTTAAATTATACATACGGAACAAATGGTATGAAAGTACCAAATGATTACTTAGTAAATGTATGGCCTACTGATATAGATAATATTAATAATCCAGAGAAAGATACCAAATATCAAGAATACAAGAAACAAGTAAAACAAGATGTAGAAAAAGTAAGAGACAAAGTAGATGTCCTAATCGTAGCCATGCACTGGGGTGTAGAGTATACTCATAATCCAACTGAATATGAAAAAGATATGGCTTCATACTTAGCCTCACTAGGAGTAGATCTAATAATTGGAACCCATCCCCATGTAATACAACCAGTAACATGGATAGATAATACCTTAGTAATATATTCTCTAGGTAATTTCCTATCAGCCCAATATCAAAACCAATCAACATGTACAAACTATAAATGTACAACTGGATTAATGACAAGTCTAAAAATAGAAAAAAATGTCAAAGGAAAAGAAAAAAGTATAAAAATAACTAATGTAGAAAACGAATTGATATATAACTACTACAACCAATCAACATGGAGAGGATTCAAAGTAATACCATTCTCTAATCCAGAAATAAAAACATACTTACCAAGTTATAAATCCGTATATAATACCTACAAAGAAGTAGTACAAAGACTTGACAGTAATATGTATGTAAAAGAAACAGTAGAATAAAAAAGATATCACTTTAACTAGTGATATTTTTTTTAACAATAGAATCAATATAAATATCCTTATCCCCTCTAATAACTCCATCAATAATAACATTCTCAATATCTTTAGAAATAATCTTATCAATTCTCCTAGCCCCAAACTCATAAAATTCACACTTATTAACAATCTCATCAATAACATTATCGTTAATATCAATATTAATATCTTTATATTTATCTCTAATATATTCAAATTTCTTTTTAATAATACATTTAATAGAAGTATCATCAAGTCTATCAAAAACAATAATATTATCAATCCTATTAATAAAAGCCGTATTAAAATATCCCTTCAAACTCGAAATAACACTACTATCAGTCTTCTTATTAAAACCAATACCATTCTTCTCAAAACCAATATTTGAAGTCATAATAACAACAACATTATTAAATCTAACTTCTCTACCTTTAGAATTCTTAATTTTACCCTCTTCAAGTATCTGATAAAACAAATTAATAACATTAGGATGAGCTTTATCAATTTCATCAAGTAATAAAACACTATTAGGTTTATTTCTAATTTCTTCCAAAATATTCTTATTATCATCATATCCAATATATCCAGGTGAAGAACCAAGTATCTTATTAACCGCAGTACTATCACTATACTCACTCATATCCATTCTAATAAGATTATCTGCTCCTACTAAAATATTAGCATATTCTTTAGCCAACCTACTCTTACCTACACCTGAAGAACCTACAAATAAAAGAGAATAACATCTATCATTATATCCACATCTAATTCTTTTGGTTATATCCATCAAATTATCAATAGCTTTATCTTCTCCTACAATAATATCCTTAAGACTATTTTTCATATCATCAATATTACCAGTATTAGAAATAATTTCATATATAGGAACTCCCGTTCTATTGCTAATAACACTAGCAATATCATCGAGTAAAATCTTATTCTTGTCATTCTTACTAAGTAATTCAATATCATTTAAACGAGACATAAGTTCCGTCTCCTTTTTTCTCAAAGAATAAGCCTTATCAATATTATTATCAATAATAAAACTATTTTTATCCTTATTTAATTTACAAATTTCCCTTTTAATATCCCTAATCTCATTATCCGAAGTACACCCTCTAAGTCCAACTCTAGAAGCAACTTCATCTAAAATATCGATCTCTTTGTCAGGTCTATTCCTATCAAAAATATATTTCTCTGACAAATTAATAATATAATCAATCATATCATTATCAATAATAACATTATGATATCTCTCATAAATATTCTTAATCTTCATTAATATATTTTTAGTTTCCCCTATACTAGGCTCATTAACAAATATCTTTTGAAATCTTCTCTCTAATGCCGAATCCTTTTCAATAAATTTCTTATATTCCTCAGTAGTAGTAGCCCCTATACATCTAATTTTCCCCCTCGCTAAAGCCGGTTTCAAAATATTAGAAGCATCAATAGCCCCTTCAGCTCCTCCTGCTCCTACCAAAGTATGAATCTCATCAATAAATAAAATAATATCATCATTATCTTCAATCTCTTTAATAACCTTTTTCATTCTCTCTTCAAATTCACCACGATATTTAGTACCTGCTACCATCGTAGCCATATCTAAAGAAATAATTTTCTTATCACATAATACCTTAGGAACCTCATCATTAACAATAAGCCTAGACAACTCTTCCACAATCGCAGTCTTACCAACACCAGCGTCTCCTATTAAAATAGGATTATTTTTAGTTCTTCTGCATAATATTTCCATAACTCTTTTAACTTCTTTATCTCTTCCAATAACCGGATCAAGTAAATTATTTTTAGCCTCACTAGTAAGATCTACCCCAAGATCATATATAAGAAGTTTTTTCTTCTTATTTTTTTTACTTTTCTTAATCAAGCTACTAGAAAAATCATCATATATATCTTCAATATCAATACCCATACCAATAATAAGTCTAATAGCAATACCTTCTCCCTCTTCTAACATAGCAAAAAACAAATGTTCTGAAGTAACCTCACCATCATTATTTTCCTTACTATCAATAATAGCATTCTGAATAACCTTTCTAAGTAAAGGAGTATATAAAAATACCTCATTCTTTTTATCCGTAGTACCTACAACCTTACACAGTTCACTTTTAAAATTATCATACTCAAGTCCATATTCACTAAGTCTATCACATATATTACTATCACTATTAAGAATAGCAAGAAGTAAATGTTCAGTCCCAATATAAGGATGTCCAAGCCCTATCATCTCTTTCTTAGCATTATTCAAAATAGTCTGTGCCTCTTCATTAAAATTACCAATCATAATATTCTCCTTTCATAATTATTCTATGATTATAATGTAATAATTTTAATAATTTTAAACAATAAAAATAGACTTTTAATGCAAAAAAAATACCTACCTAAGTAGATATTTTATTATAACTATATCAAAGCCATTACAAGTAATACAAGTATTACAATTAATAATAGCATTAATACAAATCTCCAAATATACTTAACCCATGAAGTATATGGAACATCTAAGTATTTAAGAGCCACAATTAAAAGAAAACTTGTAGGTCCTATAATACCAACTATACCATAAATACTTTGGAAAGTCATAGCATAAGTAGCTAACATAGACTCATCACTAACTGCACTAATTAAAGGTGAATAAACACCAGCAACAGTATAATATAAGTCAGAATGAAGTAAACTACCAATTGCAGAAATAATACTAGCAGTAACCAAATTAATTCCTAATTTAGACTCAGAAACCCAAGTAATAATAGTAGAAATAAAACTATGGTTATAAGTGGAAACTAGTATAGCATAAGTAAGAATAACTAAGAAAACAGTACCAACCATTTTTTTAGATCCATTAACAAAATTATGAACAGTTTCATCAAATTTAATTTTATAAACAAATTTAATAATTAAAGTAAATAAAATTAAAGTAATGATAATTGACATATAAGAACCTAAACTAGCCCAGTTACCAAATGCATACATATTACCAGAAACAATATTAGAGAAAATAGTAAACTCTCCAATCTTAATTCCAAGTAACCATTCATTAAACTTATCAAAGCATTTAATACCAAATAAAGTATTCCAAGGTAAATATCCTAAAATAAGAATAACTAATATAACTGATAACATAACAATAATAGGCCATGTTTTAATATTTTTATAGTCACCCTTAACTTCAGAAACACTAACTTCATTACTTTCATTTAGTTCATACTTAACTTTTTTATCATTAACATTCTTAATATGTTTTTTAATAAAGAATATAAGTAATGCAATACCTAATACTAATAAAATTAATTTAGGTAATAAAAGTGAAGTATTACTAATATCAGTCATTTTCTCTATAGTAGTAGCACTATATCCATAATAACTATTAGGATCTCTAAAAGTAACAAATATACCACCAATAAATCCTACTAACATAGATACAATAGTAGAACTAATAGCCACTAATTTGTCATAACCAAGTAACATAATAATAGCTATAACAAATGGTACAAATACTAATAGAACATTAACAAGTCCAGTAACTGAAGTAAGTACTGCAAATAAAGCAGTAACAATAAATATAAATAATTCACTATGTCCCTTTACTTTTTGAGCAATATTATCAACTAATTTCTTATAAGCAGGAACTTCATTAAGAACACCATAAAAAGCTCCAAGTACTAATAGATAAACTACAGTATCAAAGAAATAATAAAATGATTGAACAAAATTAATAAGAACATCACCTAGTGCAATCATAGTATATTTACCTTCTAATGCTGGAACAAAATATCCAAGTATAGCAAGAATACCATTTACTGCAAGTAATGCTCCTAACACAATTAAAATAACTTTAAATAAACTATGCTTTTTCATATTAACCTCCTCTAACAATAATTATATCACAAAACAAGTAAATGTAAATAAAAAAAAGAGAAAAACTCAAGTTTTCCCTTATTTTTATTGGTTTTATAACTATTTTCTCTCCTTCATAGTAGGAAATAAAATAACATCTCTAATAGAATCAGATTCAGTAAATAACATACATAACCTATCTATACCATATCCAATACCACCAGCAGGAGGCATACCATACTCTAACGCTTCGATAAAGTCCATATCAATATCATTAGCCTCATCATTACCAAGTTCTCTTTCTTTAATTTGATTTTCAAATCTTTCTAATTGATCAATAGGATCATTAAGTTCAGTATATGCATTAGCAAATTCCTTACCACCAATAAATAATTCAAATCTATCTACAAATCTAGGATCATCTGGATTTTTCTTTGTAAGTGGACTAATCTCAATTGGATGACCATATAAGAATGTAGGTTGAATTAAAGTCTCTTCAACATATTTTTCAAAGAATAAATTAACAATATGTCCAAAACTCTTTTCATGTTCTTCAACTTCAATATGATGTTCTTCTGCCAACTTAAGAGCCTCTTCAACACTCATATCTTTCTTAAAATCAATACCAGTTTGTTCTTTGATAGCTTCAACCATACTAATTCTCTTCCATGGACCCTCTAAGTTAATTTCATTACCACACCAGTTAAAAGTCATTCTACCAAAAACTTCCCTAGCAATAGTTTGAAACATTCCCTCAGTCATATCCATCATACCATCTAAATTACTATAAGCAAGATATGCTTCCATTTCTGTAAATTCAGGATTATGTCTAGTATCCATACCTTCATTTCTAAATACTCTACCAATCTCATAAACAGCTTCCATTCCACCTACTAAAAGTCTCTTTAAAGGAAGCTCTAAAGCTATTCTAAGATACATATCTAAATCTTGTGCATTATGATGAGTACAGAAAGGTCTAGCACTAGCACCAGTAAGTAAAGTAGTAAGTACTGGTGTTTCAACTTCAACAAAGCCTAACCCATCCATATAATTTTGAATACATCTAATAATTCTAGGTCTAAGAAAAGCCGTCTTCTTAGAATCTTCATTCATAATTAAATCAACATATCTTCTTCTGTATCTTTCTTCAATATCAGTAAGACCATGGAATTTTTCAGGTAAGGGTCTAAGTGCCTTAACTAAATGAGTGTATTCTAAACACTTAACAGTAAGTTCCCCAGTCTTAGTTTTCATAACCTTACCAGTAACTCCAACAATATCTCCAATATCCGCAGTCTTAAATAAATTATAAGTTTCTTCTCCTACATCATTAATAGAAATATATACTTGCATCTTACCAGTCTTATCTTGAATACTAAAGAAAGAAGCCTTTCCCATCTTTCTAATAAACATAATTCTACCAGCAATAGTAACTTTATCTTCTAAATTTTCTAATTCATCGTGTTCATATTTACTATATTGCTCTCTAATATCTTCAGATGAATGTGTCCTATCAAATCTATGTCCAAAAGGATCCATCCCCATTTCTCTTATTCTATTTGCTTTTTCAATTCTAACTAATTCTTGATCAGTTCTTTCCATTCTTATCATTCCTCTCTTATCACATTAGTTTTAGCAATAATATCATGAAGTCCTCTGCCATCCTTCTTATACAACATCATAAGAATACTAACGATAATAATCATACTCTCAATAGCAGATATTACACTAACACTATAATTAAACTTTTCCATATCTAAAAAGTTTATACTTATCGTACTATATAAAGTTGTAACAATACCATATATTAATAATCCTCTAATAACCATATTCCAAATACTAGGTCTCTCTCCCTTATCATTAACAACTTTAATTTTAAGTAATTTCTTACCTAAAGTTTGTCCCTTATTAAAGTAAGCAAAAATAATATAATAGCCAATGAATACAACAGAGGTTGCAACATTGACTGGAAGTTTCCGTTTAGTAAGCTCATAATTAAGTGGCATTACTTTTTCAGTATATTCCTCCACAGTAATATTTCCCTCTTTATAATCATTCATTACATCATTAATTTCCTTAGTAAGATCACTACCAACATTAACACTAGCAGTAATCCCCATAAGTACTATCATAATAATAAAGTAATCAATTAAATACGCAAATATCCTCTTAAAAAAATCCGCTTTCATAAAAATCACCTATACACATATTATATACTATTTTCCAGCTTTTTCAAATAGTTATTTAATATTTTTTCTATATCTTCTCTATTAGTAGCCCTAAATATAGCATTCTTAACTTCTTGACTACCATTCATTCCCTTCAAATACCAAGCAATATGACTTCTCATCTCTAATACTGCTACCTTTTCTGGTTTAATCTTCATCAAATAATCCATATGATGAAAACACATATCAATTTTTTCCTTATAACTAGGTTTATCAATAATAGTACCATTATCAAAATAAGTAACAAGTTCTTTAATTAACCAAGGATTACCTAATACCCCTCTACCAATCATAATAGCATCACAACCAGTATAAGAAAACATTCTTTTAGCACTTTCAATATCCTTAATATCACCATTACCAATAACAGGTATATCAACACTTTCCTTAACAGCCTTAATAATATCTAAATTAACAGTTCCAGAATATCCCTGACTTCTAGTTCTACCATGAACACAAATAGCCGATGCTCCAGCCTTTTCTACTATTTTAGCCACCTCAACAGCATTTATACTATTATTATCCCATCCACTTCTAATTTTAACAGTAACAGGAACATTAACGCTCTTAACAACAGCACTAACAATTTCATATATCTTTTCAGGATTCTTAAGAAGAGCAGCTCCTGCTTGTGACTTAATAGCTACTTTAGGTACGGGACATCCCATATTAATATCAATAATATCAGGATGCATAATATCTTCAACCATTTTAGCAGCCTCTACAAAAGTATCTAAATCACTACCAAATATTTGTTGAACTATTGGTCTCTCACATTCCTCAAAATATAACATATCTTTAGTTTTCTTACTATCATAAACAAGTCCCTTATCACTAACCATTTCAGCATAGATAAGACCACATCCCATTTCTTTAATAATTTTTCTAAAAGCACTATTACATACTCCTGCCATTGGAGCTAAAACAATATTATTTTTAATAGTAACATTACCAATTTTAAACATAAAATCACCACATGTATGTATTTTATCACATAACTAAAAAAAATAAAAGAAAAATTAAGTATTTTACTACTTAATAATATTTAAAAAATCATACAAAAAATTACATACCAAATATGATAAAGAGAACATAACTAAAATATAAAATATTCTAGCTTGGAAAACCTTATTTTTCTTGAATATACTATTAAAGTTAACACTATCCATAGTATAAATAACTAAAGGCAAAATAAATAAATATAAAATAAATTTATTCATTTTCGATTTCCTTAATCATATTATTTCTTCTAATATATTTACTAACATTAGAAAAAGGTGTTTCAATAAAATTATTAACTATCTTTTTCATAACTTCATGATCAATTTCTTCACTCATAGCAATAACATTAGCATTATTATGACTTCTACATAAAATAGCTTCACTCTCATTAGATACTTTAGCACAATATACACCTTTCATTTTATTCAAAACAATACTCATTCCAATACCAGTACCACAAATAGCAATACCAAGATCAATTTCTTCATTTTGAATAGCCTCTCCTAATTTCTTAGCATATACAGGAAAATCAACAGACTCAGCACTATTAGTACCAAAATCAATTACATAAATATCATTTTCATCAAAATATTCCTTCAAAAACTCTTTAGCAGTAAATCCTCTATGATCACTAGCAATACCAATTTTAATATTATTCATAAAATCATCCTCTTTCTATAATAATTATAACAAAAAAAAGAAT
>ULZS01048385.1_pt1 | contig 11593 bp, 8 predicted proteins | sample 1963301 | NCBI WGS metagenome assembly ULZS01 (sample SAMEA4835895, study PRJEB28245) | human gut metagenome | biome: gut microbiome; material: fecal sample | place: Denmark | collected 2008 | reverse complement strand
AAAATAAAACCTGCAATATTCGGATAACAAACAGGGGCAGAATATATAAGCTGGTATATTTATTAAGGTATGTTAAATACAGGAAAAAGATTGGAGAATAAATGTATAATATATTAATTGTTGATGATGAGAGAATAGAGCGTAATGTAATAATAATGCTGTTAAAAAGGCTTTCAATTAATGCGGGCATAGTTGAGGCTGCTAATGGAAAGGAAGCATATGAATATTTATGCAGTGATGAAGCAGAGCATATTGATATTCTTCTCACAGATGTGAAGATGCCATTTATGGACGGAATAACACTTATTAAAAAGCTCAATGAAGATAATATAAAACTTAAAACAATAATATTTTCTGGATATAATGAATTTGAATATGCCAAGCTTGCGGTAAAGCTGGGAGTTAAAGATTACATTTTAAAGCCTGTTGACCCTGTGGAGTTTGAGAACACAATTAAGAAAGTGTGTGCAGAGCTTGATGAGGAACGTATTCATACAAGTAATTATAATAAACAGGCGGATTTTGTTAAGCAGTTCTATCTGTATTCGCTTCTTAATAAGGCTGATACCAAGGGGATATTAGAAAACGATGATTTTCTTAGAAGCTATAACAGGCTTATTCTTATAGAATTCAATACCGATTTCTTTGGTAAATATGATGGTGGAGATGCCAATATATTAACCCTTGCGGATTGTATGGGAGATATTGAATATCAGTATCTTAATCTTAATACACAGCAGTCAGTTATTCTTATTAAAGATGAAGCTAAGGCGTTAAGTATGGATTTGTTAAAGAATATGCTTGAAAAGCTGCATAATTATATATTCGGTAAGACGGGACAGTTTATGTATGCAGCTGTGTCTGATATTATAGATGATTATCACAGGATATCTGATATGATGGACGAATTAGAAAACCTTATGAGCAATAAGTTCTACCAGACAAATAACTATATATTTACCAACGATATAAGTGATAAAATGCCTGTTTTCGTACAGATAGATGATGATGTTCTTATGAAGCAGATGAAGCAGGACATTAAGATGAAAGATGTAACATTTTTAAGAATACATTTTGATGCTTTATGCAAGAAATACAGAAGCCAGTCCAATTTTTCACATATATATATTAAGTTCGTATTTTCTAACCTGCTTAAAGATTTCTATGATGCACTTCCAGGGGCAAATGAAGATGAATTTGCATCACAGATTGATAAGTTGTATACATCAGAGGATTTTAACTGCATAATGGATATTGTTAATCATAATATTGATATATTAGAGAAGAGTTTTATCAGTAATCCATTGACAATGCACAGAGAGATTGAAACGGTTAAGGAGTATATACATAATCATTATAGTGAGGAGTTAGGTGCACAGCAGTTAGCGGATATGGTATATCTTGCACCAAGTTATCTAAGTTCGCTTTTTAAGAAAGAGACAGGGCAGAACTTGAGCAAATATATAAAACAGTACAGAATGGAAAAGGCTAAGGAGCTGCTCACGGACACTAATATGAAGATTGTTAATATAAGTGAGAAGACAGGTTATCCGAATGTGTCATATTTCTGCCAGAGTTTCAGGGAATATTTCGGTGTAAGCCCTCAGAAGTTCAGGGATAAAGGTGAAGTGTTATGAGTGAACCATTAAAATTAAAGCAATGGGTGAATAATATAAAGCTTCAGAATAAGCTTGTTATAATATATGTCGTCACAGGTCTTCTGCCACTTATAATACTTTTTGTATTTGCGTATGGACAGATGCGCTCAATACTTATGGACAGGGATGTCCGTTCAATGGAAAGTGCATTAAGGCAGTCGGTTACAACAGTGGACGGACAGATAGAGGTATATGATAATCTGTCCAATTACATAACATTTAATGAAACTGTATCAGGAATACTTTCCTACAATTACAGCAACAAATATGAAATGTACAGCCAGATTGTTACGACATTTGACCCGCTTGTATCTTCATTGAAATATTTTCACAATGATATTAACAAGGTGACGATATACATTAATAACGGAATAAAGCACGACACTACACTTGCACCATTATCAGAGATTGAGAATGAAGCATTTTATAATTCAGCAGTTAATTCGACTAATATTAACTGGTATGTCGATAAAGATAAGAAAGAGCTTATATCAGCAAGGAAGATGTCTACGCTTGCCACTGCCGGCATTACTGGAATTATGTATATTAATGTAGATTATGACAGTATAATGGATATTTATGCAAAAGGACTTATAGATAACAGTGGCATTATAGTAACTGATGGCAATGGTAGTATTATAAGCAAAAAAGCAGCATTTTTGGATAATGCCGATAAATATATCCTTTCAGACAGCCGGTTTACTGAGCTTATAGAAAAAGCGGATTTTTCAGAAAATGTATGCAGTAATATAGCAGGTTATGTGCTTATTAAGCAGAATTCAGACATTACAGGCTGGACAAGCTATGTGTATGCACCAAAGTCTCTTATGTTAAAATCAACTAATTCTATTATTACAATGATTGTGGTTGCATTAGTTGTTGCGTGTATTGGAATGGCTGCGGCTACAATATTTACATCTGATTTCATAACTAAGAGGATATATAAATTAAGAACAAGTATGGAAAAGGTTGAGAATGGAGATTTTGATGTTGTTATAAAGTCATCAGATAAGGATGAAATCGGTGCATTGATACACGGCTTTAATAGTATGACGGGTACGATTAATAATCTTATCAACGAGGTGTATGAGGGAAAATTAAGCCAGAAAGAGTCAGAGATGAGAGCATTAAGGGCACAGATTAACCCACATTTTCTCTATAATTCATTATCGCTTATAAACTGGAAGGCGATTGAGTACGGACAGGATGATATAAGCGGTATAACATTAGCTCTTTCTAACTATTACAGGACTTCACTTAATAAGGGTAAGAATACGCTGACAGTAAAGCAGGAATTAAGCAATATGGAGTCATATCTTAACATACAGCAGATTATGCACGATAATTCATTTGATGTTGTTATGGATATTGATGAAAATGTGCTTGAGTATGAATCGCTTAATCTTATATTACAGCCTCTTGTTGAAAATGCTATTGAGCATGGAATAGATCTTTTGACTGACAGAAGAGGAGTTATCACTGTTGCAGCAAAGCTTTATAACGGACTTATTCATATTGAGGTTAAGGATAATGGCATTGGTATGCCAAAAGAAACAGCTCATACATTCTTAACAAGTGAGTCTGGCGGTTATGGAGCAAGAAATGTCAATGACCGTATAAGGCTGTTTTATGGTGAGCAGTATAATCTTAAAGTAAGCAGTGATGAGAATGGAACGGTTATAACAATAGAGTTTCCGGCAAGAAAGCCAGTCTGATATGCTGTTTAGCAGATAAGCATAATAATATACTGATTAAATCAACGAATATACTTAATGAAAAAGTATGATAAATAGTATGAGTATAATAAAGAAATGTTGTCATTATTTGATAACATTTCTTTTTTGTTTATTTTTTATGTAAAAATTCCAATATGTTTCTAAAATTTCTTATATTTAATTTCTCATAAAATAAACATATAATTAAACTATCAAAAGAACTTGTAAATAAATTACAAAAAGATATGTACCAAATGAATTGTATAGAATATGTATTCAAGGTGATGGGTATTATATAAAGAGATGGTACATATCAGCGGTTAAACGCATTAAGAAATGGAGGTATGTTTATGAGGTTTAAAAGATTAGCGGCTGCGGTTATGGCAGCAACAATGTGTGGCTCATTGCTTGTGGGTTGTGGAGGAAGTGATAACAAATCAGCGGATAATAATGAGAATATCACAGCCACTATTAAGGTATGGGGCCCGGCAGAGGATCAGGCAGAAGAAAATGGCAAATGGCTTCAGACAATGTGCGAGCAGTTCAATTCAGAACATCCTGAATGGAATCTGACTTTTGAATACGGAGTATGTTCTGAGACAGATGCAGGTAAGACAGTTACACAGGATCCTGCGAATTCAGGCGATGTATATTTCTTCGCTAATGATCAGTTGCAGACACTTATTGATGCAAATGCTATAGCAAAGCTTGGCGGTGAAACAGCAGATTATGTTAAGAGTACTAATTCAAGTGCAATAGTTGATTCAGTATCAGTTGATGGCAGTGTATATGGTGTTCCATTTACTACTAATACATGGTTTATGTTCTATGATAAGAGCAAATTCTCAGAAAGCGATATAAAGAGTCTTGATACAATGCTTTCAAAGAACAAGGTAGCATTTAATATAACAGAAGGCTGGTATATGTCATCATTCTATCTTGCTAATGGCTGTACATATTTCGGAAAAGACGGCAAGGATAATTCAGCAGGCGTAGATATTAAGGGTGATAAAGGAACACAAGCAACCAAGGCTTTAGTTGCACTTGTTAATAATCCTAACTTTGTCAATGATTTACAGGGTGTAGGTATTGCTGGTTTAAGAGATGGAAGCGTTGGTGCTTACTTCTCAGGTTCATGGGATTATAAGAGTGTTAAGGAAATATTAGGAGATAACTTTGGTGCAGTATCATTACCAACTGTTAAGATTAACGGAACAGATAAGCAGCTTAAAGCATTTGCAGGTTCAAAGGCTATAGCAGTTAACCCTAATTGCAAGTATCAGCAGGTAGCAGTTGCACTTGCTAAATATCTTGGAGGCAAGGATGCACAGGCTAAGCATTATGAGTTAAGAAATGTTATTCCTTGTAATACAGAGTTACTTGCAACAGATGTAATTAAGAAAGATGCTCTTGTATCAGCACAGAATGATACATTTAATAAGACATCTGTAATTCAGCCTACAGTTACAGGTATGAATGCTTACTGGACACCAGCTCAGAATTTTGCTAAAGCAATTGTTAACGGTGAGGTTACTGCTGATAATGCAGAAGCCAAGACATTAGATTTCTATAATCAGATTAATACATCAATTGTAAAATAGTAAATATCAATTCTAGCAATTCTGGGTCAGTATTAATTGACCCAGAATTTTACTTGACATCATATAATGGTCAGGAGGTGTGGTCAATGAAAGACATTACATTTCGTAATTCTATGAAATATGGCGATTTGACGACAAAACTCAGTTTATTAATACTCGGACTTGGTAATTTCAGGGGCAGACAGATAATAAAAGGAATATTATATATAGCTTTAGAGGCAGCATTTATAATATTTATGATAATAAAAGGAATCAGCTGTCTTGCAGGACTTCCTGGTCTTGGCAGCAGGGAACAGGAAGAGATATGGAATGAAAAGCTTGGAATATATGAGTATGTACAGGGTGATAATTCGCTGCTTATTCTGCTTTATGGAATAACTGTAATATTTATTATATGTGCCTATATTATTCTTGCAGTTAGTTCGTTAAAAAGTGCTTATAATGTAGAGTTAAGAATGAAACAGGGTAAGCATATTAATACATTTGTGGAAGATATTAAAGCATTATTCAATGAAAATCTTCATAAGCTTTTACTTGTACTCCCGGTTACTGGAATACTTGTATTCACAATACTTCCACTTGTGTTTATGATTTCAATGGCATTTACAAGCTACAGCAAGGTAGACAGTCATCTTGTATTATTTGACTGGGTAGGGCTTGAGAACTTTAAGCTTATATTTAATTCAGGAAGTTCAATAGGACAGTCATTCTGGTCAGTGTTTGGCTGGACTATTATATGGGCAGTATTAGCTACATTTCTTAATTATATACTTGGAATTCTTGTGGCACTGCTTATTAATAGAAAAGGAACTAAGTTTAAGTCATTCTGGAGATTTATATTCATATTATCAATTGCAATTCCGCAGTTCGTATCACTTCTTATAATAAGAAGTATGCTGGCACAGGATGGTATTATAAATGTTGTATTAAAAAATGCTGGCTGGATAAGCAAGTCACTTCCATTCTTTACTAATGCAACATGGGCAAGAATGACAGTTATAATAGTCAATCTATGGATTGGTATTCCATACACAATATTGCAGGTAACAGGAATATTGCAGAATATTCCAATGGAATTATATGAGGCGGCAGATGTGGACGGAGCTAATGGCTTTGTCAAATTCTTTAAAATAACTATGCCTTATATGTTATTTGTAACAACACCTTACCTGATAACTACATTTACTGCTAATGTTAATAACTTTAATATCGTGTATCTGCTTACAAAGGGCGACCCAGTGCTTGCGGGACATACAGCAGGAAAGACAGATCTGCTTGTAACGTGGCTTTATAAGATGACGGTAGATTACCAGTATTATAATCTTGGAGCTGTTATAGGTATTATGACATTCGTATTTCTTGCACTCGGTTCACTTCTTGTATACAGGAGAACCAAATCTTATAAAGATGAGGAGGGATTCCAATGAAAAAGAAGAAGACTATAAAAAATATACTTGCACATACAGTGCTTACATTGCTTGCGATTGTGTGGGTAAGTCCGCTTGTATGGATAATTCTTACAAGCTTCAGGGCACAGAAGGGAGCATATACAAGCTCATTCTTCCCTAAAAGCTATTCACTTGATAATTATATTAAGTTATTTACAGATACGGGAATACTTAATTTCCCACGAATGTTTACCAATACATTGATTGTGGCTGTATTTTCTTGTATTATATCTACATTTTTTGTATTATCAGTAGCTTATTGTATGTCACGACTTAAGTTCAAGATGAGAAAAGCTATGATGAATGTTGCAATGATACTTGGTTTATTTCCGGCATTTATGGCAATGATAGCTGTGTATTACATATTAAAGGCTATCGGTTTGTCAGAGGGAAGTATGATAAGAGTGGCATTGGTGCTTGTGTATTCGGCTTCGGCTGGTATTCAGTTCTATATTGCCAAAGGCTTCTTTGACACAATACCTAAGACTATTGATGAAGCCGCATTAATTGATGGTGCTACCAAATGGCAGGTATTTACCAAGATTACAATTCCATTAAGTAAACCTATTATTGTATACACGGTTCTGACATCATTTATAGCACCTTGGGTGGATTTTATATTTGCAAGAGTAATATGCCGTGCCAATGCAGATTATTACACAGTTGCCATTGGTCTTTGGCAGATGCTTGAGAAGGAATATGTTGATGTGTGGTATACAAGATTTGCTGCTGGTGCAGTACTTATATCAATTCCAATTGCCGCCTTGTTTATGATTATGCAAAAGTGCTATAATGAGTCTATGTCAGGAGCAGTTAAAGGCTGACAGGAATAGGTGGAAAAATATTATGTTTGTGCATCATCAGATAAATAATAATTCTGGTATTAATATAATATATAAGCAAAGCAGTACCATATGTATTGCAAAGCTTTTATATACCATTATGATGTTAACAGTAATAACGCTTTTAGCCGGGTGTAACAGCCCGGCTAAAGGTGTTTATAATGACAGTGATTATAATGAAGCAGTTAGTACTGCTAAGACAACGCCATTTGGGGCTTATCCTGATACGATTGAATATACTCTTGGAAAGATGACAAGTGTCAATAATTCGAATATGCCAGCTATGGATACATATACTGATAATGCGTATACGAGATATATAAAGTCGGTTCTTAATGTGCAGAATGTAGATGTATTTGAGGCTAATGACAGTCAGTATAATACTAATGTATCAATGGCTGTTTCAATGAATAGGCTTCCTGATATTATGGTTGTGTCAAGCCAGAGTGAGCTGGAACAGCTTATAGAAAATGGAATGATAGAGGATTTGACAGACAGCTACAATAATTGTCTTACAGATAGAATAAAGAGTATGTATGCAAGTTATGGCAGTGCACTTATGGATATGGTAACATATGATGGAAAGATAATGGCACTTCCTGAGACTAATATTACTGACGGACCTAATCTTGTATGGCTCCGCAAAGACTGGATGGATATATTAGGACTTTCAGAACCGCGTACTGTAGACGATGTTGTTAATATTGTAAGGCATTTCATAACCTATGATCCTGGCAATAATGGTGTGGCAGAGGATGGCAGCAGTAATACAGTTGGACTTGTTGTAGATACATCGGTGGCAGGAGAATGTGGATATAGCAGTGAGTTCCTGCTTGATATAATATTTGCCAGCTTCAATGCTTATCCTAAGCAATGGATAGAGAATGATGACGGACAGATTGTATATGGTTCTGTAACTGATGAAGCTAAAAATGCACTTGAATATATCAACCAGTTATATAATGAGAAGATAATAGATAATGATTTCTTATTAAGGACATCAACTAATATATGTGAACTTATAGAAAATGGCTTGTGTGGCTCATTTTTTGGACCTTGGTGGGCACCTAACAATCCACTTGCCAATGCTGTCAGCATTAATCCTGATTCTAACTGGCAGCCATATCTGATATCAACAGGCGATAATGTAACAGAATACCATAGTCAAAATCCCTGCTACAAATATGTAGTTGTCAGAAAAGGCTATGAATATCCAGAGATTGCGGCTAAGATGATAAGTGTTATGTTTGATAAGATAAGATTTGATTGTGCAGACTCAGAAGAATTTGATAATTATTATCAGTTAAATGTTGAGCCAACAGCCAGACCATTATCAATTAATGTTGACTATAATAATGCTTTATCAATATGCTATAGAAATATATCAGATGCAATTGAGGGACGAAAAGATAGTGATAATCTGGAATTGCTGGAACGCTCATATTATAATGCCTGCAAATCATACCTTAACAATACAGGTCTTGCCAATACATCTTATGAATATAATACAGATGATTCATATAAGGAATATTCACAGTCAGGAAGAAAAGGTGCAACAAGCACGCAGTGGGCGGCGTATATGTCGCGAATTAAAGCCTGCCGGCTTTTAGACGAAGGCAATATAGTGATTAAGCAGTCGTTATATTTTAAGACGACAGACACTATGAAGAATAGATGGTGGAAGCTTAAAAGTCTTGAAAAAGAAGCATACCTTAAGATTATAAGTGGGGAAGCAGACATTGATTATTTTGATACATTTGTTAGCGAATGGAACGCACAAGGTGGTATAATAATTACGGAAGAAGTTCGGGAGAATATTGTAAGGTGAATTTTGTAAGAATTATAACATTGTGAATTTAGATTAGTTATTTCATATATAATATTATGGTTCCAGCAAGGCAATATTATATATAATATGTAATAAACAGGAGGTAAAAGTTATGGAAGACATATTTAATGGAAGCAAGAAGTTAGGATTTGGTCTTATGAGACTTCCACTTCTTAATCAGAATGAAGCTTCTAGCATTGACATTGAATTAACTAAGAAAATGGTTGATACATTTATTGAAAAAGGTTTTACATATTTTGATACAGCGTGGATGTATTGTGGCTTTAAGAGTGAAAATGCAGCTAAAGAGGCACTTGTAGACAGACATAACAGAGATGAATATACACTTGCAACTAAGCTGCACGCAGGTTTTATAAAGACATTTGAAGATAGAGATAAAGTGTTTAACGAACAGCTGAGTAAAACAGGTGTTACATATTTTGATTATTATTTACTGCACGATGTTGGAGTTGACCATTATGAAGTGTATAAAAAGCTTGACTGTTTTAACTGGCTTGTTGATAAGAAGGAAAAAGGCTTAGTTAAGCATATTGGATTTTCTTTCCATGATAATGCAGATTTGCTTGATAAGGTACTTACAGAGCATCCAGAGATGGAATTCGTGCAGTTACAGATTAATTATCTTGACTGGGAAAGTGAGGCTATTCAGTCAAGAAAATGCTATGAGGTTGCAACAAAGCATAACAAACCAGTAATAGTTATGGAGCCAGTTAAAGGTGGCACACTTGCCAAAGTACCAGAAAAGGTTGAAAATGAATTCAAAGGATATAATAAAGATATGTCAGTACCATCCTGGGCTATCAGATTTGTTGCGAGTCTGCCAAATGTAAGAATGGTTCTTAGCGGTATGAGTAATATGGAACAGCTTCTTGACAATACAAGTTATATGCAGGATTTTGTACCTCTTAATGATGAAGAAATCAGGCTTGTACATAATGCGGCGGATATGATAAATGAAAGTATTGCAATACCTTGTACAGGATGTTCATATTGTACAGATGGATGTCCGATGCACATAGCAATTCCTAAATATTTTTCATTATATAATGCTGATAAACAGGAAATTGAGGACAAGGGCTGGACACCTCAGGGTGAATATTATGACAGACTTACTAATAATTTCGGTAAAGCAAGTGATTGTATTGAGTGTGGTCAGTGCGAAGGAGTCTGTCCACAGCATTTGCCAATTATTAATAATCTTAAAGAGGTTGCAAAGCATTTTGGCAAATAATCAGGTTGCTAAGCTGCAGAAAAAGTGGTAGTATAAAGATATGACAACATAACGCCGATAAATCCTGCTTTATCGGCGTTATACTATATTAAATGTATTATGTTGAATAAATTAATTATGACCACAAAGGTAAGGAAATATAAAGTATGGGAATTGATTCAGATTATTATAAGGAAAAGAATAAAAAACAGCTTACAAAGCTTCGTATGCTTGAAGCTAAGCTTCCGCCATATGTGACTTCTTATCTTGATGATAAGGAGTTGTCATCACAGGTTAATACGGTAATTGCGTATGCGTATGATTTGCAGACATTTTTCAGATTTCTTACAGAGAAAAACACTATGTTAAAAAATACCGTAATTAAGGATATAACAATAGATTTTCTTGAAAATCTTACATTTGAAGATATTAATGAGTATCAGAGATATTTAAGATTTAATAATGATGATGGAAGCACACATCAAAATCAGGATAAAGGAATAGCCCGCAGAATGGCGGCTTTAAGGGGATTTTTTGAATTTGCCTGCACACATCAGTATATGAAGAACAATCCGACAGTCGGGGCAGCCAAGCGAATTAAAATGCCTCAGAAAGACATAATCAGGCTTAATGATGAAGAAGTTAATGACCTCTTAAATGTTGTATCCAATACTAATATTAAAGGCAATAAGCTTCAGATACAGAAGTGCCAGAAGACACAGCTTAGGGATACGGCGCTTATTACATTGCTTCTTAACACAGGAATTCGAGTATCGGAATGTGCCGGTCTTGATATAGATGATATTAATTTTAATTACAGAACAATAAATATTGTAAGAAAGGGTGGTTCTGATGCACATCTGTATTTCAATGAGATTACAGAAAATGCATTAAAAGACTATATTGATAATGAACGTCCGTTGCTTCTTGGTAATCCAGAGTCAGAGGAACAGGCAGTATTTATCTCAATGAAAAAAAGCCGTATGAGTGTAAGTGCAATAGAACGTATGGTTAAAAAATACGCAAAAAATGCAACGCCCGATAAAAAAATCTCTCCACATAAAATGCGAAGCACATATGGTACAGCTCTTTACAAGGATACAGGTGATATAAGACTTGTAAGTGATGTACTTGGGCATAAAGATATTAACACAACTGCTAAGCATTATGCGGCTATGGAAGAAGAACACAGAAGAATTGCTGCTACTATCCCACTCTATCAGGTCGATGAAGGGACTGGGGAATAGTTTTGTCTATATTGATATTGCTG
>ULZS01056053.1_pt1 | contig 11945 bp, 11 predicted proteins | sample 1963301 | NCBI WGS metagenome assembly ULZS01 (sample SAMEA4835895, study PRJEB28245) | human gut metagenome | biome: gut microbiome; material: fecal sample | place: Denmark | collected 2008 | reverse complement strand
TTGATCACCTTGCGGGAGATATATCCGTTTATGCTTTCCGCAAGCTCCTTTTCCAGCTCCGCTATCCGCTTTGCCGTATCGCTCATATTCCCACCGCCGTTTCGAGAGCTTTTGTCTTTAAATATATTATAACCTATATTCTCACAAATAGCAATAGGTTATCTTGCGCAGCGGAGCAATAAAGTGCAAACTTTTTGTTACATAGACATCTCCTGCGTCTGATCCTCATCGGAGGAGTCGTGCGCAGACTCATAATTGTATTCGCTTTCGTGTTCATCATAAATGTTACAGCCGAGGACGGAGAGCAGACTCACCGGATTCCCTTGGCAGTTATGACAGTACTGCAGATGACAGGTCATTTCGATGGCGTCCTCGGCCATGATGAGCTCGTTGATTTCCTCTCTCTGCCGTAATTCTTCTTCGAGCAATCTGCCGTTCTCGTTGGTGTCGGAAACCTCTGCACCGAAGTGGTGGTACAGCTCATCATAGGAAACCGACCAGTAGCAGTTCTCGGAATTGTCGCAGCACTGCCGGACGGCATAGTCGGCAAGCCGCTTGATTTTATTTTTATCCATATAGACCGTTCCTTTCATTGTGATTCGGTATTCTCCATATAGGTGATATACGGAATCTTGAGCCAATGCGTAAAGCCACTGCCTGAAACATCGGAGATAATAACGCCGTCGTTGGTGTTGGCAGCGTGGATGACCTGACCGTTCCCGATATATATCCCAATGTGACCCTCATGCCAGAGAGCCAGGCCCGGTGTTTCGGGAAGCGTATCGATTGTGCCTTTTTCCGTTGCATTTTCGTACATGGTGTCCGCACCGATATCGGGCATATCGTTTGTGCCGTAAGTGATACTGCCGCTTTCACAGTCGTACCAGCCGTAGCCCTTGATAAGACCGATGCAGTCGGCAGTCCTTCCACCGAGCCAATGTGTTCGGATATATTCCTCCTTGCCGCCGACCTCGTCGGGGTACTGGGAGACCTTGCCGTTCAGCATCGATTCGGTCAGCACTTCACCGTAGGTTCCCCATACATAGCCCCACTTCTTTGCATATGCTTGTTTTGCCCATTCAACAAGGTCGTGGGCGTTCTTGGTGTCGGGATCGGTGAAGCCGGAGGTGTTGATGGCTTTGGCTCGGATGGCGGTCATGACCTTTGTAAAATCCTCGGCATTGAGTGTAGTACCGAAGGCGGTATTGACAGCGGCGATGAGCTGCTCATCGGTTTGTTCTTCTGCGAAGCACCCGACCAGCTTGGAAACAAAATCTGTTTGTTCGGAATAGTCGGAAAGCGCCAGCACATACAGCACCTGCGCTTCCTTTGCTTTCTCTGCCGTAAATCCCTTTTCGGTCATAGCGACTTCAATGGCTTTCATCATATCCTCCACCGCCTGCAGCTTTGCTTTTTCCTCGGCGGAGAGGTTTTCCACCACCAAGGTCTGAAGGCGGTCGGTGTCGATCTCGATGTCACCGTTGAACAAAGATATAACAGCGGCCACCGGCATAATAATGATAATGATCACACCGAGGACGATGCCGAGAACGGTGCGCCGCAGCTTTTTGTCGGTCAGTACGGCGACGGCAATTTTCTTGAGTGCAGCGGCTACCGTGGCGCTCATTATCTACCTCCCGATTTGCCGAACAGTGCGGCCTTGTATTCGGGAGCTATGACTTGCAGGAGATACCGTTCGTTACCGCACCGATAGAGGCAAGTACCTCTTTCGGGATATTTGATGAGTTCAAATTCCGAAGGCTCGACCTGTAGGGCATCCATATACTCCTTCGGGTTGATCTGTCCGGCGTTGAACAGGAACTGGTGCGTAGGAATGGAGAACAGCGGCTTTGTGAACTCACGAATGGACGGAATCAAAAAATCCTCGATATTCTGACTTGCCAGAATGACCGAGGAGTCCTTTTTGCGCACACGCTTCATGCAGTTACGCAGATATTCGATTGTAGTCATATTCGAGAGGAAGAGGTACAGCTCGTCCACCGATGCCGCCGTATTTCCTTTGCCCAATAGCTCGTTACTCATAAAGGAGAGAATATTGAACAACATACAATCCTTGAGTCGCCGGTTGGTATCCATAAGACCTTTTACGCCGAATACGAGAAAGTTGGAGTCGGTGATGTTGGTGTGTCCGTTGAAATATTTGCTTTCCGAGCCGACGCACATGGAGTGGATGCCGAGGCAGACCTCCTGCAGCGTTTCTTCGGTGTAGAGGTATTTTCGCTGCTTGTCGTAGGTCATAAATTCTTCCTCGCAGAGGTTGTAAAAATCCTGCATAACGGGAAAATCCGAAGGCCTTTTTACGCTGTAATCGGTACTGTCGGTAATGCCGAATCGGGCATACAGTTTTGAGAGCAGGATTTCAATCGTGTCGATCTGCGCATCCGTGAAATCCTTGTAGCTGCGAAAAAAGTCTTTTAGAAATGCGATGTGCTGACTGAGCCTTGTGACCTTTTTGAAGGCTTCGGGTGTAGTAGCGTCGATATCCTCAACGCTGTCAGTCCACGCTTTCGGCTCTAACGGATTGATGGTGTATTCTCCCGACATAAAGTCGATATAGCATCCGCCGAGGGCATCGCACAGATCCTCGTATTCCGATTCGGGATCGAGACAGATGATGCGCTTGCCAGATTCACGGATATTGGTGAGAATAAGTTTGAGTAAATAACTCTTACCCTGACCGCTGTTGCCGAGGATGAGGATATTGCTTGTGGTTTTATCCTCGGCTCTGCGGTCGAAGTCCACAAGGATGTTTGTGCCGTATTTATCTCTCCCGATATATGAGCCGTGTGGATCTGTCTTGCCCGAAAAATTGAACGGGTACATATTTGCAACCGAGGAGGCAGGCAGCACTCGTTCATACTGTGCGCCGAACTGATTATAGCCTGTCGGGATGACCGACAAAAAGCCTTCCTTTTGGCGGAGGGTTAAGCGGTCAACGGAAATCTTGGAGCGAGTCAGTTCCATTGCAATGTCGCTCTGCAATTCCTTGAGCTTCTCCATGCTCCTGGCTTTCAGTTCAATGAACACCGACACATGGAGCAACGGCTCTTTGTTCTTTCGGAGGTTGGCGAGCAGTTCAATTACATCCTGCAAATTCCCCTCGGCCTCGATGGTTTCGTTGACATCGTTGCCGCCGCTTTTGAGCCTGTTGCGGCGAGTGGCATTTTGAATGATCTTGCGCTGTTCCATTGACTCCACCAGCCTGTGGTAGATGCGCAGGGTCACGCCGCTGCGGTCGGCAAGCTGCGAGAGAATGGCCTGTTCCTCGGTGGATGGGGGATATTCCCGAATCGCCCATACACAGCGGTAGCTGTCACCCACGATATAATGGTCGGATAAAAATTTTATAGTGCCGGGCAGGATCATGTCGAAGAAGTCCCTGGTGCGGATCTCCTCAACCTGCTCCGGCGTTAATACTTTCGGTTTTCTTTTGAGCATAATATTTTCCTTTCTGCCGTTTAGGTTTCTGCGGCGATAATGAGAAGCCTGCCGTCCTTGCCCGATCCGTAGCAAGTGGAGAGGATGAGCTGTCTGCCGTCCTCGGCGGCGATGCGGTCATACCAAGCGTCCGTAATATCAGTCCTCAATACTTTGGTTACGGTAAAATAACGGATGCCATCCACCGTTTCAAACTTTACGGTCCGGTGCGCGTTCAGAAAATCTCTGTCCACATATTTTTTGAGATCGGAGAACATTGTACCGTTTTTCATGTTATGACCGTAAATAATGAGGTTGCCGCCGACCGTGCTGCACCGTCCGTCAAGAAACGGTACGCCGCTTTGACTGTACTGCCCGTAAAAGCTGCGGCGGAGGTATTTCTGCGGTTCACTCGGAGTATACATGACGGGATAGCTGATGCTTGTGCCGTCAATACTCAGCCACCCGATACAGTCGCCGTTTACGGCAATGAGCGCAGGAATATTGTGTTCTGTGGCAGACTGTTCGGTCGGCTCTGCGCTCGTTTCTGTTTCTGTGTCCGTTACGGATTCTGCCGGAGCTTCGGTCATCGGCAGTTTGGCAATTTCTGCGACGGAGGCGAAGTCCTCTTTTTCTTTCTGCCGTTCTTTTAACTCAGAATAGATATTTACGCCTGCAAGCACGGCAGCCGCCGACAGCAGAAGACAGAAAAATATGAGGGCGGGCTTATTCCTCGTCCTCATCATCTGTACCCTCATAGAACTGTTCGCCGTCAATGTCGGGCATTGCTTCGCCCTGCATACTTGCCTCAAAATAGAGTGCCAGGATGCGTTTGATTTCCGGCTTTTTAAGGCGGTGTACCTCAAAGCCCTCGCCGGCGATCTTACTTTCGATGCGGTTGGCGGTTTCAAAAACCTGCTTTTCCTTTTGGCTTTTCAGGCGTGCCACAAAGAAAAACTGCCGTGCCGTCGCCATTTCCGTCTGAATGTTGTCGAGGAAATCGATGTCCTTTTTGATGAGTTTCTTGACCTTGCCGTTTTCCTCGGTTTTGAGGCGTTCGGTCAAATAGGCTTTGTTGTCGTCAAAGCATTCCGAGGAGTCGGTGCAGACGATCTCGATGTCGGGCAATGCCGACAGCACCATCATCAGATGGCGAATTTTGATCTCGATGTTGGTATGCGACAGCACCGAAATATTGGTGGGTGATACATGGTAAAAGAGCAGCTCGCCCTTAGTCGTTGTAAGGCCGTATTTTGTAAAGGTTTTAATCCCTAAAAGCTCCTGCACCGAGCGGCCTTTTTTCTTTTTCTGCTGTTTCATTGTCATCATCTCCATTCGTAATACTGTTGTGTGGATATTAAATACCGCACGGCGTAACGCATGAAGTCGAGTACAGTGGTATCGTCCATGCGGATCGTTAAAAAACCGTAGCACAACACCGCCGCTGCCGGAAGAAATATGCGGAGCTGCACCAGCGCCAGCACCGACAGCAGGGCGGCTACGGCAAGGATAACAAAGTCCCGCAAGCTCCAAAGCCACAGGTTGGCCGTGGCCTTGAGGTTCTGCGGATAGATATATTGCGTCATTGGGTCATTCCTCCGATTTCTATGCCGCCGACATCCTCGCAAAACTCCTGCGGCGTCCGACCGTGTCCCTGCATGAGCTTTTCCGCGATCATGTCTTTAATGAGCTGCGATTCTGCAATCGTCGGCCCATAGTCAAAGTATGAGGAGCCACTGTCGCGGCTGATCTCGCATTCGATACGCAGGGTGTCGGCAAAGGGGTTGTATTTGGCGTACATATTCAGCCAAGTGCCGTCCTCCGAGGCGGTGTTGATCCCGAACTTTTTGTCCACATCGAACCATGTTTCGATATATGCCGTAATTTCCTGCCCGATATCGCAGTCAACCTCCATATCCGAGTCAACGGCAATATCTGTGCGTTCCAATTCATTGTTTTCTTTCATGCTATACCTCCGTTATTTGCCTGCGGCCTTTGCCACACTGCGGGTCAGGTTGACTGCCGTAGTGGTGGCGTGTACCACGCTCATCATGTTGACTCTCACCGAACTGTCAAGGCCAAACTGCTGCGCAATTCTCGGTACTTCATTGGCGGCCAGCATAATGCCAAGCCCTAACAGCATATTGTTCGGGAATGTCATTAGTCCAAGGAACAACAAGGTTGTCTGCATAAATGCCGTAAGGCAGATCGCTATAACCTGCTTGCACCATTGATTGAAGCCGTCCGCATAGCCACGGGGAACGCTGAACATATACAGCGAACCGACCGCTATTTGAATGAGCAGAATGCCGCCACGCTTGATATTGGCGAAAAACATCTTGATTACGCAGTAAGCAAAGGCGATCATGCACAGCAAATTCAAAAGACCGTAGGTTGCCGAGACCGCCGACGAGAACATTCCGGCGAGGGCGGCAAGCCCTGCGTCGGCAAGGCTTTCGTTGATCCCGCCGGAGGCGATCCCGACCAAATCATGCGAAAAGGTGTTTTGCAGGCTGATGCAGAACTTGTATAATTCTATCGGCACTATGCCGATGAGGGAGCAGGCAAAGAAGCCCTTTAGAATATTGAGCGCTGTGGTCTTGATGTTCGCCCTGCCGCACTGGTATTCTATCGCCACATCGAATACGGCTACAACCGTTCCCGCGACGAACAAGCCCCAGCCAAACAGCGTGAACAGCTTCACGGTAGCCTGCACCCATTCGAGATCGAATACTTCCGAGCCCATATTGCCCATCATCTCGAAGAAATCGGCAATCGCACCGTAGATGATCTCGTACAGCCATTTGAGCATGGCGTTCCAAATCGCATCACCCACACCTGAACCGATAAAGTCAATCGTATCTCCGATGGCGCTGCCGATGCCCGAAATGATATCTCCTAACCAGTCAAACAAGGAGCCTCACCTCCGTTTCCTTTTGCTTGTGTTTCCGCTCTCATCATATGATCGACCAGATATACAGCGGTGCGGTGAGGGTGAAAATAAGGCAGGCGAAGAGGATACAGGGCGCGGCGAACTCAAACTGCCCGTGCTTTCTGTAGTCGAAATATGCCGTGCCGACCTTCACGAAGAAAAGGATGGCGAGGATCATATCGCAGACGGGAAAGACCACATTGTTGACCACGGTCTGAATCTGTCCTTTGGCGGCATTCCATGTGTTCTCGATCGCTCCCGCCACATCGCCCGCCGCAAATGCGGTCATGGAGAAGACCGATACAAGGACAGTCACAAGAAGAAGCGAAAGCATAATTCTCATCGTTTTCTTTTTCATAGGATTCATAAGCGGTTACCTCCGATCACTTTTTGAATTTCATTTTCGGTTATCTTTCGAATGCGGATATTGAGGTTTTTGCAGAACTGCAGCTCGTTTTTCATACCGTCTGTGACGGTATCTCCGAACAGCCACAGTTCGTCGCAGAACCACAGAAGCGACAGTCCCGCCGCAAGCCCGATTTCACGGTCTTTCGGGTCGTTATCGTCAAGACATTCCGCATAGAAATGCGGCACGACCGGAGCCGTGCCGCACCTCAGTGCGTATTCGGTATATATCCTGACCTTCTTGAGATTGCTCTCAACATTCCCACCGAGGGGAGCGCAGACATACACCTTGCGCATCATTCGTCATCCTCATCCTTTCGGGATTTCACACGGATAATGATGACCGCCACAAGACCGCCGAGTGCCACAGCGCCGAGTCCGATCCAGAAGCCGAGGTTGGAGTTGTCGCCAGTCTGCGGATTGTCCGGTGTGGGCGGCGTGATTTTCACTGTCTGCCCTTCGTCCTTCAGATCCGCATGGGCGGCGATCTCTGTACCGTCACGGTAGATGGTTTCGAATACCACGATCTCGGTAGCAGTTTTAAGCCCGGAAGCGTCGAATACGAAGGTGATATTGATCTTGCCGTCCGGCTTGTCGGGCTTGAAGGTGAAGGAGCTGCGAATTTCCTTGCCGTCCGCAAGGAGCGGTTCTCCGGTGGCCTTGTTCATCAGCACGCCCTTGACCGCATATTCCTTGCCGGGGGTGAGATTTTTGTAGGAGACAATCTCCTCAATTTTCACTCTACCACTTGCGGTGACTTCCTTTTTGCCGTCCACCGTCGCTTTTGTGCCGATTTCGGGGACTTTTACCTTTACGGTCTGATCCTCGTCCTCAATGTCTGCGTGTACGGCAAGCTCTTTGCCGTCCTTATACAGCGTTTCAAAAACCACAAGGCTTGTGTTTTCCCGAATAAGCCTTGCGTCAAAGGTAAAGGTCACGGTGACCGTGCCGTTCGGTGTTTCGGGCGTGAATACAATTTCGGCTGTTACCGCATTTCCGTTTTCGGTAAAGGCTTTGCCCGTGTTTTTATCCATAAACACACCTTTGAGTACATATTCCTTGCCGGGGATGAGGTGGCTGTAGGATACAGTATCGGTCAGCGTGAACACCTCGGTTGCACAGATTTCCTTCTCGCCGTCAACCGCAGCGGTCGTCTTAACTTCGGGGATGCGGTCATTGACGACCGTAATGCCGATGGTTTGTCCGTTTTCGCTGATGCGGACGGGATAGATTTCCTCGTTTGCGAGGTATCCGTCGGCAGGCTGCAGTTCCTTAATGAGCCAATCGCCGTAAGGGATGTTCTCAAAGGTAAATACGCCGTCCTCGCCGGATACGGCGGTAAGGAGTGCGTTCTCGGCAGTAAACTCGGTTTCGCCGCTGCGGAAGAGTCCGAACTTTGCGCCGACGATAGGCTTTTCGGTTTCACGGTCGATTTTCAAGCCCCTGACCGAGCCGTAGAGAATGTCATTCTTAATGGCTTCGCCGCCGTTTGTCTTGATCTCCACAAGTGCGGTATCCTGTCCGGCGTAGTCGAAGGTCACAGGGTATTTTTCGTCCGAAAGGATATAATGACTGTCCGTCGCAATTTCCTTTACATACAGCTTTGCGCCTACGGGAATATCTGTCTTGAAGGTGATGCTGCCGTTTTCATCGCAGCTGGCGATTTCAAGCAGTCCGTCCTTCGGAACGGATGAGCCGTCTGCGGCAAACAGATCCTCGGCAGCGTACAGTCCGAACTGCACCGAGAGGATTTCGCCGTTATCTCCGATATTAAAGTTTTCGTCCTTACCGAGAATTTTGGCAAGGGACAGAGCTGCCTTTTGGCGCTCGTTATAGAATTCCGTCGCCGTTTCGGTGATCTCCACGGTTTCACCCGCATAGGTCAGCTCCACGGTCTTTTCCGTGCTGTTCAGCACCATACCGTAGGGCGCTTTTGTTTCTCTGACGGTATATTTTCCGAGATATAGCACCTTGCTTTCCGAATTGCCGTTTTCGTCGGTCGTTACGGTGTCCACGACCGTTCCCTTGGCATATCGGAGCGTTCCGTCCGGCGTGATAATGTCCTCGGCGGCGGTAATTTCATAGGTTGCCCCTGCGAGGTTTTTATCCGCAAACACAAGGCTGTATACACCGTCCGATTCCACAGCGGAGAAGAAGACCTCGCCGCTTTTTGAGATGTTGACGATGCCTTTCTGCGGCATATTGTGCTTTTCTACGGTTACAACCGTCTTGCTGCCGTCCACCTTGAATGCGATGGGAGCAGAGTCGAGAACATACCCATATGCCGTACATTGCTCGATAATCTCATAGTTACCGTAGGACAGCTTTTCGGGCATCATGAGCTTGCCCGTTACATCGGTGTAATAGGTGTCGATGTCAACAGGCGTCGGGTAGTTGATATGCTGCACGATATATTCGCCCGTATCGGTGTTGCGCACCTTAAAGCCAATACCCGCCGCAGGGATAATTTTACCCGTTTCCGCGTCCTTTTTGACGATCTCAATGAGTGCCTCAAAGGTTGCGTTGTTGATGAGGAAACGATAGGTTTCGCCGTTTCCCTTAACAAAGACATTGAAAGGTGCAAGCAATTCCTTGCCCTCCCAGCCCTTTATCTGCTTAACGGTGTATTCGCCGTAAGGCAGATCCTTGGTTTCGGCAAAGCCGTTCTCATCGCACACGAGGATATCTCTTTCGGTTTCCTCGGCGTTCTCATAGCTGCCTGCAGCTTTCAGATACACCTCAAATTCCGCACCTTTTTCGGGTGTTTCGATTTTGGTACTGCCGTCGTCGCAGTGTTTGATGATAGCGACCTTGCCCTTGATGATATCCTCATAGGAGTCAAGAGGCTTTGCAATGTTATATTCAACGGTATAGAGCTTGGCCTCCGCGCCGATGTGCAGGCTCTCGGTATTGAGCAGGTATCCCTCGGACGGGCTGATTTCTTTCAGCGACCAATCATCGCCGCAGATATAATACTTGGTGGTAAACTGACCGTTTGCGTCGGTGGTGTAGGTGTCGATGAGCTGATTGCCCTTATAGATGCCGTACTTTGCACCTGCGAGGGAGGCGTCGCCCTGCGGCAAGCCCTTTTCGCTGTCGCTCTTGGTTACGGTCACATTGAATTTCTTGAGGATATTGTCAAAGGATTTGTTCGTTACCTTGTTCCACTCAATAGCGGCGGTCTGCTTGTCGGGTACGACATAGCGAGTCGGGGTGTCGACTTCTTCGAGGGTATATCCCGTGCCGATCAGCACATCCTTGAATTTTGCTACGCCGTTTTTGTCGGTCACGGCATACTCGTTGACCTCAATGCCGGAAAGCGATGTTCCGTAGAGGCGGAATTTCATGCCCTCAGTCAGTCCGTCCTCGGCAGTCTTTTTGACTGTGAGGTCGCCGCGGCGGAGCTTGTTGCTGAAATTGACGGTAGACACCTGACCGCTGACAACGGTTACACGGCGAACCTCCTGCGGAATATATTTGTCATATTCGGCTTCTGTTACGGTGTACACGCCGGGGCGAAGGTTGTCCACCTGAATCACGCCGCCGTTTGCGGTTTTAACGGTCTTGTCGATGCCGTTGCCCTGAATGCGGAAGGTAATGCCGTCCACCTTGCCGTCCTCGCTGACCTTGACGATTTTGGCACTGCCTGCCGCCGTGCGCACCTTGAGATAGGACGGCACAGGGTCGTTGTCGGCAGGAACGCCGGATACCATGTCCTGATTGACGCTTTCTTTTCCCGGTACAGACCAGATGAGAAAGCCCGTACTCATATTGGTGGAATACACACGGCGGTTGAGCTTGACGGTGACCGCGTCATTGATGGGCTTGGTCGAGCTGAGGGTCAGTGTGTTGCCGCTGACGGATGCGCTGACACCGCCGCCGACCGACACATAGTAGTCACCGAGCATATTGTTGCTGTCGGTGAGGGTGACGGTGTATTTGCCGTTTTTGTATTCCAACTCAAAGGTTTTTGCGGCACCCGGCGTATAGGCAGTGAAGCTCGGACGGGTGTAATGCCTTGCCATGTCCGAGAGGATGGCGTCATAGTAGACTTTCAGATATTTGTTGCGCGTATACTGCTCGGTCATCGTGCCGCTGTATCCGCTCATGGGATAGGTTTTGTCGTTCAGCTCGGTGGCGGAGCTGCGAAAGCCCATGGTGATCTGCCACACAATGAGCTGGGTGGCGGCGTAGCAGGCGTTGGCGTCCTTGCTCGTCTGCAATCCTACACGGTTAGGATATCCGTAGGTCAGTGCGAGCTTGAGCAAGTCCTTCTGATTCTCCGTCAGCCGCTTATACTTATCTCCGTGGCTTGCATCGGCGGAGCCGGCATATTCCGTATTGTCCGGCAGCGGGATGCCTCGCTCAATGCAGAAGCAATAGACATAGTCCTTGCCGTATACCCAATCGGATTTGTTTCCGGTGAGGCCGCTGCGCTTGGCGGTATAATCGTGCATCCTGCTGAGATAGGGGCTGAAGCCCTTATTGAAGTAGATGTCGTCTGCAGCCCTCAGTCCGTAGGCGGCGGAGAAGGTGTTTCCGTCCTCGTCGGTGAGGGTGTAATCCCAACTGACATGGCAGTTATTCAGATCCATCGTCACATCGGCGGCCGAGGCGGTCAGCGGCAGAAGTGTTGTGAGCAGCATAACGACGGCAAGCAATGCCGTCACCACTCGCTTTGTTTTGGCTTTCATAGAGATTCCTCCATTCAATTTGGTGTAAAAAAAGAATGCCGTGGATTTCACGACATTCTCATGAGGGTTATAATATTGTATCAGCCGTATATCACGGCATAGGCGATCCCGCCGTCGATTTCCAGCTGCACCACCTTATAGCGGACGCTGTTTGCGGTCACGCCGTTGGCAGGGTCGGTGCCGGTTTTATAGATCAGATCCACATGGTGCTTCAGGGTGCTGATGACCCCGTCCACACCGTCACGGCTGATCCTCGGTGTACCCATCCAACCGACATCCCAGCCGAACGCCAATTCCTCTGCCCATTCGAAGGTGAAGCCTTTGGAATTATAGCTTTCCGCATAGGCTTTTACCTCGGACACGATGCGTGTATGGTCGGCCTCGGTGAAGCCCTTCGGCGGCTGCGTTGCAGGAGGTTCGGTGGGCTGCGGTTCGGTGGGCTTCGTAGGCGGCTCGGTCGGTTTGGTTTCCGGCGG
>ULZS01023397.1_pt1 | contig 11958 bp, 9 predicted proteins | sample 1963301 | NCBI WGS metagenome assembly ULZS01 (sample SAMEA4835895, study PRJEB28245) | human gut metagenome | biome: gut microbiome; material: fecal sample | place: Denmark | collected 2008 | reverse complement strand
CCAATGAGAAGTATTATATTGCCGATCATGGCATCCGCGAGGCTGTTTTCGGCGGCAATATGCGGGACATCAACCTCATTTTGGAGAATATCGTGTATCTGGAGCTGCTGCGCCGGGGCTATGAAGTGACCGTTGGCAGAACGGGCGATAAGGAAATTGATTTTGTATGCGACAAGCGCGGCGAAAAGCTGTACGTTCAGGTCACTTACCTGCTGGCATCGGAAGAAACGGTTAACCGTGAGTTCGGCGCGTATGACGCTATCCGCGACAACTTCCCGAAGTACGTTGTTTCTCTCGATGAGTTCGACATGAGCCGAAACGGGATCAAGCACCGGAATATCTGCGACTTTCTCTTGGCGGAGGAATGGAACTGAAGAAGAAACCCGGGGCCCAAGTGACCTCCTCGGTTCCTCTTAAAACAATGATACAAGATGCGCCAAACGCAAGACCTGCTAACAAAAAGCAAGGGAGAAATTCAGAAACTTGAGCAAGGAGATAAGATTATTTTTCAGCATGGTCTGCACCTTGGAATACTGCTGGTACTGCCTATAGCAGTTCTTGAGCATAAGTCGGGTATCTTCTTCCGGAACGTACCGTGGCAAGGTAAGCCAGTGGTCAAGGCCGTAGTTTGCCAGCTTGATGGCGTCCTTCTTGTCGGTCTTAGCGCGCCGCAAGCTATTGTTCCGGTAATCATGCACCAACATTGCGTTGACTACCGAAACATAAAAGCCGGAGTCGTTCAGCAGCCAAGCTACTGGAAAATGGTAATTACCCGTGGCTTCCATAACGACACGGGTCTCACCAGGTAGGCTTCTAAGCAGCTTTGCCAGTTCGCACAGTTCGCTGTCCGTGTGATGGATTTCAAAGGGGGGGACCACCAGTTCTCCAAAGGGACGCATGACGGCAATCATACTCTTGCCTTTGGAAACATCAATGCCAACAGAGTTCATTCGCATTCCTCCTATGCAGTATTTGTAATCAGAGAGCATCCTTCTCTCAGTGCCGATTCAAGCTACTCCGTGACACGGGCAATGAACCCAACCTGCTTAATCGAACGCTACAATGAGGGATGGGTAACAGTCTTACGTGCGGACATGGGAAGCCCAAGTGTCAAAGCGCCACCCGATTACTCCCTCATTGTAGCTTAGGCATGAGAACGAATAAAGCACGCCTGGTTGACGTGCTTTACCCGGCAATTATATTGTAGTAGCGTCAACCCTCCCCGCGTATAAAAAGGCCGCCATCTCAAGGAGCTTTTGCTCACCGGGATGGCGATCTTCTATTGTTGCGGCGTATAGGCATATGCAGTTAGATCTTGCGCTTGCTTTTTAAGCGTGTATCCGTGGGGGGTGGGGGCTTGTGGGGGGACGGTTTATTTCTATTGGGTGAACAGCTGGTCTAAGATCGGGGAAATGTTTCCGCCATCCGCGCCGTCTTCGAGGATGCCGGCGGCGACCAGACCGTCCTGATTATGACTGAGCGCCTGCATCGCGTTGATATAGCCGTCCAGATCCTTGTTGATCTGCGCGTTTTCATCCAGCTGTTCCGTGCCGTCGATATAATCCATGAATTGTAGCGTCATGCCGTCCTCGTCCTGAACAAACGACCCAAACTGCCCAAGCGCGGCAAGGATATCACTTAGTTTTTCTCCGCCATCTTTTCCGCTATTGGCGGCAGCGGCGATCTGCTGATTGACATAGTCATAATACCCGATTGCATCGTATGTTTCGCCATCTACAGTCGTTGTCCAGTCCTTCGCTTGCTCGGAATAGGCAAAGGCGGTCATGATACCGTACATCGCCCCCACATTGCTCATCGTCTCGCCTACATCAGAGGAGCTAAACAGACCAGGCAGCTTTTCGTCCAGCGTTTCCTCCTCATCCGGGGCAAGCAGCGCAAGCAGGGTTTCCGCGGTATTTTCGTCTGTTTCCCGTGCCGCCAGCAGCAGCGCCGCGTTTGCCAGCCTCTGCTTATCAAGCTCGCTGTAGTTTCCGTTTTCATCCGGTTTTATCCCCAACGAAGCGGGGGACATATCGAAATCATCAAGAATACTGGCAAGGTAGTTGCCGCTGTTAAGGGCAGTACTCAAGGTATTGATCATTCCGCCCACATTGCCGGTGAGGCCGTTCATGGTCATGCTTTTGCCGCCGAAGGTCGAGGCGCGAAATGCTTCGAGCTGCGCCCGCGTAGCCGTAAATTCATAGTCCTGCCCGTTGATGGTATAGCGCAGCACCATATTCCCGTCCTTGTCGGTCGCCGCGGTGAGCACCGCGCCGTGGAAGGTGCCCGTCACCCTGTCGTATGCGAGGTTGGTATATACCTTGAACCGGCTGTCCTGATTGCCGGAAAAATACTTCTGAAAGAATTCACCGTCTCGGTCGACCGAGGAGATGACCTGAGCCACCCTGCCGTCCTCGGCCAGAGACGCCGCGCCGCCGGATGGTCTGCCGTCATACTGTCCCGCATCGTAGGACGCGGATGCAAACGCCGTGTTCACCGCGCCGAGAAGCTGTAAGTCCGCCGCCTCGTTCGCCTTTTTCACATAGCCCGAGTACGCCGCCGAGCCGACGCCCGCGAGGATGCCCATGATCGCAATGACCACGACAAGCTCGACCAGCGTAAAGCCGCTCTGCCTGTTTTTGTCCATGACTGTTCCTCCTATTCCTGTTTTCTTTCTCTCCTTCCCCGCCGCGGGGAGCGTTCGTTGCCTGTTCCAACGGTTCGCGCCCATCATCCCCTTGATCGTCCGCGCCTGAAACGTGCGCGGTTTTTCTGCCGCGCACATCCGCGCGGTCAATAAAGCTTATTTCATTATAGCCAGCTCGGATTTTTTTGCAACATTTTAGCGTATTTCTGTATTTTTTCTTAACTTTTGCAGAGTTTTGTCGTAAGAAGTTAAATACGCCGCCCTCCGACGGACACTTTGACCGCACAGGTCAGACAGCTTGACCGCTGAAATCATACACTCTCGCCGCCGGTCAGACACCCCCTGTATAATGGAATTGCATCGAAAGATGTAATCTAACAACAGGAGGAAAACACGATGACCAACTACAAAGAGATCATCAGACTTCATAGTCTGGGTCTCAACAAAACGCGCATCGCCGAGAGCTGTGGCTGCGCCCGGAGCACCGTCATCACGGCATTGCACAAGGCTGAAGAAAACGGCCTCTCGTGGAATGCGGTGAAGAACCTTAGCTCTGAGGAGGTGGCCCGTAAGCTGTACCCTGCCACATCTATGGGGCAGCAGTACAGTATGCCGGACTACGAGTGGGTCCACAGCGTCACAATATCTCCGTCCCTAACATCCTCCGTCTGAATTTCTACACCATCCCACAGCAGATTGCACCCACTTGTGAACTTACGGGGCGGCGTCATGGTTAGGTAATTGTCAAAAGCCTCTCCGCTCACAGCTTTCGTCAAGGTAAGAGCGTCATCGTTGTACGATAATCTGATTTTCAGCCCCAATATCCCAGGGTTGTTTCGGACGGAGATCCGAACCGCAACATTTTTCGCGCCCGCTGTAGCCGAAACCGAACTGACATATAGTGTCGGCGTCACATTCGCTTTATACTGTGCGGCGATAATGCAATCGGAGTTGATCTTTGAGAACTCTCGATCCCATCCTACGAAGAAATAACCATCGCGCTTCGGAGCAGGTGGCGGCGCAGCACTGTCACCCGCGCTGACCTGTTGCTTTGATACCACAGCCCCATTCCAATCAACAAAGGTCACGGAAAATATTTTTGCAAAAGGATCGATTGCCGTCGCCACGCAGACCGGCTCACTCCCATCTTTCAAGAGGAACAGCTTATAGCCCCCGCTGCTGGCGGCGCAAGGGATCGAATGTGTCGATTCCCCTTTGCTTATCTGCACACTGCGCTTTTCGACCCCGCGCATCCTTCCGTTGCTGTCATAGGAGGCTAGAAGGGCAGAGCATTCACCTACATTGCTTACAGACTGAATCGTAAAATACACTGCATCTTCTTTATAAGCAGCATTCGACACCTCTACAGCCATGTTCTCTGTCGAAGACACCGTAACATTCCCGTTATTGATTTGCAGCGGTATCGGCTTTAGAGCTCCATCAACAACGCTTTTGCCTTCGTTTGAGAAAGAAACTGCCAATTTTGTACCGCGTGGCACAGCTTCTTCCACCAGAAACTTAAGGGTGAGGATGGTTCCGTCCTTTATGTCTGATTCCTCCAGTTCCTGTCCATCCCACATGAAATTGCAGGGGGACACTAACTCGCCGGGCTTTGTCATGGTAAGCGCACTGAACGCCTCGCCGGATTCCGCGCTGATAAGTTTCAATCCCTCTGCAAAGGAAAGGGTAAGCTTCGCCCCGAGAATTCCTGGATTATTTTTAATTGAAATCTTCACCTCAGCCGTTTCTCCTGCGGCAGCTGAAGTATTCTCAACCTGAATCGTCGGCTGTTTTTCCTCTGCTGCGCAGACTCCAGAGGCAACGCAAATCCATGATAGTACTGCCACCAGCAGCAGTGTTATCACTTTCTTGTAGGATTCCGTCCCATCTGTTACCCTCGCAACACCACTCCCACTCTTTTTATTTTTTAGCCATGAGCAAGTCTCGAAAGGCACAGCAACAATGATTTTCAGCCATGGCTGAAACCGAAAATCACCGAAAAGATAGAAAGCGATCATCCAATTTCAGCAAGATGAGGTTCTGAGCCCCCAACTGGAAGGGATCAGCCGTTGCCACCCTGTAGGAAATCATTCAGAATATCACATTTCTCACATTCCAAAGCGTCGCTTCGTTCTACGGCAGGTTCTTTGCCGACCTATAAGTCACGCGGTAAATATATGATCCGAGTTTACCGCGTACAAGATGGTAACTATATACTGGCAAGGCCACGCCAATGCGATTACCTCGTATGATGCAATCTTATTTAAGAATAGCACTTTCAGATGAAAATTGCGATATGATAGCATTCTTTTTTGTACAAGGTGCCGAAATCCGATAATTGGTAACAATACAAAGAAGCAAGGGAAGAACCATAAGCTCTTCCCTTGCTTCTTTTTTGCTCCGTGCCGTCCCGGTCAACCCCATAGGTCACATTGTGTACCTATGAACATAAACCCTTGCGGACACGGGACTTTTTCGGTTGGTGTGCTGAGCTTTGAGCGCAATGCTCCTTGTACCCCATTCTGCCAATTTATTCTACAAGTGCATTTTCACTTTCCAGATACTGGAGGATCGCTAAGCAGTATTTCAGGTACTCCATTTTCTTCCTTGCAGAAAGATTTGAAATTCCCTGGATCGTGTTTTCGGCCTGCTCTAAAGCCTGACCGATAACGAGCAGCGGCGAACCGATAATGGCAGCCAATGCAGTTGCAATAGTGTCAGTAGCATCCAGTTTAGGCGCCCCTAATGTATCCTTCAGGAACGTATAAGAAATGGTTCCAACACCCTGCGGCGCTGTTACGGGGTATTCTTTTGCCAGCGCGACCAGCTGGTCGATCTCCTTGTTTTTCAGCGCTCCGCTATAAACGACCGTCTTATTTCCAAGCGTTGCGAACCGGATCCCGATGTCATCGTGGTCCCATTTTTTGTTCTTTGCCTTCAGCAGCGTATCTGCGTCGTGAGACTTGCCGAGGAAAATGATATGAGTTCCTTTCCATTCGTATTCTTCACGGTGCTTTTTGTACTCTTTTGGCGTTGTACGGCTGGGGGTGGGCAATGACGGGTCAATTTTATTTTTGTTCTCGTTGAGGACAGCCATAAAATATTCCGATTCCGTTTCTAAATCGCTATCGCTTACAATGAGAATGGGGCGCTGATAAAATGGACGTGCCGTCTTCTTCGCTTCCGCCAGATGTTCCTGCCGCCGCTCCGCTTCAATGGTGTTAACGAAGTCATCGAACGATTCTTCCTTATTCCATGCAGGGGACCATTGGGACATATCAGTCCCTTCGGGCGGAACAGGAATGATGTACTTCTCATCTGTGATGCTTGGGAGCTGCTTGTATCCCAGGCGAGCTTTTTTGGCAGCATCTTCCTTGCCGGAAAACATTTCCTTGATATACAGACCGCTGAGTATTTGCGTATTGATCTCAATATTGTAGTCCTTGTTGACAAGCACATGGAACAGCCTGATGGCATTTTCGTAATCTCTGATCCGCAGATAGGAAAATGCACACAATTCAAGGACATCAAGGGCGTTTCCTGCGTGTTTTTCCGCAATGGCGATCAGGCGCCTCGCCTCTTCGGGGCGTTCTTTATCGCTCAGACCTTGCAGCTCCAAATACTCAAGCGCCCACGCAGCAGTGATCACATCATGTCGGAGCAAGTTGAATCGATTCAGATCATCGTACCGCTTGAAGCAATCGAGCGCCTTTTCACGGTAATACTCCTTCAGTTCGGCATCCTTTTCATTTAAATAAATGCTGTTTGCCGTACTGCCGATCTGATACCAAAATGCAGGGTAGGCTTCATAATTGCTCTTCATGGCGTCTAAGTCGTTAAAGCGCTTCACGGGGTTTGCCTGCATCAAGGCCTTATCGTAATCGGATATCTGTGTCTCGGTCAGGCGGAATCTGTCCTCAAATTTGTGCGCGTCGGTCATCCGCCATGCCGTTTCAAACAACTGCTTTTGCAACGCGTGAAGATGCTCCATTCGATTTCGCTGGATCTGCCACTTCGTCCTTTCATTCTCCAGCTCATAGTCGGCTCGATTGCGGCGATAATTCATGTATCCGATACCGACCTGCGTTGCAAGAGTGACGCCCATTGCGACCGGATTTGCCGTTGCAAAGATGGCTCCGACGTTGGGGACAGCGCTCCACACAGCGTTCTTTAGCTTGTGCTGATATTCTCTCTCAACGATCCCTTTATCCCCTTCGCTGATTCGGAGGAATGTGATTTCCTCCATGATCTCTTTGATCACATCCAAAAGAGCCTCATCCTTGGGCATATTGTCCAGATTCAGATTGTTCATTATGGTTTCGTATTCTTGCTTCAGAACATTGACATCGTTATAGTCGATGATCTGGGAAATTGAAACCGTCCAGAGGTTCAAAGCATAGGCCGCGGTTATCTGATCTGTTGTTTGCTTTACTTTTTCGGTATTCATAATATCCTCCATCGATCGGTTATATTTTGACTGTCATCACGATTGGTAAGTGATCAGAAATATTTTTGCGGTAGTAAGCGCTGTCACCGTCGCAGTATTTATTGATCGCATCTATTGTCTCGTACCGTACACTTTGAAACTTTGACAACTCGGGACTGTAGGTAAAGTGATCGAAATTATTAGCAAGGGCGCCTCTGTCGGCGTATTCACCTTCTTTCATGCGCTCAACGTCTCGCAGGGTGGTCAGCTGATCCTGCAGCGTCAATATCTGAACACGCTTTTTCCCCTCAAAGTATGAATGCACCTCCGATATATAGCAGTTTTTGCTCTGCGTATTTACAAGCGGATTAAAGAGATTCAGGTTGTAATCTCCCATTGCGACCGTGTATGGCGTGCGGTTCTGCCCGTAAGTATTTTGGCATATTTCCGGATATATTTGCTGCGTTAACACAGCATACTCGGCCTGCCGCTTTTCTATGGAGGACAGCTTTGTATCCCCAAAGAAAATGTGAACATTCACTAACCGCAGCTCGAAAAAACCGCCGTGGATCGGCTGCAATCTGATGTAGTACGGAGCCCGGGCAAAAAAGGAACAATCCACACAGACGTCTTTTGATAGAGAATTGATGATTCGGGGCTCAAATCGTCGCGTTTCGCCCAGTTTAGAAAACTCAACTTTTTTGAAGCGGCTTTTTTTCCAAAGGAACGCATATCCCTCGCTGCGCGTCTTCTTCACGACCATATCTTCCATTTTGGTGATATCGCGGGATTCAGACGGCGCGGCAAAGCAATAGTCCCAATTGTACAATTCATACTTGACATTTTGCTCCAACAGCCTGCTTACGCCTCTTCCCTCGCTGAAGATCTCTTGCAGCGCTACGACGTCTAAGTTTTCCTCCACAATGATTTCCGCGATCTTTCCGAAATCCTTATTTGAACTTCCGCCAAAATTATTCATGTTGAACGATCCGATTCGGATCTCCATAGAATCGCCTCCTGAGAAAATCGCGCGTTTGAAAAAAGGTCTCACGCAGAGGCCTTGCAGAACCGCTCATTTTCCTTTTTTCTTCTTCTCATCCTCTGCGTTCTTCTCCCGTAACATTTTTGAAAGCCATGAGGCGGTCGTAACACTGCTCGTCACGAACGGGATGGCTGCCGGGGCAGCCACAAACAATCCGCTGGAGATAAGAGAACTTGTCAGCACCTTGATCGCCGCTGCTGCCGCAACGCCGCTGGCGGCAGCACCGGCAGCAACGGCGGCGGTATTCAACGCCTCGCTGCGCTGCACTTCGCTGACATCGGGATCAGGGTCGCAGACAAGATCGAGGATCTTTAGTAGGATCTCCTTTTCTTCCCCATCCCGCTCCTTGGCCTCCGATTCAAACACCGACCGGATCGCAATGTACTGAAGCTTTGTCATTTTCGGTTTGCCGCGCTCAAGATTGGAAACGGTCTGCTTTGTGACCCCGATCCGATCGCCAAACTGTTCCATCGTCCACCCATAGAGCTTGCGCAGCATAGAGAGATGGCTTTGCAAGGATGTAATTGAGTAATCATAGCTTGCCATAGCGTTTCCTCCTAATACCCTCATAATATCAAAATAGCAATACCTTGTCAATATATTTGACAAGGTATTGCTTTGTAGCTGTCGTGTAACGAAAACCCACCTGCGTTTACCGCTGATAACGGGGCGTTCGGGGCTGGATATGGGGTCATTTTGCAATAAAATGGCGCAAGAAGTTAAACAAAACGTAGAAATTACCAAGAAAATTGCAAAAATGCGCAGAGGCCGCTATAATCAAGCGAGAAATGTGTCCGCGCGGACGATCAAGGGGATGATGGGCGCGAACCGTTGGAACAGGCAACGAACGCTCCCCGCGGCGGGGAAGGAGAGAAAGAAAACAGGAATAGGAGGAACAGTCATGGACAAAAACAGGCAGAGCGGCTTTACGCTGGTCGAGCTTGTCGTGGTCATTGCGATCATGGGCATCCTCGCGGGCGTCGGCTCGGCGGCGTACTCGGGCTATGTGAAAAAGGCGAACGAGGCGGCGGACTTACAGCTTCTCGGCGCGGTGAATACGGCGTTTGCATCCGCGTCCTACGACGCGGGACAGTACGACGGCAGACCCTCCGGCGGCGCGGCGTCTCTGGACGCGGACGGCAAGGTGGCTCAGGTCATCTCCTCGGTCGACCGCGATGGCAAATTCTTCGAAAGGTATTTTTCCGGCAATCGGGACAGCCGGTTCAAGCTGTATACGAACCTCGCATACGACAGGATGACGGGCACCTTCCACGGCGCGGTGCTCACCGCGGCGACCGACAAGAACGGCAATACGGTCCTGCACTATAGCATCAACGGGCAGGACTATGAATTTACGGCTACGCAGGAGCAGCTCGAAGCATTTCGCGCCTCGACCTTCGGCGGCGAGAAAATGACCATGAACGCCCTCACCGGCAATGTGGGCGGAATGATCAATGCGCTGAATTCTGCCCTTGGTGGGGGCACTTTCCTTGCGAGTGTTCTTCAAACGGCCGGTATGAATCTCGAAACCTTAGGGATAAAACCGGATGAAAAGGAGACCTATAGCGAGCTTGATAAGCAGCGTCTGGCAAACGCGGCGCTGCTGCTGGTCGCGCAGATGACAGGGGACAAGGATGAAGAATCTAACGAATATCTTGTTAAAGAGGACATACTTAATGCGCTTGACCTAAATGATGCAAACAGTCTTGTGGATTTAAATGACGTTCCCGGAACATTGAGAAATGTTGGGGCAATCTATGGCGTGATGACCGCCTTTGCTTATTCCGAGCAAGCGAAGGGCTGGACAACGACCCTGACGGACGCGGACGGCAAAAAGTCTACATACAATGCAAAACAGTACTACGACTATGTCAATCAGCAGATCGCCGCTGCCGCCGGCGAAAAAGACATCGACAAGATCCTTGCCGCGCTTGGGCAGTTTGGGGCGTTTGCTCAGGACGAGAATGGTAACCTGACAGAAGAGTTTATGGCTTACGTCGGCGACCCAACTAAGCCGGACGCGCAGATCAACAAGGATCTGGACGGCTATATCAACGCGATGCAGGCGCTCAGTCATAATCAGGACGGTCTGGTCGCCGCCGGCATCCTCGAAGACGGCGCGGACGGCGGAAACATTTCCCCGATCTTAGACAAGCTGTTCGCCCAATAGAAATAAACCGTCCCCCCACACCGGACAGGCGCATGGTAAAAATGACCCCCGTAAGCGATTCATTTGAATCGCTTACGGGGGATTTTTTGCGCTGATGCGGGAAGAGCGCCGCGCGGAACGCTTAGCCCTCCTCTATGTAGCCGTTTGGATTTTGCACCTGCCAGTTCCAGGAGTCTCTGGCACAGTCCTTATAGTCATATTCCGCCGTCCAGCCAAGGATGTTCTTTGCCTTTTCGACGGCGGCAAAGCTCAGGGGCACGTCGCCCGCGCGCGGGCCGACGATGCGGTAAGGCACCTTCCTGCCCGATGCCTCTTCAAACGCGGACACCAGCTGCAGCACGGTCGTTCCCTTGCCCGTCCCCAGATTGAAAACGTCATATTTGCTGTCCGTTTTTTCAAGATAGTTCAGCGCCGCAATGTGCCCCTTTGCCAGATCGACAACGTGGATGTAGTCGCGGACCCCCGTTCCGTCCGCGGTATCGTATTGATCGCCGTAAACGCTCAGATACGGGAACTGCCCGAGCAGGGTGCGGGTGATGTAGGGGGCAAGGTTGTTGGGGGCCTTCTGACCGCAGTCCTCGCCGATGAGCCCGGAGGGATGCGCGCCGACGGGGTTGAAGTAGCGCAGGGAGGCAAAGCGGAAGTTGTCGCGCTGCCGCGCGAAATCATGCAGGAGCAGCTCGTTGAGATACTTGCTGAACCCATACGGGCAGCAGACCTTGCCGACAACATCGCTCTCGCGGTTCGGCATGGTCTCGGGCGTGCCGTACACCGTTGCCGAGGAGGAGAACACCAGCTTGTACACCTGATGCTTTTCCATTGCGTTGAGAAGATGGAAGGTAGACGTCAGGTTGGTGTCGAGATATCTTCCGGGGTCTTCAACGGACTCCGCGACGGATTTTAAGCCCGCAAAGTGGATCACGGCGTCCAGATGGTTCTCCGCAAAGACCTTCTCAAGCGCGGCGCTGTCCAGCAGGTCGATCTGATAGAAAGCAGGCCGCTTGTTCGTTATCTTCTGGATGCGGTCGATCACTTCAATCTTAGAGTTGCACAGATTGTCGGCAATGACAACGTCATAGCCGGCATTCAGAAGCTCCACCACCGTGTGGCTCCCAATAAAACCCGTACCGCCCGTCACCAATATCGTCATGGCTCATGTTCCTCTCTTTTCCGTTTGTTTCTTGCCGATTTCGCGTTTTTTGCTCAAAGCAATCCCTTCTGCTCTAACTTTGACATATACCAGGACTTTTTCAGACTCTTTTCGTTGGCATAGGTATAGACAACGGTGTCTACAAGCCCAAGATCACCGTCGTTTTCCCTGAGCAATTTCTCCATGGCGCGGACGATCTCATCCATCTTCCCGTCGCACTCTTTTTCGAGAGCGGATGCTCTGGAAAGATAGCCCCTCGCCATTTTCAGGAGTTGTGTCTTTGTCCGTTTTTCCGCCGGCAGAGCCAGATACTCCGCCTTTGCGTCGGCATACATCGTGTCCAGCGCCAGCGTGTACTCCTCACGCAGGACATAGACCTTGGCGATGAGCGCCGACAGCTCTTTTTGATAGGCGCTTTCCGCGCTTTGTTCGCTCTTCTCGCTCACAGCCGGCGTGTCGGTCTTCGCGACCGGCGCGTCCGTCTTGCCGCCGCTTTCCGGACGGCTCGTGCCGGCGGGTTCCT
>ULZS01003545.1_pt1 | contig 11973 bp, 8 predicted proteins | sample 1963301 | NCBI WGS metagenome assembly ULZS01 (sample SAMEA4835895, study PRJEB28245) | human gut metagenome | biome: gut microbiome; material: fecal sample | place: Denmark | collected 2008 | reverse complement strand
CGATGTATCGCATTTTTATCGTGGAAGATGATGAAATCATTGCAAGAACAGTAAAAAGTCATCTGGAAACGATGTCGGACGAATTGAGAAAGAGTACGATATTCCATTAGAAGAAGATTTAAGAAAGAATTTTTCGAGAATCCGATGATGGACCGGTTACGGAAGTTTTTACAAACTTTTACTTACGAGAGTGGAGAGGATAAAGAACGGACATACTAACAAAAAAGTTGGAGGTATGTCATGAAACCCAAAAATTATACGGATAAATCAGCGATGCTTGTAGGAACGGATGCAGATCCGGTTACCGCAGGACCAAAATATTTTGCGGAGAACACACCGGAACAGGAAAAAGAAAATGCAGAAATCCGGCAGAGCAGTATGTACAACGACAAAAACCGCGCACGCATAGATAACAACCAGTTTTTTGAAACGAGAAGTAATCCTTTGAGCAGCAAAGGGAATTGAGGATTTGCTTGACAAAGGTTCTGTCCGAACATCATAATGAATGATAGAGATATCATGTAAAACAGGACGAAGCATAGTATGAATCAGATTTGCAGGGACATTTTCCGGGCGATTCATGAGGGAAAGTGGCTGAAAATCGAATATCGGAACAAAGCGGATCAGATTACAAAATACTGGATTGGAATCCGTGATCTTGATCCGGCAAAACGTACCCTCAAAGTAGATGGTCTGCACCTTGGAATGTATACACTGGGGGAATATGACAAAATTTTTGTGGATTCCATTCTGTCCACGGAAGTCATTGAAGGAACGTACTGTCCGGAAAACAGGCAGCTGATCGAAGATATCGAGATGCATCCGGAGCGTTATAAAACTATTTTTTCCAGCTCTGCAAATCTGAAAATACTAAATTATCTGGAACTGTGTAACCGCATGGATACGACGCCTTACATCACCGATTATGATCTGATCCATTATATTGATGGGGATCGTGTGAAAAACGGACGGTATGCACTTAACGATCAGCAGTTTCAGGAGGTCGTGTCAAATTTCCAGTATTCCCTGTCTCACGAAAAGAAAAAGAGCACCAATTTAAGAATTAAGAAACTGGCACTCAATGTATTGAGTATTCATACGGCGAAGGGGTTGTACGTTCTGGCATACCGGAACCTGAACCTTGATGTGAAAAACAGAGTGTTTCAGCCGGATGAAGATATCACAGTCTGCACACAGTTTGGTATTGACGGACAGACGGAAAATGCGCGTAAATTTTTGGATGCGGACGAGTACGAACTGCTGGAAGATTTTGAAAACAATCTGGAAAAAATCAAAGATGCGATTACCGGTCATGGCGGGCAAAAGCCGGTCGTAGATGATATGCCGTATGTGCTGGGGCTTGGGATGGATGTAGTGCTGAATCTGCATGACGAGTACAAAGCCATACTTGATATGTTTGAAAGGCAGCAGGTTACTTATCCAGTCAAAGCCTTCTTCGGGGAATTGTTAGAACGGCCGCGCCGCACCAAGGCGTATCCGATTGCACTGATCAATCAGAACATCAATCTGGATCAGCTGTTGGCAATCAACAACGCCATGAAATATCCGCTTGCCTACATACAGGGGCCACCGGGCACGGGAAAAACAAATACGATCATTAACACAATAGTAACGGCGTTTTTTAACAATACGACCGTTTTATTTGCGTCCTACAATAACGTTCCAATCGACAATGTATTTGAAAAACTGACACATCTTGAGTACCATGGACAGACCATTCCGTTTCCGGTACTGCGGCTTGGGAATATAGACAAAGTTAAAGCTGCAATCAGCTACATCAACCGCTTGCGCAATCAGGTGCAGACCGTAAAAATATTTACGTCCACGCTCGATAAGCGCAAGGATGACCGGATTGACCGTGCAAAACGTCTTTCTGCGAGACTGAAAGAGTATGAGGAAATTCTGGATTTAAAGGAGCGGAAAGAGACACTTTCGCATCTGATGGAATACCAGGAACATATTAAAAATGCCATGAATCTGCTCCCGTTTCAGATGGACCTGCAGGGATACCAGATGCAGAAGCTCGATCAGAGAATCCATCAGATTGGCGAAATTTCTGATTCGGATGCCCTGCAGCTTCTCGACCGCAACGAAGAAGAATTTTATCAGTATTTATTTTATACGTCTGCGCGTTATATCAAGACACTCGAAGAACCCAAATATCAGGAACTGCGGGAGATTTTAGATTCTGGAGAAAATCCAGAGACACAGGCGCGGGCATTCAACAAATACATGCAGAAATCCGAAAATGTAAAAAAGCTGCAGCGTGTTTTTCCGGTTATTATCACTACCTGCATATCGGCACATAAGATCGGGGAACCGGAGCCGCTGTTTGACATGACCATTATGGACGAGGCCAGCCAGTGCAATGTTGCGATCTCTCTTGTCCCGATTATCCGTGGAGAGAAACTGATGCTTGTGGGAGATCCGCAGCAGCTGAATCCGGTTATTCTGCTCGGAGAACTGATCAACCGCAAGCTGCGACGGCGGTATCATGTGGCAGAGGAATATGATTACAGAAAGAATTCAATTTACAAAACTTATCTGGCATGTGATGCGGTGAGTGATGAAGTGCTTTTGCGCAGCCATTACCGCTGCAACAGAGAAATTATTGGATTTAACAATAAAAAATATTACAATTCCAAACTGCAGATCTGTTCAAAAAGCAAAGAGCCGGAGCCGCTTGTCTATGTAGATGTAAAAAGCGATCGTGCCGAGATCAAAAATACATCTCCGGCGGAAGCAGACGAGGTCATTGCATACGCGAAGCAGAACACGGACAAAAGTATCGCGGTGATCACACCGTTTGTAAACCAGCGGGCACTGATCGAGCAGGCGATCAAAGAAAACCACCTCGAAAATTTAGTCTGTGGAACGGTGCATGCTTTTCAGGGAGATGAAAAGGATGTGGTGCTTTTTTCCACGGCACTGTCCGACCGCACCAATGTCGGTACCTATCAGTGGCTGAAAAACAATAAGGAACTGATCAATGTTGCAACCTCACGGGCGAAAGACAAGCTTGTTCTGCTCGCAGACAGCAAAGAACTGGAGCGCCTGCATGCAGGACAGGCAGACGATGATCTTTATGAACTTGCGCAGTACATCAAAACCAACGGGAAGTCAGAGATTACGGAAAAACATATCAGTTCCCGTGCACTTGGCATCCAGCCGTTTTCTACCGCTACCGAAAATGCATTTCTCGAAAACCTGACGCATGCGCTCGAAAATATCTGGCTTTCCCAGAGTAAGTATGTGATCCACAAAGAAGTTGCCATATCGCAGGTGTTTCAGGACAACATGACATATGATGATCTGTTTTATATGGGGCGCTTTGATTTTGTCGTGTACGAAAAGCAGGGAAAAAAGGAACTGCCGGTTCTGGCGATCGAACTTGATGGGAAAGAGCATTTTGAAGATGCGGTGGTGCAGGAGCGCGACCGGAAGAAAAATGCCATCTGTCAGGCACACAATATGGAGATTATACGGGTGGAGAATTCTTATGCCAGAAGGTATAATCATATTAAGGGAATTCTGATGGATTATTTTTCGAGGGTGCATTAAAAGAAAAATGCATTTTTTGTTATGAAAATATAGCAAATCCCAAAAATCAGTGCTAAAATATACACAATTCATCCGTGCAGAAATGCGGCCTTCGGGCTTTCACATGACACTTTTTTCGATAGCGTAGGCTTAGCGGTGTTATCATGTTGAAGCGGATGAATTTTTATGTTTACAGAAAAGGGAAACGTGTCAGTAAGGAGAAACTGGTGAAAAAACAAAAAGGAATGATCATCACTGCGGCCGTGTTACTTGCAGCCGCCGCAGTCGTAACCGGAAGCCGTCTGATCCGGCATCCGGAAAAATCAAACACAAAAAAGTCTGAGGTTGCGGATCAGGAGAACAGTGAAAAAGAACAGGATCACAGGACTTCAGGGACAGAACTGAGTGAGAAAAAACAAAACATGAACAAAAGTATCACAGAGGAAGCGTTCTATATTTCCAAAATCCCGGACGATATTTTTGAGAAGATGCAGGGAAAATCATACAAGGCAGATTGTACCGTACCGCGGGAAGATCTCCGCTATCTTCATGTGCTCCACATGGGGTTTGACGGTCAGACAAAAGAGGGAGAACTTGTGGTAAATAAAGCCATTGCAGAGGATGTCCTTGCCATTTTCAGGCAGTTGTATGAGGCAGAATACCCCATTGAAAAAGTCCGGCTGGTGGATGAATACGATGCGGATGATGAGGCATCCATGAGCGATAACAATTCCTCTGCGTTTAATTTCCGTTTCATTTCCCACACGACAAAAATCTCAAAACACGGTCTTGGCATGGCAGTTGACATCAATACACTTTATAACCCCTATGTAAAAACCGTCAACGGAAAGCTGTCGATTGAGCCTGCAAACGCGGAAGCATATGTTGACCGGAGTGGGGATTTTCTGCACAAGATTGATCACAATGATCTGTGTTACAAGCTTTTTACCAGATATGGATTTACCTGGGGCGGCGATTGGACACATTCGAAGGATTATCAGCATTTTGAAAAAGACTGATGGAAAGTTGTGGGGACATATAGAGAAAAAGATGTAATGTATGTCCCATAAGAGCAAACGGAGAGGTCAATCAGAAAAGCGTTGGTGGAAAAATTTTTCCTTGACATATCTGTACAGGGGAATATAATAATCATCGAAAAGAAAATATTGTTCACCGAAATTCGTTGACGAGAACAGCATCGTATCTTATCGTTATTTTCAGAGAGCCTGTGGGTGGTGCGAACAGGTAGTAGCCGGATATGGATGATCCTCTCTAAGAAGCGGGCTGAAAGCAGACAACTGTGAGTAAACTTCGCCGGTTTCCTCCGTTATGGGATAGCATATGTTGGTATGTGAAGTGTCACAGAGTTTTTCTGTGGAATCAGGGTGGTAACGCGGATTTTATTCGTCCCTTTCCAGAGTAGTATCTGGGAAGGGGCTTTTTTAATGTCTGAATTCGTTTTTCTGTGAACAGACCAAGGAGGAAAAGTTTATGAAAGCACTACAAAAACTCAGCAAATGGTTATCGGACTACACATCAATTGTGGTAATTGCGATTGCGGTAGTAACATTTATCGTTCCGGGAATGATGGGATGGGTAAACCATCAGTTATTTACCGATCCGGTTTCCAATAAGTTTACAAGTCAGTCGATCATCATCGGTATTATTATGTTCAGTATGGGTCTGACACTGACAACGCAGGATTTTAAAATTCTGGCACAGAGACCATTCGATATCTGTGTTGGTGCACTGGCACAGTATCTGATTATGCCGTTTCTTGCATTCGCACTGACGAAAGTGCTGCATCTTCCGGCAGGCATTGCACTGGGACTCATTCTGGTAGGTTGTTGTCCGGGTGGTGTGTCATCCAACATCATGTCGTATCTCTGCGGTGGAGATGTGGCATTTTCCGTGGGAATGACAACCGTATCCACGATTCTTTCCCCGATCATGACACCACTTATGGTTTCTCTTCTGGCAAGCGGAACCAATATTTCCATCAAGGCACTGCCAATGCTTGTTTCCATTGTGGAAACGGTTATTCTTCCGGTAGCACTGGGCTTCCTTTTAAACTATCTGCTGGGGAAAAAGAAAATGTTCAGTGAGTTACAGAAAATTATGCCGGGTGTGGCAGTACTGGGGCTGGCGTGTGTTGTCGGTGGTGTGGTATCTTCCCAGGGCGCGAAGTTCTTCCAGTCCGGAGCTGTAATCTTTGTAGCTGTTTTTCTTCACAATGGACTTGGTTATCTGCTTGGTTATGGAGCAGGAAAACTTGTTGGTATGAATACCGCCAAAAAGAGAACCATTGCCATCGAAGTTGGTATGCAGAATGCAGGACTGGCAACAAACCTTGCCACAACGACCGCACAGTTTTCCGCAACACCGGAGTCTGCGATCATCTGCGCTGTTTCCTGCACCTGGCATTCTATTTCCGGAACACTGCTTGCCGGCATGTTTGCAGCTTATGATAAACACAAACAGAAAAATGCATAAGTTTTTCTATTGACATAGACATGGGAATGATGTAACATAACGGTGTTATCTAACATAACAACGTTATGTTACATTTTTATTTACAGGGAGATACCATGGCAGGAAAGAAAATACATGACAGCGAGACGAAGATACACCTGATCCAATGTGCCAAAAAAGAATTTATGGAGAAAGGGTTTGCGGGGGCATCCCTCCGCGGAATCTGCCAGAAGGCGGGTGTGACCACAGGAGCACTGTATTTTTTCTTTCAGGATAAGGACGATCTGTTCTGTGAAGTAGTAGGAAATTTTATGGATCGGCTCAATGAAATTCTGCGGGAGCATTTTTCTTTTGAAGTCAGGGAGATGGAGAGCGGCAAAGCAAAAGAGCATGATGACAGCAGCGATTTTGAAGCAGTCGCACAGGTTGTCCATGAACTGTACACCTACCGGGATGAAGTGCTTTTAGTGCTGACAAAAGCGCAGGGATCAAGCATGGAACGTATGCCGGACCGGCTGGTCGACCAGATGGATGAGCACAATGCATTTATCTGTGAAGCGATGTGCAAAGCTTACCATGTGCCGATGGTGGAACAAAGCGTTGTACACTGGATGTCCCATTCACAGATCGATATGTTTATATTTATGGTAACGCACATGGATGACGAGGAAGAAGCACTGCGGTTTGCGGAAAAAGGTGTAAAATATCTGCTGGCAGGCTGGTACGGACTCGTCAGACCGTAGGCTGTCCGCATGTTTTGACGGAAGGTCGGGAAAAGAAGCACAGATCGTCCGCGTTTGGACAAAAGGTTCAGAAAAGAAGCACAGGTCTTTCGCTTTTTGCGGGAGACCTAAAAAAAGAACCAGAGGTTAGATAAAACTAATATTAGTATGAAAAATAAAACCAAAAAGAAAGGGAGTTTCTATGTCAGAAGAAGAAAAGAAGTTTTTGGAAATTGTAGATTTAAAGAAAGGATTCGGAAGCGGACAGACGCGTCAGGCAGTCCTGCGCGGCATGAATTTTTCCGTTGCAAAAGGGGAGTTCTGTGTGTTGTTAGGACCATCCGGTTCCGGAAAATCCACACTGCTCAATATCATCGGAGGCATTGATAACGCCGATTCCGGTTACATCAATATCAACGGCGATAAGTTAGAGGATATGAGTGAGAAAAAGCTGACACAGTACCGCAGAAAGCATCTCGGCTATGTATTCCAGATGTACAATCTGATTGGAAATCTAAACGTGAAGGAAAACATCGAAGTGGGAGCGTATCTGTCAGACAATGCGCTTGATATTGACGATCTGTTACATACGCTCGGACTTTACGAGCACCGCTACAAACTGCCGAACCAGTTGTCCGGAGGCCAGCAGCAGCGTGTTTCCATCGGCCGTGCAATTGTAAAAAATCCGGATATCCTGCTCTGCGATGAGCCAACGGGAGCACTTGACTACAATACGTCCAAGGAAATCTTAAAACTGATCGAGGAGGTCAATCAAAAATACGGCAACACGATCATTATGGTAACGCATAACGAGGCCATCAAAAATATGGCAGATCATGTGATCAAGCTCCGTGACGGTGCGGTGCGCCACAACGACATCAATACAAACAAGGTATCCGCGGAAGATCTGGAATGGTAAGGGGGCTGCTATGAAAAAAATCAAAAATCCCCTGATCAGGAGAATACCGAAAGAACTGATCGGGGACTGGAAAAAATATCTGGTTGTATTCCTGTTTCTTGTGCTCACGATCGGCTTTGTGTCCGGTATGTATGTGGCAAACGAGAGTATGATTACTTCGGCAAACGAAGGCGTGACAAAATACAAACAGGAAGACGGTCATTTTGAGCTAAAAAAACAGGCAGATGCCACCTTGCTTTCGGCAATTGAGACCGGTGAAAAAGCGGATGTCAAACAGTATTATCTGGATGAAGCAAAAAAGAAACTGGATAAAAAACTGCCGAAAAAATTTAAGGAAAAATTTGACGAAAAGTTTCCGGATAAATTTAAGAAAGAATTCGATAAAAAATTTCCGGAACAGTTTAAGAAATCTTTTGACAAAGAATTTAAAAAGCAGTTTGAGCAATCGTTTCCGGCAAAATTTGCGTCATCTTTTAAGAAGGAGTTTGATCCGAAATTTAAACAGAGTTTCGATGCAACATTTGTCAAACAGTTTGATGCACAGTTTGCAGCGCAGGTAAAACAATCCCTGCTGGCACAGGGGATGGATGCACAGACAGCGGGGCAGATGCTGGATACTGCGGTAGCACAGGCAAAAAAAGACGGAAGCTACAAAAAAGCTTACGACAGTGCATACAGTAAGGCTTATGCTCCGGCATATAAAAAAGCGTATGACAGTGCATACAGCAGTGCATATAACGAGGCACATGACAAAGCCTACAGCGAAGCGTATGACAAGGCGTATGATGAGGCCTACGACAAGGCATATAAAAAAGCTTACGACAAAGCATATAAAAAAGCCTACAAAAAGGCGTATGATAAGGCCTACAAAAAAGCCTACGACAAAGCCTGGAAAAAGGCACAGGACAAGATCGAAGACAAATATGCGGATGCGGAAGAAAAATATAAATTAAACGATCCGGATTTTAAGGCAACAAAGACAACATTGTATGAAAACTTTTTCCGAAATGAGGAAGAAGATTATAATAACGATGGGAAAAAGGATGGAACGATCCGCGTATTTGCAAAGACAAAGGATATCAACCTGGCATGTATGCTGCAGGGAAGTTTTCCACAGAAGGCGGATGAAATTGCCATTGACCGTATGCACGCCGACAACGTCGGAATAAAGGTGGGAGATACCGTCACAGTTTCCGGAGAGACTTATAAGGTTGTGGGACTGCTTGCGTATGTCAATTACTCCACCTTACATGAAAAGACCACAGATCTGATGTTTGATGCACTGAAATTTGATGTGGCAATGGTGACACAGGACGGTTTCGACCGGCTGCACAAGAGTATTCACTATACTTATGCATGGAAATATGAAACGGAGCCTGCGGATGAGGCCGGGGAAAAAACACGCTCTGATAATTTTATGCGTGCATTGCTCACACAGGTGGTTGTTGCGGACAATGAGCTCGAAGATTACACACCGAAATATGGAAATCCGGCGATCAATTTTGCAACCGATGATATGGGATCGGACAAAGCCATGGGCGGTGTGCTGCTGGATATCCTTGTGGTAATCATCGCATTTATCTTTGCCGTGACGATCAGCAATACAATTGCAAAAGAGTCCTCCGCGATCGGAACGCTGCGCGCGTCCGGTTACACGAAAAGAGAGCTGGTGCGGCACTATCTGTCCATGCCGGTTATTGTAACACTGCTGGCTGCGATTGTCGGAAATATACTCGGCTATACGGTGTTTAAAAATATTGTTGTGTCGATGTATTACAACAGTTACAGTCTGCCAACGTATTACACGATCTGGAATCCGGATGCATTCTTTAAGACCACGGTGGTTCCGGTGATCCTGATGCTGGTTGTCAACCTGATTGTGATCGTGCGCATGATGCAGCATACACCACTGCAGTTTCTGCGTCATGACCTGAAAAAGACAAAGAATAAAAAAGCCATGCGTCTGCCGGGATGGAGCTTTTTTGGCCGGTTCCGCCTGCGGATCATGTTCCAGAATGTCACAAATTACCTGATTTTATTTGTCGGTATTTTCTTTATCATGGTCATGCTGGCCATGGCAGTGGGCATGCCGGATACGCTTGATTATTATAAGAGCAACACGGATGGCATGATGTTTGCAAAATACCAGTATGTGCTTAAATCCTATGAAGATGACGATAATAAACGGATTACAACGGAAAACAAAGATGCCGAAAGGTTTGATATGACATCGCTTGTAAAAAAGAGTGAGGCGCTCGATGAGGAGATTTCCGTATATGGAATTGCGGACAACAGCAACTATGTAAAGATCAAAAAGTTAAGTTCGCTCAAGAAAAATGAAGTTTATATTTCCACTTCGTTTGCTGACAAGTATGGACTTACCGTTGGCGATACCGTATCGCTGGATGAAAAGTATGAAAACAAATCTTACAAGTTTAAAGTTGCGGGATTTTATGACAAGTCCCAAAGTCTTGCGCTCTTTATGTCGATTGACAATTACGGGAATGTATTTGATCTGAAGGAAAATGAATTCAGCGGATTCTTATCCGACAGCAGGATTACGGATATTGATGAGGATAACATTGCAACAACCATTACAATCCATGATATCACAAAAATGGCAGATCAGCTTGACCATTCCATGGGTTCTTACATGACATATTTCCAGGTACTGTGTATCCTTCTGGCAGCCGTTATGATTTATCTTCTGACAAAGCTGATCATTGAAAAGAATGAGAATGCAATTTCCATGACCAAAATCCTTGGGTACGAAAACAAAGAGATCGCGAGTCTGTATCTGCTTTCGACGAGTATTGTGGTTGTAATCGCAGATCTCATCAGTGTGATTCTTGGAACACTTGTTATGGCCGCGGCATGGCGGATGATGCTCTTTTCCTACAGCGGCTGGTTCGCTTTTCGCGTAACACCGATTGGTTATGCAAAAATGTTTGGATTTGTGCTGATCGGATATCTGATTGTTATGGTATTTGATTTCCAGAGAATCAAGAAGATTCCGATGGATCAGGCTTTGAAAAATGTAGAGTAAACAAAGAAAATAAAAAGAACTGGTACTTTGGAGAGGTACATAAAACGCCCCGGTAGTTGTAGCTGCCGGGGCGTTAATTTATGTAATGTGGGATTACGCCTGCTCACCAAGAGAGGTATTACGCAGTACCGCAAGAATGATGATAGCATATACCCCGCCGATCAGAGCGGTAATTAACTGTGTGATAGAAAATTGAAGCTGCAGGACATGTAACATTGGCTGCATTTTTGCCGGGAGCATATTCGGCAGAATGATAAGAGAAATCAAAATTCCCATAAACAGAGCCTTTAATACAGCGCCAATTACAATGGATACGGGCAAACCGGCTTTTTTACCGAATTTACTGCGGAGCAGGGCAACTGCCAGAACGAGAATGATATTTCCAATCATAATACATGGGAACATTGCAGGAATGGCTGCCATAATCGGGCTTCCGGTGATGAAAAAGGAAGTGATTGGAGTGATCACGCTTAAAATGATGCCACAGGCCAGACCAGCGTATACCGTGGTTAAAATCAGAGCGGCATTGATGATCGGGCCTGTGATGTATACATTCAGGTTTTTGAAAAACTGGCTTACAATGCAGATTGCGAGTAAAATTGCTGTAACAGTGATTTGTCTTGTTTTTAATTTCATAAATTTATCCTCCTAAAATTCGTATCATGGTAATGATACTCTTAAAGGCACCGAAATGCAACGACACGGGGATTTTATCTTGTGTTACCATAAAAAATGAGGTAGAGTAAAGACAGTGAAAAGATATTTTGCTCCTACAGGGGGATAAAAACTGTCGAATGTTTAGAAAGAGGAGTGTATATGAAAAAGGGGATAGTATTTCTAATTGTATTTTTGATGGTCATCAGTTTCCCGATATGCGGATATGCGAAGGGGAAGGAGAAAATTTATCTGGACTCTTCCTGGAAATATGCGGATCATGCCAGAATTACATCGGGCTATGCCGTTATGTACAAGGCGAAAAAGAACCGGAAGGACATTGTGATTGCAGTCAATGCGGGACATGGGACGAAAGGCGGTTCATCGGTCAAAACGCTGTGTCATCCGGATGGCTCTGCAAAGGTGACCGGAGGAACGACAGAGGCAGGCTCTGTGAAAGCAGTGGCGGTTTCAGATGGAATGGCATTTCGGGACGGAACGGCAGAACGTGATGTGACGCTTCGTATGGCACGGGTTCTGAAAAAGAAACTGCTGGCAGAGGGGTATGATGTGCTCATGGTCCGGGATGGAAAGGATGT
>ULZS01061797.1_pt1 | contig 12189 bp, 10 predicted proteins | sample 1963301 | NCBI WGS metagenome assembly ULZS01 (sample SAMEA4835895, study PRJEB28245) | human gut metagenome | biome: gut microbiome; material: fecal sample | place: Denmark | collected 2008 | reverse complement strand
GATGCGCAATATGTATCAGGGCATTTTTGTGAAAGAGTTTCTGCTGTTCTACGGCGAGAAAATGGAGTATTACCTGACCTTTACGAACCGTCAGGGCGAGGGAAAAACAGAGGTGAAAACCGTCTCCATGACCGGCGAACCAAAAGCAGGAAAGACGCGGTACCAGCTTCTGAATCAGATGAAAGCAGCGCGCGCGGCAGGAGATTCGGAAAAAGCAGAAGAAGCATTCCAAAAGTATCTGCAGCAGGAGGCTCTGGTTCGGAACTGTTTTGCACTTGTGGATGAAAAGAAGCAGCAGGAGGATACGACATGGAACAGAAAAATTTAATTTTAGGATTTGATTTTGGAGAGAAATATTCCCAGTTCTGCTGCTATGACAGGGGAACCCATACGGCCGTCTCCATCCCGGTAAAAGAAGGAGAAGAGGCGGTGGAATTTCCGACCGCCATTGCCAAAAAACGGAATGAGGAAACGTGGAAAACAGGACCGGATGCAGAAAAATCTGCTCACGCGGAAAACGGCATCTGGCTGGACAATCTGTACGAGATCTGCATGGGATCCCGCATCTGCCAGATCGAAAACCGGGATTACACGCCGGGAGAAGTCCTTGGCACGTTCCTTCGCGAAGCACTGAAGATGATCGGCATCGAGCGCCCGGACCAGCAGATCCAGGCGATGATGATCACCACGGGCCATCTGACCCGTCCATTTGTGGAAAATGTGCGTGAAGCATACAAGATAATCGGACTTCCGCGCGGCAGAGCCTACCTGCAGGAGCATGACGAGAGCTTTTACTGCCATGTGCTGAACCAGAAGCCGGAGCTCTGGAGCCGTAAAGTCGGTCTGTTTTTCCTGAAAGATGAGGAAGCATCGTTTTCTGAACTTTCCATCAGCCGTAAAACGAAGCCGGCAACTGTGAACGTAAAACGGGGGCCAAAAGCCGCACTTTCGATCGAGCCGATGGAGCGCGACCGCGATTTCTGCCATCTGATGGGAGAAGCGATGGGGAATGAAATTTATTCCAGCGTATTTCTGGTGAGCGAGGAGTTCGACCTTGCCTGGGCCGACAACTCTCTGCGTCAGTTAAAGAAAAACCAGAGAAGAATCTTTGGCGGAACGAACCTGTTTGCACAGGGCGCCTGCTTTTCCGCGCGCGAAAAAGTGGAGGAGCGCCGCTTAAAGGGCTATCTCTTCCTCGGAAATGACCTCGTGCGCTACAACATCGGCATGGAGATGACGATCAATGGTTCTCCGGCATACTATGCGCTGATTGCAGCCGGTGTGAACTGGTATGAAGCAGAAAAAGAATGTGAGCTGATCCTCGACGGAACGGAGGAGCTGGAATTTGTTGTAAGCTCCATGGAAAGCGGAAAACGAAACCGCTATACCATGAAGCTGGACGGGCTGCCCAAACGGCCGCCGAAGACAACACGGATCCGTCTGCGTCTGGAGTATGATTCTCCGGTTACGTGTCAGATCACCGCAGAGGATTTAGGTTTTGGCGATATGTTCCCGGCAAGCCACAAAATCTGGCACGAGACGATGGGGGAGGTGTAAACGATGAGCGGTTATATTTTATGTCAGGTCAAACGGGCGAAAAATCCGTATTATATTTCCAACATCAGCACAAATATATATTCCATCGAGGAACTGTGCTATTATCTGTACCACAACATCTATCTGCTGGACGAGACCATCATTAACGAGCAGCTGCTGGTGTGGATGAAAGAAGAACTCCACTTAAGAAGACTGTACCAGCGTCTCTACGTCCTTCTGGAGGAGAAAAAGAACATCGGTGAGTTTATCCTGCCGATCTTCAAGGAGATCAATTATCTTTCCCACGATCAGTTCCGTGAGATGAATGAGCGCCTGAAACGGTTCGAGGAGCAGCCGGAGATTGTGCGGAAAAAAATCAAGGGAGACTACCTTGTCGACCACGAAAAATATATCAATGCGATCCAGGTTTACCAGGAAACACTGAAAGATACCGAGGAAAACGAAACCAACATGGGAAGCCAGTTCACCGGAAGTATTTACAACAACATGGGCTGTGCCTACGCAAGTCTGTTCCAGATGAATGAAGCACTTACGTGCTTTCAGAAAGCAAATGAAGAGCTGCACACGAAAGCATCGTTAAAGAGCTGGCTGTTTGCGGTCTACATGAGCAAAGGACAGGACGCCTATGAGCAGATGTGCACCGAGCGGAAAGTGGATGCCGAGACGAAACGGGAGATGGACCGCCAGATCACCGAGGCAATGCAGGTCGAGCTCCCGCACGATCTGGACGAAGCTCTTACGGCGTGGACACGGGAATATCATAAAAATACCGGACTTTGAACAAAAAGAACAAAAAAATTACTTGACAGCAAAAAAGAATGGGACTATAATACAGCGCATAAGAAAAAAGTAAATACTTCGAAACCGATGAAGTGGAGATAACGTTGGAAGCGCACTCACAGAGAGCCCGGGCAGGTGGAAGCCGGACAGAAAGCGGATCAGCAAATGGACCACGGAGGGTACAGGGAAAAGCGGGAAACCGTCTGAGTATTCTGTAACGTGCAGGCATACGTTAGTTGCCAGGAATATGATCGTATTCTGCAGAGCGTGTGAGCAATCGCAAAACAAGGTGGCACCACGAGTATAAAAATATACCCGCCCTTGGCAAAGAACAAAGTGATTCTTTGCCGGGGGCGGTTTTTTGTATATCAGAAATTGGTTCTGAGGACCAGTGTTGATGACAGCCTTTGCAGACACAAGGAGAGGAGATAACAAGATGAAACAGATGACGTTAGAAGAAATTTCAAAAGCAGCCGCATCGGGAGCTTTTCGGAAAATCCCGGTAAGCAGAGAAATTTATTCGGATATCCGTACACCAGTAGAAACACTGAAAGTCCTGCAGGGCGTCAGCAGCCACTGCTACATGCTCGAAAGCGTGGAGGATAAAAAACAGTGGGGAAGATACACCTTTCTCGGCTACGATCCGTCGCTGGAACTCACCTGTGTCAACGGAAACCTGACAATCACCGCCGATGCGGCAGAGATGAAAAAAGTAGAAGATATTCCGGAAAGCCACGAAGAACAGCTTCCGACCGGACAGATCCGGCTGACTGCAAAGACAGCCCATCCGGGAGCCGTCATCAAAACCCTGATTGAGAAAAATAAAAGTCCGAAGATCGCGACACTGCCGACCTTCACCGGCGGCCTCGTCGGATACTTCTCTTACGATTACATCAAGTACAGCGAGCCGACCTTAAAGCTGGACGCAGAAGATCAGGAACATTTCAAAGATGTCGACCTGATGCTGTTCGATAAGGTCATCGCCTATGATAATTACCGTCAGAAAATCGTACTGATGATTAATATCGAAACCGAAAATCTCGAAGAAAATTACGAAAAAGCCGTACAGGAACTCGAAAAAATGGAAGAGCTGATCCGCTTCGGAAAACCGGCCGAGACGAAAGCCGGCCACCTGAAATCCGAGTTCCGCCCGCTCTTCGATGAGAAAGCGTACTGTGAGAAAGTCGAGCAGGTCAAACATTATATCCACGAGGGAGACCTCTTCCAGCTCGTTCTCTCCAACCGGCTCGAAGCTGATTTTGAGGGAAGCCTCCTCGATACGTACCGCGTCCTCCGCACGACGAACCCGTCGCCGTACATGTTCTATTTCTCGAGTGATGATGTTGAGATCGCCGGTGCATCCCCGGAAACTCTCGTAAAAGTCGAGGACGGAGAGGTCCGGACCTTCCCGCTTGCCGGAACGCGGCCGAGAGGAAAGAGCTATGAAGAAGACCAGCGGCTGGAAAAAGAACTCCTCGCCGATGAAAAAGAGCGTGCCGAGCACAATATGTTGGTCGATCTGGGAAGAAACGATCTCGGAAAGATCTGTGATTTCGGAACCGTGGAAGTAGAAAAATACATGTCAATCGAACGTTACTCCCACGTCATGCACATCGGTTCCACTGTAAAAGGACAGCTTCGGAAAGACAAGACCGCAGTCGATGCCATCGATTCCGTTCTCCCGGCCGGAACCCTCTCCGGTGCACCAAAGCTCCGTGCCTGCCAGATCATCAACGAGCTGGAAAACAACAAGCGCGGCATTTACGGCGGTGCGATCGGCTATCTGGATTTCACCGGAAATATGGACACCTGCATCGCAATCCGGCTTGCGTTTAAGAAAAACGGAAAAGTGTTCGTCCGCTCCGGTGCCGGCATTGTAGCCGACAGCATACCGGAAAAAGAGCATCAGGAATGCATCAACAAAGCAAAGGCCGTGATGGTCGCACTTGCGGAGGCAGAAGGAGGAAGTAACTTATGATACTGCTGGTAGATAATTATGACAGTTTTTCCTATAACCTGTATCAGCTCGCCGGTTCGATCAATCCGGATATGAAGGTCATCCGGAACGACGAGATGACGATCGACGAAATCTGCGCACTGGCACCGGCATCCATCATTTTATCTCCCGGACCGGGCCGTCCGGAGCAGGCAGGCCGATGCATGGAGATTGTAGAAAAATTAGGCGGCGAGATCCCGATCCTCGGTGTCTGCCTCGGCCATCAGGCAATCTGTGCCGCGTACGGCGCGACCGTCACCTATGCGAAACAGCTGATGCACGGCAAACAGTCCGAGACAACGCTGGATCTTACCTCGGAATTATTCCAGGGGCTGCCCAAAACCGTTCCGGTTGCAAGATACCATTCCCTCGCAGCTGATGAAGCGACACTGCCGGAAACCTTAAAGGTAACGGCAAGAACTGCAGACGGCGAGGTCATGGCAGTCGAGGACCGTGAGAAAAAGATCTACGGAGTCCAGTTTCATCCGGAATCCATTCTGACCCCGCAGGGCAGACAGATGGTAGAAAACTTCTTAAAAATTACAAGATAGATCACAGGACAGCAAAGAAAGAGAGGAACAGAATATGATTCGGGAAGCGATTGTAAAACTGGTAAATAAAGAGAACTTAACCTACGAGATGGCAGAGGGCGCTATGGATGAAATCATGGGAGGAAAAGCCGATCCGATCCAGATCAGCGCATTTTTAACTGCCATGACGATGAAAGGCGAGACAATCGAAGAGATCACCGCATGTGCCAACGGCATGAGAAAGCACGGTGTTCACATGGAACATGACAAGGATGTTCTGGAAATCGTCGGAACCGGCGGAGATAAATCCAATTCCTTCAACATCTCCACAACAGCATCCCTTGTGATCTCTGCAGGCGGCGTCGCAGTTGCAAAACACGGAAACCGCGCCGCATCGAGCAAATCCGGCGCAGCCGACTGTTTCGAAGCGCTCGGCGTCAAAATCGACCTGGAGCCGGAGAAAAACAAAGAAGTTCTGGAAAAACTTGGAATCTGTTTCCTGTTCGCACAGAAATACCACATGTCCATGAAATACGTGGCACCGGTCCGCAAGATGCTCGGCATCCGGACCATTTTCAACATCCTCGGACCGCTGACCAACCCGGCAGCAGCCACGATGCAGGTGATGGGTGTCTACGAGGAAGCACTTGTCCGCCCGATGGCAGAAGTTCTCTCCAATCTTGGTGTCAAACGCGGCATGGTTGTCTACGGCCAGGACTGTCTCGATGAAATTTCCTTAAGCGCACCGACAAGCGTCTGCGAGATCAAGGACGGAACGTTTGAGGAATACGTTATCACACCGGAAGAGTTCGGCATGACCCGCTGTACCAAAGAAGAGCTGGTCGGCGGAACCCCGCAGGAGAATGCTGAAATTACGAAAGAAATTCTTGCAGGAAAGAAAGGCCCGGCAAGAGACGCTGTTGTCCTGAATGCCGCCGCAGCCCTTCATGTAGCAAAAGAAATCCCGATGCAGGACGCTGTAAAACTGGCAGAGGAGCTGATCGACAGCGGAAAAGCACAGAAAAAACTCGAAGAGTTTGTGGCACTCACCAACAAATTGGCAGAAGAGGAATAAACATATGATACTGGAAACGATTGCAGAAGCCACAAGAAAACGTGTCGCTGCAGAAAAAGAGAAGTGTTCTCTTGCAGAAATGAAAGAAAAAGCAACGGCGATGAACCCGGACACCGGATTCCCGTTTGAACAGGCGCTGAAAAAGCCGGGCATGTCCTTTATCTGCGAGGTAAAAAAAGCCTCCCCATCGAAGGGCATCATCGCAGAAGATTTCCCCTATCTGGAGATCGCAAAGGAATATGAAGCGGCCGGTGCCTCCGCCATTTCCTGCCTGACCGAGCCGGAATACTTCAAAGGCGACAAGCGTTACTTAAAAAAAATTGCAGAAACCGTATCCATCCCGGTTCTGCGGAAAGATTTTACCGTGGATCCCTATATGATCTACGAGGCAAAGGTGCTCGGAGCCACCGCTGTCCTTCTGATCTGTGCGCTGCTGCCGGAGGAAACCTTAAAAGAATATCTGGAAACAGCGCATTCCCTCGGCCTTTCCGCTCTTGTGGAAGCCCACGATGAGGCGGAGGTTGCACAGGCCATGCGCGCCGGAGCAAGGATCATCGGCGTCAACAACCGCAACTTAAAAGATTTCACGGTCGATATCCACAACAGTGAGCGGCTGCGGGAGCTTGTCCCGGAAAACATTGTTTTCGTATCCGAGAGCGGCATCAAAACGCCGGAGGATGTCGGAAGACTGTATCAGAATAAAACCGATGCCGTTCTGATCGGCGAAACGCTGATGCGGAGCAGCAACAAAAAAGCAGAGCTTGAAAAACTCTCTTCAATGTGTTAAAGTGGTAACGTAAGTGCGCAAAACAAAACAGAGCGCACGGGGAGTCAAACGTTATGGAAGAACAGACCAGAATCAAAATCTGCGGGCTCACACGGCTGGAAGACATCGATGCGGTGAATGAGCTGAAGCCCGAATATGTCGGCTTTGTCTTTGCAAAAAGCCGCAGACAGATTACAAAAGAACATGCCGTGACGCTGCGGCGCTATCTGGATCCCGAAATCCAGGCGGTCGGCGTCTTTGTGAACGAGCTTCCGGCGATTGTCGCAGGATACCTCGAAGAGGGCGTCATCGATCTGGCACAGCTCCACGGAAATGAGAGTGAAGAATATATCCATTCGCTCCGGTTCCGCACCGGCGGGGAACTGATCAAGGCATTTTCCATCAAAACCAGGGAGGACGTCGAAAAGGCGAAAAAAAGCAGCGCCGATTACATCCTTCTCGACCACGGAAAAGGCGGTACCGGCGAATCGTTCGACTGGTCACTGATCAGAAACATGGACCGCCCGTATTTCCTTGCGGGAGGCCTGAACGCCGAAAATGTGGAACAGGCGATTTTACAGACACATCCCTTCGCCGTCGACATCAGCAGCGGTGTCGAGACAGACGGCGTAAAGGACCCGAAAAAAATCACAGAATGCATAAGGAGGATAAGACATGTCTGACGGAAGATTTGGTATTCACGGAGGCCAGTACATACCGGAAACTCTGATGAATGAAATTATCAATTTGGAAAAACAGTACAATTATTATAAAAACGATTCGGAGTTCTGCCAGGAGCTCGATGACCTGCTGAAAAATTACGTGGGCCGCCCGTCCCTTCTCTACTACGCAGAGAAAATGACAAAGGATCTCGGCGGAGCAAAAATTTACCTCAAACGAGAGGATCTGAACCACACCGGAGCCCACAAAATCAACAACGTGCTCGGACAGTGCCTCCTCGCAAAAAGAATGGGAAAAACCCGTGTCATCGCAGAGACCGGAGCCGGCCAGCACGGTGTGGCAACCGCAACGGCAGCAGCGCTGATGGGACTTGAGTGTGAGATCTTCATGGGAAAAGAAGACACCGACCGTCAGGCCCTCAATGTATACCGGATGGAGCTTCTCGGTGCAAAAGTAAATGCCGTTACTACCGGAACTATGACCTTAAAAGATGCCGTCAATGAGGCGATGCGCGAGTGGGTATCACGTGTCGATGACACCCACTACGTTCTCGGTTCCGTTATGGGCCCGCATCCGTTCCCGACCATCGTCCGCGATTTCCAGGCTGTCATCAGCAAAGAGGCAAGAGAGCAGATCCTCGAAAAAGAAGGAAAACTCCCGAAAGCCGTCATGGCATGCGTCGGCGGCGGAAGCAATGCGATGGGTATGTTCTATAACTTCATCAATGACAAAAATGTCCGCCTGATTGGATGCGAGGCAGCAGGACGCGGCGTCAACACCGCAGAGACTGCAGCAACCATTGCAACCGGAACACTCGGCGTCTTCCACGGTATGAAATCCTACTTCTGCCAGGATAAATACGGTCAGATCGCACCGGTTTACTCGATTTCCGCAGGCCTTGACTACCCGGGCATTGGACCGGAGCATGCATATCTGCATGACATCGGCCGCGCCGAATACGTTCCGGTAACGGACGATGAGGCAGTAGAAGCTTTTGAATACCTCGCAAGAACCGAGGGTATCATCTGTGCGATCGAGAGTGCCCATGCAGTAGCCCATGCGATGAAGATCGCAAAAGAATTTGATCCGGAAGACTCCATCATCATCTGCCTGTCCGGACGCGGAGACAAAGACGTAGCAGCCATTGCAAGATACAGAGGGAGGGACCTTCATGAGTAAAGTAACAGAAGCATTTTCAAACAGCAAAGCATTCATTCCGTTTCTGACAGCCGGAGACCCGAACATTGAAAAAACAGAGAATTATATTCTGGAGCTCGAAAAAGCAGGCGCAGACCTGATCGAGATCGGAATCCCGTTTTCCGATCCGATCGCCGAGGGCGTTGTCATCCAGGAGGCAGACCTCCGTTCCTTAAAAGCCGGAACTACCACCGATAAAATTTTCGATATGGTAGCATCCGTGCGCAAAAAAACAGACATTCCGCTGGTGTTTATGACCTACTTAAACCCGGTGTTCCATTACGGATACGAGCCGTTCTTTACAAAATGCGAGGAAGTCGGCATCAACGGCATCATCATCCCGGATATGCCGTATGAGGAAAAAGGCGAATTAAACGATATTGCGCGCAGCCATCAGGTAGATGTCATTTCCCTGATTGCGCCGACGTCTGAGCAGCGCATCCAGAAAATTGCCGCAGACGCCGAAGGTTTTATCTACCTCGTATCGTCTCTGGGCGTTACCGGTGTCAGAAGCGAGATCAAGACAGACCTCGATTCCATGATCGCCGCAATCCGCAAAGTAACCGATATTCCGGTAGCCGTAGGCTTCGGCATCAACACGACCGATCAGGCGGCCAACATTGCAAAAATTGCGGACGGTGTCATCGTCGGAAGCGCTATCGTCAAAATGATTGCGAAGTACGGCACTCATGCGGAGCAGCACATCTATACGTATGTCCGCATGATGAAGGAAGCTGTCATGACAGCAAATAAATAAAACCCGCGTCATTGCGTGTTTGAAAAAACTGTGTTAAGATGAGAGCGTGTCTGAAACAAACCGTTTTGGACACGCTTTTTCAACGTAAAATACCTGACCGGCTTTCGAAAAAGCCGGATAGAATATGGAGGAAAAACGTGTTAGATGTATGTTTACTGGGAACAGGCGGTATGATGCCTCTGCCAGGCAGACGCCTGACCGCCCTGATGACCCGATACAACGGAAGCAGTCTTCTGATCGACTGCGGCGAGGGAACCCAGGTTGCCATCAAGGAAAAAGGCTGGACCTTTAAGCCGATTGATGCCATCTGCTTCACCCATTACCACGCAGACCACATCAGCGGCCTTCCAGGACTTCTCCTGACGATGGGAAACACTGACAGGAGAGAACCGCTGACCATGATCGGACCAAAAGGCCTGGAGCGCGTCGTCAATTCACTGCGTGTCATCTGCCCGGAGCTGCCGTTCCCGATTGTATTTCACGAGGTGACAGCGCCGGAGGAAGTGATCGAGATGAACGGCTACAAAATCACAGCCTTCCGCGTGCAGCACAATATCACCTGCTACGGCTATTCGCTGGAGATCTCCCGCAAGGGAAAATTCGATGTGGAGCGCGCTAAAGCACAGGAAATTCCGATTAAATGCTGGAATCCGCTGCAGAAAGGCGAGACTGTCACCCTGGATGGAAAGACGTATACGCCGGACATGGTCCTCGGCCCTGCCAGAAAGGGACTGAAGGTGACCTACTGCACCGATACCCGCCCGATTCCGTTGATCTCCGAACATGCGAAAGGCTCCGACCTTTTCATCTGCGAGGGAATGTACGGCGAGCCGGAAAAACAGGCAAAAGCAAAAGAATTTAAGCATATGACCTTCTACGAGGCGGCAAAACTGGCAAAAGATGCCGAGGCTGCCGAAATGTGGCTGACCCACTTTTCCCCGTCGCTCGTCGGCCCGCAGCGGTACATGGATGAGGTACAGAAGATTTTCCCGGCCGCAGAGCTTGGAAAAGACGGAAGATCAGTAGAACTGTTATTTGAAGAGGAAACGAAAAATGAGTGAAAAAGATACCCTGATTCTTGCAATTGAGAGCTCCTGCGATGAAACCGCAGCCTCCGTCGTGAAAAACGGAAGATGTGTGCTGTCTAACATTATTTCATCCCAGATCGCCATCCATACCCTGTATGGCGGCGTTGTGCCGGAAATTGCATCCAGAAAACATATCGAAAAAATCAACCAGGTTGTAGAAGCGGCCTTAAAAGAAGCCGATGTCACTCTGGATGATATTGATGCGATCGGTGTTACGTACGGCCCTGGCCTTGTCGGCGCACTTCTCGTCGGCGTGGCAGAGGCAAAAGCGATCGCCTATGCAAAAAAGAAACCGCTGGTCGGCGTTCACCATATTGAAGGCCACGTCTCGGCGAACTATATCGAACACCCGGATCTGGAGCCGCCGTTCCTGTGTGAAATCATCTCCGGAGGCCATACCCATCTTGTCATTGTAAAAGATTACGGTTCTTTCGAAATCCTCGGAAGAACGAGAGACGACGCAGCCGGAGAAGCCTTCGACAAGGTAGCCCGTGCCATCGGACTCGGCTATCCGGGCGGACCGAAGATCGACAAGCTGGCAAAAGAAGGAAACCCGCACGCCATCGACTTCCCGCGTGCCCACATGGAGGATGCGCCGTATGACTTCAGCTTCAGCGGCGTAAAATCTGCCGTTTTAAACCATCTGAACAAATGCCGGATGACAGGCGAACCAATTGTCGAAGCAGACATCGCTGCGTCCTTCCAGCAGGCCGTTGTGGACGTTCTGGTGGATAATGCCATCCGTGCGGCCAAAGATTACCATATGGACCGTCTGGCGATCGCCGGCGGCGTTGCATCGAACGGGGCACTCCGCGCGGCGATGGAAGCAGCATGTGAAAAAGAGGGCATCCGCTTTTACCGTCCGTCCCCGATCTTCTGTACCGACAATGCGGCCATGATCGGTGTGGCAGCTTACTACGAGTACCAGAAGGGAACCCGCCACGGCTGGGACCTGAATGCCGTACCGAACCTGAAGCTTGGAGAACGATAAGAAAAAGAAACTTCCGCAGCAGAACGGAGAAGAGAGATCTGCTGCGGAGTTTTTGCATTTGTAGAAAACGGAGGAAAAGATGAGCGAGAAGAAAGAAAAATACACTGCGGTTGTCCTGGCAGCCGGAAAGGGAACCCGGATGGGCGGAAGCGTAGCAAAACAGTTTCTGGAAATCGGAGGAAAACCAGTCGTGGTTTACGCGCTGGAGGTTTTTGAACATTCGCCGGAGATTGACCAGATCATTCTTGTGACAGGTGCGGATAAAATAGAATACTGTCAGAAAGAGATTATCGAAAAATATGGAATTAAGAAAACTGTTTCCGTATGCGCAGGCGGAAGGGAACGGTATGAATCTGTCTGGAAAGCATTGCAGACGCTGAAAAGCCTGGAAAGCGAACAGGAGCAGAAGAACGATTACGTTCTGATTCACGATGGCGCCCGCCCGTTTTTAAACCAGGAAATGCTGGAACGTCTCTGCGCATGTGTAAAAGAAGAAAAAGCCTGTGTCCTTGGCATGCCGGTCAAGGATACCATCAAGCTTACCGATGAAAACGGAAAAATCAGGGAAAGCCCGCGAAGAGATCTCGTATGGCAGGCACAGACCCCGCAGGCCTTTGCAGCAGAGCTTCTGTTTCCGGCATTCGAAAAACTGATGCAGCATTCCACAGAAGGAATCACCGACGATGCCATGGTTGTGGAGCAGGAGATGGGAATCGCATCAGTGATGGTAAAAGGCGGCTATGAAAATATAAAAATCACAACACCGGAGGA
>ULZS01071256.1_pt1 | contig 12585 bp, 7 predicted proteins | sample 1963301 | NCBI WGS metagenome assembly ULZS01 (sample SAMEA4835895, study PRJEB28245) | human gut metagenome | biome: gut microbiome; material: fecal sample | place: Denmark | collected 2008 | reverse complement strand
AAAAAATTCCATAGGAAACAGGTCGAGAATATGTTCTATATACTTAATACTGTTCACATGACCATTGATATCAATATCGCTATATTTGGTCTGGTATTCAGAAACCGGAGTTTTCTCTGTCACCTTAATACGACCGGGCTTGCTTATAGGACATTCCTTATCGCATACATAATCAGTGATACTACCTCCATGAAGCGTAAGCAAGTCAGCAGGTTTGCGAGTTTCCATACTGATCATCGCCCATACGGAACGGGCGTATCCGACAGCTTTTCCTTCCTTATCCAAAATTGCAAAATTACGGTCTGTAAAAAGGCGATACACGTTCTCCACCCATGTCTGAATACTGAATCCCTCATATTGACAAGGCATATTCTCTAACTCTACAGCTAAACGGGAAAGTACCCATGTATAATGATTCTCATTGAGTGTAGCAATTCCAAATCCCCGGTCGGCAGCATGAAAGCCGGCACAATTCAGCAAATGGTTACCCAGCACACTCATAGTCAACTTTCCACTGAAATCACAGTGAAAGGGTTCTGCCACAAATCTGTATGTTCCTACTTTATTCTCACTCATCATTATTCCGTTTTTTGCTGGCGATACTTTTCCTCGCGTTGGGTCAGATATTCGTTCACACGCTCGAAACAGCTGGTAGTAATCGCCACACGTCCCGAACGTACAAACTGCAACACACATCCCAATCCGCGCAACTCCTCATAAAGAGCAGTAATTTCCTCACTCATTCCATTCTTTTCAACAATAGAGAAAACCGAATTTACTTCTACAATGCGGGCACTATAACGGCGGATAACTTTAGATGCCATAGGATTCTCCTGAAATTCAGGAGTAGAAACCTTGTACAAAGCAATCTCATGCTGATAAATCTCACTATCAGTAAAATAATGTGCCTGCAAAACATCTATTTTCTTCTCAATCTGCTTCACCACCTTTTCTATCACATCCTGAGTAGTCCAGACAGTAATAGTATATTTATGCACTCCCTTGATGGAAGACGCAGAAACATTAAGACTTTCGATATTGATTTGGCGACGAGTAAACACAGCCGTAATCTGGTTCAGCAAACCGGCGATATTTTCTGAATGAACGATTAATGTATATAATGTCTTATCCATAATTATTAAATTAGCATTCCAGTAACATCTGATTCACCGAGCTTCCCGGAGGTGTCATCGGCAATACATTTCCCTCTTCTATCACACAAGCCTCCAACAGGAACGGCCCGTCATTAGCCAGCATCTCATGGATAGCATCCTGCAATTCCTCGCGCTTCATGACACGACGGGCAGGAATCTCGTATGCCTCGGCAATCTTCATGTAATCCGGATTCAACATCGGAGTAAATGAATAACGATGACCGAAAAACATAGCTTGCCACTGACGAACATTACCCAAATAGTTATTGTTCAACAAAATAATCTTTACCGGCGCTTTTTGCTCCATGATAGTTCCCAATTCTTGAATATTCATCTGCAAACCGCCATCACCCATAAATACGCATACAGTACGATCCGGGCAACCGAAAGTAGCGCCTATAGCAGCGGGAAGACCGAATCCCATTGTTCCCAATCCACCCGAAGTTACAATGCTACGGTTCTTACTGTATTTAAAATAACGAGCAGCCATCATTTGGTTCTGTCCCACATCTGTCACCAGTACGGCCTCATTATTCGAAGCCTCACTCACCGCACGCACCACTTCACCCATATTCAACGCCCCGTCAACAGGATGAATTTCTTTACTGATAACATGTTCATATTCCGTCTTTTCATATTCAGCAAAGCTATCAATCCATTCGGAATGTTTATTCTCCCGGATAAGTTGCGTCAGCATAGCTAGCGTATGTTTACAATTACCTAATACGGGTACATCCACTTTTACATTCTTGTCTATTTCAGAATGGTCAATATCCAAATGAATCACCTTTGCCTGTTTAGCATATGTATCTAATTTTCCGGTTACACGGTCGTCAAAGCGCATACCTACGGCAATCAACACATCACATTCATTAGTCTTGACATTGGGTCCCAGATTTCCATGCATACCTAACATTCCTTTATTTAAAGGATGCGAAGTCGGTATAGCCGAAAGTCCCAGCAAAGTACAACCACAAGGCATATCGGCTTTTTCTATGAATGCACGTAACTCATCTTGCGCGTTACCCAACTCTACCCCCTGCCCTACCAACACTAATGGCCTTTGGGCATTGTTTATCAATTCGGCAGCCTCCTGAAGAGATTCCTTATCAGGATTAGGTTCCGGATCATAACTACGGATAAAATCAAGCTTCATCGGTTCATAATCCACCATCTCCACTTGTGCATTCTTGGCAAAGTCCAGAACAACAGGACCGGGACGTCCGCTTTTGGCTATATAGAAAGCACGGGCTACAGCCCAAGCTACATCTTCCGCACGGCGAATTTGGTAACTCCATTTGGTAATAGGCTGAGTGATGCCCACCAGATCTACTTCCTGAAAAGCATCCGTACCCAAAAAAGAAGCTCCTACCTGTCCGGCAATCACCACAATAGGCGTGCTGTCAATCATAGCATCGGCAATGCCGGTGATGGTATTTGTCGCACCGGGTCCGCTAGTCACCAAACAGACACCAACCTCCCCGGATACGCGGGCAAATCCCTGTGCTGCATGGGCAGCTCCCTGTTCATGACGGACCAATATATGGTTCAATGTATCTTTATGATGATATAAAGCATCAAAAGTAGGCATGATAGAACCTCCGGGATATCCGAAAAGAGTTTTTACTCCTTGATACTCCAAAGAACGCATCATCGCCTCTGCTCCTGTTATCTTTTCTTTTGCCATAATTGTTTAGTTGAGAATTGAGATTCAAAAAAATACGATGCCGGACAACTGGCCGATGACAACGAAACTGTTTTTTATTCTCAATTTTTAATTTCTAATTTAGTCAATGATTCTCACTCCTCCTTTATCTGCAGAACTTACCATACTAGCGTATGCCTTCAAGCTTTTAGGAACTTTACGGTCGCGGGTCACCGGTGCCATCGGTCGGGCGGCCAATTCTTCGTCGCTCAGTTTCACATTGATACTGCGGTTCGGAATATCGATTTCAATTATATCACCATCCACTATTTTTCCGATATTACCACCCGCTGCAGCTTCGGGAGAAATATGCCCGATGCTTAATCCCGAGGTTCCTCCACTAAAACGTCCGTCGGTAATCAGAGCACATTCTTTTCCTAAATGCTTGGATTTGATATAAGAAGTAGGATAAAGCATTTCCTGCATACCGGGACCACCTTTCGGACCTTCATGAGTGATAACAACAACATCTCCGCTGACTACCTTTCCTCCTAAAATACCTTCACAAGCAGCATCCTGCGAATCGAACACCTTGGCAGGTCCCGAGAATTTCCAAATACTTTCATCCACTCCGGCTGTTTTCACTACGCAACCATCCTGTGCAATGTTCCCTTTCAAAACGGCCAAACCTCCGTCCTTACTATAAGCATGTTGCAAATCACGGATACAACCATTGGCACGATCTGTATCCAGTTCTTTATAAACAGCATTCTGAGAACCCAGCTTTATATTGAATTTGTTTCCCGGAGCACTTGAATAGATACGTTTTGCTTCAGTATCCACTTCCTTCTTACATATATTATATTTTTCGACAGCTTCCGCCAATGTCAGACCGTCCACTCGTTTCACATCGGTTTTCAGCAAACCACCCTTGGATAATTCTCCCAATATATTAAGGATACCGCCGGCACGGTTCACATCCTGGATATGATATTTCTGTGTGTTCGGAGCTACTTTACACAAACAAGGCACATGGCGTGAAAGCATATCAATATCATCCATCTTGAAATCTACTTCCGCCTCGTGGGCGATAGCTAAAAGATGGAGCACAGTATTGGTGGAACCACCCATTGCAATATCCAATGTCATGGCATTCAGAAAAGCATCACGAGTAGCAATGCTGCGTGGCAACACGCTGTCATCTCCTTCCTCATAGTATTTATAAGCATTCTTCACTATCAGAGCAGCCGCATCTTTAAACAACTGAGTACGGTTGGCATGAGTTGCCAAAATAGTGCCATTACCCGGAAGTCCCAGACCAATAGCCTCATTAAGACAATTCATGGAATTAGCCGTAAACATACCTGAACAGCAGCCACAGCCGGGACACGCATTATCTTCTATTTGAGCCACATCCTCATCGCTGACCGATGCATCAGCAGATTTAATCATGGCGTCTATCAAATCAAGATGCTGGTTATTCCATTCTCCTGCCTCCATAGGACCACCCGATACAAAAACAGTCGGTATGTTCAGCCGCATGGCAGCCATCAGCATACCCGGAGTGATTTTGTCACAATTACTGATACATACCATTGCATCCGCCTTATGAGCATTCACCATATATTCCACGCTGTCGGCAATGATATCACGACTGGGCAGTGAATATAGCATACCATCGTGTCCCATAGCTATTCCGTCATCAATGGCAATTGTATTGAACTCTGCTGCAAAACATCCCAGTTTTTCGATCTCGGCTTTTACTTGCTGACCTATTTCATGCAGATGGGTATGTCCCGGAACAAACTGTGTAAACGAATTTACTATGGCTATAATGGGCTTGCCCATCATTTCTTTTTTCATGCCGTTAGCTACCCATAAAGCTCTCGCTCCTGCCATACGGCGACCCTGTGTGCTAAACGAACTGCGTAACTGATTCTTCATCTTATTCTAAATCTATAACGTCCTATACTTATTGAAAAAGCCTTCCTCACCATGTGAGAAAGGCTTTCAATTATTTCTTTATATGTACAACTACACATACACAACCTTTCTCACGCTCCCAGTGTGACCACCACGACGCGAATAATATGCAGGACTGCCAGGTTATTTAGAGTAGTAATATTCATATATCTGTTTTCTTTGTTTCTTTAACGACTGCAAAGGTAAAGCGTTTTTTGTAACAAACAAATAAAATGAAGATTTTTTTTCTTATAAATTATCATTCGTAACTAAATCGGGCTTTAAACAATCATTTTATCACAAATATACACTATATCTTCCGACGGATAAATAAAAAAGAGAATACAAACCAATGCACTCTCTTTTCTATTCATTTATTTCATTTTATAAATTTACTTATTCGCCACATCTTCCATATAGGAATCCAACCCTTTGTTTTTCAATGTAACATTCAACAACTGCACATACTTCTTGTACTGCTCATTTGTCAATGTACGTTTCATCAGTTTGAAGTTTCCATATACGGCTTCACGCAATTTTTTACCTTGTTTAGCTTCTTTTGCGTAGCTTGCGCTTTGCACTTTGTCAGCAAAATAATCAGAAATGTTAGCAACCTCCTCCATCTGACGTGCATCCAGATTCAAATATTTGCTCAACTTTGCGACGTTAACATCTACCTTCCAATCTTTACCTTCTACTTTTTCTCCTGCAAAACTTGTAGCTGACATTCCTAATGCCACTACAACCAACAATACTAAACGTTTCATAATACCTAAAATTTTAATTTGTTAAACCTAAAAACAATTTACTTAGTACCTAGTACCTAAGAACTAAATAATACCTTTTAAAAACAATCTCATTATCTCTTTCTCTTTACGTTGCAAATATAACAACATGCTTTATAACATGTTGTCATATATCTGTTAATTAAAGCAAACATCTATCAAAAAGAGCAGTTAATTGATTTACATCAAGGATTAAACGCCACCGAAAATGCATTTATAGTATCATAATAACAAATTTATGTAATATAAACGTAATAACAAAGGATTAAGGGGAATTAATTCGTATCTTTGCCAACGGAAAACTTACGTAAGTAGTTTATATTACATTATTATAATAAGAAAACATGGAAAATAAGTACATCACCGTAGCATACAAACTTTATGTAATGCAAGACGGCCAGAAAACATTGGTAGAAGAAGCAACTGTAGAACATCCTTTCCAGTTCATATCCGGCTTAGGAACCACACTGGAACGCTTTGAAACAGAAATAACAGCCTTGAAGAAGGGTGATAAATTTGAATTTGTCATTCCTACCGCAGAAGCCTACGGAGAATATATGCCCGAAGGTGTGCGCACTGTATCTAAAGATATGTTCACCATTGATGGTGTTTTTGATGAAGAACGTATCTTCCCGGGGGCTGTCATTCCCTTACAGGACAATGAAGGCCATCACTTCTACGCTACCGTAAGCGAAGTAACCAATGACACTGTTACTGTAGATTTAAACCATCCTCATGCAGGTAAAGATCTCACTTTTGAAGGTGAAGTAGTAGAATCCCGCACAGCCACTAATGAAGAAATTCAGGAAATGGTAAAAATGATGAGTGGAGAAGGATGCAGCTGTGGTTGTGGTGACTGCGGAGGTGGATGCGGTGATGGTTGTAATGATGAAAACAACTGTGGATGCGGACATTGCCACTAATCCAATTTGAAAAATAATAAAACGAGAAAAGGGCGGATTTTTTGTTCCGCCCTTTTTGTTTCTCTCTATAGGATATCCGGATATTTCTTAATCTTTTCAGAATACTCCTATCGATAATATAAATTCTATCGCAAAATTATCGCTTTATTACTTTTCCACATTCTGTGTAATCGTTCCATTTCCAGGATTAGATACGGCTTCACGCGGAAAAGGCATAATCCATAAATGCGAATCAGACTTTAGAATATACTCTTTTCCTTCAATAGTGCGTGGAAAAGTACGGGCATACTCCGGATCCTTATTCAAACGTCTATAATCACAATATATAACCTGAGTCTGGATATATTCACTCTCTTTATCTCTTATTATTTTTTCCACTGCTTCTTTCGTTGTTGCAGCAGTCCAATCTTGATAAAACTCAGGAAGAATACGTGTTTTTCTCACCTTATTCACCAGTTCCATTGCTTCTCTAATATTAGCTTCTCCCCCTTTACGAGCCAAACATTCGGCCTTTATATAATACATTTCAGGTGAACGCATACCTCCTTTATTCATTTCCAAAGCATAGATACCCGCATAATAAGGAATACCGGAAGATGACACTCTGGATTTCCAATGGGTCAGCAGACGAGTATCCCCCTTTTCAAAACGAGCCGCCCGTTCAGGAGAAATAGCGTAGCTTGTGTTGTTCAAACCAGTCCAGCCTGAAGTGGAAGATCCATAACAATAAATATAATTCTCTACATTATCTGTTTCAGGATTACCGGCTACCCCTGATGTATAATTCTTGGGATCATCATAGCGCTCCTTATCCGCCTCATAAAGATCTATCCAGTTAAAAAGCTGGTCATTTTGCTCCAATGCCAATGAAGCGTTCTTCAAAGCATTGTCATAATCCCCCATAGACAAATACACTCGAGCCAACATACCATATCCAAGTGCCCGATTAGGATGAAGAATCGACTCACTATGTACAGGCAAATCTTCAACCGCCTTATTCAAATCATCAAGCATAAACTCATAGATGGTTTGCAAAGTTACCTGCGGAGACGGAGCCTCCACAGAAGCCGAAGTTATCAAAGGAACTGACAGTTTATCCTTAGTAGCCTCATCATACTGGTCAGCATAAAAATTAGCCAAATAAAAATAATGCATGGCTCTAAGAACACGTCCCTGAGCTATTAACTGACGGCGCTGAACCTCCGTACATTCTGTCGCATCCGGTACATCCTCTACGATTAGATTCCACGCAAAAAGTCCCTCATAAGCATTAAAATAAGGGTTCTTATCATTGCCTGTCATTAAGTCTATTCGATTTACAGATTCATCTGCGTAATAATTGGCACGTGTTAACGACGGACTAGTTACGGCAGAAGGAAGTTTAAATATATCTCCTGCTAATACCGCAAGCTGGTCGGGATCAAGAAAATGGTAGGAAAAATTATTTCGGATAAAAGCATTATAGTCTTCCCATGTCTTCGGAATCTTCTGCCCTTTCGGCACATCATCCAAATAATCATCACAAGCGGAAAGCATCATAGCCACCATAACAAAAAGCAGACAGCTTATCTTTATCATTTGTTTTTTCATATTATTCATTCTTTAAAAATTCAAATACAATCCCCATACATAATTCGGTTTCACTTTACCGCCTAAATCGTAATTCGCTTTACTATCAAAAGCAAATGTTGCTACATTCTCTACATTGAACTGAAGACGAGCGCCGGAAAGAGAAATTTTCTTGCACCAATGGGCCGGAACTCTGTACGCCAATGAAATATTACTCAAACGAATATTTGATGCATCATACACAAACAAATCCGAATAACGATATAATTCCGTACGGTGTGTATTAAAATTCTCCGTATCATTAGAGAAAAGCAGACGTGGTACGTCCGTTACATCCCCAGGCTGAGTCCAACGGTCCACTATACCCTTAGCAGTAGATGTAATACGTCCGTTCGACATGTTAATGCTTGGAATATTGCTTGACCGCAACTTGTGACCTGCATCCAATATCAGCATTGCTGAAAATTCAAAACCTTTATAACGTAATACATTGGTTAACGAAGCATTATGTATAGGAACAGTCGTACCACAATAAACCAATGCATGATAATCACGTGCAGGACCTGAAGTGACATTATTTTCCGCATCATATACCTGTGGATCACCATTCTCATTCAATCCAGCCCACTTATACGCATAAATACCATATAATGGTTTTCCAACCATAGGATAACTGGTAGGCATACTTATACGGCTATCCCACAAACTTGGTTGCACACTGATGTGTTTTACTTTATTACGATTAAATGCATATAACAATGAAGCGTTCCAACTAAAGTCCTTCTGACGGATAATCTCTCCGCTCAAAGTGATTTCCACTCCCCGGTTTACCATTTTTCCATTATTCGTCATCAACGTTGTATAGCCAAACCCTTGTGTAGGACTACCATTTATAGCAGCATGTAGATCAACACTATATTTATTATAATACTCTATTGTTCCCGACAGACGATGACGGAACAAAGCAAAATCTACACCTACATTCACAGTCGTTGTCTTTTCCCAACGGATATCCTTATTGGGAGGAGTATTCACAGACCCTGCCATACCATCCACAAGGCTGGAATCATAATAGGAAGCTATCAGATAGGGAGCTGTATTACGCCCAATATTACCACCAATACCGTATGAAGCGCGTAATTTCAACATGTCTACAAAATCCGCTTGAAAGAATTTCTCTTTATAGATATTCCAACTTCCCCCGACTGACCATAAAGGTTTATTCTGGTATTTCGAATTAGTTCCCCACAAGTTCGAACGATCCCAACGAATACTTCCAGAAAGTACATATTTATCATCATACGTATACGATGCATTCGAATAGAAGGAAACAAAACGATTAAGCAATTCACGAGACGAAGCAATACTATTCTGATCTAACTGAGCAGATCCTAACAAGCCCGAAAAATAAGCCAAATCTTTCATATTATAATTTTGCCACGTTTTGAGCTCCGGATCATATCCGTATACCGTATTTTCATCAAAATTAATCAATGAATGGCGCACTTCCTGTCCTAATATCCATACTAAATTATGCTTTTCATCAAATGTTTTATCAAGACTCAACTGTTGACGGAAGTTATAACTATGTTTGCTGTTCTTCAACGTATGAAACGAATCTCCATTCGGCAGATTATATACCAAAGAACTGCCATTCGGTGATTTGCTGGTAAAATCATTAATACGCTTACGCATAAAATTTGACTCTTTCTCACCCAATGATTCATAATCCGAATCACTTGTTTCATATTGGAACATCACATTGTAATTCAACCAAGAAGTCAAATCAAACTTCAACTTAGCATAAGCGCGGGTTTCAAAAGTTTTGGTTGTATTAAGAGCATAATTCAACTCATCCATCGGCACGAGATCTTCTGAATACAGCCCATATTGATCCACTAAATCACGACGTGACTTGTCACTTTGTGAAGGTGCCACAAAATAACTTCCATCTGCATTGACCAACGGATCATAAGGCATGACAGAAAAGCCCGGATCAAACAAATCATATGACTGGTTCTTCTCTTTGCCATATTTCAGATAAACGCCTGTATCAAAATGCAACCAATTGGTTAGCTGTAATGAATTAGTAATATTGATACCTAATTTCCAATCACTATGATTTATATCCTCATAATCATTATCCCAATAAGTAGTAGAGAAATTAAAAGAATTACGCTCTGTTGTTTTACCTACCCTCAAATTATACTGCTGGTAAAAAGGGTTACGCTTACCATATTTTTCTGCCTGATCATAATATTGATAACCGTAGGAAGCCAACTGATTCAGAATTTTATCTCCCTCAGCCATACTGATTTTCCCAGTGTACATATCTAACAAAGTATTAACTCCCAAACTAGGATATGGTCCGTTTTCACGCAAATCGGCAGCCTGCATCTCCGCAGCCTCAGGCGTACTCAATGCCATAGTCGCCCATTCACGTTCCATAGCAATAACATCAGCCGCATTAGTCCGATTTTTTTTATAATAAGAATAAGGGTGCACTGTAAAGGTAGAAGAAAAACTTACTTCCGCTTTACCTTCTTTAGCCTTTTTCGTAGTAATCACAATCACGCCATTAGCAGCTCGTGCACCGTAGATAGAAGCAGCAGCATCTTTCAGCACTGTTACGCTTTCAATATCTTCCGGATTTAAATCAGGCATATTTTCTGTTGTCTGCCCTATTCTGTCTAATGTTGTATTTTCTACAGGAAATCCATCAATCACGACCATCGGATTCGCGACAGCATTCATGGTTGTGACACCACGAATCTGTCCATTCACATATCCAGCCACTTGTCCCTCAAGCATAGAAGACAAGTTATCCATACGTTTCAACTCTAACTTTTCAGTAGAAACTTTAGAAAACGCACCCGTAGAACGTTCTTTCGACAAAGTCTGATATCCAGTAACCAACACTTCATCCAACATTTCAGTGTCCGCATCCAACCGAATAAAAAGCTCTTTCTTTCCATCCACAACCGCCACTTCTTTTGATTTCATACCAATATATGAAACCACAAGTGTTTCCCCACTGTTTACCTTCAGATGGAAACGTCCATCCACATCTGTTACGGTACCATTCTGAGTTCCTTTTACCAATACAGTCGCTCCAATCAACGGTTCATCATTAGTATCTGTAACCACTCCCGAAATAGATTTTTTTTCATTCTGCCGTATTTCTGAAACGACAGTACTTTCCTCTGCCAACGCATAAGCTACCGGTCCACACAAACAAATACAAAAAAGAATTCTTGAAAAAAACAGATTTCCCCCTTTGCACTTTCTTGAGTTTACTGATTCTTCACTCATAAAATTAAAAAGATTTATTAATATAAAAGTCAGTTAAGTAATTCATCTAATTTAGCTATTGTTTTGGGATCAGAAGGACGACTCATATCCACCGATATAATTTTTCCTTCCTTATCTAAAAGAATAAAACGGGGAATTCCCTTTATCATGTAGTCATTCATAAATGTATCTCCATTTACAAAATGCAACTGAATCCCCTTCAAACCAGCCCTCACTCTATTTTCCCATGCTTTTTTGTTCTTATCACATGAGATACTAACAAAATAAATATCTTTTCCATGGTATTTTTCTTCTAACTTTTGCAAATGTGGAATTTCACGTTGGCAAGGACCACACCAAGTAGCCCAAATATCTATATATACATACTTTCCCTTAAAATCAGAAAGAGAAACTTTTTTACCAGACAAATCCGTACAGTTAAAATTTGGAGAAAGAGCTCCTACCGACAATTTGCGCCAACGATTGCACAATGTCTCAAAATTCTTCACCAATAGCGGTGATTTTACATACCGATCGAACACAGCACAATAAGCATCAGCAGAATCAAGTCCATATCTCTCTACATAAGCATATACATTCTTATTTATTAAGAACTCTGCAATACCAGGCTCCTTCACTTCCGATTCCACATATCGGACTACCGCATCCAAAGACTTTGATTCCGGGTATTGTTTTCTTGCCACTCTGCTTACCGCCTCAACCAAAAATGAACGGAATTCGTCATATCGCAACAAAGAAGCATCCATAACCATCAACTCCTGTAACTTACTCCAATATTCTAAAGAAGCTTCATAAGTAGAATCCTTAGCTATACGCATATGGAAATAAGGATAAGAAGGCAATGTAGCACAAGTAAAATATTTCAAACGTATTTTCTCCATTTCATTAATTTCCTCTGATAATCCGGCATGATCCAACTCTTGCAGATTTACATTCAAAATACTATCCATTTTCAAAAAGAACGCTTTTTCTCCTAATGCCATATCATCAATTTCTGCTGCTTTCAAACGTCCGTTATTCAAATAGATATTTACTTGTGAACCTGTGCCTGTAATGGCTACACGTTCTCCAAATTTTTTATTTTCAAAAGAAATTTGTATATCTGTATCAGGTGTAAGCAACAAAGTACGACTTATATAATGATAACCTAATGCCACATAAACAGGCTCCGTAACATCGACTACCAATTCTCCCTTTCCTGAAGCATCTATTGAAATAGGAAGTTCTCTCCCATC
>ULZS01054665.1_pt1 | contig 12629 bp, 5 predicted proteins | sample 1963301 | NCBI WGS metagenome assembly ULZS01 (sample SAMEA4835895, study PRJEB28245) | human gut metagenome | biome: gut microbiome; material: fecal sample | place: Denmark | collected 2008 | reverse complement strand
TCTTAATCAGTGGGTCCAGGGTTCGAATCCCTGAGGGTGTACCAGGCCGTGAGGCAAAACATTGAGAAGTCCTGAAAACTTGACCGGTTTTCAGGACTTTTTTTATTATTCCTATTACAAGCCTCAAAACGAAATGTGATTATTTCCAAAAACGAAATGTGATATTTTCACGCTTATTAACTCAAAACGAAATGTGATTTTTATTGTTAAAAACATATTCTTAATCTTTATCTCATCCTTTTAAATAGCATTTGTCTTGATTGATTTGAAGTGAAGCCATTTCTTTCCGTTTACTCGAATGAAGTTCGCGGGGATAAGTTGGCAGAAGTCAGAGAAACGCAAACCGACATAGCAACAGAATAGGAACGCATCCAGCACATGACGCAACTTCCTATCGTTTATTTCCAGATAATGTGTATATCTTTACCTATTCTTATCTTTTTCATAATTACATTATAACATTTCTTCAAAGGCTTTCTTTACAAATGCCTTATATCCGCCGTTGATATACTTTCTGACAATCTCAATTTCTTCTTCGGAGGCTTCAATCTCGCCTTCCTTGTAAATCCTCTGGGCGAGATCTAATTCGCCTAAATCTGATGTTTCACGATAAATAAAGTTTCCTAGTTCTTTTGATATATCTCTAGGCTCCAGGTTTCCTTCAATGTCCCTTGTCGGGACAGCTTTAAAATTAAGTTTTTTCATAATTAAATGGTTTTTATAAATATACAAAAATTATTTATTTCAGGCATCTTTTATAACAGAAGGGCTATGTATTATTGCTATAAATACAGAACAATCACCGTCTGTTAACCCATATATTCCACCTGATGGTGCGTTATATGCCGTGGCGTATTTAAAATATGTACTTGTTTGTTCTTTTACGCAAGCAATAGGAAAATACGAATCTCTTTTAGGCGTTATTAACACATAATAAGCACTTATATTTAAATTATGTGTAACAGTATAAGTCCCTGTACTATTTCTTCTCACGCTAACATTTGTATAATTACCATACTCTCTCGATATTATTCCCGAAGATGAAATATATCCGCACCAAAGTATTCTAGGTCTTGAAAGTCCCTTACTGTTGGTAAATACTTGTAAACCATATTGGGATAAATTAATACTATACTTGTCGGATGTTCCACCACCATCACTGCTCATAGTAAGGCTAAAAGCACTAAGATTAGCTTTTTGGAAACGTCCGGAACTAAATCCTCCTTTAAGAACTAACGAACCTGCATAGCTCGCTGCACTTGTCCCTATAATTTCTGTTTTCAATAAAACATTCTTTGTAGAAGAATCCGTTAATGTTATACCTTCTTTATCTACTAAAGTATTTATACCTTTAGCATTTACGGCATTAAGTGTTTTTACTACAAGAGCATCCGCTTCAATCAGACTTGTACGAATATGTCCTCCCTCAATGATTGTATTTCCGGCTGTTGCTGCGGAAACCATATCAGAATAATTTGCATAACCAAGCTTTTTAGCTAAATCCTCTTTGGAGGAATTTATACTAGAAGTAACATCTCCTGAGTCAGCTTTATTATTGATTGTGCTCTGCAAACTACTATTAAGAGAACTGAATGTAATCTTTCCTTGTAAAGATACATCTTTTCCGAAAATACTTATGGCGTTCTCTTTAACGGTAATTCCTGTCTTAATTTGTTCTGTTGTGGAATAATCCCCATCAGAATAACACCAATCCGTTGCTCTCTCACCTTCTTCTACTTTAACTTCCTTAACTGTCAAATTAATACCATTATCTGTTTCTAAGCTCGGGTCTAATTTAAAGCGTTCAGAAAAAAAGGTAATTCCTTGATAATTGCTATTAGCTGTTACAGGTATTCCATTTTTAACAATTTGACGTGCCGATGATGCAACGCCATTTGAGAAATACACATTCAAACTTCCTGTTCCTGAACCTTTCCAAGAAACAGTATAAATAGCGCCTTTTGTCAAAGGCTGTACAAATGTAAGGTATGTTACTAACTGATACTTATTAGCTGTCCATGGTCCTTTGGAGTTTAAAGCTAAATTATTTCTATTACTATCTACTTTGTAGGCATATACTTTGGTGAAGTATGCCGAACCAAAGTTTGAACCCCCATCAATTTGAAACCAAATACCGGCTTTTGTATATCCAGCGGGAATTGTAATATAACCTGATAGTTTTCGCCATCCGCTAGTTTTAGCTGCAACAGAAGAACCATTATTATGCCAGCTTGTAGTACCGTCGGATTTTTTTAGTATAAGACCAACTGTTACAGTATGATTAGCTAATTGAGCATTTACATACGCAGAAATGTAATATTTCTCTCCTTCGGCAACAGAAACATAATTTTTAGCTTGTACATCACGTTGAGTAGACTTCATACAATAACTTGTAGGACAACTATTGTTGGCAGTTGCCGCACTAACTCGTGAACCTCCGGTATAAAGCAAGCTATAATTAGCATCATCGAAGCAACTGTCAGGAACAATGTTGGTTATCTTGCTCACACTTGTAACCTTAGAAGAAATACCAATCCAAATGTTATCAGGTTGTAACGCGACTTCTGCTTTGCTTACACGTGTAGTCAGCGCTGACAAATTGTTATTAGTCTGATTCAGGTTGTTCTGAACGGTAGTTACTTCTGACTTTTCGGCTTTTAGCAATAATTTTTCTGAGTGCTGTTCTATGACTGTCTGCATAGATTTTACAGTAGTAATCGTTGCGTACTTCTTGTCTGCATTTTGTCCGGCAGTGGATATAGCGTCCTGCTTTGCCTTATTTGCCTTGGAAGTTGCGTCAGCAGAGGCAGTACTTATTGCTGAAGTCTTTGCATCATTCGCCTTTTTGGTTGCATCGCTCGCTGCCGTATTAATTATTTCCTGCTTAATAGTAGTAATTTCAGTAGAAGAAACCTTACTATTAATTTCACCTTCTAGTACACTGAATTGTGATGTTACCTCTTTTTTGTATTCAGTCAAAGCGTTTTCCGAGTCTTCGGGTGCAGGTGACCAATCTGTAGATTTAGTTCCTGTTTCAAGTTTCCAATTACCTTCAACATTACCTTTTATTAAGGTAAACTTTATATATTTTGTAGTTTCTAAAGTTTGGAAAGTCTTTGTTTTTGGAGATGTCCAAGTAATACCAGGCAAACAAATGCCTAACCATTTTTTGCTACTATCGTAACAATGAATAGAGCCTGAATGTCTATCTACCGATATACTTTTGTATAATGTTAGTGTATAATATCCATATTTTGCAGGGATAAAATCTTTTGAGCAGTAATTGTATCCATCTTTTACACTGTAATAATTTCCGTTTTCTGCTTGTATATAACCATCTACTATATTAGATATAGCAATTAGATTTCTACCTCCAATCTGAATATTATTAATAGCATTATTGGTGTATTCTTTTGAAGAAGTTACAGCAGCAGTAATACTGTTGTTGGTCTGCCCAAACTGTGAACTTACCGTTTTCTTATAAGAACTTAAATCGTTGGCTATACCTTGCGCATAATCTCGTGCAGCATTTGAGATAGCAGTTAAAGCGTTTGTTCTCTGTGTATAATATGCAGTTTGCTTAGTCGAAAAATCAGAAGGAATAGCAATTGTTTCAGGAGATGAAGCCGTAAGAGTTACCAACACAGCACGATAAGTCGTGTGTGCATTGTTGTAATTTGTAGGAGTACCTAGATTGTACTTACTATATCCGTTTGCAATCTGTGTCTTGTCTGCGTCAATTCTAGCTATTTCTTCTTTCAATGACTGCTTTTCTGTTGGAGAAATAGAACCGTCAGAAGCCCAACTATCTAATCGGCTCTTAGCTTCATCAGCATCACTTTGTGCATTGTCTGCTGCTGCCTTTGCGTTGGCAGCATCCTTTATTGCCTGATTAGCCTTTTCTTGTGCCGCATCTGCGGTTTGTTGTGCAGCATCTGCAAGGGATTTAGCCTTTGCTGATATAGCGTTCAATAAATCGGTGCGAGCATCGTAGTAATCCTTAAACTTGCTTCTGAATGCAGCTCCTGATATATTACTTGTTGTTGAAAGACTTGAAAGCAACGGTGTTATATAAGCACTTAGCGTATTATAAGCCGTATCGTAAGCAGTCCTGCTTACTCCGTACTTGTCAGCACTTGCATTGTTTTTAGGCTTTTCAGAAACAATAATATCCCATTCTTTTTTTGTTTCCTGCTTTTCCTGAGCAGTCAGCTTGTTGTCATTTGCTATATCAGACAATAAGGCGTTTGCAGTTGCCGCGCTTTGAACGGCGTTATTGGCTGTCTGCTGTGCACTATCAGCTGCTTGTTTAGCTGCATCTGCCGCAGCCTGAGCCTGATTTGCCTTAGTATCATCCGTATACTTAGAAGCAAGTTCCCAGTGCTCAATAGAAAACTGAGCATTTGCTTGTTTGGCAGTCTTGCATCGAAGCAAATCATTCTTGTAGCTTCCGTATGTAGCATTAACCCACAAATCTCCAATATCATACACCGAGGCATTAGACGGGGTAGTCACAAATACCCTTCTCTTTCCATCTGCCGTGTCCTGCGCTTTTTTAGCGTCAGCCAAAGCTTTTGTGATATCAGAATCGGTTATTACCTGCCATACATAAGAAGTGTCTGACATCTGGAAACGATAAGCCTTTCCGTTTCCGTCATAATACAAGTCGCCTAAATGTACGTTCTTGTCTTCGTTTGTAGTCCAATTTACAGCAGGCTCGTTACTTAATGTAGGAACTGGTTCATAAAACCATGTTTCAATAGCACCGTCTATTTGGTTTTTAACAGCTTCTAAATCCTTAGATAACTGATTTACAAATGAAATGTTTTCAGATAAATCAGATATAGCATCGTCTACTTTTGTATTGACTTCCCCTACTGCGTTGTCGATATAGTCCTTTACGCTTTCTCCCGAACTAAATTTTATAGCATCGGCAATAATCATTACTTCCGAACGAGAAAATGAAGCAAATTCTTTTCCGTCCAAAGAATAGGAATTGATACCACGATACAATTTAAAATACGGTGCATCATTGCCGTATGCAGACAAGATAATAGCTGCCTGACGTGTAGCATCAGACTTATTACCCAACTGTACGATATCATCGCCAGCCTTAGGTTCAGTAGAACCTGTATCGCAATCGGTTTTAGAAAGGTCTATATAGTTATCTCCTGTGCCTACAACAGCACGCCAATAGTAGGTATTAGTGACGTTCTCATTAACACCTTCCTTAACGTTAAAAGTCTGTGCCCTTGCCAAGTCACCGACAACAAATTCCTGCTCTATTGTTCTTTCTCCGTCCGTGTTCTCAAAATAGCAACGATAGAAATCTCCTTTATCCTCTATCTTAACGCAAGACATAGATGCCGGAGTCAGAATAATCTGACCGCCAACATGCTTTATCTGTTGTATAAGCAACCGAATAAATGTGGCTACCTTTCTGACAAGCATACGGTCTACCTCCAGATAACTGTCACCGTTTTCGTCTTTCTTCAGACAGAATCCAGCCCCTAACGCACCAGTAGAGAAATTAGCTGATTCTATTCCGCTTCGTACAAGTATAGAAAGTAAATCTGCAACACCCTGTTCGTCAATATTGGCTCCTTTCAAGCCTTTTTTATATTCTCCTATCGTCAACGCACCACGCAATACCAGTGAGAGTAATTCTGCTGCGCCTTGCGCATCGATATTTGCTCCGGAAATTCCAGAAGCAAACACTCCAAACTCTGCTCCTCCCAGTAACTTTAGCAGAAAATTTGTGCTATCAGACTGGTCCTTACGAAGAAGTGTTTTCAATGACTTTAATGCAGAAAAGACATTATTGTCACTAGGAGTTTTTGTCTCAAAAGATTTGATTATATCATACACATATTGTTCTGCCTGTTTGGCCACCTCATACCTTAATGAATCCAAAGAGTTATCTACAGAAGACTTCCATCCTGTACCGACTTCATCCGAACAGGTAATCGTAGCCTGGCACAAGTCATTCAGCTTGCGCTGCACTTTCGTAATACGGGTGTCCTTGTATCCGCCGATGGCTCCGAAATACTGGTCCGATAGTAGGCGCACATTCCATCCGATGTGGAGTGGGGTATGGTTCTTCTCGATGTAGTTTCGATCAGTGGTGCCTGTGTACTTGTTCGGATCGAAACTATAAGTATTAAGATAATCATCTACAGCCTGCTTGTATTCCTGTTCTGCCTCGGTGATGTATTCCTGCGGCATGGCGAAGTTCCAGGGAATATACTGGTCGCCCGGCTGGGGGATAATTGCACCGCCCGGAATCTGAGTCGTATCATCTGGATACACGTTGATGATTTCCCACTCCCTTGTGTCTTCGTGCCACGCAGCCTGGAAAGAGCCGTCAGTTCCACGCCCTGCCAGCTCGCCTGTCTGAAATTTCAACATGTAGTCCAGATCCGGAATCTCGTAGTCTTTCGGATTCCAGTTCATACCGTTGTCCTTGAAGTAATATACGGTGTACTTCCGTCCCTCCTCGCTGGTTTTCTCTTCCGTACGTACAGAGGAAACAGTACCGATGTATTTGGGGTATATCTCCGAGAAGGCTGTTTCTTCCGTTTCTTCCTTCACTCCGTACAGGTCGACGTTCTTGTCTACATATATAGATCTATCAGGAAGTTGCAGACGGGAATATCCGTATTTTGTCGCGTCAATATTACGTGTGCTGCCCAGCGGGAACAGACGGGTAAAGAATTTCACTTCCCCGTTATCTTCCTGTGCCAGATTGGTAAGCCCCTGAAGGTAGCCAAGCTCTACCATTTCGCCGCGTTCTGCCTTGCAGAGATTTATCGCATAACCGTCCGCCCACATTTCCGTTTCGAATGTGGCGGCGATGCCGTTGCTGCCGAAAGCCGCGTCCCAGCACTTCACATTCCGATAATCAATAGTCTTGTTATCTGCGGTAATCACTGTTCCGATGCTCCACAGATTTCCGCCTGCACGGCGGTTCATGTTATCAATCCAAAGCTGAAGGTGTTCGCGCGGACCACCGTCGTAACTGAATTCAGAGGTGGTTCCGCCTTCCTGGAACAGCATCAGCGTGTCTTCCGCATCGTGTATCGGCGCATAGAACTTCACGCTGTATTCGTAAGTCTGTGTGTTCTTTTGTTTTGGACGATAACGGGACTTTACTTTATAACGCACGCCTTCAAGTTCTATGTAATCATCTACATCCAGCGGAATGTATTCCGTGTGTGTGAACGATGCAGATACGCTGCATTCCCCGCCAATCTCTTCTGTGACAGAAGAAGAAGTGTTCGGGCTGGCTGTCAGTCGAAGGTTATTTGCTTTATCGTATATTTTCAGTTCCATTTTATCGTCATTTATCTATATTTAATCAATTTCTAAACGGAAGGCTGCGGCTCCAGGAACTTTACGGAGAACAGCACATAGAAACGGTTGCCTTCGTAGCTTTCGTACCAGTCCGGTTCTGCCGGCATATCCTGATATACCATATTGTAGGTTCGGTAATTCTTTACGGCGATGGCAAGCATTCCGGACGTGATCAGCGTCATCATGCGCTGGTACTTGTCCAGCCGGTCATCTTTCGAGTTCCCGCGAAGAAAGAACTGCAAGGTACGTTCGATGCTGTTCAGCTTCACGTTCGGGTTCTGAGGCAACTCCACTCCGTTCCGTTCGCGGAAGTCTACTGTGGTAATGTCCTTCGCCTTGGGCATACGGAGCAAAGCGTCCATGTTCACATGTCCGCCCGCTTCCGTTTCGCCAAGGAACGCACCGTATTCCGTCCATACGTCTGTTTCGTTGATTGTAAGGTATCCTGTCAAGTCCATATTATTTCAACTGTATTCCGTTCAACTTCAAGTCTTCCATCAAGTCGTATATCAGCACAATGTATGCCGTATGCGATGCTATGGTTGCGAGCGTCTGGCTATCCAGTTTCTGTGTGTTACGGATTTCCTGTACGAATTTGTCTGTATTGGCCAGATGCGTCTGCATGTTTCTTCCTATTGCCTCAAAGGTAGATATGCTGTCCTGGCTCATTGTAGTCAGCGCACCGCTTCCGGGCGACTGGCTACTACCGGAGGATGAGCTTTCCCAGCCGAAACTGTTCATAATCTGCTCCCGTTCTGCCAACATATCGTTTATTATATTCTGATAATCTTGTCTGAGCTTATTTACTTCATCAGTAGTTAAACCGCCATCCGCTTTCTCGGTCCAATCTTTGTATAAAGCCTCAATCCTTGACTTGTATTTGTTTGCAATAAGTGATGAGAATACTGCATTCTGCAAATACTTTTCAAAGTTGTCAGCAAAATCCTGGCTGGTAGAATCCAGATCATTCAGCATATCTACAAAGCTGTTTTGGAAGCTGCTGAAATCAACACCTGTCATCACTTCATTCATTTTTTCACCCAAATCATCAATCTGGTCATCACAGGCGATAATCTGTTCCAAGGCATTACGGAATTCAGCGTCCAGTCCAGCCCAAAATGCCCACATGTTATCACGGACATTACGTAACTGATCGGCTGACGCCCCCAACAAAGCGTTAGTTATATCATTATAGTTACCATTCTGATTTACATACTTATATAATTCTGAGGCATATCCACCCAAATCTCGGTTTTGCCGATATGCGATGCTATGAGAGCCCATACTGCTGCCGGCAGATTTACGTGCTTCAGCAAGAGCATATGCCTGCTGCATTTTCTGATTCAGCAGGTTAACTGATTCCTGATAAGCTTTTTCCGCTTCTTCTCCATAACTGATATCGATATATTGTTGTTTCTTGTCTATCAGCTCATCCCAAATGTCCGACAAGGTTTCATATTGAGATTTCATATTTTCATATTCAGAATAATCCGCGCCGTAAAAAATACCTCCAAGCCCTTTTACTCCAAAAAAGCTTCCAATTGTATCCCACATATGTCCGGCCAAATTACTGACATTCTCCAATATGCCTCCGACAAAGCCGGATATTCCCTGATCTCCCAACTGCTCCAAAACTCCGATAATAGAACCTACTATACCGCCTATTTTCGAGTCTGCGTCAGAAAACGCGTCTATCAGTGTCCCGATAGAATTTCCTAGTTGGGAGAGGTCACTTCTTGCTTCGCTAAGTCGAATCATACTGTCTGTAACTTTAGAGAATCTTTGTCCGGTCAGATCAGCGGCCGCGTTAACATTAGCCTGAGCGTTGACGACATTAGCCTGAGCCTGATTTCTTTTCTTCAAAGCCGCTTCTTTCTCTGCTTCTGTCCCCAAAATAAGGGATTTATTGTATTCCGACTGTGCCTTTTCCAACTCATTCTGTGCCTCTGCCAATACCTGTAACTGCTCCGGCAAATTTCCAAGCAATCCGCCTTTCTCAATTATATTCTGCTGGATTTCATTTAAGGCTTCATCCAAGACCTTACGCTCATCAATCGCCATGTTTTTATATTCCGGCGACTGGCGGAATTGTTCCAGTTGTGCGCGTAATTTCTGCAACTCTTGTTTCGCTACCTTGTCAAGATTTCCAAAAATCAATTCCCAATTGATACTTTCCTTAAACTCCTCAAAATCTACAGCGGCAACAGCTTCTTTCCCTTTTTCTTTTAAAAGCTTCTTTTCGGCTTCAGTTTGTGCCAAGGCAATTTTTTTAGTATACTCCAAAGCTACAGCCTCTCTTTTTTCCTGCCAGGTCCCATATTGTTTGTTATATTCTATTTCAGCGTCCAGTGTCTTATCCAGATATTCTTTATTGATCTGGTATATCTTTTCCGCTAATATTTTTTCCGCTAAAAGCCTTTGTTCATCCGCTTCCGTTTTCACTTCATCATATTGACTCTGTGGGATGTTGTCACCTTGCTTTCGTGCCTTATCCATTTTGGCAATCGTGTCCCGTTCCTGCTTGTCGATATCAGCTAGCTGTTCATCATACTCCTGTTTTGCCAAAGCCTTTCGTTTGGCGATACCTTCCTGCATGATCTGAATACGGAGTTTCTCTGTGGTTTGTTGTGCTTTTACGCGTGCATCCGCCAGCTGGGAAGCGTAGTCGGTCTTTCCGGAACCTGTACCGGTTTCGCCACCTCCTCCGTTTGATTCAAAAAGAAGGTCTTCTATGTTTACCTGATCTTCCAAGCTTTTATTAAACTTGGTCAAATCATATATTTTCTTTCTCCATTCAGTAATCTTTTCTTCGCTCTGATTGAAGAATCTGTCATAATCTCGGTTTACAGCATCAATTACATCATTGCTTACAGGAAGGAATGTTCTATTTTGTCCTTCCTTCAACTTGCCTACAGCCTCCGTCCTTTTAACCTCGTTAAGTTCTTGTTTTTTGTATTCTTCCGTTATTTTTGATTCAAGATCCAGTATTTCCTTACTGTTCTTAATCAGTGTCTCTTTTGCAGCTTGCGCTTTTGCTGATGCCATAATAGCTGTGGCAAGTTCATTGTATTTGTCAGCAGCTTTTCCCACTAACACCTCTTCATCACTAAGATTCTTGAAGTATTGAGGAAATTCTTTTTTCAGCTCCTTTACTGCTGATATGCGTTCATTCATACCTTTGGAACTGTCTACAGCAGCCTGATATAGTAAGTTCAGTTGCACAATCTCTTCCTGTGCTGCCTGCTGAGAATCAAGCATGGCCTTTTTATAATTTTCCAAAGCCTCTTTATTGTTGTCAATAGCTTTTTTCCCGTTGATAAGCTCTTTTACCCAGTTCGCAATATCCTTTCCAAACACAATACCCAGCGATATAGCGGCTACCAGCGCCGTCTGCCATGAGAATACTGCACCAGCCAGCTGTTTCCATACAGGCACACCCTTTTGTCCGGATGCGGCCAGAAGTTCGTTCTGCTTGCGCACATCGGCAATGGCATCTGCCAGCATAGGAAGGTTGTTGGAAATAGCGAGGATAAACATCTGCGGTCCCATGGCAAGTGAAGGCAGCTCTCTAGCTACCTGGCTGAACTGCGTTTTCAAATTGTTGGTCTTGCGGGTAACGGCTTCGGTGTCGATGTCAATTGCCTGCGTTTTTGCAGTTTCTTCCTTTGCTTTTTTCAGGCTGTTCAGTCCAGCTTCCAGTCCGCGTACTTGTCCGGTAAGAGCTTGGATGTTGGCGGCCTCCTGAGTATAGCTAAGACCTGCAGCCTTATTTACTTCAAGTTGTTTCTTTTGTGCGGCAATTACCTGCTGCAATGCAGAAATCAGTTGTCGAGTCTGAGTTTCCACATCATCCACATTTTTACCAACCGACTGTAATCCGGCTTTGGTAAGGTCTTTCATGAATATTTCGAGCTGTACAGGTACTGCCATGATTTCAATGAATTAATGATAAAAAATAAATAATCAGTCCTTGACCGCATAGTGGGTAAAGAACTCCATCGGGTTCATTCCCTTTGTCGCATTTAAATTTTCTGTTTGTTTGTGACTGTTTCTTTGTTTCTCCCGTTCCTCCATTTCACGGATCTGCTGCATCATGTCCGGCTTTTGCGGTGGAACCCAGTGCGGCATGTCTGCCATCATCATTTGCAGGGTTACAACGTTTACTTTGTCCAAAATGTAGTCAATGCTCCAACCTGTTTCTGTGGCCAGCTGACCTATCACGCCGAAAAGGCTATGCGAAGGTTCCGTATGTCCCTTCTTTAACTCCTCGTTTCGTTTGCGCTCTCGTTCCGGCTCGCTAAGGGCTGCATCTTGTTCAGTGCTGCTGCCGATGCGATAATAATCCCGAAAGACGTGGTAGATGTACTGTTCAGTATCTGTCGCCAGGCGGAGGAAAGTTCATCGGGTGTCATCAGTTCCCGAAGCATCCATGCCACCGGGCGGTTAAGTAACCTTCCCAGTATCGGTCCTCGAACAATCCCGTATGCCACTATCCGGCTGATATCCTTCCCATGCAGGTAGACAAACCGGATTCGCTGGTCCAGATTATATGCATCATATTCTTCCGGAGTAACGCCGATGCGCAGGTAACGTTTGCTGACACGTAGCAGACTGCGTGTGGTAGGTATCTTCATCGTGATGCGGAACGGATGTTTCCGCAGTACCGTATGAAGCGGCAGGCTGATTCCCCCGTCACTGAGGGAGATGCCTGCCAGCAGTTCTATATCCTGTGTCTTCATCATCCTGCTGCATCTGCGGTTGCATCACTTTCATCCGGGGTTACACCGGGAGGATAAGTACGGTAGCGTCTGTCTTTTCCGTCTGTAGGTTTCAGCATGTCCACACGGATACCCATTGCCAGTACATTCTGCATATTGATTCCGTTCTGGAAGCCGTTACGGCTCAGACGGGCATTGAATATGCGGAAGCTGTGTCCGGAATGCATGGATATTGTCAGCACACCGTTTGCTACAAACTTAACCGGAGGAGTATAAGAATCATCCTTTTCTTTCTTTCCACCGAATACATCGACCATGCTTTGTGCATCCAGCTTGATGAGGTTCATCGTGAATGCATCGCTTCCCGGATTGGTCATGATGCTGTCTACGGGTCCGTCTGTTACCTGTGCGGCCATCACATCCATAAAGGTAGGCGCATTTCCTGCCGGCTGCATCCCATTTTCATCCAGCCAGCCCAACGTCTTTTCCTCGCCTTCCGGTGTCTTGAACTTTACGGCGGCCACACCATACATCAGTCCGTTGCTTTTATCTGCCATA
>ULZS01039973.1_pt1 | contig 12782 bp, 8 predicted proteins | sample 1963301 | NCBI WGS metagenome assembly ULZS01 (sample SAMEA4835895, study PRJEB28245) | human gut metagenome | biome: gut microbiome; material: fecal sample | place: Denmark | collected 2008 | reverse complement strand
GCCTGGAATTGTCGGAAGCGGAACGTGAGGAGCTTAAGAAACAGATAGAGGCTAGAGGGGTTCACTTAAGCGCACATAAGGAGCTTCCTTATGTATATCTGGCGGAAAATCTGGAAAACGTCAGCGAACTGCCCGGATTTGCCGAAGGAAAATTCACTGTACAGGATGCGTCTTCTGCCCTGGCGGTAAAAGCAGCAAAAATAAATCCGGGAGACTTTGTTATGGATCTGTGTGCGGCACCGGGAGGTAAGACGATCCTGGCGGCAGAATATACGAAAGAGGCGGGACATGTGTTATCCCGCGATGTGTCGGAATATAAGACAGATTTGATACATGAGAATCTGGAGCGCATGCACCGCACCAATGTGGAAGTGGAAGTGCATGATGCCACAGTTTATGACGCAGAGAGGGAAGCGTCTGCGGATGTGGTGCTGATGGATGTCCCCTGCTCGGGCTTAGGTGTTATGGGCAAAAAGAGAGACATTAAATATCATGTGACACCGGAGAGCCTTAAGTCTATCCAGGAACTGCAGAGGCAGATCGTGGAAGCCGGATGGCGGTATGTGAAGCCGGGCGGCGTGCTGTTGTACAGCACCTGCACGATCAACAGAGAAGAGAATCAGAACATGGCAGCCTGGATCACGGAACAGTTTCCGTTCGTTTTAGAGGAGGAGAGACAACTTCTGCCGGGAACGGATGAGACCGACGGATTCTACTTTGCAAGGCTGCGCAGAAGAACGTGAGATATAAGACATGGATAATAAAAAAGATATCAAATCCCTGAATCTGGAGGAACTGAAGGTCGAATTGGAGAGTATGGGAGAGAAAGCTTTCCGGGCAAAACAGATGTATGAGTGGATGCATGTGAAGTTAGCGCGAAGCTTTGACGAGATGACTAATCTCTCCGCAAAATTCAGGGAACAATGCAAGGAAAAGTATGAATATACCTGTGTAAAGCCTGTCAGAATACAGGAGTCGAAGATCGACGGTACGAAAAAGTTTTTATTTGAACTGTCTGACGGCAATGTGGTGGAAAGCGTGTGGATGCAGTACAAACACGGCAACAGTGTCTGTATTTCTTCCCAGGTGGGATGCCGTATGGGCTGCAGATTCTGTGCGTCCACCCTGGATGGGCTGGAGCGGAACCTGACACCTTCGGAGATGTTAGATCAGATCTATGCCATCACGAGACTGACGCAGGAGCGGGTCTCCAATGTGGTAGTCATGGGCACCGGAGAACCCATGGACAATTATGATAATATTTTAAAATTTCTCCATTTGTTAACAGATGAGAACGGATTGCATATCAGCCAGAGAAATGTGACGGTATCTACCTGCGGTATCGTGCCCCGGATCAGACAACTGGCAGAGGAAAAACTGCAGATCACACTGGCATTGTCCCTGCATGCCACGACCGATGAGAAGCGAAGAAAACTGATGCCCATCGCCAACCGGTATTCCATCGATGAACTGATGGATGCCTGCCGGTACTATTTTGAACAGACCGGGCGGCGGATCACTTTTGAGTACAGTCTGGTAGGCGGTGTGAATGATACAAAAGAGGATGCCGAAGAACTGATCGCCCTGGCGAAGCCTTTGTGCTGTCACGTCAATCTGATTCCGGTGAATCCTATTAAAGAGCGGGATTATGTGCAGTCGGACATGAAGCACATTCAGGCATTTAAAAATAAACTTGAAAGTAAAAAGATACATGTTACAATTAGAAGGGAAATGGGCCGGGATATCGATGGTGCCTGCGGACAGTTAAGACGCCGTCATGTGCAGGAGACACAGAACCCGGACGGACTCTCACAGGAGGAAGTTTGACGTGCTCAAGACGTTTTCCATAACCGATATCGGAAGGAAAAGAAATATCAATCAGGATTATATCTATACCTCGGAAGAGCCGGTGGGCAACCTGCCCAACGTGTTTATCGTAGCAGATGGTATGGGTGGACATAATGCGGGAGATTATGCGTCGAAGGTGACGGTGGAGACCATGATCCATGAGATGGAGAATTCTTTCGAGAAGAATCCGTCACTGATCTTCCGCAAGGCGATCGAGGAAGCCAATACGGTGATCCGGAAGCGTGCCAGTGAGGATAAGAAGCTGGAAGGAATGGGTACGACCGTAGTGGCGGCATCCTGCATGGGCAGATTTTTGCAGGTGGCCAATGTGGGTGACAGCAGACTCTATGTGGTGGGCAGCAAGATCCGTCAGATCACAAGAGACCATTCTTATGTAGAGGAAATGGTGCGCATCGGAGAACTGGACCGTGAGGACGCCAGGAATCATCCTAAGAAAAATATTATTACCAGGGCAGTGGGAGCGGAAGATCACGTGGAACCGGACTTTTTTACCGTGGAACTGCAGGAGGGTGACATCGTCTTAATGTGTACGGACGGGTTGACCAATATGCTGGAGGATGAAGAGATCCGTATGATTATCAACGGAGCAAGAGATCTCGTGGAACAGGCACAGCACCTGGTAGAAGCAGCCAATGCCAACGGCGGAAAAGACAACATCAGTGTGATATTGATCGAGCCGTGTGCATAAGACAGATAATATTCAATATGCTTAGTTATTTAGGTTTTTGGAATGGAGAGCAGGAATGATCAAAATAGGAATGATGATCGGCGATCGCTACGAGATCCTGGAGAAGATCGGAACCGGCGGTATGTCAGATGTCTATAAAGCAAAATGTCATAAGCTGAATCGCTATGTGGCGATCAAGGTATTGAAACAGGAATTTAGTGAGAACGCTAATTTTGTCTCTAAATTCCGCATTGAGGCACAGGCGGCAGCGGGACTGATGCATCCCAATATCGTAAATGTCTATGATGTAGGAGAAGAGAACGGAATCTACTATATCGTAATGGAGCTGGTAGAAGGCATCACCCTCAAAAAATACATTGAAAAAAAGGCGCGTCTGTCTTACAAGGAAGCGGTAAGTATTGCTATCCAGGTAAGCATGGGAATTCAGGCTGCGCATAATAATCATATTATTCATCGGGATATCAAACCGCAGAATATCATTATCTCCAAAGACGGTAAGGTAAAGGTGACGGACTTCGGTATCGCCAAGGCAGCTACCAGTAACACCATTACCTCCAATGTCATGGGAAGTGTCCACTATACTTCTCCGGAGCAGGCCAGAGGTGGCTACAGCGATGAGAAGAGCGATATTTATTCTTTGGGAATTACGATGTTCGAGATGCTGACTGGCAGAGTACCCTTTAACGGGGAGACCACAGTAGCGATTGCCATCAAGCATATTCAGGAGGAAATGCCTTCTCCCAAGGAATATGTACCGGAGATCCCTTCCAGTGTGGCAAACATCGTATTGAAGTGCTGTCAGAAGTCCCCGGACCGCAGATACCAGAATATGGCGGAGCTGATCGCAGACCTGAAGCAGTCTCTGATCAATCCGGATGAGGATTTCGTGGTGAACCATGACCCGGACATGGAGGGTGGCACACGGATGCTCTCCGATGAGGATATGGCACAGATCAAGAGAAAGACACCTTATCCCGCAAACCGTGAATATGAGGAACCGGACCACGATGAGACCATGCGCCTGCGCTCCGATACAGAAGCAATGTACGAGAATGAAGAAGAGGGAGAAGGCGAAGACGATTACGATTACGATCCCAAGATGGAGAAAGTGACCACGGTTCTGGCAATCGTTGCTGGTATCGTGATCTGTATCATCCTGATCGTATTGGCGGTGAAGATCTTCGGCGGGAAAAAGGACGAAGGCAATAAGCCTTCCGGCCCGATCATCACTACGGAGGAAACCAAGGAAGAGGCAGAGAAAGTCACCATGCCGGATGTGAAGGGCATGAATGTGGATGATGCGAGAAATACACTGACCGGACTGGGAATTCTGACGGAAGTCGCATATGAGGAATCTGATTCCGTGGCAGAAGGTGTGGTGATCAGTACCGACGTCAGCGTGGGTGCCCAGATTGAAAAAGGCAGCACGGTAACACTTACGGCAAGTGCCGGAACCCAGGGCGTAGAAGTTCCGAATGTGGTGGAGCTTACCTTTGATGAGGCGAATACACAGCTGGTAAGCAAGGGATTTCTGGTCAATAAGACAGAGGGCTATTCCGATACCATAGAAGCAGGACGCGTGATCTACCAGACCCCCGCAGAGGGTAATAAGGCACCGAAGGGCAGTGTGATCACCGTTACTGTAAGCCTGGGCAAGGAAGATACGAAGATCCGTGTGCCGAACCTGATCGGACTGTCAGAGCAGGATGGTACGGTGGAAGCAATCGAAGCCGGACTGACGGTAGGCAGTGTGACCTATATTTACAGTGACGAAGTGGGAGAGGGTATGATTTGCTATCAGAGCTATTCCCATGGATCCTATGTGGATCAGGGAACCTCCATTGATATTAAGGTGAGCCAGGGCGCACAGAAAGTAACCTATAAGTGCAATGTCAGCATTGTGGCACCGACGACTTCCGAGGCACCCCAGTATGTATCGGGAATGGAAGTCGGCATCACTCTGGTGGCGGATGACGGCACCGTGCTGATGGATACGAAGGTTACCACATTCCCGGTATCGACCAACATCAACGGCATCGCCTCCTCCGGCGGTACACTTACCATGACTTATCAGGTGACAACGGAGGGAACCACTACAACGGATACAGATGACAATACCACCATTAAAGTCCCCGGCACCACGGAGAACCAGTCCTTTACCAGAAGAGTGGAATTCGTGAAGGAATAAGACAAAGGCAGGAACTATGAAGGGCAAGATTATAAAAGGAATTGCCGGATTCTATTATGTTCATGTAGAGGATGCTCTGCATAGTGCGGACGGAATCTATGAATGCAAGGCAAAAGGTGTCTTCCGTAAGGACCACAGGAAACCATTGGTCGGGGACGATGTGGAGATGGAAGTCATAGATGAAGCACAGAAAAAGGGAAATATCACAGAACTGCTTTCCAGGCACAGCGAACTGATCCGTCCGGCGGTTGCCAATGTGGATCAGGCACTGGTGATTTTTGCCATCTGTAAGCCACAGCCCAATTTTAACCTGCTGGATCGCTTCCTGATCATGATGCAGCAGCAGGACATTCCCTGCATCATCTGCTTTAACAAACAGGACATTGACACAGAGGGGAAAAAAGAGGATTATCGTTCCATCTATGAACAGGCGGGATTTCAGACCATTACTGTCAGTGCCAGGGAAAAGGAAGGCATCGACAGATTAAAAGACCTGCTTCGGGGCAAGACCACCACGGTGGCGGGGCCCAGCGGCGTCGGCAAGTCTTCGCTGGTCAACTGCTTACAGTCGGGTATCGTGATGGAGACCGGGTCCATCAGTGAGAAGATCGAGCGTGGAAAACATACCACCAGGCATTCCGAACTGATCTCCATTGCACCGGATACTTACATTCTGGATACTCCGGGGTTCAGCTCCCTGGGACTGTTCGGACTGGAAAAAGAGCAGCTGGCGGGATTTTATCCCGAATTTGTTCCTTTTGAAAAATATTGCAGATTCGGAGGATGTTCTCATATCTCAGAACCGGTCTGCGGCGTGAAAGATGCCGTGGCGGAAGGGGAGATTTCGCAGACACGTTACGAGAATTATTGTCTGCTCTATGAGGAACTGAAAAGTCAGAGAAAATATTAATTATGAGTGAAGTGCAGAATCATCTTGGGGAAAAATTTAAAGAGACCATTGCCGAAGCTATGAAGACCGGAGATTTCCGGGCACTGAATACATTAGTAACCGATACGGTCACCGATGCTTTGCGGGAAGCGGATTTTCAGGCGAATCTATCCAGGGAAGCCACGGAAAAAAAGGTCTGGAATTCCCAGCGCAACTGGCAGGATAAAAAGCGGGAAGAAGAGAAGTCTAAAGAGCAGATCCAGGCGGAGCGCGAAGAACGGGAAAGACAGCGGGAAGAACACCGCAGACAAAACGAAGAATGGCATAGACAGCGAATAGAACGGGAAAAACAATGGGAAGAGCAGCGTAAGGCACAGGCGGCGCAGAACCGTGCCAGGAATCAGGCAGGAGTCGGGACACCCAGAAAGGCTACGGCTTCCGAGATGACTTCTTTGGTAAAAATGGAGAAAAAGGGAAGCGTGTCCGGAACTTTGTGTACCGTGTTCGGCGGCATCGGACTTGGCTTTTCCGGGCTGGGACTTTTGGTACAGCTTCTTCTGGCAGCTTTTAGTGCGGCAAGTTTAAGTGCGGCAATTCTTCCGGGAGTACTTTCTTTGGTATTTTTGGAGATGATATCCTATGGCAACGGACAGCGCAGAAGATTACAGCGTGCGGAGAAATATCTGGAGCTGTGCGGTACCAAGATGTACGGTGTGATCACGGAGATGGCGCGTTATACCGGCAAAAGCGTCCGCTATGTAAAAAAAGATCTGCGTAAAATGTTAAAAGCCGGAATGTTCCCTGACGGTCATCTGGATGATAAAGAAACCTGTTTTATGTTAAATGATGTGATCTATCATCAATATCTGGAGACAGAAAAGGCTTATCTGGAACAGAAAAAATCAGAGGAACAGGCAAAACAGATGCCGGACAAAGGAACAGCACAGGACGCTGCACAGACGGAGAGAGAACAGGAACTCCACAGTATGGTGGCAGAGGGGATGGAATGCATCAGACATCTGCGGGATCTGAACGACCGGATCGAAGAGGAGGCAATCTCCGAGAAGCTGTACCGTCTGGAGAATCTGTTGAAGGAGATCTTCGACAGAGTGCAGGAGCACCCGGAGCAGATGCACAGAATGCATAAATTAATGGATTATTATCTGCCCACTACTTTAAAGCTGGTGGAGCAGTATGCGGAATTTGACGAGGTCAGCAGTCCCGGAGAGGACATTCTCGATGCCAAGAAAGAGATCGGGAAGACACTGGACATGATCAATCAGGCATTTGTGACATTGTTAAACAATCTGTTTCAGGATGCAGCCTTTGACGCAGCGGCTGATGCGCAGGTATTACAGACCATGCTGGCAAAGGAAGGTCTGACGGAATCCGATTTTGTAATGGAAAAACAGTAAATTGAAATTTGATTCGCGATTCCTCCGACGAAAGGAATCGTCTGCGGAAGGGAGATTAGTATGAACATGGATTTAGACGCAGCAACGAAAGAAGCACCGACTCTTACACTGGATCCTTTTGCCGAGGCAAAGGCAGAGATCGTGGAGAAGAAGCCGGAGGAGTTAGTGGAAGAACAGGCGGTTCCCGAGATGGAACTGACACCGGAAGAGCAGAAGCAGGTGGATGATTTCGCAGCACAGATCGACCTGACCAATACCCAGGCGGTGTTACAGTACGGAGCCGGAAGCCAGAAGAAGATCGCAGATTTCTCAGAGACGGCGCTTAGTAATGTCCGGACCAAGGATATGGGAGAAGTTGGAACTCTGTTAACCGATGTGGTGGCACAGCTAAAGGACTTCGACACCGAGGAAGATAAGGGATTTTTCGGACTATTCAAAAAAAGCGGAGACAAGCTGAGCAATCTAAAAGCAAAGTATGATAAGGCAGAAGTCAATATCACAAAGATCTGTGATGCCATGGAGAGTCATCAGGTAGTGCTGTTAAAGGATGTGGCTGTGTTGGACAAGCTATACCAGCTGAACCTGAATTACTTCAAGGAACTGTCCATGTATATCCTGGCAGGCAAAAAGAAGCTGGCGCAGGCAAAAAGTGTGGAGCTTCCGGAACTTTTAGAGAAGGCACAGAAGAGCGGACTGCCGGAGGACACGCAGGCAGCGAAAGATTTCGCGGCAATGTGTGAGCGGTTTGAGAAGAAGATCTATGATCTGGAGCTGACCAGAGCCATTTCCCTGCAGATGGCACCCCAGATCCGTCTGATCCAGTCCAATGATATCGCCATGTCCGAGAAGATCCAGTCGACGTTAGTGAATACGATCCCCCTGTGGAAGAGCCAGATGGTCATTGCCATCGGTCTGGATCATGCCACCGATGCCGCCAAGGCACAGCGTGCCGTATCGGATATGACCAATGAACTGCTGAAGAAGAACGCGGAAGCACTGAAGGTGGCGTCTGTGGAGACAGCGAAGGAATCCGAGCGGGGAATTGTGGATATAGAGACACTTAAGAGTACGAATCAGACACTGATGACGACATTGGATGAGGTCATGAAGATCCAGAAAGAGGGACGTGCGAGAAGACAGAGCGCAGAGGAAGATTTACAGCGCATTGAGAATGAAATGAGAGATAAATTACTGGAGATGAGCCGGGCATCCCATACCTGAATTTTACATAATTTTAATCAGCTGCATCTTGACGAAACAGATAAGGAAAATTAAAATAAAATACACGAAGGTTAATTCACGGAAGGAGCAGAAAACAAATGAAAAAACTGGAAGAAATACTGAGAGACAAGCCAATTAAAAATAAGCTTTCTTTTGCATTCCGCATCATGGACATTTTATATGTGGTGCTGGCACTGGTGGCAGTGGTGGAATTGATACGGTCAAAAGGCTATATAGGAAGTATAGTTGTTGTGGTTTTACTTGTTTTAGCTATCATATTTAATGCATCCATGTCGAAAATGCTTGCCAAAATGCTGATAGATCCGATCACGAACCTGGTAACTGCGTCTGAGAAGATCGCATCCGGTGATTTTGAGATCGGTGTACCTTATGAATCTGAGGATGAGCTGGGCAGACTTTCCGACAGCTTTGAGACCGCCGCAGCTATTTTGAAAAAGGTTGTATCAGATCTGCAGACTATTGTAGAGCAATTTTCCGATGGTAATTTTGATGTTCACAGCAGCTGCCCGGAAGCATATGTCGGACTGCTCCGAAATGTTTTGGATGAGCTGGATGAAATGGTAAATAAGATCAGTGAGACCATGCACGGTATTCAGGATTCCTCCGAGCAGGTATCTGCGGGCAGCAATCAGCTGGCAGTCAGTGCACAGGATATAGCGGAGGGCGCTACCCATCAGGCAGCATCCGTAGAAGAACTGGTGGCTACCGTAGACGAAGTAACCAGTCAGGTACTGGAGAATACCAAGTCTACCGACATTGTACATGACAAGGCGAAAAAGGTAGGTATCGAGGCAGCCAACAGCCAGAAGAAGATGGATGAGCTGGTAGATGCCATGAAGAAGATCAACGCAACGACCCAGAACATTGAAAAGATCATCGCGGATATTGAGAATATCGCATCCCAGACCAATCTGCTGTCCTTAAATGCTTCCATCGAGGCAGCCCGTGCCGGAGAGGCAGGAAGAGGCTTCGCAGTCGTGGCAGATCAGATCAGACAGTTGGCAGAAGAGAGTGCTAATTCTGCAGTAGAGTCCAAGAAGCTGATCGAAGAGTCCATGAATGAAGTAGAGGTGGGTAATAAGGTCACCAAGGAGACCAATGATGCTATGCAGGAGGTTATGGCTGAGCTGGATCAGATCATCCAGGAGGTTGCCAATATCCGTACTGCGTCTGACAAACAGGCGGTTTCCGTTAAAAATATCAAAAAGGGTGTGGAAGACATCAATGATGTTATCCAGTCTAACTCTGCAGCAGCTGAAGAGACTTCCGCTACCAGCGAGGAGCTTTCCGCATCTGCAACGACTCTGAACGAGCTGTTAGAGCATTTCAAACTGCGCGGCTGATCAGAGGATGTGTTCTGAAATAAGCGGAATAAGGAAGAGAGAACAGAAGAACCATAGCTGTAAGTTCACAGCTGTGGTTCTTTTCATATCGGAGGAGTAAAAGACAAATGCTTCACAGAAAACAATACAGGGTGGCGGTGAGAGTAACCATTATGGTGCTGGCGCTTGCCCTGACTGCCTGTGGAACACAGGAAAATATCGGGAGTACGGAAAGCGTGAAGAGCACAGAAGCCATGGAGAGCGCAGAAACCGTGAAGAGCACAGAAACCGTGGAGAGCACAGAGACCATAGAGAATGCAGAAATTATAGAAGCTATGGTTGCGGAGAGTGTGGCACCACAGGGAACGGCAAATGTCACACCAGAGATGCAACCGGTAGAATACACTGACTTGCAGCAGATCACCCTGGATTCCACATGGGAATATGCGGATCATTCTAAGATCAATTCCGGAGCAGCGGTGCTGTACCCGGCACCGGAGGAATCCGGACGCAAAGGTATCGTCATCGGTGTCAATGCCGGACACGGGACGGCGGGCGGCGCGAAGGTGAAGACGCTGTGCCATCCGGATGGCTCGGCGAAGGTCACCGGTGGCAGCACAGCGGCAGGAGCTACGGAGGCTGCGGCAGTCTCCGGGGGCATGACATTTCAGGACGGCACACCGGAGCGGGAGGTGACATTACGTATGGCACAGATCCTGCGGGATAAGCTGCTTACCTCCGGTTATGATGTGCTGATGCTCAGGGACAGTGAGGATGTGCAGTTAGACAATGTGGCACGGACTGTGATCTGCAACAATGTCGCGGACTGCCATATTGCACTGCACTGGGACAGCGGAGACGGCAAAAATTACGACAAGGGATGCTTCTACATCTCGGTGCCGGAAGCACTGAAAACCATGGAGCCGGTAGCGTCGCACTGGCAGCAGCACGATATCCTGGGAACGGATCTGGTGGAGGGACTGCGGGAGCAGGGAGCCACAATTTATGGGAAAGGACATATGGGTATTGACCTGACCCAGACATCCTACAGCACGATCCCTTCTGTGGATATGGAACTGGGAAACGCATATTCGGATCACAGCGATGTGATATTGGAACAATTAGCCACAGGGCTTCTTGCCGGAATCAATACTTACTTTGAACAGTAGGGACTTTGCAAAGAGTGTGAGGTATGCTATAATACTATTTTAGATTCGTTTGCCTCTGCACGGAGGCGGATGGACTTATGAGCGAAATACAGAATAGAAAATACAAGAAAGGCAGACCCTTTTGGTGGGTCTGAACGGTAAATAAATCATGAAGCTGGGTATTGTAGGTCTTCCCAACGTAGGAAAGAGTACACTTTTCAATTCCTTGACCAAGGCGGGAGCGGAATCCGCTAACTATCCTTTCTGTACCATCGACCCTAATGTGGGTGTGGTAACAGTTCCGGATGACAGATTAAAGGCACTGGGAGAGATGTATCATTCCAAGAAAGTGACCCCTGCTGTGATCGAATTCGTAGATATCGCAGGTCTGGTAAAGGGTGCTTCTAAGGGTGAAGGACTGGGCAACCAGTTCTTAAGCAACATCCGTGAGGTGGATGCCATCGTCCATGTGGTAAGATGCTTCGAGGATACGAATGTCATTCATGTAGACGGCAGTGTAAATCCTTTACGGGATATCGAGACCATCAATTTAGAGCTGATCTTCGCAGATCTGGAAGTACTTGAGAGAAGACTGTCCAAGGTAGTCAAGGCTGCCAGAATGGACAAGACCTATGCCAAGGAGCTGGCACTCTTAGAGCGTATCAAGGAGCATCTGGAAAGCGGTAAGATGGCGAAGAGCCTGGAAGTCACCGATGAGGATGAACTGGCTCTGATAAAGGAATACAATCTGCTGACCTACAAGCCCGTGATCTATGCGGCAAATGTATCCGAGGATGATCTGGCAGACGACGGCGCATCCAATGAGATGGTAGCGAAGGTGCGAGAGTTCGCTGCAAGTGAGAACAGCGAAGTATTCGTCATCTGCGCACAGATCGAGGAAGAGATCTCCGAACTGGATGATGACGAGAAGGCAATGTTCCTGGATGATCTGGGATTAACGGAATCCGGCCTGGAGAAGCTGATCAAGGCAAGCTATCATATCTTAGGTCTGATGAGCTTCTTAACCGCAGGAGAGGATGAGACCAGAGCATGGACCATCAAGATCGGTACCAAGGCGCCTCAGGCAGCCGGCAAGATCCATTCCGATTTCGAGAGAGGCTTCATCAAGGCGGAAGTTGTAAATTACAAGGATCTCTTAGAGCAGGGGTCCCTGGCAGCTGCCCGTGAAAAGGGACTGGTCGGCATGGAAGGCAAGGACTATGTCGTACAGGACGGCGATGTGATCCTGTTTCGATTCAACGTGTAATACTAAGATCCGCAATAGACAGATTACGAGACTGCTTGCAGGCAGAGTAATCTGTCTATTAGCGAATGTCCATTCCGGATTTGAGAGCGCAAAGCGCGGAGAAGCCGGATAGTACTAAGAAAGGATATAAATATTATGATGAATGCAGGAGATATTGCATTTCCCCATTTAGGCATTTACCTGGAAAATGTTCCCAGAAGCTTTACCGTATTCGGTTTCGAGATCGCTTTTTACGGTCTGATCATCGGCATCGGTGTACTGGCGGGTATCCTGATGGCGGTGCATGAAGCGAAGGTGAGCGGAGAGAATCCGGATACTATTTGGGATTTCGCTATTTATGCCGTGATCTTTTCCGTGATCGGTGCCAGAATCTATTACGTGGTATTTGCCTGGGATTATTACAAGGACAATCTGTTAAGTATCTTCAATACCCGTAATGGTGGTATGGCGATCTACGGCGGCGTGATCGGAGCTTTCCTGACTCTGTTCATTTACTGCAAGATCAAGAAGATCAGCCCTTTCCGGCTGGGAGATCTGTGTATACCGGGACTGATCTTAGGACAGGTTATCGGCCGCTGGGGCAATTTTATGAACCGTGAAGTATTCGGAGAATATACGGATAATTTCCTGGCTATGCGGCTCCCTATCGAAGCGGTGCGCAGTCGGGATATTTCCGAGAATGTAGCGGCACATATTATTGAGGGAACGAATTATATTCAGGTACACCCAACATTCCTCTATGAGAGTCTGTGGA
>ULZS01015387.1_pt1 | contig 12962 bp, 9 predicted proteins | sample 1963301 | NCBI WGS metagenome assembly ULZS01 (sample SAMEA4835895, study PRJEB28245) | human gut metagenome | biome: gut microbiome; material: fecal sample | place: Denmark | collected 2008 | reverse complement strand
TCTCTCCGAATGTCCCGCGAGGATTATCTCCATCATCTTGGGCGAGGATATCAGATAGGCGTTCCATGTCTCGTTGCGCCTGCCGTGTCCGCCGTAATTGTAGTAATCCCACACTCCGAGCGGCCAGAAGGCGACCTTCATGTCTATAAGCTTATAAAGCTCGACAGATCCGCCGTGTGCACCGTGGTGCGCCACCTGAACGATGTCGGAGGCAAGAGACTTGCCGTAGCACTTTACGAGCACATCGGTCATCGTAGAGCTCGAATCGCCGAGGAACATGATCTTTTGCCCCTCTGCGGTAAGCGAGAACACCGCGCTCGTCGTATTGCCGGTGTCGCAGTCGCGCGGCGCGACAAGCTCGATGGTCGAATAGTACTCTATCTCCGCGCCGCCGAAGCCGAACTTCTGCCCCGGATGCGCCTTTATTATTTTTGCGCCCGGGAACATTTTTATGGCACTGTAAACACGGGACGGGTAGGTCTCGTCCATTTTGTCATACTGCTGCCTTGAGGGGAAGTTGAATATGAAGTTTTCGACCGTAAACACCTTGCGGTTGTCGGACGAATTTGCAAGCCGCGTGAAAAGCCCGATGTGATCGCCGTGCGCATGGGAGAATATCCATGCCGCCACCGTAATGTGTGCGGGATCGGCTGCGAGTTTCTTTATTGCGTTCATAAAAACGCTGAGATTCTTGTCATAGTTGTAGCCGCCGTCGATGATTATGAATCTGCCGTCGCGCAGACGTACTATGTAGAGCATACCGATCTGATATTCCGAGATGGGCTTTGAGGGGTCGTACTGATACTCGAGCCCCACCTGCGTCACGGTAACGGGGCCCGCGGTGTCTTTCACATTTTCATCGACCGTGGGGAGCGCGGTCTTTGACAGAGGCTCGATTATGAGCCTCGTCTTGCTCTCATAAGCGGTATAAACGGTGTTGAGGACATATTTTCCGTCCTCCGAGGTGTATGTTGCATAGAGGTTGTCGCCTATCTTGTTTTCGGCGTATTTCTTATAGCCTGACTTGACGAGCGGCGCGTCGTATGCGTTGTACTCGGCAGCGTTCGTGTTCTTTATAATGTACATACTGCACTCGTCGCCGCAGTCCCAAAGAGATTCGATCTTTCCCTTGGTCTCGTACAGCGGGAGGGACGCGAGCATGACACCGGTCGTGCCGCCGTAATCAAAGGGCGAGGGCAGGATTATCGTGCCTGCGGTGCGGTCGGCATACTCATAGAACCTGTCGCACAGCCACTCGGCAGCGGCGGTATAGCCCGAGTCGTCGGAAGCGAGGACCAGCAGCTTGCGTCCCGACACAGCGACCGAGAAGGAATTGAAATTCGTAAACTCGGCTTTTGCGTCGGCGCTCTCGGGACGGTTGGTCTCGCCAACGAGTATTTCATATGCGTTCTCGTCAACGGTATCTCCGGGAAGAAGAAAATCATCGGAGATCTTGGGCTCGATGCCCGTTGCGGTCTTTATGCCGTTGCGTATCGTCACCGCGGCCTTTTTGACGCCGTCGGTGCAGAGATCGGGGCGCACGACCGCACACACGGCGCCGTTTTCGAGCACCTTGAAATCACCGCCCTCGGCAGCCGACGAGCCGCTGTCGGAGATCGGCGTCGTTACATCCGGACTGCCGTCCGAGGGGGAGCAACCGAAAAGGATTATTGCCGCAACGCCGAGCACCATGAGTGCCGCGAGAACGAAGCAGACTATCCGGGTAAGATTCTTTTTTACGTTCTGACTTACCATTATCAACATACCTTTCTTTCCGGGAACGGACAATGTACCGTTTGTTATTAATTATACCATCAATATCACCGGCAGTCAAGAAAAATCTCTCGGCAGCGTAAAGATGAGTTTTTATGCGGCACGGGATGAAATTTTGTTGATTCCCGGTGAAATATATGATATAATAGACTAAAGAACTCCACTTTACGCATGAAAGGAAACACAAAATGTTTGGAAAAACTAAAAACACGCAAGCCAACGCGGCGACTCCGCCCGCGGCATATGCCTCGCGCGTAACGAGCGCCAGAGCGAACATTGCCTTCATCATCGTGCTCACGGTCGTGAACATAATATTGTCGGCAACGGGCGGAAGTACATATTTTCTCTTCTCGGCAAGCGTGCCGTATCTGTTTACGGTACACTCGATCGCACTGACGGGACATCTGCCCGACGAGGTATACGCCGACCCCGAAAACGGTTGGGAGGGCTTTGAGTTCTATCCCGACACATTGCTCTGGTTCGCCATCGCGGTATCCGTCGTGATACTCGCGCTTTACGCGGTATGCTTCTTTGCCTCCAAAAAGCAGCGCGGCTGGCTTATCGTCGCCTCTGTCCTGTTCGGCATCGACACGTTGGCGCTCATCGCATACACGGTGCTGATCTCGGGTACGCCCGACATAATAGATATCGTGATCCACATTTACATGATATTCACGCTGATATACGGTTCGGTTGCCGCGGCAAAGCTCAACCGTATGCCCGCAGTCGAGCCCGAGGTGGTTCCGGCAATGCCCGCAACTCCCGCCGCAGCCGGCGAAGCACCCGCAGTGACCGTTGAAACACCTGCGGCAAATGTTGAAGCACCTGCGGCAAATGTTGAAGCACCCGCAGCGGTGAACGCGGAAGTCCCCGCGCCCGCCGACGCGCAGCCCGCAGCCGAAGAGAACGCAGCTCCCGCGCAGGACAACGAAAAGAGCGCCGAATAACCGACCGGTGACACACCGCGCCCGGCAAGACCGGGCACGGCGGATAAGGTGATACAAAGTACCGTGGCCGGACCCTTGCGGGTCCGACCACGGGCATTTTTTATTGTTTCTGCGGCTCAGACTCTTCTTATCGACTCGATGACCACGGGAGTGCGCGGCACGTCGGAGAAATATCCGTATCTGCCGGTCCTGACTTCCGCTATGCTGTCAAGCACGTCAAATCCGTCGGTGAGCATACCGAACGCGGCATACTGCGCGTCAAGGTGCGGTGCGTCCTTGTGCATGATAAAGAACTGCGACGACGCGGAATCCGGGTCTGAAGTGCGCGCCATCGAGAGAGTGCCGCGCGTGTGCTTTTGCGTGTTGTTCATCCAGCCGTTTGCGGCAAATTCACCCTTTATCGGCGCTGCGCGGTGCTCTCCGAACTGCTCGTCATATCCGCCGCCCTGTATCATAAAGCCCTTTATGACGCGGTGGAAGATAAGACCGTCAAAAAATTTTTCGTCAACGAGCGAAAGGAAGTTTTCGACCGTCCGCGGCGCGTTTTTCGGGTAAAGCTCGGCGCGCATGATGCCCATGTCGCGCACTTTGATCTCTATTACGGGATTTTCAGACATTTTGTACCTCACTGTCATTTTCATTATTTTCTTCGTATGCAATATCGAACAGCTCGCGCGCACGCGCTCTGCCCTCGTCGCCGCCGAGCCAGAGCCAACCGAAAAGCGCCTCCATGCCGGTTGCGCGGCGGTACTCGGCTGCGCTTGCCGAGCGCGGCGTGTTGGTGTGTCCGACATTTCTGCCGCGGCGGTATACCGCAGCCTCGGCGTCGTTCATCACGGACGACAGTCGCTCCACAGCCTCGGACTGCGCCGTTGCTCGCACATATTTTGCCGCTGCGGTGTTGAGCCGTGCGGAATCGGGGATCCCCTTTTCGACAAGTAACTCGCGCGCGAGCACCTCTATCACGCTGTCGCCGAGATACGCCAGCGCCGCAGGGGTCATTTCATTTCTTTTTTCAGACAATTTCCGCTTCACGCCTCACAGTCGCGTAGAGCACGGCGTATCTCGCACTCAAGTCCCTCAGCCATCAGCGTAAAGCCAAGGTCGTTCGGGTGAACGCCGTCCATGGTGCATTCGTTTTCGAATTTTCCGAGGAAGAAGCTCTCGCCGTCAACATAATAAACATGGCGGTCGCCCGCATCGCGCGCGGCGCGGTATGTGTCGATAACAACGTCCTTGCGTTCCATCGCCCTTGAGCCGTTTGTTGCGACGTTCGGTCGCGTTACCATGATTATCGGCATATCGGGGTGTGCCTCACGTATCTTTTTGTACGCGGGGAGATGAGTTTCGCCGAGATATTCGGGCGTAGGTGCATTGTGGTCGTAGTCGAGCACGAAAAGCCTCATATCCTGCGCGGCTATCCAGTCGATTATCGCGGGCTCGGCAAGCGCTTTGCCCGAAAAGCCGAGATTCACGACATTCATATCGAGATAGCGGGAAAGGATATTCGTATAGACAAGTCCCGGGCGCGTTGCCGCCGTGCCGTGAACGATCGACGAGCCGTAGATCACGATCGGCTTATCGTCGGCATACTTTCTGCCCTCTCCGAGAGCGGCATCCTCCTGAAGCCCGACGTAAAGCTCTGAAACCACCGAGTGGATCGGGAAATTTATCGTGAAATACCGCATTTTGCGGCTGCCGAAGCGGATTATCTGCTCATATCCGCCGTCCATATTGTATGGCGGCATAAATACGCGAATATATTTTGATTCGCCGCTCGGATAGTCCTCATAAAGATCGAAGCCCGCGCTCATGGCAAGCGTCATATGCGAGTTTCTGCCGACGACGGGCATCACCGCCTTGATAAGGATATACTGCGAATCGGTGGAGAAGCGCACGCGTCCTCCGGCGCTCTCGCGGCAAAGCTTGGCGACGCCATCCGACGTTGCTGCCGCAACATCCTCGGGCAGGCGGCGGAATATCGGCTGCCCTGCGGGATCGTAGAAGTTGTAAAGTTCAAAAGGGGCGTGCCTTACGCTGTGGAAGCGTACATCCGTCTCGGGAAACGAGGTCTCTATGGCAAGGTTTTTATCGACCTCGACGTACTTTTCTTTTTTGATCTCTTCTGTCATGTTGCTGCCTCCTTATATGCCGTTGCGCATTGCGCGGCGCAGGATCCTGCCGATGGAATCCGCCATCTTCATAAAACCGAGGTCGGTCGGATGCGCGGCATCAACGGTGCAGGCGTCGAGCTCGGCACCGCGGTATATGCCCTCTCCGTCTATGTACCAGACGTGCTTGTCGCCTTGTGCGCGGGCATAGCGGAAGGTATCCTCGACCACACGGCGTCGTTCTATCGAATCCTTTTCGGGGTGCGTCGTAAAATCGGGGCGCGAGAGCATGATATAGGGAATATCCGGGTTCTTTTCGCGGATCGTCGTGTAAAGGCGGCAGTGCGTCTCACGGAGATATTCGGGCGTGGGCGCGTTATGGTCGTAATCGCTGACAAAGGCGCTCATGGGCAGCTCTGCCATATATGCGGAGATGGGAAGCTCCGCGCGGGCGTTGCCGGAAAAGCCGAGGTTGATGAAATCAACGTCAAGGCGGCGACTTATCACAGCCTGATACGCAAGGCCGGGACGCGAGGCGCAGGCGCCCTGCGTGATGGATGAGCCGTAATAGACGACGGGCAGGCGCGTGCCGGTGTATTTTGCACCGCCGCCGAGCGTCGAGCCGGCGTCGAGCCCGATCTCAAGTGACGAAACGGGTGAATAAAGCGGGAAGTTGAGCGTGAGCGAACGCTCGCGCGAGTCATCGAACTTGTGCGTAAGCTCAAAGCCGTCGGTGAAATCTACCGGAGGTCTGTACACGCATCCGAAGAAGGAGCCGACCGGGGTATCGACATAAAGGTCAAACGACGCGGACCCCGTAAGAGCCATGTGGGGATATCTCGTCACATAGGGCATTTTGACGCGCACGGCAATGCGGCGCGAATTCGTTGAAAAACGGACGCGCCCGCCCGCCGTGTGGCGCGCGTTGCGCTTAACGCCGTTGTTTGTCGCGGCGGCAACATCGTCGGGCATACGGCGGAAATCGCCCTCCGCCTGCGGCATATAAAGCCCGTAAATATCAAAGGGTGCGTTTTTTACGTTATACCACACCAGTCCGTCGGCATCGGGCTTGCCGACGATCATATTCTTATCCACCTCGGCGGTCATCGCCGCGGGATTCGGTGTCTCACTCATTCGCTTGTCCATTCCTTTCTTTTGCCGGTGACATTAAGGCGATTTCTATTATATCACAACGCGCCCGGTATGTCAAACAGTATACGGCTCAAAAAGCGAATAACAAAAAGGCGGCTGCCGAAAACTCAATGTTTTCGGCAGCCGCTTTTTATCAGTCTATCGACTTGTCTATATTGAATCTTGTGATCTTCTTTGAGGTGTTCTTGACGAACTCGGTCTTGCGGACCTTAACAAGCCCGACCTTCTTGTAGGGCGCCATTCTCGCGTTCGCCTCCTTGACGTGCTCGTTGAAGTACGCCTGGATGTCAGCCACGCCGTCAGCTTCAAGCTGCTCGAAATCGGGGTAGATCTCCGCTACGATGACTTCCTTGCCGGGATCCTTTTTGCTCTCGCCCGCGTAAACGACGACCTCAAGCACACCGCGTATGCGGGAAAGTTCGGTCTCGATCTCCTCGGGATAGACGTTCTTGCCGTTCGAGAATATAATGAGGTTTTTGAGTCTGCCGGTGATATAGATCCACTTGTCGCCGTCAACTTCCTCTATCCTGCCGTAGTCGCCGGTGCGGAAGAAGCCGTCCTCATCGAACACTGCCGCAGTCGCCTCGGGATCGTCAAAATATCCGAGCATGACGTTGGGACCCTTAACGCAGATCTCGCCCTCGCCGTTTTCGTCGGGATCCTTGATCTTGACCTCTTCGCTGATGATCGGGATGCCGACACTGCCGCTGTACTGCAGCTTGTTGCGGTTGCAGGAGATGAGCGGAGCGCACTCGGTTATGCCGTAGCCGTTCAGGATGGTGATGCCGATGGCATCGAAGAAGTCGATTATATCCTGATTCAGCGCGGCGCCGCCGCAGATTATCATTTCAAGCTTGCCGCCGAAGGTGTTGAGCACGTCGGCAAACAGCTTGCGTCTCTTGTCGATGCCTATTTTGCGCAGCGCGTTGCTTATCTTTATGCCCTTCTTGAGCTTTTCGGCAGAGCCGCTCTTTTCAGCCGTTGCCCAGATGCGGCGATAGATCGTTTCAACGAAAAGCGGAACGAGTATGAGGTGCGTCGGCTTCTGCTCCTGCATCTCCTTGAGCATATAGCGGAGACCGGAGGATATATATATCTCGCAGCCCTGTGAGAAGTGACCGACGTAGTTGACCGTCGAACCGAAGGTGTGGTGCGGCGGGAGCAGGTTCATGGTCTTCTTTGTGATCGCAAAGTTGTACATACCCAGCGTCATATCGAGGCAGATATTGGACTGCGACAGCATAACGCCCTTGCCCTTGCCGGTCGTGCCGGAGGTGAAAACGATGGAGGCAAGGCGATCGGGGTCGATCTCGTAATCGTAATAGGAATTGTCGCCCGCCGTGAATTTTTCGTCGCCGCGTGCAATAAGATCGGCTGCGGTGAGGTCGGCTGCGGCGCCATCCTTTGTCGGCTGTTCGCCGTTTATGCAGACATATATCTCAGCCTTGGTGTTAGCCTTGAGATAGTCCAGCTTGCCGCCTATCTCCGCGCCGTAGAATATCGCGCTGCAACCCGCGCGCTCGATTATCGAGGCCATATCTGCGGCGGGCAGCTCCTTGTCGATGGGGACCGTCACGGCGCCGACGGACATGAGCGCAAAATACGAGTAGATCCATCCCACGCTGCCGGTGCCGATTATCGCGCACTTTTTGTCGCGCAGACCCATGGCGATGCACTCGGTGCCGAAATCGCGGATGTCGTTGCGCGCCTGATCGAAGGAGATCTTTACGACCTCGGCGTCATTCGGGTTCTTTTTGTAGGAAAATGCGGTGTCACTGCCGTGCAGCGTTGCAGCCTGCTCGGTCATGACACGGAAATCGCGGAATTTTGTTGTTTCGTAAAGAGGATAATTCTTTTTCTTCATTGTAGCGGAATACCTTTCCTTAGCGCCTGCTTGTGCAGACATCGCGCGAAAAAGCGGATTTGAAGCAGGTGCCTCATTTTTCACGCCGTCACCCTGATGTGCGATACGCAGACCGCACTCGCTGATAATAATTTTATCAGTTTATATTAATAAAGTCAATAATAATATGCTAACAAGCTGTAAACACGAAAATGAGCTTTCCTTTTTAATATATCATACAAAATGTAAAACGGGCTGCCACGCGTTTGCGTGGCAGCCTTACTATCATTTATACTCATGCGCCGCCGCGTGGCGAACGCTTTTTGCCCAAGGGGTTTTATGTTTATTCTATATACAGATCCCGTGAGGGAATGTGAGTAAAATTACAATAGCATCGAGCCGAAACCGATCACTTCGCGTAATCGACCGCGCGGCTCTCGCGGATAAGATTTACTTTGATCTGACCGGGGTACTTGACCTCTTCCTTGATCTTCTTCGCCATGTCACGTGCGATGACCTTCATGCCCGCGTCATTGACCTCTTCGGGCTTTACCATCACGCGGATCTCACGGCCCGCCTGAATAGCATATGCTTTGTCAACACCGGGGAAGCTGACTGCGATCTCCTCAAGCTTTTCAAGTCTCTTGATGTAGTTTTCAAGATCCTCGCGTCTTGCACCGGGTCTTGCAGCCGAAATGGCATCCGCCGCCTGGACCAGCACGGCAATGACCGTCTGCGGTTCGACGTCGTTGTGGTGAGCCTCGATAGCGTGGATGACCTCGCGGCTCTCCTTGAATTTCTTTGCGGCATTTACGCCGATCTGGACGTGTGTGCCCTCAACATCGTGCGGGAACGCTTTTCCGATATCGTGGAGAAGTCCCGCGCGGCGTGCCGTTGCGGCATCCTCACCGAGCTCCTCAGCCATAATACCCGCAAGAAACGAGACTTCCACCGAATGGCGCAGCACGTTCTGACCGTAGCTTGTGCGGTATCTCAGTCTGCCGAGCAGCTTTACAAGCTCGGGATTGAGCCCGTGAACGCCGACCTCGAATGTTGCGCGTTCGCCTGCCTGCTTTATGCTCGCCTCGACCTCGCGCTTTGCCTTTTCCACCATCTCCTCGATGCGTGCGGGGTGGATGCGCCCGTCGGCGATCAGCTTTTCAAGAGCGATGCGCGCGACCTCGCGCCTTACCGGATCAAAGCCCGAAAGGGTTATCGCCTCCGGTGTGTCGTCGATGATAAGCTCAACGCCCGTGAGGGTCTCGAGCTTCTGAATGTTTCTGCCCTCGCGTCCGATTATCCTGCCCTTCATGTCCTCGCTCGGCAGCGGGACGGCGGTGACTGTGGATTCGGCGACCTGATCTGCCGCGCAGCGCTGTATCGCAAGAGATATAAGGTTGCGCGCCTTGGTGTCCGCCTCTTCCTTGAACTGAGCTTCAAGCTCATCCATGCGCTGGGCAAAATCGTATTTCGCCTCGGATTCAAGACTTGCCATGAGCTCGCTCTTCGCTTCTTCGGTCGTAAGACCCGCGATAGCTTCGAGCTTTTTCTGCTGTTCCGCAATAGCCGCGTTCACTTCTTCGCGTGCAGCATCGTTTTCGCGTATCTTGCGGTCAAGGATCTCATTTTTTCTGTCAAGCTGCTCGGTCTTGCGGTCAAGAGTTTCTTCTTTCGAAGCAAGACGTCTTTCGGAGCGCGCAACTTCGGCGCGGCGGTCCTTGATCTCGCGTTCGGACTCGCTTCTCTGCTGGTTGATCTCCTTCTGCGCGGCAACGATCATGCGGTTCGTTTCATATGTCGCAGCCATTTTTGCGTCGGCTTCGATCTTTTTGGCTGCTTCTTCGGCAGAACCGATCTTCTTCTCGGCTATACGCTTGCGTATCATAATGCCGATGAATATGCCTATGCCGAGACCGGCAAGCAGAGCCGCTGCGGCAGCAATGACGGTTATTATCGTTTCGTTCATAATGCACCTCCTTCTTTCGTTTTTGTTTTAATTGTCAGTATTGAAAAAACGGGGCACGGCAGCATGACACTTTCTCGTCCATACTTTCCGGTGCCTACATTTTCACAACTGTTATTGTAGCACAAAAAAATATTTTTGTCAATACCGACGGGCAACAAACCTACCAACTGATATAATACGCGGTATTATCTTCCGGCGCGGCGTCCGAAAATGCGCCGCCCGTAGCCGAATCGGCGCCGTCTTAATAAAACCTTAAGGGATACCGCTCTTGAACATTAAAACAAATTGTGTCATAATAATAGCGACGACGGAAAACGGAGGAGACAAAATAATGATAAAAATTCTCGTGTGCGACGACGAGCGCGATATAGTTTCGGCTCTCAGGATATTCCTGACAGGTCAGGGCTATGAGGTAGAGGAGGCGTATGACGGCGACGGCGCCGTTGCCGCGGTGCGGCGCGGCGGGATAAGCCTGTGCCTGCTCGACGTGATGATGCCCGGCACCGACGGACTGACGGCTCTCGGCATAATTCGCCGCGAATCGAACGTTCCGGTGATACTGCTCACGGCAAAAAGCGAGGACGGCGACAAGATAATGGGGCTCGACATGGGGGCTGACGATTATGTGACAAAGCCCTTCAATCCCGCGGAGGTGATAGCGCGGGTGCGTTCGCAGCTACGCCGTTATATGCAGCTCGGCTGCGGCAGCCCGACGCCGGGAGTTCTCAGCGTCGGCGGGATAACGCTTGACACCGAACGGCGCTCTGTCACGGCGGACGGCGATCCCGTTACCCTCACGCCCACCGAATTTGAGATACTGAAGCTGCTCATCTCCTCACCCGGCAAGGTGTTTTCGCCCAAGGAGATATACCGCCGGGTGTGGGGAGGCGATTCGGGCGGCGACGAACGAACGATAGCAGTCCACATAAGACATCTGCGCGAAAAGCTTGAGATAGACCCCTCGTCTCCGCGCTGCATAACCGTGGTATGGGGTCAGGGATACAGAATGGAGGACGGAAAATGAAAAATCTTGTGAGAAAAACATGGGCGAAGATCGCGGTCGCGGCGCTATGCTTTATTTTTCTTCTGTCTCTGATAGCCGAAACGGTGTGCGTGTGCTACCTTTACTCGGCAAACGCATATTCAAAGACAAAAGAAAAATATCTTGAGGATATGTACCGACCGATGGCATACGGATATGCGATCGTTACGCTCTACAACATGCGCTCGGAATCATCGGGGCAGCTCTTTGCGAAAGCCGAAAATTATCTGCGCCATTATACATTTCCGAAGGCGGAAAGCCTCGTTCCCTTTTACGGAACATCGGGATCTCCCTGCGGCATTGAAATAAAGCTGTGGACGACGACCGACGACGGCGTGCGAGTCCCCGAGGAGCTGCTTGCAAACGAAAAAGACGGCGAGCCGCTCTACTCGGGCGTGCTGAGCGTATGGCAGGACAGGGCGATATTCGAAACGGGCACCGAGGCAGCCGGCGGCGACCCGATCCTCACGGTAAGCGTCGATCTTTACGACACGCCGCGCACGGGCGACATGATAAGCGTTCTGCTGCGCCTCGGCGAGGCGGCATGGCGGCTGCGCTACGCCGTTTTCTTCTTTGCGCTCGTCTCTCTTGCGGCGGTCATACTTTGCTTTGTATTTCTCTGCTGCGCTGCGGGACGCACCGAAAAGGACGACGGGATACACCTGAGCTTTCTTTCCCGCATCCCGCTCGATCTGTCGGCGATCCTTATCTGCTTCATCATTGCGGGGCTTTCATATCTTTGTCTGCTGACGCTCGACAGCGACCCGATGCTCATCTGGCCGCTCGGAGTGACCGTGTCCGTGGTGTCCGTCATCGTCTGCCTTGCGATAGCCGAATGGGTGCCCGTTTCGCTTGCGGCGCGCATAAAAGCGGGCAAATGGTGGCGCAACACGCTGACATACATGATACTTTATCTCATGCTGCGTGCCGTGCGCGCCGTATTCGGTCTTGCGGCGAAGCTGTTCCGCAGGCTTCCGTTCATATGGCGCTCGGTCGTCGCAGTCCTTGCGTTCGTGCTGCTTGAGGCAATATTCATCGGCGTGGGCAGCATCGCGCTGCTGATACTGTTCGACATTGCGCTCATATGCGGCGCGGTGTGGTATGCGATATCCGTCGCAAAGCTCAGAAGCTCCGCCGAGAAGATGGCGGCGGGCATTATCGGCGCCGTGCCCGACACGACCTTTATGCCATACGAGCTCAAGTGCCTCGGCACCGACCTCGGAAACATAAGCCGCGGGCTTTCGCGCGCCGTTGACGCACGCATGAAGAGCGAACGGATGAAGACCGAACTCATCACCAATGTTTCGCACGATATAAAGACTCCGCTCACCTCCATCGTCAACTATGTCGATCTGCTCGGCAGAGAGGAGCTTGACGGCAAGGCTGCGGAATACGTCGAGGTCCTCTCGCGCCAGTCGCAGCGCATGAAAAAGCTGATAGACGATCTTGTGGAGGCTTCAAAGGCAGCCACGGGAAATATCGAGGCAAAAAAAGAGCCTCTCGACCTCGCGGTGATGGCGTCGCAGACCGCCGGAGAATATGCCGAGCGTCTCGCGGCAAAAGATCTGAAGCTCGTGCTGTCGGGCACCGACACGCCCGCCCTTGTGATGGCGGACGGCAGGCTCGTATGGCGGATATGGGACAATCTGCTCGGCAACATCTGCAAATACGCGATGCCGGGAACGCGCGTTTACCTCTCCGTCGAGCACCGCGGGGATAAGATCGCCACGGTCTTCCGCAACATCTCCGAGCAGCCGCTTGAAAAGACGGGCGCCGAGCTGACCGAACGCTTTGTGCGCGGCGACAATTCACGCTCGGGCGAGGGCAGCGGCCTCGGGCTTTCGATCGCGTCCGGTCTCGCCGCCGCAATGGGCGGCAGCCTTTCGGTAACGGCAGACGGCGACCTCTTCAAAGCCGAAGTCGTTTTTCCCGGCGCGGGTGACGCCGGAACCGGTCCCGAACCGCATGCCACGACCGCAGACGGGAAATAAGATGACATCAGCGCTTGGCGTCCCGTAGTTCTGCCGCGCTCGGCAGTATGTGAGGGGCATGCCCCTCACATATATTGTCGGACCCTTTGTTCCGCTCGCGCGGAGGTACATCGCGGGCTTTGCGCGGGATCGCCCTC